>Ga0315314_1002071_pt1 | contig 16957 bp, 14 predicted proteins | sample TDP9_MG_FD_203631 | JGI IMG/M metagenome (GOLD analysis project Ga0315314, IMG submission 203631) | Freshwater sediment microbial communities from Lake Towuti, South Sulawesi, Indonesia - TDP9 | ecosystem: Environmental > Aquatic > Freshwater > Lake > Sediment | place: Indonesia: South Sulawesi...
ATACCTCAGATCCGACATTTCTAGGCTTCTCCTGCTCCCTTCGACCCAATCGCCTTTGAAAGGCCCGTGGCTTCAAGGATCTTCTTGACCTGTTCTAGGTTGGCTTTCGGCAGCGGAGGAAGCCCCTGCTCCTCCCTCTTCGAGAGCCTTAAAGCAGGTATCTTGTAGGCCAGACCTGTTTCTGAAACGCTGGAACCCAGCTCCTTGAAAACGGGAGGGATGAAACCCTTTTTCACGGCCATGTTCCTGAGGACCCTCAAGACGCTGGTGACCTCCACGTTTTGCGGACACCTGTCAGTGCATGTGAAGCAGGCAGCACAGAGCCACAAGGTGCCGCTGGAGAAGATCTTCTCGCTCAACCCAAGCTGCGCCATTCGCAGAATCTGCCTCGGCCGGTAGGAGTTTGTGTAGCGGGCAACGGGACAGCTCGAGGTGCAGGTCCCGCATTGAAAACACACGTTGAGGGTTTCTCCCCCAGGTTCCTCCATAACCTCATGCTTAAAGTGGGGGTCAACCCGAATGGGCTGGACTCTCACCGTGGACTCCTCAGCCTTCTTCGCCATCGACTCCCCCCGCGACAGAGACATGAATGCGCACTAACTCCATTATAAACCTTATTTTTAAAGAGTCTGTCAACTCTTAGTCGGAATAATAGCCCCTATAAAGTTTCGTCGGATGGCGAGACTTTAAAAACTTCGGTTGTACCTGAGCGTAGGAATTTCTTTAACTTAATCTTCCTCAGTGTTTTAATCCCATCTTTGAAAATAATCTCGCATCTTCATTTGCAGTTGGCGATATAGCATAATGCATTCTGTATCAAAGTTATCCATCTTATGATTATGTAAACTCATCGGCTGTCAGATTTTCCCTAAGATATTATTATTCTTTCATTAACCGATCTGCTGAGAATAGTCATTCTGATAATATCGCGATAACCAGACCTGGAAGGAGAAGTATCGCTAAGACCGCAAGAAAGTTACCCATCGCTCTTGCCTCCACAAGTTCCTTCTCAAGAAATGTTGACGGAAACCTTGTCGCCGGCAGAGCTTGGCCTGACCATATTTTCTAAGCAACAAGCAGGTTCTCTACGGAGAAGCATAACACTAGAGTTCTGATCCTGATCATATTTTTAAATACCGAATTCATTTAGTAAATCATGAGGGAGAAAGAATCTCGTGATTTTTGGGTGGATGGGTAGAGCTCTGCACATAAATCTGACTACGGGTAAAATGCGGGCACTTGAGATAGAAAAATCGCTGCTGAAAAGGTTTCTGGGAGGACGAGGCTTAGCCTCCAATCTTCTTTTCAAAAAGGTACCCGAAAAAACGGATCCCTTCTCACCCGAAAACCCGCTAATTTTCTCAGCTGGGCCATTGGCGGGAACCCGCTGGCCAACCGCATCCAAGATCACCGTGGCCGCGAAGTCACCCCTGACCAACGGCTTGGGATACGCCCACGCGGGAGGAGATTTTGGACCAGAACTGAAATTCGCCGGCTACGACCTGCTGCTCGTTTCAGGGAGGGCGAGGTCTCCGGTATACCTACACGTAGAGGACAAAGCCGAGGTCCTGCGGGATGCTTCACACATCTGGAAACACCCCACGAGCGAGGCGATCAAGGCCATTCAGGAGGAGGTAGGCGAGTGCCGTGTCGCGTGCATCGGACCGGCTGGCGCAAATCTGGCACGAATATCTTCAATCGTCACTGATAAGAAAAGGTCGGCTGCCAGGTGCGGCATAGGAGCGGTCATGGGCTCAAAAAACCTTAAAGCTGTAGCGATAAGCGGGAGCAAGGACGTTCGCGTCGCAGATCCAGAAAAGTTTCGCAGGTTGTGCGGAGAGGCCTTCGAGCGGTGTTCCCCAAAAAATCCCCAGATGCAAGGGTTGAGCAAGTATGGTACGCCCTGGCTCATAATGCCGAAAAACGAAGTCGGCGACCTCCCAGCGAAGAATCATCAAACGGCACAGTTCCCCTGGGCTGAGAACATTTCGGGAGAGAGCATAAGGAGAAAACACTTCGTCAAACCCGACTCGTGTTTCGCATGTCCGATCCATTGCAGAGCAGAATCGAGGGTTTTGGAGGGAAAATACGCACCCCTCGAGGGTGTACGTCCCGAATACGAAAGCATAGACGCCCTAGGTCCGATGTGTTGGATATCGGACTTCAGCGCCGTCATGAAAGCCAATAGGCTCTGCAACGAGCTTGGACTGGACACTATCTCCACAGGCGTAACCATAGCCTTCGCCATGGAGCTCTACGAGAAGGGACTGATCACCAAGAGAGAGACAAACTTGCCGTTGGAATGGGGCAACGACGAAAGCGCGCTGGAACTTATCAGGATGATGGCTTATCGTCAGGGGTTTGGAGACAGCTTGGCAGAGGGCTCCGCCAGAGCATCTGAGAAAATAGGGGGACAAGCGAGAAAATACGCGATGCACGTGAAGAGGATGGAATTGCCGCGACAGGAACCGAGAACCTTGAAGGCCTTTGCGTTGGGTCACGCCGTTTCTAACCGTGGCGCCGACCACCTTTACGCGCTACCAACGATCGACTCTGCGGGCATGTGGGACGTTGCCCAACGAATCTTCCGAGACTTGCCCCTAGAAGAGTTAATGGATCCGCGGTGTCCAACCTACAAGCCTGAAATCGTTATTTTCACAGAGAACTACTGCGCGATCACGGATGCTCTCGGCGTTTGCAAATTCACCACCGTAGAGACCTACGTTTTTATGCCGTTGGACTTGGCAGAAGCCCTCTCAGCCCTAACGGGAGAGAAATTCACAGGGGAGGACTTGCTCAATTGTGGACAGAGGATCGTCAACTTGGAGCGCTGTTTCAACGTTCGCGAAGGATTTTCTCGGAAGGACGACAAACTGCCCGAGAGATTTCTAAAGGAGCCATACCGCGGGAGCATCGTGGAGCTAGACGACATGCTTTCAAAATACTACAAGTTAAGGGGATGGACCGAGAGAGGGATCCCTAAAAAGGGGACCCTCAAAAAACTGGGTCTCAACGGTTGCAAGAAGACTTAGGGCGCGCTTCCCATAAAACCTTGAAATTCATATATATGGCGTTGTTCTTTACTATGGTTCACAGGTGACTTTTTCGGATGGAAAAAGAAAAGCTAATTGAAATGTACGAAACAATGTTCAAAATCAGGTGTTTTGAGGAAAAAGTCGCGTACATAAACAGGTATACGGACGAGCTTCACGGGCAGGTGATGACGTGCGACGGAATGGAGGCCGTCTACGTCGGCGCGTGCGCAAGCCTTCGAAGGGACGACTACGTGGTGGGCACCCACCGCTCAAACGGACAGCTGATCGCGAAGGGTGGGGACGTGAAGAAGATGATGGCGGAGATATACGGCAAAGAGACAGGCTACTGCAAGGGCAGGGGAGGCCAGATGCACTACCAAGCCACCGACATAGGCTTTGTCACCGCCAGCGGCATAGTCGGGGACACCATACCGATAGCCTCAGGCGTGGGGCTCTCCATACGGTTGAAGAGAGAAGATAAGGTGTGCGTCTCCTTCTTCTCCGAGGGGGCCTCCAACACCGGCGCGTTTCACGAAGGAATAAACCTAGCAGCCGTCTGGAAGCTCCCCGTGGTCTTCGTCCTCGACAACAATCAGTATGCAGTCTCTACGCACGTCAGCAGAACCACCCCAGTAGAGAACATATCTGATAGGGCGCTCGGCTACGGCGTTCCAGGGGTAGTCGTGGACGGAAACAACGTGCTTGAGGTACACGAGGCCATGCAGGAGGCCGTTGGGAGGGCGAGAAGGGGAGATGGACCCACGTTAATAGAGTGTAAGACGTACAGGCTCGCTGGTCAAAGCGCACTAGACCCGGGATGCGGGATAGCCTACAGAAGCAAAGAGGAGATGGAAAGATGGATGGGGATGGATCCGATCAAACTCTTCAGATTCATGGTTATCGAGGCGAAAGCCCTGACGGAGGAGCAGGTTAGGGTGATAGAGCAGAAGGTAAGGGAGGAGATAGAAGACGCCGTCAAGTTCGCCAGGGGGAGCCCCGAGCCCTCCGCCACGACCATCCACGACCATCTGTATCGTTAGGGGGGATGAAATATGACCCACAAAATAGAGGGAGCGCCGAAAGAAGAGGCAGCCATTTCCATGCACGGGATCCCCGAGGCTCGGGGAGCGGAGGCTAGGCTGTTAACTTTGCAGGAGGCGGTACGCGAAGCGTTGTACGAAGAGATGAAGAGGGACGGAAGAGTCCTTTTAATCGGCGAGGACATAGGCAAATACGGCGGAATCTACGGCTGCACGAAGGGTCTCTACGATGAGTTCGGAGGCGAAAGGGTCAGGGATGCGCCCATCTCGGAGGGTGCGATAATCGGCGCCGCCATCGGAGCCGCCGCAACGGGGATGAGACCCATGGCCGAGATAATGTACGTAGACTGGGTGGCGGCGGGAGGAGCCATGGAGCAGATTTTTAACCAGCTTGCGAAGATACCTTACATAGGGGCTGGGCAAACTAAGTTGCCAGTCGTTGTCAGGATGGCCTGTGGCTCGCGCTACCCAGCCGTGTCGAACGGCCCCCACCACAACCAATGTCTTGAGGCTTGGTTTGTCCACATTCCAGGGCTGCGCGTGGCGGCGCCTTCCACCCCATACGACGCCAAGGGGTTGCTAAAGACGGCGATACGGGACGATAACCCGACGATCTTCTTCGAACACAAGCTTCTCTACTACGCTCGCCACAAGCTCGTAGGTGGGCTCTATCCCTCCATGGTGTCTCACGTCCCTGAGGAGGAGTATCTGATCCCATTTGGCAAAGCCGACGTTAAGAGGGATGGGGAGGACGTGACCGTGGTTGCCACGATGGCCATGGTGCACAAGGCGTTGAAGGCTGCTGAGGGGCTCAGCAAGCAGGGGATCAGCGTGGAGATAATCGACCCCAGAACCCTCGTTCCCCTGGACAAACAGACCATAGTCGATTCCATTAAAAAAACCGGGAGGGCCATCGTGACTTCTGAGGACTGGAAAACCTGTGGGGTCGCCGCCGAGATAACCTCTGTGATCATCGAAGAGGCCTTCGACTACCTGGACGCCCCGGTCAGGAGGGTTTCGGCTCTGGATTTGCCGCTGTCCTACAGCCACGTTCTAGAGGGAGCGGTTTTGCCCCATGAAGAAGACATAGTCAAGGCGGTCAGGGCGACCATGGGGTAGCTGGCGTGGTACATTACGTCCGCATGCCCAAGCTGACGGAGCTCATGGCAAGCGTAAGCATAGCCAACTGGCTTAAGAGGGAAAACGAGACCGTGGAGGAGGGCGAACCCATATGCGAAGTGGAGTCCGAAAAGGCTGTGGAAGAGATCCCAGCCCCAAAGTCAGGCGTACTACGCAAAATAATTGCCTCAGCGGGGTCGGTGGTGAACGCCAACGACATAATAGCCGTCATCACCCAACCCGGGGAGAAGCTGCCCCCCGACGTAGACGAGATAATCAAAGAAGCTAAGGAAGCCGTCGGGAAGGAAGAGGCGCGAAAGCCGGAAGAAAAGATCGCCAAAAAAGGATGGGTGAAGATATCTCCGGTTGCTAAAAAACTGGCTGAAGGACACGGGATCGACGTCATGAAGATCGAGGGCACGGGACCAGGTGGCAGGATAGTGAAGGAAGACGTGCTTCGAGCGGCAGAGAAAGCAAGGCTCGAAGAGAGGGCTGAAGCTAGGTTGCCCCCGGCTCAGGTTGTGCCCATGACAAGGATCAGGAGGGTGATAGCCGAGCGCCTGACACGCAGCGCGCGAACAACCGTGCCCGCAACCTTGACAAGGGAGGCGGATGTGACGGAGATGGTGAGGTTCCGTGACAGCATCCTCCCAACGGTGGAGAGAAGGGCTGGCGTCCGTATATCTTACACGGATATACTGGTGAAGGCCGTGGCCAAGGCTTTGGAGGAGCATCCCATCTTAAACTCCGTTTTAGACGGAGAAAACATCAGAATGATCCACGACATCAACATCGGCGTAGCGGTAGCCTCAGAGAGCGGTTTAATCGTTCCCGTTGTACGCAACGCCAACAAGAAGAGCCTCGACGAAATAGCGTTGAACATGAAGGAGCTGGTCAAAAAAGCGGGAGAAGGCAGGCTTTCAATAGAAGAAGCGACCGGCGGGACGTTCACGATCACCAACATGGGAATGTTTGGAGTAGACACCTTCACACCGATAATCAACCCTCCTGAAAGCGCGATCCTGGGTATCGGAAGGGTGATCAAAAAGCCCGTAGCCATGGACGAAAAAGTTGCGGTTAGATCGATGATGGCTTTGAGCCTCGTGTTCGATCACAGGGTTATGGACGGGGCTCAAGCCGCGAAGTTCTTAGAGACCTTGAGGAACATTTTGGAGAACCCCCGACGGATGCTGACCTGATAGAGAGGCAAAGAACCGATGAAAAAGAAGAACGGCGTCTACTTAGAATATGGATATGGAGATCCATACGTGAATTTGGCAGTTGAAGGCTTTAACAAATAGTTCTAATATGTTTAAATCAGCGCCTAACGTTTTATTGCGATAAGGTATCGAAGGAATCTTGCATGAAACAAGCCTACGACGGCTACGCTGGACGGATTCTGCGCGTTGACTTATCCAAAGGGAAAGTCGTCGCCCTTCCGCTGCGCGAGAAGTTGGTGAAGGGTTACATCGGGGGGACGGGTTTCTGCGCGAGAATCCTGTGGGATGAGACAGGCCCAGATACGGACCCTCTGGGTCCGGAGAATCGGTTGGTGTTCGCCGTAGGCCCCCTCACAGGAACAGCATGGCCCACGTCAGGGCGATTCAACGTCGCTGCTAGATCCCCGCTGACAGAGATCTGGGGTGAAGCGAACGCAGGCGGTGATTGGGGGCCTGAACTGAAGTATGCTGGTTACGACGCCATTATTGTTCGAGGGAAGGCTAAGAAGCCCACATATCTGTGGATCGATGATGACAACGTGGAACTTGGGGATGCTAGTCCCCTTTGGGGAAAGACCACGTGGGAAACGGAGGAGACAATCAGGGAGGACTTGGGAGACAGGGATGTGAAGGTCGCTTCCATCGGGCAAGCCGGCGAAAACCTCGTCCGCTTCGCCTGCATCATCAACGCCTCGCATCGAGCCGCCGGCCGAGTTGGCATGGGCACGGTGATGGGCTCCAAGGGGCTTAAGGCTGTGGCTGTCCGAGGCTCGAAGGATGTAAGGGTCGCCGACCCTGAAAGATTTTTTGAGCTGATCGACGATGTAAACGAGAGGATAAAGAAGGATCCGTTCGCCCCAAACACCACGAAGTACGGCACCACCATGCTGGTCGAGGCCATGAGCGAGATCGGAAGGTTTCCGACCAAGAACTTCCAAACCGGCGTTTTTCCCATGGCCGACAAGATCGGCGGCAACGTCTTGGTGGAGAGGTACAAGGTCAAGGACCACGCGTGTTTCAGTTGTCCGATCGCCTGCAAGAACCACCTCATGATAAGGTCAGGGCCCTATGCCGGTTCACACGGTAGCCACCCTGAATACGAGACCATAAATGCCCTCGGAGGAAGGTGCTGGAACGACGACATCGAAAACATCATACACGCTGGTTGGCTGTGCAACCAGTACGGCTTGGACACCATATCGACGGGCTCAGCCATAGCCTTCGCCATGGAGCTCTGGGAGAGGGGGATAATAAACGAGAAGGATACCGGCGGCATCGATCTATCTTGGGGCAACAAAGAGGCCATAATCGAGATGGTGCAAAATATCGCTAGAAGAGAGGGGTTCGGCGACGTCTTTGCCGAGGGCATCAGGCGAGCCGCGGAGAAAATCGGCAGAGGCGCTGAAAAGTACGCCATACACGTGAAGGGCCTCGACATATCTGCGCAGGACGGAAGAGCCCAAAAATCCATGGCCATAGCCCACGCAACCTCGGTGAGAGGAGCCGACCACCTGAGACACTGCTCCTTCTACGATGAGATAGGGTTTCCCGACGCGATCGTGGAGAGGTTCGGGGAGCAGTACCTACCGGAGATGGCGGACAGGCTCTCGATAAGGTACAAGGGGATCCTGGCCAAGGGTTGTGAAGACTTTGCAGCCATCGTCGACTCGCTGCTGATGTGCATCGGCGGGACGACCTTCTGGCCCCCGATCGTGTGGTGGGACGATGCAGCCAAGGTTTACACGGCAGTTACGGGGATAGAGGCAACCGTTACGGTCCTTAAGAAAGCGGCAGAGAGGATAGTCAACTTGAAAAGGGCTTACAACATAAGGCTAGGCCTGACCAGAGAACACGATACACTACCTGAGCGTTTTCTGAGGGAGCCAGCCCCAGACGGACCCTGCAAAGGACACGTCGTTGAGCTGAAGCCCATGCTAGACGAATACTACAGAGAAAGGGGTTGGGACCTAGAAACGGGATTGATCCCGAGAAGTAAACTGAAGGAGCTTGGGTTAAAGGACGTTGCGAACCAGCTGGAAGCTTCGGGCAAGCTTCCAAAGGGAGAATAGGCCCACGGGATATAAGATATTTGTTAACTTGTTCGGGATAAAAACTCGAGTGACCTGAATATCCTGAGAGCACTCATGAAAGCCGTGCAGAAGCAGCGAAGAAGTAGTTACTCTTAATATATGCTTAGCGCGCGCCTTACAAACAAAATCTATTAAAGTGCAAGTTATTCAACACATCCGCGCGGGTGATAACCGTGAAGCGCTTTCCTCCTTCATTGTTGGGGGAACTTGAAAGCACGTACTCAAGATATTGGTGGAGTGAGAACGAGGAAGCTTTATTCAAGGACGCTATGAGCGTTCCGTTTAAGAACATAGCTTTTACTCTTCTGTCACAGAATACATCGTCTGAGAACACTCGTAGAGCATACTCAGGATTGATCAGTAAATTCGAGGTCACTCCGCAATGCTTGGCAGAAGCGGATGAGAAGAAAATAAGCGAAGTGATTCGACCAGGAGGGCTTCACAAAGTCAAAGCCAAGAGAATAAAAGAGATATCGAAATATGTGCTATCAGAATACGATGGTGATCTTTCTTGGGTCTACAAAGAGCCGAAAGAGGTTGTTAGAGAGAAGATAATGAAGTTACCCGGTGTGGGTGATAAAACCGCGGATGTACTAATTTCTAGCATATACGGTCATAGGGAGGCTTTAGTCGTGGATACGCATATGCGGAGGATAGCTGTTCGTTTAGGTATAGTGAAGAGGAATGCATCGTACCGAGAGATACAAGAGGCGTTAACGAGATTCTTTCCTTGGAAGAAGATACCTAAAGGAAAAGAAGAAAGAATAGTCGGACTTTTCTGGATGTTAGCAAAACACACCTGTACAGCACGGAAACCCAAATGCGAGGGCTGCATGTTGACAGGGATATGCGATAAAAGGATTCCGTGACGCCTCAATAATTTATGGACGTGTTGTGCCGAAAACTGGTTAAAGAAAACGCGTTTACATAAAGTGCGCTGGTTATTAATACCGTATCCTAATGTGCAGACGAGGTTGATTTAAACTTCTTTTCGACACCATTTTTTAGTTTTGGAAAACCGTTTGGCGTGCGCTAACTTCTGTAAATAGATAAGGGTCAATCTTACAAACCTTTTTATCTTGCTGAACCATCTATCGAGTGAAGAATCATGGTTGAACGAAGCAGAGACTGGGTTAAACAGGCGGAAAGGGATCTCGAGAACGCAAAATACGAAATGGGGGGAGGCTTCTTCGAGTGGGCATGCTTCCTGAGCCAGCAAGCTGCTGAAAAGGCCTTGAAGGCTGCGTATCAAAGGCTCGGTGGCGAGGCGTTTGGCTACAGTGTTTCAGGGCTTCTCTCCAGCCTGCCGGAAGACTACAAAGCAGAAGAGGCTTTGAGGAGTAAAGCCATGGAGTTGGATAAGGCTTACATACCGACGAGGTATCCGAACGCGATCCCTGAAGGGGCGCCCTTCGAGGTGTACACCAGGGAAGAGGCGAGGAGGTTAATATCGTATGCCGAGGAAATCGTCGAGTTCTGTAAGAATATACTATCCAAAGCTGGGTAAGGAGGACCTCGTTTCCCTCCTCAAGGAAAGGGTGAGGGATTTGTCGAAGGAATTGCCGATAAAACTTGTCACGCTCTTCGGATCTTACGCCGCTGGCAGATATACGGCTGCCAGCGACGTTGACGTGCTCGCGGTTGTTTCTGGTGGGAATAAAGGTGAGTTGTACCGTAAAATCCATGAAGGCTTAGGCATCAGGAACATTCAACTTCACCTTTATACCGTGGACGAGTACGAAAAGTTGAAATGGAACGGGTCTTCTTTCATCAGGGAAGCCGAGGGGAAAGGCATAGTGATTTTTAAAGCTTAATGAAGGGAGTTTGTGGCTGAGGGGCTGTTTAGCGTTCTTCAGGGCTGGCGAGCGTGGGTGAGTTGACACGGAGCCTCTTTAAACAGGCATAATATATTAAGGGAATGCGTGTTTTATTCAACTTAGATAAGTGATGAGCTTGGCTTCAGTCTTGATACCGAAAAAGCTTTACAAAAAACTAGAGATGGATGCCCGCAAAAGAGGGATCTCGGTAGACGAACTTGTAGTGGAGGCTCTCGACCCAAAGACGCTGAACCCAAACGAGAAAACCGACTATTACCTCAAGCTCCACGAAAAATACCTGAGGGAAGCAGACGAGCTCTTGGCCAAGGAAGACTATGTCCAAGCATCTAAAAAGTTATGGGGAGCATCGGCAGAGATAGTTAAGGCAGTGGCGGCATCGAGGGACATAGACATCAAAAGCCACGGCGAGCTTCACGGGTTTATAACGAAACTCCGGGAAGAAACACAGGATCCCGAGATTCGAACCCTATGGTTAGTCGCAACAACCCTGCATCAGAACTTCTACGAGGCTTGGCTACCATCAGCGATGGTTAGGGAGGCTGCAGAAGATGTTAAAAAGTTTTCTGAAAAAGTTAAAGGGCTCTTGCCCCAAGGTCAGCTACAGAAATAGGAAGGTTCTTCTCTGCGACGACTGCGTGAACCAGCTTCGCCTCTTCTGCTAACGGCCAACGACCCTTGAACCCTAAAGGAAACGGAGCAGAGGTTGTCCACAACCCGATACGCCTCTACTGATCGCTTAGCCAGGGTCAGTAAGGTCGTTCTATAGCGTTAGTGGGACATATTGTTGAACACAACCCACAACCGTAACAGAGGTTTTCGTTCACGCTCAGGTTTTTGCCGATTACCGTGATGGCGTCGTACGGGCACGCTCTTTCACAGGCTCCGCACCCGTTGCAACGCTCGTTAATGATTATGGGCGGCTTTCCCTCGTAGACGACAAGGCCTTTCCTCTCTCGCTCCTCGATGCGACTCAACGCGAGCCCAACGAGTTCGTCTACACTTTTGTATCCCTTCCTCTCCATGAATGAGGCTATCTCTCGGGCTATCCTCCCGAGAACCTCCGGCCCCCTAATTATCGCTGCCGTGCACACGCCAACCGCCCTCGCCCCAGCCATGATCATCTCCACGGCGTCGTCTCCACGCATGACCCCGCCTATCCCGATCACGGGAATCTTGACGGTGCGCGCTAAGCTGGCGACCTGGTAAACCGCGATTGGTTTGATCGCGGATCCGGAAAGGCGGCCAACTCCACCAAGCTTTCCCAGGATCGGTTCACCCCTTTCTATGTCGATGGCCAAACACGGCCCCACGGTATCGAGGCATGAGATGGCGTCTGCCCCTGCCCTTTCCAATTTTTTACCTATAGTTCTCATCTCAAAAGTTTCGAGGACAGTTTTCACAAGCACCGGGACATCGGTCGCTCTCTTCGCGGCTTTGACCAATCCGGGTAGGGGCTCAAGTGTGTAGGCCGTCGCAACCTCAACCATGTCGGCGCCGGCTTCGGTCACCCCTCGAGCGATCTCCTCTATTTCCCTAGGCTTGTTTTCGAGGCTGATTATGCTCGCGATCACGGGGACGCCGCCTTCCTTCGCCCTCGGGATCTCCCTCTCCACCCACGTCTCATAATCTATGTCGGACCACTCCTCGGCGTTGAGCAAGCCTCCAGGGGTTCTGACGATGCAGGGACGGGGCACCTTCGCCGCTTCAAAGTATATGGTTTTTGTTGTGACGGCGCCTGCGCCAAATGCCGCGGCCTTTTTTAAAGTCTCCCCATTCCTACCGACTGGACCAGGCGCTAAGACAACGGGGTTTCGGAGTTTTACTCCCGCTATTTCGACCGAGAGGTCGATATTTGGTCCGCTCATACTCTTCCGCCCAGATCATACTATCTTGTTTCTTTTCCATAGACCGATGCAGGCTTCGAGGCATTTCTCTTTGACTTCGGCTTCGTCTACGGTTAGGATTCTTCGGTTCTCCATGACCTCCTCTCCGTCGATGATCGTTGTTTCCACGTTGTCGGGACGAGCTAGGTATACGATTTGGGAGTGTAGGTTCCCAGGGTTGACCGGTGTGGGGTTCACCAGCCTAAGCACGAGCAAGTCTGCCTTCTTGCCGACTTCTAGGGAGCCTATCTCTTTCTCGAGGCCTATCCCCCTGGCTCCGTCGATCGTCGCCATCTCCAAGACCTTCTCCGGGGGAAGCACGCTGGGATCTCTCAGATGGCCCTTATGCACGAGGAAGACGCTCCTCATGTTCTCGAACATGTCGAGGAAGAGCCCGTCGTTCCCGATGGTGACGGTCATTCCAGCCTCAAGCATCTTCGGGACGAGCGCCACTCCGGCTCCTATCTCAAGGTTTGTCTGAAGGTTGTGGGAAACCTTCACCCCTTTTTCCGCAAGAATCCGAATCTCCTCCTCGGTGGTCTGCACACACTGGGCAGCCAGAACGTCTGGACCGAGGAAGCCGAGGTCGCGGAGGTGCTCCACCGGCAGCTTCCCGTAGCGTTTCTTGCAGTAGTCCACTTCGTACACGCTTTCCTCCAGGTGTAGTTGGATGCCCCCTCCATGCTCGTCAGCTAGCCCCCTAACCCTTCGCAGCATCTCGGGAGAACACGTGAAAACGGTGTGGACGCAGTGCATCCCCCGAACCCGCGTATCGGAAATCTTGTTCCATTTCTTCACAAAGCTCAGGTTCTCTTGGATGCCGAGCTCCCCGTTTTCCTCGCTGATCCTCTCCGTTGCCTCAAACCCCAGGACTCCCCTCATCCTGGTTTCGAGAAACGCCTTGGCCTCTGACTCGAGCACGCCTGGGAGCGCGTTCGGAGCCTCCATGTCGTCTACGACGCAAGTTATGCCCGACTTGACCATTTCCATGCACGAAAAGCGTGAAATGGCATGAACGTCTTCCCTGGTCAATTGATCCTCGAGCATGGGCCACCACCAGTCCCTCAAAACCTCATAGAAGTTTGGCGGTATCTTGACAGGCATGCCAACAGATGCTTGTCCATGGGTGTGGCAATGGGTGCATATGAAGCCAGGCGTCACGATTCGGCCTGTGGCGTCGATCACTCTGTCCGCCTTATATTTCTTCTTAAGCTCGTCAGCCTTTCCAACAGCGGCAACCCGCTTCCCCTCGATCGCCACGGCACCGTCTTCGATGATCCTCCCGCTTCTGTCCATGGTTAGAATCGTTCCGCCCTCCACGAGAACGTCCACCATTCTAACATCCTCCAACCTTTGTATTGGTTGTACTTCTCTTATTGTATGATAAGTCTCTTTAAATGCGTTTCAGAGATTGCCAAAAGGGTCGACGATCTAACTATATGAGGAAAACAGTCCAGAGCGGCGAGCCAGGATGGGAAAGCAATAAAAATTCCGTGTAAACACTGAATATGAGTGAGGTGGTTTTAACGTCGATCGTAGACACGGTTATCACAAACTGCAGGATAGCCACTGCGATAGGCGTCTTTAAGGCGGGCTTGGCGATAGACCGGGGGAAAATCGTCGCGGTGGCCAGGGACGTCAACTTGCCTCGGGCCGACGTAAGAATCGACGCGAGAGGAAAGATCGCCATGCCTGGAGCAATCGACGCCCACACGCACATATTCATCCCAGGGTGGATTCGTGAAAACTTTGAAACAGGCACGAAAGCCGCCGCTGTGGGCGGAGTGACTACGGTCATCGAGATGCCGTCGCTGGATGAATGGCTCACGACAACTATAGAAAACCTCCAGAGGAAGAGGCGAGAGGGTGAAAAGGAGGCTCTCGTGGACTTCGCCCTTTACGGCGGCGAGATCCAGGAAGAAAAGGACACGCTGGAGATAGGTGATCTTGTTAAGGAAGGCGTTGTCGGTTTTAAGATCACGATGGGCGGGTCAACAGCCGTTAGGAACGACGGCATAATGATCGACGCCCTACGACGCATAGCCGAAGCGAGGTCCGTCGCTGCCGTGCACGCCGAAAGTCAACAACTACTTAACTATTTTAGGAAAAAGGTGGTCTCCGAAGGCGGGAAGGATTTCGCAGCCTACTCAGACTCGAGGCCGAACATCGTGGAGGCTGAGGCCATCTCTCGCGCCATACTGTACTCCAAGGAGGCTGGGAACAGGCTCCACATCGCCCACATGAGCACGAAAGAGGGAGTGCGGCTGGTAAAGCAGGCGAAGAGTGAGGGGTTAAGAGTTACGTCGGAGACCTGTCCCCAATTCCTCCTGTTCACTCGCGACGACTATGCGAAGCATGGCCCGTACATCGTCACGAACCCTCCGCCGCGCTCCAAGGATGACGCATCAGGCCTATGGAGGGCTTTAACAGACGGCACCGTAGACATCGTAGCCACGGATCACTGCGCCTTTCGCAAAGAGGAAAAAGACGCTGGGTGGAAAAACGTCTTAGAGACCCCAGCCGGCATCCCTGGGCTCGAAACCCTGGTCCCCCTCATGCTCAGCGAGGGAGTGAACAAGGGGAGGATACCGCTAGAAAGACTCGTCAAGCTAACTTCAGAGGATCCAGCGAAGATCTTCAACCTTTATCCGAGGAAGGGAACGATCCAAGTCGGCTCCGACGCCGACATCGTCATCGTCGACTTAAAGAAGGAAGACGCCTTCGATGCCGCCAAACTCCGCTGCATCGCCGACTTCACGCCTTTCGACGGTTGGAGAATCAGGGGATGGCCGCTGATCACCATGGTTAGAGGAACGATAGTCGCGCAGGAAGGAGAGGTAACGGGGAAGCCCGGTTACGGCCTATTCACACCTTCTGCATAGTCGTGTAGGATGCGGTGCCACGGGTTTTCCCATGGAGTGACCCCACAAGGGAATGATCTCATGCTTGCCAGTAGCCATTTCCGCGGTCCCGAGGACGTTCTCGATGGGTTCAGCGCCACAGTCATCAAAGATAACCTTTTCTTTGTCGTAATCGCCAGTTATCTCACTCAACAGTTTAGCGACCTCTTCCCACAGCTCCGTTGGAATACCCGTAACGATGTTGAAACGGCGGTCGAGGAAATACTATAGGAAGCAGCCAGCGCCAACGCTTCAAGATAATAAACCCTTAAATAAAGTAGCCAAACACAGTAGTGTCTGAGTTGTCGGAATTGGAGGAAGAGGCGCCTAAAATCGTCGTGAAACCGCCCGGGTTGAAATCGAAGAGGATCGTCAAAAGGGAGTTAATGCACCTGGCGCCGGGCTACTCCGGGGCTTACGAGAAAATAGCCTTGGTTGCCGAGGAGGCCAGGGGGTCAACCGTTAAGGACGTCGACGGAAACGTCTACATCGACTTCACAGCAGGAGTCTCAGTCGTGAACATAGGTCACTCCCACCCCAAGCTTGTTCAGGCGGTGAAGGCCGAGGTGGAAAGGCTTCAGAACGTCTACGCCCTCACGATGCCGACGAGGCAAAAAGCCCTCGAGAAGCTCATAAGCATTCTTCCTGAGGGGGTCAACCGCGTCTTCTTTCTGTCAGGCGGGGCGGAGGCGATCGAGCACGCGATAAAGCTCGCCAAAGCGGCCACAAAGAAGTTTGAGTTCATATCTTTCTTCGGGGGCTTTCACGGAAAGTCCAGTGGGGCGATAAGCGCTTCCTGCCTCGCCGGGGGAAAGAGGGGCTTCGGCCCGCTGCTTCCAGGTTTCCTCCACGCTCCGTATGCGTATTGTTACAGATGCTCCTTCGGCTTGACGCATCCTGACTGCGGACTGAAGTGTCTCCAATACCTGGATGAGCTGCTAACCTTTGCGTCTACTGGGAACCTGGCCGGCGTCATCGTGGAGCCTGTTCAGGGAGCGTCCGGCTGCGTTATACCGCCCAAGGGTTTCATCACAGGGATAAAGGAGCTGTGCGAGAGAAACCAAGCCCTAATGATAGTTGACGAGATCTTCACAGGCTTCGGAAGGACAGGAAAGCTGTGGGGGATAGAACACTACGGCATAACCCCAGACATAATGGCCCTCGGTAAAGGGTTGGGAAGCGGGATACCGATCTCCGCGGTGGCTGCACGCGAAGAGATCATGAAGACGCAGCTCTGGTCCAGACCCTACGTCTACTCAACCACCTTCGGCGGAAACCCCATATCCTGCGCCGCGGCCCTGGCCTCCATGGAGGTACTCCTCGAAGAGAGGCTCCACGAGAACGCGGCTAAACTCGGCCAATACCTAACTAAGAGGCTTGACGAAATGAGAAGCCACCACAAATTGATAGGCAACGTACAAAGCATAGGCTTACACGGGGGGGTCGAGCTGGTTAGGGATCAGAAAACCAAAAAACCCGCATCGGAAGAAACGGCCTTAACAGTGAAAAAAGCCTTGGAGAAAGGATTGCTGGTGATTCCAGGCGGCAGCTGGGACCAGGTCGTCAGGATAACTCCGCCGCTGTGCATCACCAAGGAGCTCCTCGAGAGGGGCCTAAACATACTGGAGGAGTCGATAAGTGAGGTGGAGCACGGCCTGTGAGACATCGCAAAGGTTTGAGAGCATCGATTTAGATCATCAATGGGTCTGGGCGGCAGAGGGAAAGGTGTCTTTAACACAAAATTTTAAATCAACCACCACAGACAGGCGGAAACAGTCGGATAACGTCACCATCGTTCACTTTTGTCTTTAACCCATTCAGGGAACCGATAT
>Ga0315314_1002072_pt1 | contig 16954 bp, 12 predicted proteins | sample TDP9_MG_FD_203631 | JGI IMG/M metagenome (GOLD analysis project Ga0315314, IMG submission 203631) | Freshwater sediment microbial communities from Lake Towuti, South Sulawesi, Indonesia - TDP9 | ecosystem: Environmental > Aquatic > Freshwater > Lake > Sediment | place: Indonesia: South Sulawesi...
TACATACAGAAAAGGACAAGTCAAGAAAAAAATCGGGGACCCTAGGAAAAAATGTTTTTAGGGGTAACCTCGGGCACTACTCTGGTAGGCTTCTCAGCAGCAGTTTGGCTAGTGTCTGAATTGCAGGTCGAAATGGGATATGAATCGGGGAGGTCATAAAGATGCGTCATGGGCTTCTTCTTTCCCCCGAGAGCGGAAATCGTGCCAATCTCCGCACTTTGGCAAAATTTCCAATATGAAAAGTATATCCAAACATCATTGAATGTCAATTGAAACCCACACCCTTTGACAGAATATGTCAATAGAAGAATTCACGAAGTAACCTATATCTTCAAGGCAATGCGATAGCCATCGCCAATCGCATCCCGTATTTTTCGTGGTTCCACGCAATCCCCAGCAAGGTAAGTCTCTGGTACATTTCCTTTGATTTCTTGGTAAAGCTCTCTATCGGGGATGGAACCCACTGCTAAGACAATCGTATCGGCTTCGATGACTTTTCTCTTATCATCTTTGGTAGTGACGACCAGACCCTGAGGAGTAACTTCGTTATATCGAATGTCGGTGAGCAAGGTAACACCTTTTTCCAAAAGTCTTCCCAAGAAAAAGGGTCTAAGAACGGCTCCGACTTTCAAGACCATTTCCGAGCCCCTGCGGGTGACGGTGACCTTTTTCCCCTTTTCTGCAAGAAATTCGGCGGTTTCACAACCCACCAACTCTCCCCCCATGACCACGACTCTTTTCCCCACTTCTACATTCCCCTCCAGAACATCCCCCGCCTGGACTACATGGCCTTGGCTCAGCCCAGGAATCTCTGGCACCATGGCTCTTATTCCCGTAGCACAGACTACCACCTCAGGTTTAATTTCCTCAACCGTCGCCGCCGTAGCCTCTTTTCCCAACTCAATCCTTACTCCAAGCTCTTTTAATTGGGTTTGGAGGTATTGAATCAGAGGTTCAATCCTATCTTTGTGGGGTGGAATCGTTGCCTGGATGAGTTGTCCTCCCAATCGAGATCTTTTCTCATAGAGGATTACCTGATGCCCTCGGAGACCAGCCACTCTGGCAGCCTCCATGCCGGCAGGACCTCCGCCGATTACCAGGATTTTCCTGGACTTCTTTGCCCGGAAAATCTGGTATTCCTCTTCCTTTCCCAAAGCCGCATTTACCTCACAGCGAATCCCCAGAACAGCAGGAGAGCGCAGATCATCCCGACAACCCATGCAGACTATACAGGGGGTAATATCTTGGAATCTACCAGAGAACCATTTATTGGGCAGGTTCGGGTCGGCCAAGAGTCCCTTGCCAATAGCGATAAGGTCTGCTTCCCCTTCGGCGAGAATCCTTTCCCCCGCTTCGGGAGTGATCCTGCCAACCGCGATTACAGGCACGCGGACCACTTTCTTGATTTCTCCAGCTAAATCGGCAATGACCGCTGGAACAAAGGTAGGAGAGGTTAAGGCCACAGGAGATTGGGGCCCAGTGGCTGATACATGAATGGCAACAGATCCGGCATCTTGAGCCATACGGGCGATTTGCTTGCTTTCTTCCAAAGTCGTCCCGTCTGCGACCCCATATTCCTGGCCATTGATGCGACACCAAACAGGAAAATCTTTTCCTATCCTTTCATTGACTGCCCTTAAGATTTCTATGAGGAACCTCGCTCGGTTTCCAAGGTCGCCTCCATAAGAATCCCGCCGCTTATTTGAAGAAGGCGAAAGGAACTGATCGATGAGGTACCCGTGAGCTCCATGGATCTCCACACCATCAAACCCAGCCTTCTCGGCTCTCACAGAGGCATCAGCAAACTTGCTTACGATTTTCCCAATTTCTTCCACAGATAGCTCTTTCGGTAACTCGCCCTCCGAGCTCGCCACCGGTGAGGGGGCTACCGGTTGCCTCCCGTTCAGCGCTGATTTGGCCAACCTTCCTCCATGGTGGAGTTGAATAGCGGCCTTGGCTCCTTCTTTATGAATCGCCTGAACGAGACTGCTCAAGCCCGGAATAAACTTATCATCGCTGATAGCCAACTGGTTCGCAAAAGCCTGCCCAGGTTTATCCACATAGGTCGCCTCCACAATGATCAATCCCACCCCTCCCCGGGCTCGGGCCGCGTAGTAGTTTCGACTGCGGGCGGTGACATAGCCCTCCCCACTTCCGTATTGGGTTACCATGGGCGGCATAACAATGCGATTCCTGAGCTCCATGGGGCCTATCCGAAAAGATTCGCCAAGTAGTCTTTTCATCTTTAATACCCCAGATTTTCGCCCACCAGCTTCACATGGATGCGGCCTTTGATTCTCTGGCCTTCGATGATGCTCCAAATGTTGCAAAATCGAGCGGGAGTTTGGCAATCGACACAAATCCCGGTTTCTGCACAAGGAGTCTTGATGTTCATGCGCATCGCGTTTACTGGAGCAGAATAGTGTTTAGTCCTAAGCATGGCCGTTTCCACATCGGGAACAACTTTGTTCACGCCCACAACTAAAATAACCTTTGGAGGACCGAAAATCATTGCCGCTACCCTGTTTCCTAATCCATCGAGATTGACCAATTTTCCATCGAGAGTAATGGCATTGGTACTGGAAATCATTACATCCGCCATGAAGCCCTTCCGCCTGGCTTCTAAAGAATCCTCAAAAGACATCCCAGGCTGGAAAGGGTCAATGACCTCAACCCCGGGTATTTTAGCGATTCCTTGCCAAAGGTCCATATATACTGCGGTCATCGAGCCGCAACGGTAGACTTTGGAACCGCGGGGGATCATAGCAATTATCTCTTCTCTCCCTTGAGTGGCGTTGGCGGCATAACTTCCCTCCATTCCTCGTTTGTCCAGATGCTCGATGATTTTCTTGGCTACCTGCTCATTCCATTTACTCTGGTGACTGTCCATTGTCAAACTCCTTTCCCATTTTAAATTTAATAGGACGCAGATTTTCGCAGATGACCACCGATAATTATTTTCTTTTTCGTTTATCCTGATAATCTGTATTTACCCTGTTAGATATTAAACATCTAACAGGGTGAATCCGTGTCCGAAAAGCTATTTCCTATGCATTTTAATTAGAATCTTAGCTCTTTTAGCACAACCTGGCAATACTAGGCGGGAGGGAAGAGGCGCTAATCTAGGTTTTGCGAGGGGATAAGTCCAGGTACCCGGGATCCAATTTTTCCCGAAATGCTGCGTTATCAAGGAGCGGATGCTCTTATTAAGAAGGCTGAGTTGGTTGAGGATTTTTTCAAGTGGCGATGAGGCCCGGGCGAAAATAAAATAAAGTTCAAGCGGTCAACGGTTCTTGGGGTTGCCTACAAATAATCCTTCTGTTATCCTATTATAAAGGAAGGCTTTCCGCGCTCCTCCTTTTTTGTCCCTTAATCACAGTTCCGGATTTGGTCATTCCGAGAAGTCGGAGCAATCTCACCCCCTCCTTCACCCTGTGGAGTGGGGGAACTTACTCCACAGGGCAAGCCCTCCCCCTTCGAGGGGGAGGGAGTGGGTGAGGGGAAATTTAAAAAAGTATGGGCGTCGCGATGAAAAACGAAATCGAACTTAGGCAGGTCACGAAAGTTTACGGAAGTCTGGTGGCTGTGAAAGAGGTTTCTCTTGCGGTTCCCAAAGGAATCGTCTTTGGACTGCTCGGCCCGAACGGTGCGGGCAAGACTACATTGGTGAACATCCTTACTACCCTTCTTTGGCCCACCTCGGGCTCTGCTACGATTGGAGGATACGACGTCCTTCGGGATGCCGCCAAAATCCGCAGCCTGATCGGGGTCGTTCCCCAGGAGAACAACCTGGATCGCTACCTCACGGCCCGAGAGAACCTCATCCTCCATGCCAAGATGCATAAAATGAGTCCTTCTTCCTACCATCGGCGAGTTGATGAGCTCCTCTCCCTCATGGGACTCACTGAAAGACAGAAAGACTTTCCCAACAAATTCTCCACCGGCATGCAGCGGCGGCTGGTAGTAGCCCGGGCCTTGGTTCATGATCCTCAAATCCTCTTCCTGGATGAGCCCACCACTGGCCTTGACCCTCAGGCCAAGCGAGCCATCTGGGACTATTTTCTTTCCCTGAAGAGAAAACGAACCATATTCCTGACCACCCACAACATGGAGGAAGCTGATTTTCTCTGCGACCAGATTTCCATCATCGATAACGGTTCACCCATTGCCTTCGGGACCTCTGCGCAACTCAAAGAGATGGCGGAGAGTGCCTGGTATTACGAGATTGAGGTGGCCGGGAAAGCGGAAGAATATGTGCAGGCTTTTCAGCGGCTACCCTTCATAGAAAGCTCTTCTATTCAAGATGGATTGATCCAGGTCTGCTTGAAAAAGGAAGGAAACTTAGGGAGCCTGGTGGAACAGATTGACCTAAAAGACTTGAAGAAGATCAGTTCCCGGCAACCTTCTCTCGAAGATGTCTTTCTCAAACTGACTGGAAGGAGGCTCCGCCAATGATGCACGGTGCGGTCTGTATCTGGCAACGGGACATGCTTGTCCTGCGGAGGAATCTTTTCTCGGAAGTGGCCACAGTGCTGGCCTTCCCTTTAACCTTTTTTCTCACTTTTGGGCTGGGGCTCAAGGGTTACATTCAGGACATCGAAGGAGTGCCCTATGCCATCTTCGTCGTTCCCGGTTTGATCTCCATGACCGCGGTCCTGGGAGCCTTCGATGATAGCTCTTGGGGGATGTGGTTCCACCGCATCGTCCAGAAAACTATAGAGGAGTACCGCGTGAACCCCATCACGGTGGTGGACATCATCATCGGCAAGATTTTCTCCGGTTTTACTTCTGGCCTCTTCAAGGGTATCTCCGTAGGAATCTGCCTTCTCTTTCTCACTGGGTTTCAGTTTACCTTCGCCTACCTGGCGGTTTACCTTCTTTTCATCTTTCTCGGGTGCATGATCTTTTCCTGTCTCGGCTCCCTCTGCGGCACATTGATTGATAAACCGGAGAACCTGGGCCGGGTCGAAGCGGTGGTGGTGATGCCGATCATCTTCCTGGCTGGCCTTTTCTTTCCCCTTTCTGCTTATCCGGATAATGTACTTCCATACATCAAAGCGGTTCCCACGACCGCTCTTTTTGACGGCGCGCGGGAAGTCCTTTTGGACGGAAAGGTAGACCCCGTCTACCTAAGTATGCTTGGGCTTTCGGCCATCATTAGTTTTGCCCTGGCCGTGCGGGTATTTGAGAAGAAGATGCATGGCTAAGAAGCCAGGGGGAAGGTGGGGGGAAGATTCATTGGATGGCAACTTCCGGATGGGAAATCCTCGTTTTTTGCAGGAAAGCTGTCAGATCCTTGGGATTCCCGATGGGGGAAATTTTTCCGGGAATTTTCTCGATGGACTCCATCTTTTTCACCCTCAGGGTTTGCAATAGCAATGCTTCTTCATTTCCTCCGCTCCGATACTCTCTTAGGACATTGCGCAGAAATTTCCGAGTTTCCGGATAGGGGGGAATCCCCCGGTATTTCCGCACTGTACTAGGGCCGGCATTATAGGCCGCCAGGGCCAGAGAAAGATTTCCAGAAAATTCGAGAAGAAGGTAATCCAAGTGTTTCACTCCTGCTCGGAGGTTGGCCACAGGATCAAAGGGATCCGCGACCTGGTATGCCTCTAAAACTTCGGGCATCAATTGCATGAGACCCAGAGCCCCCTTGCGAGAAGTAGCCTTCAGATTGCCTTGGGACTCTACCTGAATGATAGCCTGCACCAGCTTGGGGGGAATCCCGTGCTCCCAGGAAATTTTATGTATGGCTTCAGAAATACAAATTGGCCCCCTGACAGTTGATGGATATGCTCGGTCATCTGCAAAAGGCCAAAGGGCAGCCGAGGATTCCGTTGGGCCCTCGTGCGTCAGGCTGGGGAAGGCCAGAATAAAAACAGCAATCATCAACAGATTCATCATGGGTAGACGCCTAATCAAGATCCACCTCCTCCTAATCCATTCTCTTTTCCCTCCTGTCACCTCGGTCCTCTTCTCACCCCCTTTCAGCCTTTTTGCAGTCACCTTCCCTTCCATCTATCACACCCAACTTCAGGAAGGATAGTTATTACATCATTGGGAGCAAGTTTTATACCCGTTTTAACAATTCTCGTAACAGTTCAAGAAGATAAGATTTCTTAAGGAAAATGCTTTTTTGCAGAATTAAAAGTGGAAAAACTTTTCATAAAAGTTCCAAATCTTTTCTTCTTATGCTTACCAATCTGCAATCAATAAAAAAGGGGGATTAAACTCCTGCGAAAGCAGTGCCCTCTGCGGCGGGATGGATTCCCGCGTGCGCAACTGCAGGCCCTTGCCCCTTAGACCCGGGGACTCCTGTATCTATATTTGTCTTTCGATAACCAGATTTAGCTGATCATCAATATAGAATAGAGAGTTGAATCCTACAATTGTCGTGGATTCCCGTTCCTCTATGATCGCCGGCCCCTGGAATATCGACCCTGGCGCCAGGCCGTATCGATCGTAAACGGTCGTCTCCATAAATTCTTCCTGCTCAGGAAAATAGGCTTTCCTCTTCCCTTTGATGCCTGAAGGTTCTGTTGTAGATCGCTTCCCAGAGTAATGGATTTTTAACCTGGGAGAAGGACAGCCGGCCCTCAACCTCCAAGTGAGAGCCTGGATGGGAGAGTCTGTCAGGTGGCGGCCAAAGGCTCGGTCATAGGCTCCATAGAAATCATCTACGATCTTAGGAAAAGATTCCGGGCCTAATTTTCCCGGAGGGATGGGAGAAGGGATTTCATAGAATTGCCCTACATACCGCATATCTGCCGTTCTTTCGCAAAAGATCTCTTTTGGATCAACTCCTGTGGCCACGAGGACACTTGTCGCTTCATTCTCCATCTCCGCAAAGATATGATTTACCCGTTCCCATTCGAGTTTGTCGAGCCTGGCCATATAGCTGCGGACATAATCTACGGCCATGGGGGCCACAAGCAAACCCAGCGCGGAGGCTGTCCCGGCAGCAGCAGGACAGATGATCTTTCTCAATCTCATGATCTCAGCGATGCGGAAGGCATGAATCGGGCCGGCACCCCCAAAAGCCATCAAGGAATATTTTCTGGGGTCCTTTCCTTTCTCGGCGATGTGGATGCGGGTAGCGGTAGCCATGTTCTCCGTAACAATTTTATTCATCCCTATCGCAGCCTCTTCAACGCTAATTCCCAGTGGATCGGCCAGCTTCTCCTTCATGGCCTTCTCTGCAGCCAGCACATCCAGCGGCATCTCCCCTCCCAGAAAATAATCGGGGTTGAGATATCCTAAAATGAGAGCCGCATCTGTGACCGTCGGTTCCTTCCCGCCAAATCCGTAGCAGGCAGGCCCGGGAGAAGCTCCAGCACTCTCCGGGCCAACTTTCACCAGCCCAAGTCGGCCTATGTACCCTGTGGAGCCACCCCCGGCCCCGATCTCGATCATTTCAACGGAAGGAACTTTCAAGGTGAGGCCGCTTCCCTTTTTGAAACGGCTGATCCGGGCCGCTTCGAATTCTCTCGAATGGGAAGGTTGGCCATCGTGGATCAGGCAAATCTTGGCTGTCGTCCCTCCCATGTCAAAGGAGATCAAGTCCTTGATCGCCATGGAGCCAGCATGAAAACTGGAAACCAGGGCCCCGGCTGCTGGACCGGACTCGCACAGGCGGACGGGAAATTCCTCGGCTAAATCCACGCTGGTAATTCCTCCGCTGGATAACATAATAAATAAAGTACCCCGAAATCCATTCTCCGCCAGTACGGTGTCGATTTTCTTCAAATATTGCTTCATAAGAGGCTGCACGTAGGCATTGGCCACTGTGCTGGAAGTCCGTTCATACTCTCGTATTTCTGGGTTCACCCGACTGGAAAGGGATACATGAAAGTTCGGGAATTCTCTTCGCAGTAAATCCTGGATTTGATTTTCATGATCCGGATTCATATAAGAATGGAGGAGGCAGACCGCTACGGAGATAACTCCCTGCTCCTGAAAGTATCTGCCAATTTGCCGCACTCCATTCATATCTAATTCGAGGAGGATCTCCCCCTTCTGGGTCATCCTTTGCGATACGCCGCGTCTTAGATGGCGCGGAACTAAAGGCTTGGGAAGGTCAATCTTGAGGTCGTAGAGTTCGTAACGGAACTCATTGCCCGTTTCCACCACATCCCTGAATCCCTGGGTGGTGATCAGCCCGGTCTTCGCCCCGTTTCGCTCGATGAGGGTGTTCGTCACCAGGGTAGTGCCATGAATGGCAGCAGAGATTTTTGCAACCGGTACCGCGGTCCTGCGGAGGATCTCGGTAAAGCCAATCTGAACCGCCCGGGAAGGGTCCTCCGGAGTGGTTAAACATTTTCCGACCTCCATCCATCCTCTTTCTTCATCCAGGAGCACAAAGTCGGTAAACGTTCCTCCTATGTCGATTCCAAGCTTGAATTTGGCCAATCTCTATTCTCCTCTCAATTCACCCTCACCTTTACCCTGTGGAGTAGTTAAGCTTACTCCACAGGGCAAGCCCTCTCCCGTCAGGGGAGAAGGAGACCTACGGGCCGTAAATTTTCTGGGCTGCTTCCGGGGAGATCCATCCCTCTGTTAAATCTTCTTCTACTGCCGACCGATCCCTTTCTCCAGGTGGGCCGAATCCCCCTCCGCCTGCATAGTTGATGGTCAATTTATCACCCGGCTTAAGGTAAGTCTGAGATTTGGGGTGAATAAACTCCCCATCATTCAGGATGATCCTTGTGGGAGAACCAGGCATTCCTCCCATAAGACCCTGGGCTGGATGCTGATGGCGATCTGTCAGGAGAGAGACGCGAATGGGCTGCCGGGCCATCACTTCCAGAATGATCTGCTGGCCCAATCCCCCTCTGTATTTTCCCGGTCCTCCAGAATCCGGGATCATCTCCTTCTTCCAGAAAAGCAGGGGTAGGATGCTTTCTTGGACCTCGATGGAGCCGCAGCTGCTGTTCGTGGGAAACGGAATGCAGGAGAGTCCATCTTTATCCGGCCGCGCTCCCATTCCTCCGTTGGCAAAGAGGATGGAAGAGAATTTCTCATCATCCAGACCCACACCTGTGAACAAGATTCGCAGGGTAGGCTGGCTTCCTGAATCGGCGATCACTTTATCCGGAATGGCTTTGGCCAGAGCGCCAAAAACCGCCGCACTCAGGAAGTGGCCAACGATTTGTCGGGCGTTTACCGGCGCGGGAAATCGAGGGTTAAGAATGGAACCTTCCGGAGCCTGAACTCTGATGGGCCGATAAGACCCTTCGTTCTTGGGGGTGAAAGGGTCCAGAGCGCATTTGATCGGGTAGGTGGTATAGGCATGGGTATAGGCGAAGACACAATTCAGACTGCGGCCAATCTGGGGGGAAGTGCCTTCGTAGTCCACCTCCAGCTCGCTTCCCTTCACTGTGATCTGGCATTGAATCCGAATGGGCTCATCAAACCCATCCATTTCCACCGTCTTCTCGTAAACTCCATCCGGGACTTGGAGAATGGCTTGCCGCATAATCGCTTCTGCTCTATCCTGGATTACCTCGGACAGCTCTGTGAGATCCTCCAGCCCGGATTCTTCCATGAACTCGAGCAGGCGGTTCTGGCACATGGTTTGCGCCATCATCTGGGCATTCAGATCACCCACCACCATCTCGGGAACTCTCACATTGGCCCGGATCATTTTTATGAGAGTGGAATTTGGTTTCCCTTCTTCGTAGATTTTCAGGGGAGGTATGCGGATCCCTTCTTCGAATAACTCCCGAGCATCCGCTGACCAGATCGATCCTCCGATATCCGGGGAGTGAGCTATGGTTCCAGCAAAAGCGACTAATTTGCCCTTGTAAAATATGGGCATGGCCATCGTAATGTCCGGCAGATGGCCAGAGGCCAGCCAGGGATCGTTGGTCATCACTACATCTCCGGGCTTCCATTGATCCTCGGGGTATTCTTTCAGGAAATGTTTCATCGTATTCGGAAGAGTGGCGATGAAAGAGGGGATACTGGCCGTATTGTTAACCAGACTGTCCCCATTGGAAGCGAGGAGCATGCAGGCATAGTCATTCGATTCTTTCACAATCGTGGAAAAAGATGTTCGAACCAGGGTCGCAGCAGCCTCATCCACTATGCTGATTAAGCGGCTCCACATGATCTCCAGGGTGATGGGGTCAAAGTCTTTGGGCAACTGATTTCCTCCTCGAATCATTTTATCCGCAAATTTAAAGAGGGCCCTCCTTTCAGAGCCCCCTTTGATGGATTACCGTTACCCTCGATAACTAATCAGAAGGCATTTAATTTTCTAACATCTCGACCCCTCACCCTCCCCTCTCCCCCACTGGGGGAGAGGGCTGCGGTGAGGGGAATTGAAGAAAGAGGGCAAAAATTTTATTGCCTTCAGTTTAATTCAAACCCAGGAAGTATTTTGACAATAAACTCCCTCTCCCTTGACGGGAGAGGGAAACGATTTTGAGTCAAATGATTTAATACGTCTGTATTAGTCTTCTTCAACAGCAGGATCAATAGAGTCGTTGTCAAATCTCAAAACTACTCGATAGGCTTAAATTCCCCGAAGTCGATGATCTTCTTCCAGAGTTTATCCTGTAATTCCAAATAAGCGGCCAAACCCTCAGCATCCTTGTATTCGACCACCCCTCCTTGTTTCTTGTAAAAGGCTTTGAACTCTTCTGAATCCATAGCTACCTTGAAGGCATCGTGGAGGATCTTGATTCGTTCCTTGGGAGTCCCCTTAGGAACGACGTACCCATACCAGGTTCCCACGTCCAGATCAAACCCTTGTTCTTTGAAGGTGGGTACCTCTGGAATGGCAAAGTTTCTGGTGGCTGAACTGACTGCCAGGATCCTGAATTTTTTGGCTTCCACATAGGGCAAGAGGGTAGAAATTTCGATCAAAGAGGCATCCGCATGTCCTCCGAGCAAGGCAGTGACGCATGGCCCACTCCCCTTGTAAGGGATATGGGTAAATTTAACGCCCGTGGCCATCTCGATCCCCACGATCCCAATATGGTACATGGCGGCATGCCCCGAGTTGGCCATCTGCACTTTTCCCGGGTTGGCCTTCGCATGATCTATGAGTTCCTTAAAGGTCTTCCAGGGAGAATCCGCTTTCACGACTACACCGGCTGGAACGCCTACTGTATAAATAATCGAGTCGAACCTTTTGTAACTCACCCCTGTCTTTGTAGTGTACAGGGTGACCACCAGGCTGGGATTGACGATTCCCACTGTGTAGCCATCCGGGGCAGCATTGGCTACAAAATTCCAGGCAATGGTCCCGCCTCCCCCCGTTTTATTAACAATTGCCACCCCAGACCCAATGGCCTTCTCCATGTGAGGCTGTAGCAGTTGCGCATTGATGCTCCCCCCTCCTCCCGGGGCCCAGGGGATGATCAGGGTAACGGGCCGGGCGGGGAATTTCTCTTGAGCGAAAATAGATTGGCTGAAAACGAGCAGGAGAATGGCTGCCAAACTCCAAATAAACCGAATCGTCCCTTTTTTCATGTGCCTCCCTCCTCTTTCTTTATTTTGGGCCAGCGCCCAATTGTCGTCCATCAATGCCCCTAACTTCCTACCTTTCTTCTTAAATTCTTTCGAGGAGTCGTTTTCTCTTGTGTTTCAGTCCTGTAAAGATGTTTAGAAATATGAACAAGAACGCCAGGCTGAGGATGGTGGCGGAGATGGGTCTTTGGAAAAAAATAGAAAAATCCCCGTGGGACTTGATCAAGGACTGCCGGAAGGCCTCTTCCAAGAATGGACAGAGGATATAAGCCATGACCAGGGGGGCTGGTTCATAACCTGTTTTTTTCATCAAATATCCGATCAGACCGAAGAAGATCATCACGTTCAACTCAACCAGACTGTTATTATTGGCATAAGCACCCACAAAGCAGAAGAGGAAAATCAGGGGAAAGAGTAATCCATAAGGGACTTTCAGAACCTTGACCCAGATCCCAATCAGGGGAAGGTTGAGGATGAGGAGCATGAAGTTGCCAATATACATGCTGGCAATCGTTCCCCAGAAGATATCGGGGTTATTTTTAATCAAGAGCGGACCAGGGAAAACCCCATGGATAATAAGGGCTCCCACGATCACGGCCATCACGGCACTGGTGGGGATTCCCAGAGTCAAAACAGGAATAAAGTTTCCGGCGCAAGCAGAATTATTGGCAGACTCCGGACCCGCCACCCCTTCAATGGCGCCCTTTCCGAACCTATCGGGATGTTTCGAAAATCTTTTCTCCATGGCATAGGAGATGAAAGAAGAGATTGTATTGCTCGGCCCTGGGATAAGCCCCATTAGAAATCCAATCAGAGAGCCCCGGGCAATGGGTTTGGCCGAAGCCTTCCAGTCCTCCTTATTGGGGAGGAGACCCTTGATCTTGGTTGCGAAAACCTGGCGGGTGATTACCTGCTCTAAATTAACTAAAACTTCGGCCACCCCGAATAAGCCCATCAATACAGGTACGAGGCCGATCCCGTCATAGAAATCAGGCATCCCAAAGGTGAAGCGGAAAACGCCGGAAATGTCGATGCCAATCATACCGACGAATAGACCCACCAGGGCGATCATAAAGGATTTGATCAGGGATCCTGAGCTCAGGTAATTGAGAACCGTCAAACCCAGCACCATAACTGCAAAAATCTCGGGAGGACCGAATTTTAAAGCAAATTCAGCCACAGGAGGAGCGATGAGCATTAAGAAAAAAACCCCGATCGTTCCCGCGAGGAATGAACCAAAGGCGGCAATGCCCAGGGCCGGACCAGCCCGCCCCTGACGGGCCATCTGGTACCCATCGATACAGGTGATGGCCGCAGCTGCTTCTCCTGGGATATTTACTAAAATGGCTGTGGTAGAACCTCCGTACATGGCCCCATAGAATATGCCTGAGAGCATAATAATGGCCGTAGTAGGAGGAAGGGCCAGGGTAACAGGGAGCAGGAGGGCGATAGTGGCTGCCGGTCCAATCCCGGGCAGGACACCGATCAGGGTTCCCAGCAGGCAGCCCACCAGGCAGAGGAAAAGGTTAATTGGCGTTAGGGCCACTCCAAAGCCATTCAATATGTTTTGAAAAATTTCCAATCCCTTAAATCTTCAATATTCCCTGAGGCATGGGAATTTTTAGCCAGACCTGGAATAAATAATAGGCCGCCAGAGCTGTCAATACGGAAAAAAAGATGCTCATTTTCCAGCTATAGTGACCTAAGTATTTGGCCAGGAAAAGGATGAAAAGAAACGTGGAAGGTCCAAAACCAATGACCGGAAGCAAATACCTGAACGCCAGCAAGGCCATAAAACCGAAAAGGATTCTGTTGGGGGCGTCCTTAGTGGAGAAAAAGGGGGCTTTGGAAGATTCCTCTGTATTTTTTTTCCAAAAAGCCTGTATCGTCATCGCCCCGGAAAGGCCCATCAGGAGGATAGAAGCGAGCAGAGGGAAAAGTCCTCCCCCTGGCGATCTGAAGGAGCCAATGGGGTAGGTTAGGGATTTTAAAAAAATCCCCAATCCGAGAAGAAAGAGGATGATCCCGCTGATGCGGTCGAGGTTTTTCATTTGCTCTTATATTTGATTATACTGAAAGGGCCCTCATTCCTCGCAGAAGCGTTTATAATATCTAAAATTCTTGCTCTTTTGTCAAGGTGATAAGGCTCTTCCGGACCGTACCCCTTTCACTTGATTTATCAATCTAAATTTCCTATGATCGAGCAATATTTTGCAAAGGAGATCTTTAAGAGATGAGGATCCAGATCACTCTCACCTCCCCTGAAGGCAAGAGAATTATTGCTAAAGGGATCAAGGCCTGCAGAAGAGTCCAGCAGGTTAGAAGAAGAGGGAAGATCATTTTGAAAGGGGGCACCACAGTTTCTGCAGTGGCCGAAGAACTCTTAGGAGAACCGATGAAGATTTCGGGGATGATCACTCCCAAAGGAACGCTTACATCGAAATTCAAGGATGAAATAGAGTTTCCTCATGGACTCATTCTCAAAGGGCAACAAATTATCCCCCTCGATTCGAGAGAAGCCTGGGAAAAAGAGTCACCCACATTCACCCCTCAGGATCTGGTAATTACAGGAGCCAATGCTTTTGATTCTTATGGACATGCTGTAATCATGGCTGGATCTTATGCCGGGGGCAAGACGCTGCCTTTCTTTCAATCAATGCTCATCGAAGGAATCCCCTTCTTAATTGCAGCGGGGCTGGAGAAACTTGTCCCCGGGAATCTCTGGGATGTGGTTTCCTTTGCCGGAAGGAAGAAAGTGGACTTCTCTTATGGAATGTCCGTGGGCCTGGTGCCTATCTTTGGGGAAATTTTTACTGAGGTGCAGGCCCTGGAAACCCTTGCCAGAGTGAGGGCTGTGGTCATCGGAAAAGGAGGAATTCATGGAGCAGAGGGAAGCTCCACTCTTTTGATAGAAGGGGCGAGGAAGGAGGTTTTGAAAATAGACCGGATCTATCAGGAAGTGAAAGAAGCCCCTTTGAGCGGCGTTTCCCGAAATCTCATCCCCTGCTCCCGGGGAAGTCTTTCCTGCAAAGATCATTTAGGCTGCCTTTATAAAAAGGGACAAAGAGAATAGGATTCAAGGGGTCGAGCGAAATAAAAAGATTGAATGCATTCAGACTAATTGGGGGATTATATGAAACTATTTGAGCCGATGCGCATCGGGTCTATGCTGCTAAAGAACCGGATTGCCCTGGCTCCCATGGCCACGCACTATGCCGAAGAAAATGGAGCCGTCACTTCCAGGCTCAAAAATTATTATGCGGAAAGGGCTCGCGGAGGGGTGGGACTCATTATCATAGAGTCCGGATACATCCACCCTCTGGGTAGGGGAGGTTTGCGGCGGCTTGGTCTGTACCATGATGGCCTGATCCCGGGTCTCAAAGAGTTGGTCAAACTCGTTCACACAGAAGGATCAAGAATTTCCTCCCAGCTTCATCATGCTGGCAGACAGGTGAACGTTCTGGCGACTCACGGGATTTATCCTGTCTCTTCTTTTAGCATCCCGGCTGCCATGGAAGGCGTCGTACCCAGGACTCTGAAAGTCCATGAAATAGAAGAATTGGTGGAGGCTTTTGGCCATGCCGCCAGGCGTTCTTTAGAAGCTGGCTTTGATGCTATCTTGATCCATGCAGCCCACGGGTATCTTATCCATCAGTTCCTTTCACCCTGTTCCAACACCCGGAAAGACCTTTACGGAGGAACCTTTACCCGTCGTCTCCGATTCCTGAGAGAGGTCGTCCATCATTGTCGAGAAGTAGTGGGGAAAGGTTTCCCCCTCATGGTCCGGATCAGTGCCAGTGAATTTGTTCCTGGCGGAATCACCCTAAAAGACTCTCAAAGAATTGCCAGAAATTTAGAATCCTGGGGCGTGAATGCCATCCATGTTTCCGGGGGAACCCATGAGAGCCAGGAGATGGAAATCCCTCCCATGGACATGCCGAGGGGCTGTCTCGTCCATCTGGCAGAGGGGATTAAAAAAGTGGTGGGCATTCCAGTAGCCACCGTAGGTCGGATTGTGGATCCGAAAATGGCGGAAAAGATTCTTCAGGAAGGCAAAGCAGACCTCATCACCCTGGGGAGGGCATTGCTCGCTGATCCTGAATTCCCCAAGAAGACCCGGGAGGGAAAGGTGAAGGATATCCGCCCCTGCATTGGCTGCCTCCAGGGTTGCTTGAGCCGCCTTTATCAGGGAGATTCTATTACCTGCCTGGTAAATGCGTCGGCAGGTTTTGAGGTGGAATACGAGTTGAAACCTTCTGAAAAGCGCAAAAGAGTTTTAGTTATCGGGGGTGGTCCCGGAGGGATGGAAGCAGCGAGGGTGGCAGCAGCCCGCGGCCATGACGTTTCCCTTTTCGAGAGAAACGGCCATTTAGGGGGTCAATTCCATCTGGCCTCTTTGCCCCCAGGCAAGGGAGAAATCAAATCTTTTTTGGAATATCTTTCCCATCAAATAAAGAAATCAGGGGTCAAGGTCCATCTCAACCAGGAGATGACGCCGGATAAACTTTCACAAGTTAAGATGGATGTGATCATTCTGGCATCCGGGGGATCCATGCGTAAACCAGAGATTCCCGGAATTGAGGGGGAAAATGTCCTTTTGGCCTGGGAAGCCCTGGCAGATCCCAAAAGGATTGGGAAAAACGTGGTTGTAATTGGTGGAGGAGCAGTAGGAGCTGAAACGGCCGACTTCTTGGTCGATCTTCAGAAAGAAGTAACCCTCATCGAAATGGTGAAAGACATTGCCCTCGATGCTGAGAGGACCCATCGAAAACTCCTTCTCCGTCGCCTGGGAGAAAAAGGGGTGAAAATCCGGGTGCTGACCGAGGCCAAGGCCATCCGCAAAGAAGGAGTAGAAGTAGAATTCAATGGCCGGAGAGAGATCTTGCCCGCTGACACTTCGGTGCTGGCCACGGGCGTTAAGGAAAATAATGAATTGGAAGAGTGTTTAAAGAGTCTGCAGGTCGAATTCTATAAGATCGGCGATTGTCAGAATCCACGCAAAGCCATCGATGCCATCCATGAGGGATTCAAAATAGCCCTAAGAATTTAAAAACACGAACGTTCCATCCTCCATCCAATCCCTACGATTAATAAAGATAGACTTATAATTTGGCTTGACATATTATTAGCAATTTTGATAACAACATTGATGGCAATTTGTTCGATATCGGGAGGCTAACGTGGGAGCCGCAAATGAGACATACGAACTCCTCAAGAAAGCCATTTTCCAAGGCCAGTTTTATCCTGGCGAGAGATTGGTGCAGAAAGAGCTGGCCAGAAGGTTTGGCACAAGCCGATTGCATGTGCAGGATGCCCTAAAGAGACTCAATGCAGACGGTTTGGTCGAGCTCCAAATGAACAAAGGAGCGAGCGTAAGAAAGCTCGATATAAAGGAAGTGCGCGATACGTTCTCAATATTGGGTTGCCTCGAAGCGTTAGCCGCCGACCTCGCTCTGGAACACTGCCGCCATGAAGACAT
>Ga0315314_1002073_pt1 | contig 16951 bp, 17 predicted proteins | sample TDP9_MG_FD_203631 | JGI IMG/M metagenome (GOLD analysis project Ga0315314, IMG submission 203631) | Freshwater sediment microbial communities from Lake Towuti, South Sulawesi, Indonesia - TDP9 | ecosystem: Environmental > Aquatic > Freshwater > Lake > Sediment | place: Indonesia: South Sulawesi...
TAGAGTTTCTTGCCCCTTGCCAGCCCTAACTCCAACTTGGCCAGACCCTTCTTAAGATATAATCTAAGGGGCACCAGGGTAAATCCCTTCTGGGTAGCTTTGCCTGCTAACCTATCAATCTCATCGCGGTGCAACAGCAGCTTCCGTGGTCGTGTCGGCTCATGATTATATCGGTTGCCCGCTTCATAGGGGGCTATATAGGCATTGAGTAGCCATAACTCCCCCCTTTCCGGTCTGGCGAAAGACTGGGAAAGGCTTACCTTCCCCGCCCGAAGGGACTTAATCTCAGTGCCGCTAAGCACTATACCTGCCTCCATGCTTTCCTCAACACTATAGTCATGGCGGGCTTTGCGATTAAGGGTTATCGTCTTTTCTGTTCCCATACAGTTGCAATTATACCACATTGCTAGGAGGTGACTCAATACCCATACAGGGAGACCGTTTAATAATGAATACCCTGTAGGGACAGACCTTCAGGTCTGTCTGCCTCTTCGGACAGGTCTAAAGACCTGTCCCTACAATTGTTAAACATCCTCATACAAGGAGGGGTTACTGTTTCAGTTTGGTCGGTAGATGAGCGCCTCCCATTATGTCATTGCGAGAACCCCGACTGGTCGGGGGACAAAGCAACCTCGGCAGGAAGGGGAAAATGATGAGATTGCTTTGCAAAGCCTGTCCTGAGCACCATGAGATTCTTTGTGGAGTTTACCCTGAGCGAGATTCTTCGGTCGCTTCGCTTCCTCAGAATGACAAAAAGCAAGGTTGTTGAATGACCTCATACCGGAGAAAGCGTTGAGTAATGTCATTCTGAGGAGCCCGTTTGACGAATGCTGAGGTTGTTTTATCGGTTTTGGGCACTTATACTTGTAGCCAAGCCTGGTGTTTTGGTTTACAATATTATAGTAAAGGTTTTACCTGAAAGAAAATGCTAAAGAGTATTTCTCTTCTTCTCCTAATTCCCATGCTTTTAGCTGTTGTAACAACAGCGGGTGTGGGCGCTGTTGACCCCCAAGTTGCTGTGCTTGAGGTCAAGGGGACGGTCAATCCGCCTCTCGCCGATTATATTGAACGGGGTATCAGCCAGGCAGAGGAGGACGGCGCTGTAGCTTGTATTATCGAGTTGGACACTCCGGGTGGCTTGCTCTCTTCAACGGAGGATATTGTCAGCCAGATCTCTAAAGCCACCGTCCCCATAGTGGTATACGTACCGAGGGGGGGATGGGCCGCTTCAGCAGGGGCGTTTATCACCTTAGCTGCTGATGTGGCTGCGATGGGACCTGAGAGTGTGATTGGTGCCTCCACGCCGATAGCCGGTGGCGGGGGAGAGCTTTCTGAAGACGAGAGAAACAAAGCTGTAAACCTGGCACGGCAATGGATGAAAAGCATTGCTGAAGAACATGGGCGAAATGAAGAAGCGGCCATGAAAGCAGTGACAGAGGCAGCCTCTTTTTCCCCAGGAGAAGCCCGAGGGATAGCCGACCTTTCTGCTGAAAATCAGGAAATACTGGGGGTAGAGCGCCTTGACCCTCCTCTTATTGATGATGCCGGCGCTGCCAATGTTGAGGAGCTTATTGACCGGCTTGGTGAAGGAATAATTCTGGCCAATGGGGGACCGTTTAGTATCCCACCGGATGTCAGTACCAACTATATTAAGATGACTGCTATTGAGCGCTTCCTCCTGGCTATCAGCGACCCTAACATTGCCTATATCCTTCTTAGCATCGCTATGCTTGGTATTATAATAGAGCTGGCGCACCCTGGGCTTATCTTACCCGGGGTAACGGGGGGCGTCTGCCTCCTCCTTTCTATTTACTCCTTGGATATACTGGAGGCCAACTATACTGGGATATTACTGATGTTGTTGGCTTTTGGTCTTTTTATAGCTGAGGTATTTACAGCCACCTTTGGGCTGCTTTTCGCCGGGGGAGCAGTCTCCTTAATCCTGGGCTCACTAATCTTGTTCAGCGGGACTTCCCTGGAAATAGATCCAGGAGTTATTGCTACCGTAATCGTCTTCTTCGTGGCTATTTTTGCCTTCATCGTTGGTGCCATTATAAGAGCACATCGCCGCCGGATTACCACTGGTCGTGAGGGGCTGGTGGGGCAGACAGCGGTGGCGAAGACCGCACTTGACCCTAAAGGGACGGTTTTCATCGAGGGGGAGCGATGGAATGCTGTAGCGGATAGTGGTAGAATTGAGGCTGGAGAGGAGGTGATAGTGACTAAGGTCGAGGGATTGAAGCTAAGTGTAGCTAGAAAATCTAAGTAGGAGGTGAAAAGATGACAGCTGCGTGGATCGCTATTGCTGCTGTAGTCATATTGCTGCTCTTCATATTACCGGCAGCACTTAAGGTGGTGACTCAATATGAGAGAGGGGTTGTTCTCCGTTTGGGGCGATTCATTGGCATTAGACAGCCGGGGCTTCGCTTTATTATCCCCTTCATTGATCAGATGATGAAGGTAGATACCAGAGTGGTCACTATGGATGTACCGGCACAGGAGGTGATCACTCGGGATAACGTCACTGTCAAGGTGGACGCTGTGGTGTATTTAAGGGTGATAAACCCGGATGATGCTGTCCTTAAGGTGGAGAATTACCTTCGAGCCACTTCCCTTATCTCCCAGACTACCCTGCGCAGCGTATTGGGACAGTCCGAGCTTGATGAGTTGCTGGCCCACCGAGATAAGATCAATGCCACCCTGCAAAAGATCGTTGATGAACAGACTGACCCCTGGGGGGTAAAGGTAAGTGCAGTGGAGATCAAGGATGTGACGCTTCCTGAGAGCATGCAGCGGGCGATGGCAGCCCAGGCGGAGGCGGAGCGGGAGAGAAGGGCTAAGATTGTCCATGCCGATGGCGAGTTCCAGGCAGCAGAGAAGCTTGCTCAGGCTGGCAAAATTATCGCTGCTGAGCCGGCAACTTTGCAGCTACGCTACTTAGGGACGCTGCGTGACATAGCCACAGAGAGGAGCAATGTGGTGATTTTCCCCTTGCCCGTAGATATACTCACCGCCTTCATGGGCAAAGGTTCTTCAGGGAAGAGTGAGAAAACCTCTTGAGATACTACTGGTTAGAGTCTGTTTGACAGTCCTCCCTGTCGTTCTGACTCCTTCGCCTTCTGTCATTCTGAGGGAGCGAAGCGACCGAGGAATCTCGCTCAGAAATGAACGGGTGGCAGAACACCCGCCCTATGAAAGGATGGCAATGGCTATTTTGGGCTGCCTGCAAGTGCTTGAGGACAGGTAAAGGCCAGGAGCTGAGACAGTGACCCTCTAAGGCTAGGGGTCTATTTGAATGGCTATATTAGCCATGAGTCCAAGCACAAAGCCAGGAAAATCAAACCTAAGTAAGGGAAGGCAGATAGCTTGTATACTTTCCAGGCGTCGTGGGAAGCGCTGGAAACCAACAGGTGGGAGCTAGCATAAACCATCAAAATGCCTAGAAAGGCTGCCGCTACTAGATAAAACAGGCCCAAGTCACCGCTGAAGTAAATAGCTAAAGAGGCAGCAAAAAGGGGCAAAGATAGTAAAAAGAGCACCTTCACTGCCTCCCTAATTTCTCTACTCAGAGGAAAGTAGCTTACCCCTGCCCCGAGGTAATCCTCTCGGTTGGCCAGCATCACACTCCACACGTGTAAAGGTATCCAAATCCAGATAAGGAGGCAGAGAAAAAGAAGGGGAAGGGCAAATTCGGGCTTGAAAGCAAACCAAGCAATGAGCACCGGGGCACAGCCTGATATTGCCCCCAGGAAAGGGCAGAGCACTGTCTTTCGCTGGATGACTGCAGCCATGGTTCCTATCATGCCAAATACAAAGCAAAGGGGATGGAGGAGCCAGGCTAACCCCAGGGCAACTGCTATGAGGGCTATGGTGAAGAACAGAGCCTTTTCTGGAGGGTCAATGCGCCTGGAGGGCAGTGAGCGGTGTCTCGTCCTCTGCATTCGGCTGTCAACTTCACGGTCAATATAATTAGTCAGCCCATTAACCCCACCACTGCCCAAAGTGATTATGGCTAAAGTCAGCAGAAGCCGTCCTGACGAAGGAAATCCTTCTACTGCTACAATAGCAGCGCAAAAGCCGATGAAGACCAGCAGGCTGGTCTCTCGAGGCTTGAGAACCTCAACATAGTTCCAGATTTTCACTAGCACACTCTTGCCCCGCTTAGGCACAATAAGGACTCCTCTTCAAATTTGTAGGGACAGACCTTCAGGTCTGTCCAAGGGACAGGTTTTTAAACTCGAAGAGTCTAGTCGACCTGTCCCTGCATTTTTAGACTATTGCAATAAGAGGTGCTAGGCTTGCCCATATTGCTGACGAAGTACCCTTTTGAGCACCTTCCCCATAGGGTTACGGGGAAGCTCGTCAACGAAAACCACTGAGCGGGGCCTCTTAAAGCTGGAGAGCTTTTGGCGGCAGTATTCCATTATCTCTTCAGGAGTGCCCGATTCACCTTCCTTAAGAACTACTACCGCTTTGGGCTGCTGACCCCACTCCGGGTCTGGCACGCCGATGACCGCTGCTTCCGCAATCTTGGGGTGGGAGTAGAGCACGTTTTCCACCTCCTCCGGGGAGATAAACTCGCCTCCTCTTTTAATCAGGTCATCGGCTCGACCGGCTAAATAGAAGTAACCCTCTTCATCTCTATAACCCGTGTCCCCGGTGCGCAGCCATCCATCTTTGGTAAAAGCCTTGGCTGTTTTCTCGTCATCCTTCCAGTATCCGCTCATTACTCGAGGTCCCCTGGCTACAATTTCGCCCACTTCCCCAGGGGGTAATTCTTTCCCTTCTTCGTCAATAATCCTCATCTCCACATCAGGCATAGGTCTACCAATGGAGGAAGCCAGCCTCCTCAATTTCTTTTCCTTTTCTGCCTCTGTCCCACTGATGACATGGTCTTCTGGTCCCAGGGCGGTAATGGTGGAGGCAGTCTCTGTTTGCCCGAAGGCATTAATAAACCTGACATCAGGCATGACTTCAATGGCTTTTTTGATCACCTCAAAAGGCATAGATGCCGCGCCATAGGTTATGACCCTCAGGCTGGAGAGGTCGTATTTATCGAAGTCAGGATTATCTATTATTCTCTTCAACATGGTGGGAACAAGCATAGCTCGACTGGTCTTCTCCTGCTGCACGGTTTCCATCCACTCCTTAACCTCGAACTGCCTCATCATGACCAGAGTGCGCCCCCCATATACGGCAGCTAGCAAGGCTTGACACCCAGCCACGTGGTAAAGAGGCACAGTGAGGAGGTTCTTCTCCTCTATCTCAGGGCTGGCTGGGTCTACGTTCTCTAGTACATAAATAGAAAAGCTATTATGGGTTAAAGGCACACCCTTAGGGCGGCCGGTGGTGCCAGCGGTATACATGAGAATGGTAATATCATCATCACCAATCTCAGTCACCACCTCGTCTGGTGAAGCCGAGGAAAGCAGCTTCTCGTAGTAGAGCATTTTGGCTTGCTTACCATCAATAGAAATATAGTGTTTGACGAAGGGCAGCTGAGGACGCATAGCATTAACCATATCTATATAGCGGTCGCCGACGAAGAGGGCTACCGCCTCAGCATTGCTCAACATATAGCTCAATTCATCCTCTTTTGCCCTGAAGTTCAAGGGGACAAAGATCCCGCCCACCTTGGCTGTGGCATAGTAGGATTCAAGATACTGGTTACAATTCACCTGCAATATAGCTACCCTGTCCCCCTTCTTAACGCCCAGCTTGAGTAGAGCGTTAGCCAGCCGATTTACCCTTTCGTTTATCTGGCTGAAGGTATATCTTTTACCTTCAAAGACGACACAATACCTGTCTGGGCAGATGGCATTGGCTATATTGAGAAAATCCAGAGTGTTCACTTTTCCTCCTTTCTAATCCATGAGGCTGTTTAATTTTGGTTTTAGCTTCAATTTTGGGTATTTTGGAAGCCCTTCACCCCCAAATTCTTGTAGTTGCCTGATTTATCAGGCAAGGCAGCCCCCCGATATATCGGGGGGCAACTACATTTTTAAACAGCCTCGATTTACTTATGGGTTAATCTTTCCTTCACCCTATCTAACACCTTTGACATCACCTCTCCTGCCTTGCCTTGAATGAGCAGAGTAGCCTGGCGGTCCAGAGGTGTGGAGCTGAGGTTAATAATAACCAATTTAGCCCCGCTCTCTAAGGCATAGCTAGGCATATAGGCAGCGGGGGTAACAATGAGGGTGGAGCCAATGACAATGAAAAGGTCACAATTTCTAGAGTAGAAAATTGCTTCTTTTAGCGCCCTCTCCGGCAGAGACTCGCCAAAAAAGACCCCTTCCGGTTTGAGGATGCCCTGACATTCTTCACAGCGGGGTTCCTCAAGACCCTCCTCTTCTACCCTTTTTACCACTTCATCCATAGTGGTGCGCTTCCCACAGCTCAAGCACTTCACCCACCTCATATTACCATGAAGCTCGATCACTTTCTCTTCGGGAACCCCCGCCTTTTGATGCAAATTGTCCACATTCTGGGTAATAAGGCAGTCCAGTTTTCCCATCCTCCAGAGCTCAGCAATAGCATAGTGAGCTGGATTAGGCTGGACAGCTTCACCACCTAATATGCCACTGCGGTAAAATTGCCAGTGCTGCTTTCTGGTTTCAGCACTACTGACGAACCTTTGATAGGTGAATTCTGCGGGGTCGTATTGCTCCCAGATGCCCCCCGGGCTGCGGAAATCGGGGATCCCTGACTCCGTGCTTATCCCTGCCCCGGTAAAGACTATAATCCTTCTTGAACTGACGATTAAATCAGCCAGCCTATCTATCTGCTCTTCCACTTTTGCACCCCTTCTATCACTTCATCACCAAATCTTGTAGTTGCCTGATTTATCAGGCACAATCGCCCCCCGATATATCGGGGGGCAACTACATTCCTAAACAGTTCATCACTTATTCTGGAAATGTGGGTCTACACCTTCAAGAAATGCCTTAGCACCCTCTAAGGCATCCTGGGTGGAGAGGGTTAAGCTAGCCAGCTGCCTCTCTAGCTCTAGTCCCTCTCCCAGGCTCATATTGGTTCCCCTTCTTATCGCCTCTTTGGCGCATCTTACTGCCATGGGAGCCAGGGACATTATCTTTCTGGCTATCTCTTCAGCAGTGGGAAGGAGCTTGTTACGGGGCACCACTCGGTTGACCAACCCCACTGCTAAAGCTTCCTCAGCATCGATCCAGCGGTTAGTGAATAACATCTCCAAAGATTTAGCTCTACCTATGGTGCGGGGCAGTGTCTGCGTGCCTCCGGCAGCCGGGATAATCCCTAAAGATACCTCTGGCAGCCCAAAACGAACATCTTCGGAGGCAATCCTCAGGTCACAACAGAGCGCCATCTCGATCCCCGAGCCCAGGACATATCCATGGAGGGCAGCAATCAAGGGTTGCGGGAGGCCCAAAAACAGACCCCAAACGTCCCGCTCCCATCTTACCTTGCGAGCAATTACCGGGGATGGTGCGGTGAGGAACTCGCTCAAGTCAGCTCCAGCGCAGAAGGCTCTCTCCCCCGCCCCCCTGAAGATAGCTACTATCACTTCAGGGTCGTCCCGAAGGGCGCTTAGTACCTGACATAACTCATCTCGCATTTGAAGATTGTAGATATTTAATACCTGAGGACGGTTGAGGGTAACATACCCTATGCCATCTTGCTTCTCATAGGTGATGGTTTGAAAATCACTCCTTATCTGGCTCGGGCACATAGTTCCTCAATATCAATCTCATTATAATATTTCCCAATATCGTCTAGAAAGTGAGCATCACTATTGGTTAATAGGAGCAAGTCATACTTCTCAGCTAATTCTCTTATCTTTCCTTCATCCATTTCATGATCGTGCAGGGGATTTCTAAGCTCTATACCATGAACGTCGCCTATTTGAGCCTCAAGGTCTCTGATATAGGGGTAGCCGGGGTGTGCTATAAACCTGAAGGTAACATCACCAGGTAAGTATAGCTCCACTACGTGTAATAACCCCCGGTCAATCTCCCGACCGGGGATAACCAATATCTCACCATTAAGATGATGAGCCACCATTTCCTGCACCTTATAGCCATAAGCCTTGTTATAATGCTCAGTAATGGCGATGCCATCCAATCCTCGGGCTTTCACTACGGCTGCAATCTCCTTCACAATATCCAAAGTAGGACTATAGAGAGCTGTTGCCTCACCGCAATGGGTATGCAAATCTAGCTTCAAATCGCTATCCTTTATTCCCCTTTAAAGAAAGGCTGCCTCTTTTCTCGGAAAGCCTTAATACCTTCAATGCGGTCTCGGGTAGTCTGCAGAATCATGTAGAGGTCAGCTTCCAGCCTCAGCCCCTGCTCTAAAGTCAAATCCAGCCCCTTGTTTACTGCTTCCTTGGCATATCGGAGGGCAATGGGTGCTTTAGAGGCTATCTCCTTGGCTAATTTCTCTGCCTCAGAGATGATTTCCCGCTGTGGGACGACTCGATGGACTAATCCAATTCGAAGCGCCTCGCTGGCATCGATAGGCTCAGCGGTAAGGATTAGCTCCATTGCCTTACCCCTACCTACAATTCGGGGTAACCACTGGGTGATGCCACTGGCCAGGAGATAACCGCGGGCAAGGTCAGGGACTCCTAAAAGAGCCTGGGCTGAAGCAATCCTCAGGTCACAGCTTAGAGCTAAAGCCAAACCTGCTCCGAAGGCATCCCCATTAATAGCAGCCACCACAGGGCATTCAATCCCTGCCACCATCTTGGCCACATTATAGTGCGGGGTGAATTCTTTTAGCGCATCTAAAGATGGTGATTCAGCAAGGACAGTGCCGGAGAATTGACTCAAGTCTTCCCCGGAGCAAAAGGCTTTTCCCCCAGCACCGCTGATAACAACCACCCTGGCATCTTCCTGGTTAACTTGGTGGCAGACCTCCTCCAGCTCCACCGCCATTTGGATGTTGATGGCGTTAGCTGCCTCAGGGCGATTAAGGGTTATATAGCTGATTTGGTCCCTTTTGTTATATGTAATCGCCTCATAGATCACGATGGTTTATCACTCCATGACCGAGCCTATCATAGCTAACAGCCAAGATAGTGTCAAGCAGAGTGAATGTGTGGCCTTAATGATGTAAGGACTCTGGGTGAGTCTAGAATGCTATGGGCGGATACTTGACATCTTTCGGAGAAATGTAGTTGCCCAATTTATTGGGCTACCTTGCCTGATAAATCAGGCAACTACGAAAATTTGGGGGTGAAGAGCTTACAAAATGCCTAAAGTTGAAGCTAAAATCAAAATTGAACAGCCTCAAGGGCAAACGCTGTTAGGAATTTTTGAAAAGTGAACTCCCTTATGATTCAAAAGTGGACTGTAGGAAACTCCTTTAATGAGTAAGTAACCGAGTGCACCATTTGGTTAGCCGACCATATTCGAACCTCCAAGACATCTCTTTTTGTATCAGGGATTAAATGAACTTCAACTTCCTCTCGCAGTGGTACATGTGGCACTGGTATCTCGTGATTGAATAAAGAAATTCTCCGGTAGCCGTTGACCATTCGTTTCTCTCGCAGGCAGAAGACGTCCTTGGTTGAAGTATAGGGCTTTGGCAAGACGAAGGGTCTAAATAGACTATTTCCTTCTCTCTTTGCTTTCTCAAAGCGGATACCTGGAATCTCTCCAATGGCAGAATGAACCTGATGCTTATTGTAGCGATCCACCTCTTCCTTTAATACAGCTCGGACATCTTCAATGGCTGACAGCTTCTCTATAGCGCAGGTCCTGACAATCCTATCCTGCAGCCAGCGATAGGGTCTTTCCACCTTGCCTTTAGCCTGTGGAGAAAGGGCGTAGATCACATCTACACCTAAAATCCTCATTACCTGTCTCCATTGAGGGTCGGCTTCATCAGTTTGAAGGACATGCTTTCTCCAAAAGCTATCTCTGCTCTGGACGAATCGAAACACCATCAGCGAATCAACATAGTATCGTAAAGGAATCCCGTAGCTAAGCATCAAGGTTTCACTGGCTTTAATATGAGCCCAGGTCGTTTCCTGTTCCCATAGGTCAGCATAGAGGATCTTCCGGCTAAAATCGTCTAAAGAGATGAACAGAGGCCATTGGTCTTTGGCGTAAGGTGACCAGCGGTGGTGGGAAGCGTCATGCTGGATTAATGCTCCAATAGCGGTGGTGACCACCTCCCGGTCATGTGCCTTCTTCTTTGGATGGGCTTGGTAGCAGCCCAAGCCTTTGGCCCGGTCAATAATCGTAGATAGAGCCACCTTGATGCTGCGCTTAGCCAGCCGATCCCTTATAGCTGAGTAATTGTAAGTGGTAATAGGTAAGGTAGAATCATCGATCAAATTCTTCTCCAGCATCAATTCCTCCTCAATCTCCTTTTCTATCCAGGCAGGAATCCTGGTCGGGCTTTCCCTACGATAGACAACAGAAAACCCCTCTGGGTCATGGCGGTATCCCTTCAAGAGGGCAAAGAACCTCGTTTTGCAGATTTCCAAAGTATCTTCAATTGCTGACCTGTCTAATGTCCCCTGGCAGTATCCTTTTAACAGGACTTTCACCTGCTCAGCAGTGAACCGCTTATGTATCTGCATACATCCCTCCTTTCACGGAGGAATGTATCATTTAAGGTTTACTTTTCAGGCATAAACAGTTCACTTTTTAAGCATTAAGAGTTCACTTTTCAGTCGAAAATAACACCTCAAGGGCAAACGCTTGACATACTTTCCTCAGGCTAGTAGCCTATGGGTGTCACACATTAGCAGGGGGTGATTCGATGGAAGAAGTCAAGAGGAAAGAACTAGCTGAGGAATTAGAAGGAATAGTGGGGGCAAAATATGTCCGAGCAGATGATGTCACCAGATGGACTTACGCCATAGAAGACTTTGGCAGTAGCTTCTTTTATCCCTTATCTGCTCGATACGGACCCCCGGATATGGTGGTCAAACCCCACTCGGCCCAGGAAGTCTCTCGGATTGTCAAATTGGCTAATGCCCACAGAGTCCCCATCATAGCTAGAGGAGGGGGCTCGGATATGACTGCTGCCGCCACTCCTCTTAAAAAGCTGGGCGGCATAATTCTTGATATGACAGATATGAACCGAGTGATAGATTTCCAAGAAGGATTAAATGCGGTAAGGGTTCAGCCTGGGATAAGATGGGGTGAGCTACATCATGAGCTGGCCAAGAAGGGGGTTACTTCTGGCGTTCGGGGGCCTCATGGTTTTCTAGGAGGTACCCTGGGAGGAGGCATCGGTGGGAACTGCTTCTCCATAAACAGTCCCAAATATGGATGGGTTAATGAGAATGTTCTGAACCTGCAGGTAGTTCTGCCAAATGGGGACATTATAGAGACGGGCTCCTTAGCCAATACCAAGGTGAAAGACTGGTATTACCGATATTGCAATGGTCCAGACCTGGTGGGCATATTCCTAGGGGCTGGCGGGGCCTTTGGGGTGATAACAGAGTTCACCATGAAGACATATCCCATCCCTGAGTTTTCTGATACCCTGGTCTACTCCTTTCCGGACATAGACTCCGAGCTTGGATTTGTATTCAAGCTGGAATGGTATGGTTATGTCACGGAGTTGTGGGGGATAGCCTTTTTCACCCTCCCCGATTCTCTAAAAAGGATAGTCGGCCCGCTACTAGGGGAGAGAGATATTGTTGTCTTCGCCACAGAGGCTTATGACAAGGGCGTATTTAAAGCACAAAAGAAAGCCATAGATAGGATGGCCAAAGAGTTCGGCGGCACAGTGGTACCCTTGGAAGGCTTGATGCGTGCTCTTGGTATATCCATAATTGACACCACGGAGTGGGAGGGAGGAGGGACCTTTGGCAAAGTGATGGGGCCAAATGGCCAGGATACTTGCTCCATAGCTTCGCTTCCTCAATGGCCAAAAGTGGTAGGGAGCGCACTGGAGATCGCGAAGAGTGATCCGGAGGCGCTAAGCGGCAGTATACCTATGATAGGGGCAGACCACTTCTTCCTTTTCGCTCAGCTCCTTGGCCGGGGTGGAGTTAGCAATACCTTCGCCATGACTCCTGTTGACTTCAGCGACCCTGAAAAGTTGAAGAAGGCCCAAGAGTTGTATAGAGACATAGTGGAGTCCTATATGGACACTGGTGCGGCAGCACTCTACAGGATTGGAAAAGAAAGTCAATACTTAATGAAGAGGTTCAAGCCAGAGTACATTTCCTTCATGAAGACGCTCAAAAAGGCTCTGGACCCGAACAACATCATGAATCCAGGAGTTTTGGGGCTTGGCCTGGAGGAGGAATGATGAGACTGGAGAAATGCGCGCCAGAAGTATGGATATGCAACCATTGCTCTATGTGCAGTGACACAATAAGTGACGAATCTGGATGGTACAGGACTTGCCCTGTTTACAGACAGCTTAGATTCGAGGATAGCTCAGCCAGAGGTCACAATACGATAGCTTTCTACCTCTTGGAGGGGTCACTGAAATACTCCAAGAGAGTGGCCGATTGTGTATATGACTGCACTACCTGTGCTTCCTGTGAAGAGGTATGCAAGCCTTTCGGCAATGTGGTAGCCAAGATAGGTGGTAGTGACCTGAAGACTATGGTGCCCCCCATTATGAGCGCCTTTGGTGCAGCGCTCGACCCCCTTCAGTCAGTCGAAATCGTGGAGGCAATGCGTGCCGATTGCGTTGACCTTGGGCTACAGCCGGAGGCAGTCAAGAGAATGGCCGCCAGCACTGAGAAAAACTACAATCCTTATGAAGAACCCCACGCCAACAGGTTGAAATGGGCCGAAGGTCTTCATATACCCCAAACGGCTGACACAGTCCTCTTTGTTGGTTGTACCTCATCTTACCGAAGGCAGGAGATAGCCGTATCAACAGCGAAGATACTAAAAGCTGCCAGAAGCAAATTTGCCGTGCTTCCAGACGAATGGTGCTGCGGGTCACCCTTGCTCAGGACCGGCAACGTGGATTTAGCAGAGAAGATGGTCAAGCACAATGTGGCTCTGTTAAAAGAGAAGAAGGTTAAGACCCTGGTGGCTATATGTGCTGAGGGCTATATGGCCATAAGCAGGGATTGGCCCAAGATAGCAGGAGAGCTACCCTTCAAAGTCTGGCACATAAGCCAGCTCCTGGCTCAGCTAATTTCAGCTGGGAAGATAAAGTTCAAACGTCCCATCAAGGCAAAAGTCACCTATCACGACCCGTGCCACCTCGGCAGGGTGATGGGGGTCTATGATGAGCCGAGAGCGGTCCTGAAAGCGATTCCCGGTGTTAGACTGGTTGAGATGTACCCCACCAAGCATGCGGCCTGGTGCTGTGGTGCGGGCGGAGGATTAAAAGAGTCTAATCCAGGTCTGGCCTTGGATATAGGCGCTGAGAAGATTCCGCTGATAAAGGAAACTGGTGCCTCTATTCTGGCATCATCGTGCCCTTTCTGTAAAACAAACTTCCTGGACGTAATCGAGAAAGCCAGAGAGCCAATCCAGGTTAAAGATGTAACTGAATTGGTGGCTGAGTCTATGGGGGTATAACCATGGCAAACTTCATTGAAATCCTGGACGAACTGGAGAAAGTAAATCTGGCGCCTATTCTAATGCCTGCCTTGAAGATGGCAGACCCCTTGTTGGGTTCCCTGCCGAAAGGGTTCTTGTCAGCGATGCTGTCTCGCAGGGAAACACGGCATAATCTGATTAAAACAGTGGAAGGTCTATCGCCCATGATGCCTGACATGCTTAGATTTGCGGGACATGTATCTCAATCCAAGCTGGCTACAGGTCTCTTATCCTTATCGGCCAGCATAGCCACACCAATGATTAAGCTGTCGGCTCCGATTGCATTGAAGCTGGTGGTACCCTTGTCTGGCCCGATGCTTGGAGTGGTAAGCCGTTCTGTTCCGCTGTTGCCTTTGCTAATGAAAGGCATGGATGGCTTGGTAAGAGCGGAGCTTCTCTTCGAGAGGGGGTTGAAACGGCTTGTTCCTTCTTGACAGCGCCGACAGGTCTGTCGTTGACAGACGTAGGGTGAGGGTGAAATATCTCCCTCCCTCTAACCCCCTCCCGCCAGGGGAGGGAGGATCTTATAGAATTCCTCTCCTTCGATGGGAGAGGGTAGGGTGAGGGTGGAATATCCCCCTCCCTCTAGCTCCCTCCCGCCAGGGGAAGGAGGTTTTGTCCAAAAACCTCGTGTAGGAATGTTTGTCCCTGACCCTCGTGGTCTCTCGAAATTGTGGGTAGGTTGCCCGACGTCGGGCAACCTACCCGATATGAAGTCAATTGAGGTGGTGGGTTTCGCTCTGCTTTACCCACCCTACTTTCTCTGATTTTGTTTTGAGTCCTATTCCTTTAGTTCTTCATCTGCTTCTCTTAAAACCTCCTCTACCAGAGGTTTTAAGGGTGGTAAGTCCTCTTTTATTGTCCTCCACAACACTTTGAGATTTACCCCAAAATACTCATGGATGAGTTTATCCCGCATTCCGGCCATCACTCTCCAGGGAACTTGAGGATATTTCTTTTTAGTCTCTCTTGGTATCTTCTTTGTTGCCTCCCCGATAATTTCAAAATTTCTAATTACCGCATCTACGGTTTTATTATCCTGGGAAAACTCATCAAAATGAAGGCTCTAGGTATATTGCTCTATCTTTTTGAGGGCCTCGAGGATATCATCAATATAGACTCTGGGGTCTCTTTTCATAGATAAACTACTTCTCTGAGTATCTCCTCTTTTATCCGCGGCTTTAGGACTTCTTTCATAACTAGGTCAACTTTGACGCCCAACTCTTTGCTCAAAAAATCTTCCAGCTCGATAAACTTAAAGAGTCCAATTGTTTCGGAGAACTCAACCAGGATATCTAAGTCGCTCTTTCCCTTTTGCTCACCTTTCACATAAGAACCGAAAAGACCAATATTCTCTACTTTGAATTCCTCTTTTAATATTGGTTTCAGTTCTTCTAGTTTACTTTTTATCTCCTCGATTTTCTTCATAGTCTGAATTTAGATTGAAATGGTGGGTTTCGCTCTGCTTCACCCACCCTACTTTATCTGACAGCGTTCCTACCATCAGGCGGTGTCCAGAACCTTTTCCTCTTTCAGCCTCTGTATTTCCTTTGCAGACATTCGCAGCAACTGGCGGCATATCTCCTCAGTATGCTGTCCCAGGAGAGGGGCTGGCCGGCTGGGGGAAAGCGTGGTGTTGGACATTCTGAAGGGGATGTTGGGATAAAGCCGTTTGCCGGCTACGGGATGGTCAATTTCTATCAGCGCCTTCGTCTGCTTGACCTGGGGGTCATTTATAGTATCTGCGGCCCGCTGAGCCATCCCGGCAGCGATGCCGGCAGCCTGCAGAGTGGTCATTATCTCGGTGGGGTCATGTTCCATCGTCCATTTCTCCACCAGTTTATCCAGCTCATCAACATTCCTCAGTCGGCTCACCGTGTCGGCGAACTTGGGGTCCTCAGTCCATTTAGGGTTGCCAATAGCATGGCAGAACCTCTGCCATTCATCGTTGGTGAATACGCTTATGGCGCACCACTGGTCGTCACCCTTACAGCGATAGCAGTTATGGGGCGCAGCATAGGGGTTTCGGTTGCCCACTGCCTTGGGGACTCGTTTGTTTAGGCTATAGTCCAGATAGTATTCACCAATGAGGGAGGCGGCTACTTCTACCTGAGACATATCGATGAACTGCCCCTTGCCAGTACGGCGCCGGTAGTCGAGGGCAGCCAGGACGGCAAAAACAGCCTGCTTGCTGGCCATGTGGTCGGGTAGAGGCACGTTGGCACCTACAGGGTAGGGGTCCTCGGGATGTGCCCAGAGATAGAGCAAACCGGAGGCAGCTGCCAGCATAGGGCCATAGGCCTGATAGTCACTGTAGGGACCGCCTCTGCCAAAACCCTGGCTGCTAATGTAGATAATGTCAGGCTTGATCTGGCGGACATTTTCATAGTCGAAGCCTAGACTTTCCATAACACCGCCGCGGAAGTTCTCTCCCACGATATCAGCCATCTTGATCAGTTTTCTGACCAGTTCCTTCCCCTTATCCGTCTTCAGGTTCACCCCGAAGCTTCGCTTGCTGCGATTTGACTCGTTGAATCCGTGAATATTGTTTATGTCGGGCCCGAGGGTTCTCACGAAATCCAGGTTGTCTCGCGACTCTATTTTGATGACATCAGCCCCTAATTCGCCCAGAATCTTGCCGAAGTCAGGGATGACCGCCCCGGTACCGAAGCTTATGACTCTTATTCCCTCCAGTGGAGCCTTTGACATTTTGACCTCCTTATTATATGACCTCAGCCTGTCTCAGGGCTGCCAGGTCATCTTTTGATAACCCCAGCTCCTGGCAATAGATTTTCTCATTGTGTTCGCCAAGGCATGGGGCAGGGCGGCTTATCCGGCAGGATGTCTCCGTCCACTTATAGGGGGGTTCCGGATAGTCGAACTTGCCCACCACGGGATGGTCTAGCTTAACGAAGAATTTCCTGGCTTTGGTGTGACGGCTGTTGACGAAGCCAGCTACATCGTAAATAGGAACGATGGGGACCCCCTCCCGATGCCCCGCTTCAAAAAGCTCAGCCATAGTGTACTTGGTGGTGAACTCCAGCATGAGAGCATAAAGGTCAGCAGCATTAGCAATGCGGTACATGAACTCTCGCCATTCGGGCAGGCGCAATACTTCAGGCTCGCCGAGTACCTGAACCAGGGCCTCCCATTGCCTGGGCGTGATAGCCACTACCCGAACGAAGCCGTCTTTGCAAGGATAGACAGGGTAAATGGAAGCTCCCAGGCGCCCCTCAGGTGCCGGGGGCGGGCCGTCAGGAGTCATGCCATAGGAGTAGATGGTCACCATCCAGGGGTAGAGACCGATGCGCGAGCATTCATGCACCGAAACGTCACAGTACTGCCCCACGCCTGTGGTGGCTCTTTGATAAAGTGCCACCATTATGGAAATAGCGGCGATTATAGAAGCTGCGTCGTAAGAGGGCGTGCTTGGC
>Ga0315314_1002074_pt1 | contig 16949 bp, 16 predicted proteins | sample TDP9_MG_FD_203631 | JGI IMG/M metagenome (GOLD analysis project Ga0315314, IMG submission 203631) | Freshwater sediment microbial communities from Lake Towuti, South Sulawesi, Indonesia - TDP9 | ecosystem: Environmental > Aquatic > Freshwater > Lake > Sediment | place: Indonesia: South Sulawesi...
GTATAGGCAGCAACCTGATAAGGGCTCTTCTTAAGGCTGATCCTGAGAAAATCGTTGTTATAGATGATTTTTCCGCAGCCTACGAGTGGAATCTTCCAAAGGATGCTAAGGTGCTTTTCACTTGTGGTAGCATTTTAGACGAGGAGAAGATGAAGCGGGCTTACAGTTTTAAGCCTCATTATGTTTTTCATTTGGCTGCCCATTTTGCTAATCAGAACAGTGTGGATCATCCTGAGACTGATTTGTTGGTTAATGGTCTTGGTACGTTGAGGGTTCTTGAGTATTCGAATTTGGTTGGTGTGGAAAGGTTTGTTTTTGCTTCTTCCGGTTGCTCAGTTTATGGGAGTCAGGCGCCTTTGCCGTTAAGAGAAGATTATGTTTCGTTGCATTTGGATACGCCTTATCAGATTAACAAGCTGGTAGGTGAACTTTACTGCAATTACTTTTATGATTATTATAAGTTGCCTGTGGCTATAGCTCGGTATTTCAACGTGTATGGTCCTGGCGAGGTGCCTGGTAAGTATAGGAATGTTATTCCGAATTTTATTTGGTGGGCTTTGTATAAGCAGCCTTTGCCCTTCACTGGAACGGGTGAAGAGACTCGTGATTTCACGTTTGTTGAGGATATTGTTGATGGGACTTTGCGGATGGGCGTTGTGAAAGAAGCGGTGGGTGAAGCCGTTAATTTGGCGTCTGAAACCGAGACCCGTGTGATTGATTTAGCCAATTGGATCAGCGAGCTTAACGGGAACGGGTCTGAAATAGTTTTAAGACCTAGAAGAGATTGGGACAAGGTTGTAAAGAGGAGAGCATCAATAGAGAAGGCCAAGAAAATTCTTGGCTACGAGCCTAAGACGAATATACGAACTGGTTTGAAAAGGACGTATGAATGGGTATTGGAGAACAAAGGCAAGATCGAGCAAGTCGCCAAGTTTTAAAAGCGTTGGATCTATGTGATGAGGGTTCTTATCGTAGCTCAGTATTTTCCGCCTGATATGGGTGGGGGGGCTACTAGGGCTTATAATGTTGCTAAGGGGCTTTTTAGGGCAAGGTGTTCTGTGACTGTTGTTTCGGCTTTTCCGCATTATCCGAGTGGTAATGTCCCTAGAGAGTATAGGTGGAAGCCTTTGAGCGTTAAGTGTGAGGAAGGGTTGAGGGTTATTAGTACTTTTGTTCCTGCTTTGGCTTCAGAGGGTTTTGTGAAACGTGTTCTTCTTTTTGCTTCTTTTGTTGTTTCCTCTCTTTTTGCCTTGCCTTTTGTTGGCAAGGTCGATGTTGTTTGGGCTGCTAATCCGAATGTGATTTCTTTTTATCCCAGCTTAATTTACAGGGTTGTTAAGCGTTGTCCGCTGGTTCAGAATGTTGATGATCTTTGGCCTGAGGCTTTGTACGACTTAGGTGTTTCTGAGAAATCTTTCGTTGCTATGCTCGGTGAGCTTATGGCTAGAACAGCCTACAGGTTTGCGTCGTTGATAACGCCCATCAGCCCAGATTACGTCAATACCATAGCAAGCAAATATCAGACAAGGGGAAGCAAAATCTGCGTAATACCAGCAGGCGTGGATTTGGACAAGTTCAAATGCAGGCAAGAAGATCCGCCGGCTGAAAACAGGAGACTCACAGTCTTGTACATTGGAGCCTTTTCTCGAGCCTACGATTTTGACCAAGTGTTCAAGGCTGCAAAACTGCTAACTCCTTTTTCTGATGTGGAATTCGTTATTCAAGGTGGTGGGGAGCTTTCTAATACTCTAGAGTCTAAGGTGAAAAGCATGGAGCTATCCAATGTCAAGATAGTTGACAGGATTGTTAGTCGTGATGAGGTTGCCAGAATACTATCCAGTGCAGGCGTGGTTTTATTGCCTTTAAATGGCATCGGTTCAATCGAAATGGGCATATCCTCCAAGCTCTACGAGTATCAAGCCGCCGGAAAGCCTATAATCTGTTGTTCAAGAGGGCAGCCCGGGCGTTACGTTTCGAAAACCAAATCCGGGATTGTTGTTAAACCTGGGGACTATAAAACATTGGCCAAATCAATACTCTACTTAAGAGGGAATAGGATCGTGGCTGATGAACTGGGGAAGTCCGGAAGACAGTACGTTGAGAACAACCTGTCAATAGAGAAAATAGGCTTAGAAATGAAAGACATTTTCAAATCCGTAATAGCAGGATGACAACGAACCATGATTGCTGATGAAATTATTGATGAGTTCAAGAAGTATAGCACTGTAGGCGTTAATGAGGAGGGCGAAATAGATGTGTATGAAAAACACCTTTTTTGGAATAAAAGACGAAGATTTTTCCCAACGGAAGCGCATACTAAGGGAGAGAAGCAGTTTGTGCCTGGTTACTTGAAAACCGTCTTGAGCCAGACTGGTTTTTGTTTAGAGAGATGTTTCAATTTGTTCTTTTTCGCTTTTCCACTTGCGCGCTTATTCAAGATAGCAAAGATAAGGCCACGTTCACTAGTGATTAAGATGGTTTCTTTATCTGAAAGTGTAATGCAGAGCATGCGGGGGAGGAAAAACATGCACGTAGATTGCCGCGCGTGAGAGGGAGCATGTCATGGAGCACGAGGTTGTTGTGTACTCAGCATACATAGCTAAAGTATATGGAGAATTGAAAAGAAATCTCCTAGAGGGTCTTGAGTTCATCAATTGGAAAGATTATGTTAAAAAGGATTCTGTGGTGTTCATAAAGCCTAATTTTACTTTTCCTCATTACAAGGAAGGGGTCACAACCAGTCCAGAGTTGCTGAAATGTCTTCTTGAGATAATTAAGGACAGAGCTCGCAGGGTTATTGTGGGAGAATCTGATGGAGCAAATCACTCGTTTAAAGCTGAAGAGGCTTTTAGGGGTCATCAGATCTATGAGATATGCAGAGAAATCGGGGTTGAGTTAGTTAACCTTTCCAAACTTCGCTCGAAGTTTGTTGAGTCTGAGATTCAATCTAAAAAAGTGAAAGTTCAATTGCCAAAAATGCTTTTAGAAGAAGTGGATTGTTCCATATCCGTCCCGGTTCTGAAAGTTCATGTGATAACTGGGGTTAGTTTGGGCCTCAAGAATTTGTGGGGTTGTTACCCGGACACTATGAGATGTCTGCATCACCAGAATCTTAATCGTAAACTTGCGCTTATGGCTAAACTTCTAAATCCGAAAATAACGGTTATCGACGGGTCCTACGCCTTAGATAGTCATGGTCCGATGTATGGGGACCCCATAAAAATGGATTTGATATTGGCATCTAATAACGTTGTGGTGGCAGATGCGTTGGGGGCCGCGGTTATGGGTGTGTCTCTCAAAAGGGCGAAGCACATAATAGTTGCGGAAAAAGAGGACATTGGCACAACAAATCTTGAAAAGGTAAGGGTTAACACGGATTGGAAGCAGTATGGAAGGCAATTTCAGATAAGGAAGACGTTGTTAGACAGAGCTTCAGGTCTGTTGTTTCATAGCGATATTATCGCGAAGCTTGTTATAATTTCCCCTTTTACTCCATTAGTATACAAAGTAGCTGGCACGTTAAGGTCTTCTGAAGAGAAAGCGATAGCAAGTCAATTGAACACATATAAGCATTACGTGTAGAGAATATGAAAATCCTGCAAGTGATTCAATTCTTCTCACCGGAGCACGGTGGTTCCTCTACAGGTCCGTATTACTTATCAAAGGAGCTGGCTAAAAGAGGACATGAAGTGACTGTTTACACTATCGACTACAAACTAAGCCGAGAATGGATGGAATCTTTGCATCAAGTGAAAGTATGTCCTTTCAAAACTCGGTTGAGCTGGGCCAAATTTTACGTAACCCCAAATATGATGAAGAATACACAGGAGGAGATTAAGTTTTCTGATATAATTCATATGCATAATTATAGAAGTTTTCAAAACATTATTGCGCATTATTATGCGAAGAAGTATGGTGTTCCTTATGTTTTGCAGGCTCATGGTTCTCTTCCTAGGATTATGGCTAAACAGAGGTTGAAGTGGATTTACGATGTTTTGTTTGGTTATAGGTTGTTGAGGGATGCTTCTAATGTTATTGCTCTCAGCCAAGTGGAAGCTGAGCAGTATAGGGCTATGGGTGTGCCTGATGAGAAAATCGCTATCATACCTAACGGGATAGACTTGTCAGAGTATGCTAATCTGCCGCCTAAAGGTTCTTTCAAGAAGAAGTTTGGCATAGATGAAGACGAGAAAATAGTTTTGTATTTGGGAAGAATACACAAGATTAAGGGTATCGACATTCTTGTTAAGGCTTTTGCAAACGTCATTGAGAAGTTAGATGATGTTAAGCTTGTGGTTGTGGGTCCTGACGATGGTTATCTAGTTGAACTTGAAGCCCTGATCAAGGCTTTAAAGATAGAGGATAAAGTGTTGATTTCTGGTCCCTTGTATGGTAAAGATAAACTTGAAGCATACGTTGACGCGGATGTGTATGTTCTGCCTTCAAGGTACGAGGCGTTTCCTATGAGTCTGCTTGAAGCTTATGCGTGTGCCAAGCCCGTGGTTTGCTCAAGAGTTTTTGGATTAAAAGATTTAGTGCTAAATGGAGTAACTGGTTTATTAGTTGAGCCTAGTGACATAAAGCAACTAGCGAACTCCATCTTTTATCTCTTAAATAATGATAATATATCTGAAGAAATAGGTCTAAAAGGCAGGAGATTTGTGAAGGAGAATTTCACCATAGAAAACACTGTAGATAGACTCAATAACCTCTATGGAGAGGTGTTATGCCAAAGTAGCCCCTTGCTTCACAAGAATGGGAGACCAAGAACGGATATGGTAAAGAAAGGAAGGAGATGAAAATATGCGGGCGAGCAAAAATGCAAGTATTGGCATAATCACTCCTCCTATATCCCAAGCAAATATTATCCCTGCGTGCAACCTTGTAGCTATAGTTAATCGTCTTAGAAATAATGTATATTTTGTTGCGATAAATGCTACGCAATATAGTTTACAAAATAATAGCGTTATTAGAAAAAGAAATTCTGATTTTATAATTTATGAGCTGGTCTACAAGTCTGGCAAAAATGTTTTTACCAGAATATTGAAATATGTTCAAGCCCAACTGTGGGCCTCCTTACAAGTTGTAAGGCTTTTAAAAAAAGTAGATTTCTGGATTTTCTATCTTGGAGATGAATTATTTTTACCTATGTCGGTTGCAAAAATTTTGCGAAAAAAAGCTGTACTAATCATTGGAGGATTTATGAAAAAAGAAATGCGCCTTAGGAACGATTTTCTTGGTAGGATTTTGGTATTCTTTAAAAAAATAAATTGCACTATGTCAGAGATAATCGTCGTATATTCAAAAAATCTAATAAAAGAATGGAATCTTGAGGAATACGTTAATAAAATTTCAGTAGTTCACAGACATTTTTTAGATTTTAATGAATTTGAGATACAAAAACAGTTGAGTGATAGAGAACGAGTGATTGGATACATAGGTCGTCTAAGTGAAGAAAAAGGTGTTTTAAATTTTATTCGTGCATTACCAAAGGTATTGGATAAAGAAAGTGATGTGCGTTTTATAATAGGTGGTGATGGAAACTTGTTTAAAGAAATCCAAGATTTCATCAATGAAAATGGACTGAATAAGAATGTAAGGCTTTTAGGCTGGATTCCACATGGTGATCTTCCAACATATCTAAATGAGTTAAAACTGCTAGTCTTACCGTCCTTTACCGAAGGACTACCAAATATTATGCTGGAAGCTATTGCATGTGGAACACCAGTTTTAGCTACTCCCGTTGGAGCTGTGCCAGATGTAATAAAAGATTGTGAAACTGGGTTTATTATGAAAAGCAACTCATCAAAATGCATTGCAGAAAACATAATAAAAGCGCTAAATTATCCAAAATTAGGCGATATCATTGAGAATGCAAAAGAATCAGTAAAAAAAGAGTTTAGATATGAAGCTACTGTTGAAAAATGGAAGAAAATTTACAACGATCTTGCGACTCGTTAGTTTTAAATTTTGTCAGAATGGAATTGATCTAAAGTCAGAACTTATTATGTAGTGGAAAAAATGGACTAGCAATGGCAACGAAAATGAACAGAAAGAAGGCCTATGTTCGTCCAAAAGAAACTTGATGTTTTACCTCGATTATTTATTTCAAGATATTCCTTCTTTTATTGGAAAGACGGTGATTGATATTGAATGTGGTTGGCGCGCGCGAGTGGGCCGCAATACTACTGCAGTACAAGCAGAAGCGCCTTATGTCACCGGGGATTGACTACTAGTAAGGTGTTTTACTTGAGTAAACCTTATTTACTTAATGAATTGGACAAGATATTGGTTATTCTTGGCTTCATTTTCTCCTTAGTTTTGATTATTTCGTCGTTACTGGGCCCAATTCGACCAATGTACATGATCGTGGGAATTCTTTCATTGCTTGCTTGCACAGCTTATCTCCTTATCAGAAAATCTGTCATATCCTATCTGGATTCGGGGGAGGCATCGAGTCGATTTTACATTGTGTCAAACATAATCTTTTTTGCTCTTTTCTCTTATGTCTTACTTTGTTTCAGTCTACGATTGGATCCTTATACCAGACCCATAAGCTATTTCATAGCTACAGCCCTTATGACCAGCGTATTAGCCGTTGAAATCCTATTTCTTCCGGGCAAGAAGTGGTGCAGCTATTTTGTTCTGCTCAAGGTCGCAATGATCGGTACAAGTCTCGAATTTTCGCAACTTCTCATGTATCCTAGTCTTGTAGGTGTGGATCCATGGTTTCATCAGATGTTCACTTTGAAAGTACTGAATATTGGGCATATACCTGAAGGCTATAGCTACTCTCAACTTCCTCTTATGCATCTCTTGATAGGTTCAACTTCACTTCTGACTGGATTTGACTATAAAATTGCGACAATGCTATCTGTATCCTTGCCGCAGGTCCTTTGTGACGTTCTTTTCACGTTCCTCCTTGGAAATCTCCTATTCAACAAAAAAGTCGGCTTGCTCGGCAGTCTGCTGCTCAGCACGGCTAACTTGCACGTTCACGGTGGCTTGTGGACCATCCCCAACACGATGGGAGCTACTTTTATCCTACCCATTACGTACTTGCTATTTAAAAGGAGAGAGGAGAAAAGTCATGTCAGTCTTTTTCTTTCAATGTTGTTGATGGGGAGCATAATTTTGACACATACGCTGGCCGCCGCGTGCATGGCTATACTTCTGTTTGCGTTCTGGGCAGGACTACAGGTCTACTGGAGGCGGCGTGAGGGGAAAATGCCAATCAGGTCCCCTCTGACTCTTGGTCTCTCTGTTTTTTTTTCGGTAGGAATGTTTTCATGGTGGACGTATGCTTCTGGTCATATAAGCACATTGGCAGATTTAATAAGATGGGGATTTAGGTTAGACTACTTCTTAAGTCCTATGCCCCCAGATGTCGTTCGATATGGTTACTATGTACCATTCTCTGAGCAGCTGTTAAACAATCTATGCATGTACCTATTTTTTGTTGGATCATTAATTGGATGCTTATACATGCTATCAAAACATGGGGATTCTCATAGCTTTGCCATGGCAATCGGTGGATCAACTGTCCTTGGCCTGATGTCTCTTGCTTCGATAACAGGCCACGGAGCAGTTCTCATAGAAAGATGGTGGTATTTCTCTCAAATTCTTCTGGCCTTGCCACTTGCTGCAGCTTTCCTCCTGTTATGTTGGATCGCAAAAAACAATCTCGGGAAAGCAGTGCTGTTGGCATTCTTGATATTTTCCTTAACATTTCTTATGATCATGAGTCAACCAGCCAACTTGGATAATCCGACTTTTTCGCCAAACACCCAAGTTCGGTTTAGCTTTACAAGATCCGAACTTGAAGTAATGGAAAAGGCTTCAAGAATGTGGAGTGGGCCGATAGGAGCGGACGCGTTCTACTCAGACCTATGTTGGTCATCCTATTCGGTCGAAGATGTAAGTTGGCAGATTTATGATAGAAACTATACTGACTGTCAACACATGTTCATACTAATCAGGAAAGAAGTTGTAAACAATCCCTTTAAACTCTTTCAAGCGGTCTACAAGCTGGATTATGATCCTCGAAACACGCTTACTGAGCAAGCCTTCAGTAAGGTCTATGACTGTGACTCGGTAAGTGGCTTTGTGTATTCAAAACCCTGAAATTTGACAAGGTAGTTACTTACAGGAGCAATGCTGCATCTCCGGCAATTAGCATGAAGGTTCTAATGCTCACTGGCGCGCGGACTAGATTAAAAGAGTTTATCAAGAAACCTATCATGCCCATAAGACAGGTTTCTGAGTATTCTGACGAAAACGACATTTTTCGGTTTCTTGCTCTATATCAAGTAGTCTTGGCAAGAAAATGGACTCAAAACCCGCTAAGAGCGCGCGAGCAATAACTTAGGCACTGTTTCTAGCTTATCTAGGTTGATCTGACAAGGTTCGACTGGGTTATTATCGAAAAGAAAAGTATGAAATTAGAAAAAAAGTATTTTCCGGAGCCGAGAACTGAAACAATAGCGACGCTTGAGCGCCTCGCGACCGATTGCTCTCCTGACTACAACAAAATCTATGAATCAAACAATCTCTTGGTATTCAGACTGAGCGAATTATCATGAGTTCCTAGAGTTAGGTGGTTGCTTAAGATGCGTGCGCACGCGAAAATTGATGTTACAATAGCAACAAAAAACAATGAAGAAACGATAGAACGATGTATAGAGAATATTAAGAAATATATTCCACATAACAAAATAATAGTTGTGGATGGAGGTAGTAAAGATGACACTGTACAGATCGCAAAAAGGTTAGGCGCACATGTTTATTTTGAAAATGGACTTTTGGGAAAAGTAAGATGTGTTCAGGCTACGTTGTGCAGTACGGAGTGGATTGCGGTGATTGATTCTGATGTATTCATTAATGAAAATTGGTGGGATGAAGTAAGCAAATATATCAACAATTCAAATATTGGTAGCATAAATGGATGGTTAAAAGGTTCTATAATAGATGTTATGCCCTCATATGAACATTATACTAAATTTGTTACAGCAAAGAGGAGTAGAAGTCCCCTTATTTTGAATGGAGCGAAATATGACGTAATGTTTCCTTTTTCAAACACATTGATTAGGAGAGAATTAATCTTGAAATCAAAAAACAGTTTAGTAAATGTTCATGGTGGAGAAGATAATGTTGTTTCAGAAAATGTTGTCAAGTGGGGATACAAGATTGTAAATATCCCGAAAATATTAGGTTTGCATTATCATTCTGATCCTGTTGGACATTGCAAAATGGAATCTTACCGAGGAGGTAAGAGCATAATAATAAGAAGAGGCAAAAGGGGACTAAGAATAATTCTTACTGCTCTCATAGGTCTGTCAATGAATTGGATAAGGTACTCATTCTATTCTAAAAGATTCAATTTTCGATTGTACGGATTTCTATTATTACTATATTCCGAAGAGGTGAGAGGTATAATTTATGAATTAATGCACGCGCGCCAGCTTATTAAACTCTCCTTTACAGTTTTCGACTAGGAAGAGGCGCATGCATGCGCGCGCTATGACGAAAGGTGTGATCAGCAAGATTAAAGAAATGTAGGCAAAGAGGAGATGCCCATATGGAAAAGCAACCACAGATATGGAGTGGAGAAGATCGTTTTCTTCAGATAAAAGATTGGCTTAACATATTTGATAGCATGTCTGTTCTTGAGATCGGGATTGGAGGGGGGGACATTTCAAGGTATTTGTCAAGGAAAAATATAATTTATGATTTAGATATTGACATTGAGTTTTTAAAAAGGGCTAAAGTAAATATTGATGCCCATTTTGTTCAAGCTAATGCTAAAAACCTTCCTTTTAAACCAAGAAGTTTTGATGTTGTTATTTGTAGAGAAGTTATAGAACATATGGTTAAAAGAGAAGGGGAACACTTATTAAAGGAAATATCTGATGTATTGAAGACAAATGCTATTTTATTGTGTTCTACACCCAATAAACTATCTCCTGAAGGGATTATCAGTCCTATAATTCTAAAAATATTTAGAAAAGAATGGAATTATTGGAATCCAACACATAAACATATTTATGATATATTTGAATTCAAGAGATTATTAAAAAATCACTTTCGTCTTAAAGATTTAAGGGGAGAATATTATCTTTTTCCACCAATACCTATACTTGCAAGAGTCTCTCCAGTCATATTCAAAATCTTTAGAAAGATAAGAACAGTAATGGATACTAAACTTGGACGTACACAGCCTTTTAATAATTTTGGATTTGTTATCGAATACCTAGTTGCCAATACACCATATGAAACCAAAATTTGATTACTAATTATTCAATTGTAGCCGGAAACTTACATGTGGACTATAAAAGACGTCTCCAGCGCGCGCATGCCTGTTCCTAGATTGGTCAAAAATGGTTTTGATTCTTCTTTCGGAGTTTTGGTCAGTTTTGAGGGCATGGATTCCGAATGGATAACAGAAACGGTTGTGAATGGTAAAAAGTGAATTATTACCATTTTTAACCATTTTCGGAACAGCCATGCGCGCTAAATAAGTTGTATATCTCTTGATCATGAATTTCGTGGGCATGTAATGTCCCCGCAATTGTATCGCCCGATATGGCTAGAATATTTTCAACCGGCGAAAAGAGTATTAATGAACATTTCTGGAAAGAGGTGATGGGAAATCATTACGAAGATTTTAAAAAACACATCTTAAAAAAAATTGATTATTTGGAAAATGAATATGGTAATCTATCCGAACCAGAATCTCATCTTTCTTACATGCTGTATGAAGTTTCGCCAAAATATTTTGCTGGTGAACTTGCTATTGCTAAGCATTTTACAACGCTAAGAATCCCAGCTTGGGACAACGATATTATTGACCTCTGCTATTCAATAAGAAATAGTACTTTATCATTTTCAAGATTCTTGGCGGATTACAAAAGCGAAAGCATGGAAGAAATGTTACTTCAAGCTTATTTGATCTCCAAGAATGAAGGGGCGTTGCGAGAAATCCCTGTGTATGGACTTCCGCCAAAAACGTTTTCAAAAGGAAAATGTATTTACCATCTTGTTAGGATCAAAAATCTAGGACCAAAAAAGGTCGTAAATACTTTTCTAAGAAGATCATATTCTCCACTTGAAGATTGGAACAGATGGCTGGGGCGGATTCTTAAAGGCACTATAAGCCAACTAATTTTTACAGAGAATTCAAGGATAAAAAATTACGTTGCTCCGGAATACATAAATTCATTGCAAAATAGAGTATCAGATCCTTTTATACCAAAACTCGTAACAGCAGAAATTATACTTAGATTGTTCTTTGAAGCTAATAAAGAAATGGCTGGAGAAAAAGGGGCATTTGTATCCTCTGGAAGACGTGGAAAAGGGTGAGCGAGGATAAGATATGTCGTACTCTACGTTCGCAAAATATGTAATCTACCCAATATTAGAGATTTATAGGAGGGGGGATACCTTGAGGCATTTTAAAGAATTAGAGAATACACAGTGGCTTTCTGTTGATGAAATCGAAAAAATACAGTGGAAAAAGCTAAAAAATCTTTTAGCATATATCTACACTAATGTTCCGTTTTATCACCGAGTATTTAAAACGCTAAATATGGCTCCAAAAGACATCTCCACTCCTGAGGATTTTAGAAAATTGCCTCTTCTTAGTAAAGAAGATATAAGAACCAACATTAACGATATGCTGTCATTAAACTATAAAAAAAGTGACCTAATTCCAAATTCTACAGGTGGATCAACAGGCGTGAACCTTAACTTCTTTAGTGACAGAAAACGTTCTGGATATGTAAGCGCTGTAGTTCTCAGAAATGATCGTTGGGCAGGTTTAGAAATAGGTGATAAAAAGGCTATCCTATGGGGATCTCCCTTCGACATCTCCCTTCAAGATAATTTAAAAAACAAGATTTATGATAAACTATTTCGAACGCTATTTCTGTCTTCTTATAATCTATCAGAAGAAAATATGTTTCTTTATGCAAAAAAACTTCTTCAATATAAACCGAAAGTAATTATTGCATACCCCTCGCCTTTATACCATTTTGCAAAGTTTCTTGAAGAGAATGAAATTAAAGGCATCAATCCAAAATCCATAATTAGCTCGGCAGAGGTTTTATATGAATACCAGCGAGAATTGATCGAGTCTGTTTTCCAATGCAGAGTTTTTAACAATTATGGATGCAGAGAATTTGACGCCATTGCACAAGAATGCTCTGAACATTCAGGAATGCATATAACTGCTGAACACGTTTATCTGGAATGTTTAAAAGGAGATGGAGAGCCCGCAGCCCTTGGAGAAAGGGGCGAATTAGTGATTACCGATTTGGATAATTATGGAATGCCATTTATCAGGTATAGGATATGTGATGTTGGTGTACTCTCTGATAGAAAATGTAATTGCGGTAGAGGGCTTCCAATAATGGAAAAGATTGATGGTAGAACATTTGACATTGTTGTTGGTACAAGCGGTAGAGCAGTAGGTGGAACGTTTTGGACAATCCTTCTTAGAACAGCGATTGAAGGAATAAAACAATTCCAAGTTATTCAAGAGTCTATGAGTGAAATAAACATTAAGGTGGTTCCACGCGAATCTTTTGACGAGAGTCAAATAGATAAATTGACAAACAAAATTCGTGAGTATCTAGGTGGAGATATGGAAGTAAACTTTCAAATAGTGGACAAAATCCCACCAACTAAGTCTGGAAAGTTCAGGTTTGTTATCTCAAAGGTTAGTCATGCTTTCGCTTGATGAAAAGAATCAGAGGTTAAAAGATGAATATTCTGCTCATTTCACCAGCGATATATCCTTGTGCAATAGGTGGAGTAGAAGTATTTAATTATAATTTCTCAAAAGAATTAGCCGACAGAGGTAATGACGTCTACATTCTTACAACTTGCAAATACGACTGGGCTAACAAAAACATCTCTCTAGTAAAGTTAGGCAAAAAGATTCTGTTACATCCTACCTTATCGATTTATTTTCAGCTATTTCTCAAGATAATAGAGTTTAGGAAGGAAATCGATGTTATACATGTTCCCTATACTAGTAATTCTCCTTTGGCTTATCCGATAGTAATGGCTAAAAGACTTTTCGATATTCCCCCTTATGTAATCTTAATTCATGGTGGAGGAATGCACCCTTGGAAACCGAAGATTATTCACAGACTTTTTTTTCAATATGCAGATGCCGTAACAGCTGTATCAGAAAACATTAGGAGAGAATATGAAAAACGAAGTGGTAGAAGAATCGAGGTAATACCTCCCTTGATTCCCTTTCGAGAATCGAAAGATTCAAAGGAGAAATTAAGAGTCAAACATGGGTTTGACGGCCAAAACATAATCATACTATTTCTTGGAACGATCAAGAAGATTAAAGGTGGCGACATTTTGTTGGACGCATTTCTTGGCTTAGGAAAAAGATATCTAGAGAAGAATAATCTAAAGCTTCTTTATATTGGAGACGGACCTATGAAACCAATATTAATGAAAAGAGTCGATGAGAAAGGTTTCAATAAATACGTGAGATTTTTTGGAAGTGTTCCATATGAAAGAATTCCCAGTATGTACAAAATAGCCGATATCTATGTTATTCCCTCGCTGTTTGAGGGAACGCCTATAACATTATTGGAGGCTATGTTTAATGGATTGCCAATCATCGGGACATATACCAACGGCATCAATAATATAGTATGCAATGAAAGAAGTGGATTGTTGTTTAAGAAGGGGGATATAGGGGATTTAAAGGAAAAAATTAAGAATCTGGTGGAGGATAAAGAACTACGTATCCGATTGGGAAACAGCGCAAAGAAAGATTATTTCAAGACTTACAATTTTGACGACGCTATATCTGAGCATATTAGGGCATATAGAAGTATTATCGGGGACGATTCCGTTACATAATCCACGGCACAAAACGTCATAGCGGGCATCAAAATATGTAGTAACATGCTAATGTTTTGTAACACTTTAGTATTGCTCGGTCAGTTAGCAACATCACAACTTAAAAAACCATTTTCCAATTACTCCAAAATACATTAAGCGTAAAGTGAAATGATTTGACGAAACCATCGGCTAGACAGAAGTTCCTCGAACATGTCCAGAAAACATCAACTCTGGAAAAATTTCACGAAACCTACACTGGAGAATATATGCATCCTAGAGTGATCTGTAGACTGATTCCCTTTCCTAAACTCATATTAGATTTGGGTAGTGGACTTGGGACATATACTATCTTTCTGGAACAAGATGGCTGTGAAGCACACGGGATAGACATTGACATAGACCTTATTAAAATTGCGCGAAAGTGTGCAGATAAAATGCGTACAAATCCCAATTTTGTTGTTGCAAACGCAGAGAAATTGCCTTATCAAGACGAGTCTTTTGATTTTTGCTTCGCTAACTCACTCTTGGAACACGTAAAAAATTTTGAGACAGTAATCGAAGAAGTTGCCAGAATTCTGAAAGCCAATGGCTTGTTTGCTTTATGTACAACTAACAGACTACACCCCTTTCAAAGGGAAGTTAAGTTGACTTCTTCGTTCTATTTTCCGTTTTATCCTTTGCTTCCAGCTCGCTTAAAGAAGAGAATAATCAGTTATTGCTTAGAAAAGCGGCCAGATTTGGTGAACTACACAGACTATCCAGCTATCAACTGGTTTACCCATAGCCAATTGAAAAATCTCTTACGGAAAAAAGGATTCCGTGTGTTTGAGCACCTCGAAGTGCTAAATCAGTCAGATTTGAAAGGTGCCAGAAAACGGTTACTTCCTCTGTTCCAGAAAAAGGGGTTTTTGAATCTAATTTTTCATGTTTATTCTTCAACAGTAATACTCTATACGATCAAGAAATAACACACTTGCTCCTCGTGCAGATGTCACGTGTAAAGTATCTGAAAATCAACTTGGTAGAAGGTGATTTCTTCCGCGCGCTAAATTTGAAGGGCTACCCTTAGCATTATTAGAAGCTATGTTTGATGGTTTACCAATTATTGGAACAGATGCTAATGCAATCAATAATCTAATAAGACATGGGAAAAATGGATTACCGTTTGAGAAGAAAAATATAAAAGACCTAACAGCAAAAATTAAAGAACTTGTGGAGAATAAGGATTTAGGTAATAAATTGGGTAATGCTGCAAAAAAGATTACCTCAAAATAAGTTTGAACATGTAATTTTCTCAATACATTAAGTTATTCACAGAGTTGTGTGAAGAAGAAAATGATTAAAAATCCAGCAGTTCCAGTTGCTATGTACCATAGCATTGGAATCCCAAGCGAGAAATGGCAATGGAGCTATTTAACGTGTCCTTACGAGACATTTGAGGGCCATTTGAGGTGGATGAAGAAAAAGGGTTTTCAGACTATCACTTTACAACACTTATATGATTATATGAAAGAAGGTGTGGCATTGTTCAAAAATTCAATTGTTCTTACCTTCGATGATGGATACTTAGATAATTGGGTGTTTGCCTATCCTTTGCTGAAAAAATACGGTTTTAAAGGTACAATTTACGTAAATCCGGAGTTCACATATCCCCGAAATATCGTTAGAAAGAATTTAGAAGACGTTTGGAAAGGAGAAACAAGAATTGATAAATTGGAAACCATCGGATACTTATCCTGGAAAGAAATGAAAGAGATGGAAGATGAGGAGGTTATGGATATTCAAACCCATACAATGTCACATACATGGTATCCTATGAGTAATAGAATTATTGACTTTCGCCATCCAAGAGATCCATATATTTGGATGACATGGAACGATAATCCAGCCAAAAAACCCTATTTACAAATTGACGATGAGGAATTAGTGAATTACGGGGAACCTGTCTGTGAATATGGCAGGGCTATTGGAATAAGGCGATATTTTCTAGATGAGAATTTAAAAGAATTTATGACAAATTATGTAAAAGAAAAAGGTGATAAAGATTTTTTCAGCTCTAAGAACTGGAGAGATGAACTACTCGAAGTTGCAAGAAAATATAAAGAAGAAAATCGGTTAAATGAAAGATATGAAACGGAAGAAGAGTATGAAGAACGAATTTATTATGAACTACAGAAATCAAAAGAAATCATAGAAGATAAATTAGATAAGGAAGTCAAATTTTTATGTTGGCCTGGCGGAGCCGTAACTGGCAAGGCACTGAAAATGGCCTCAGATATAGGGTATGTTTCATCTACTGCAGGTAGAGACATGGAGCACGAAAGAAATTATCTACGAAATAAATATGGGGAAGATCCTTCTCGAATAAATAGAACAGGTTCAGTCTTATATTGGGATGGAATCGAAGGATTTGGAAGTAAAGTTAAATACATGAATGGATTTTATCTTCTGCTTTTGTTATACAATTTTCAAAACAGGAAAATCATAGCTCCTCTCAGCCGACTGATATTGGCTACAGCATTTATAAGGTATAAGATACTTTACTTCATTAACTCGCGCGCGCTCAGACAATATATGAAGAAATAACAAAAGAATGTTGCACACGCTCAGCACACGGATTACTTTTTCAAAAAATATGACATTAGAATTAACACATGGTATCAAGTTAAAGATCAAGTTGAGAAATATGGATAAATACGGTACATTGTTTTCACAACTTTATCGCTTTTTCGTTTATTCATTTCAAAGGCCTAAGATGCGACTTGAAAATGGAATGTTCATAATATCTGTCGATGTTGATGTAGGTAGCAAAGAGTTAGGAATAATCAACGGAGGAAAAAACGATGTTAACGTTAGTAGCCGTTTTAGTGAATATTTAATTGGCAAGATAGAAGAACAAGCTCTTCCCTTATTCATTGATTTATTCAACCATTTTGAGATACCTGTAACTTTCGCTCTCCGGGGACAATTAACCGAGGTGTGTAACTCCGTCTTGGACCCTTTTTTAGAGTCTCCGGTAAAGCATGATATTGGGGCGCATGGGTATTATCATAAGGAGTTCAAAAACCTATCTCAAAATG
>Ga0315314_1002075_pt1 | contig 16940 bp, 20 predicted proteins | sample TDP9_MG_FD_203631 | JGI IMG/M metagenome (GOLD analysis project Ga0315314, IMG submission 203631) | Freshwater sediment microbial communities from Lake Towuti, South Sulawesi, Indonesia - TDP9 | ecosystem: Environmental > Aquatic > Freshwater > Lake > Sediment | place: Indonesia: South Sulawesi...
TCACCCGTTGCCGAATCGCAGGACACAAGAACGGGGCAGGGATCATCTCTTCGGGATACGCCAAGCCCATCCTCCGGGGCAATCGCATCGTGGAAAACGCCTGGGCCCTGGTCAATTATTCCTCGCTACTACTGGATGCGCGGGAGAACTGGTGGGGTACCGACCCTCCTGCAGAGGCACTTTTTATGGGCCAGGTGGACTACTCGAACTGGCTGAAGAGGGAGCCAGCTGCACCCCTTCCAAAATAGCTCCTTGACAGATTGGAGGGAAGGGATAAGATATGGGATAGCCGCTACAGGCGAGCCGGAGTGGCGAAATTGGTAGACGCACGGGACTCAAAATCCCGCGGGCTCTTGAGCCCATGTCGGTTCGACTCCGACCTCCGGCACCAAAGAAATCCATAAGTTGCATTGACTGGCCTCTCCGTGAGGGAGGCCATTTTTGTCGCTTGAGGACAATTCCTGAGAGACACTCTCTCATCTGGAGTAGGTTTGGGGGTGTGAGATCCTGGAGAGGCGAGAGAGAAGGATTCAGAATAATCAGGGTCTGCAGGAGCTGATGTCGATTCTCAGGCAGCATCTGCCTGAGCTTCGCGAGCACTTTGGGGTGAAGAGGATTGGTGCGTTCGGGTCGTTTGTGCACGGAGAGGAGGGAGCACGCAGCGACATAGACATCCTCGCGGAGTTTGACCGAGTTCCCACCCTGTTCGAATTCCTGCGCCCTCAGCGGCACCTTAGCAGGATAGCTGGCAGGAAGGTGGATTTGGTTATGAAAAGAGCGCTGAAGCCGGCCATTGGCAAACGAATCTTGGAAGAAACGATTTACCTGTGAAGCGCGCCCGCGAATTTAGGGACTACTTCGGCTAGTGTTCCTCGAATCCCACTGAGCCAAGAGCACTTGCTTGTCTGCCGTTAAGTTGTTTCAGAACCAACCTCCCCGTCACCCCTCGCTGGGGGGTGAGCCCCCTTGCCCCTGCTCGTTAGACGGTATGCCATGACTCCATCGGAATGCTTCTTTCGGAATTCTCCTCGAAGAAACTTATAATTTAGTGGATTTTCCTCTTTTCCCTCCCCGATCGAGGTCCTTTCCCTCTCTGCACCTGACAAGCCTCTTCGGGTGAGTTTGGTCGGATCTTATGGGTATGCGGTTCTTTGATCTTGTCGAGAAGAAGCCTATCAATCCGGCCACCGAGGAGGTTGAAAAAACGATTGACAAAGCAAGCCCAGAGGATTAAAAAGATGTTCAGGAGAGGCAAAATATATCTGCATAGCAATTCCCCATAAGTCTTCATTCCCTGATTGGATGTAAGTTTCTGCTGAGTTGGGCCGGAGGAGGAAGTCGAGAATTAAGGCACCGGATGGATCGTTATTTTAAAGATCGCGGTGCTTTTTGTGTTTGAAGGAAGAAAAATCGCTAAGGGGTGATCGATGGGAACTTTTTCCTTCAGGGGATTTTCCTTCTTGGGCCTGGTTGCCCTCCTATTTTTTCTCGGAGCGTGCTCCGTAGTCCCCCGGGAGCTGCGCAAGGAGATTGATCGCTCCATCTCCTTCAAGGAGCTGAGGGCCAATCCGGAGGCCTATGTGGGCCGCACGGTTGCATTGGGAGGCGAGATCATCAAAACGGAAAACCTCAGAGATCATACCCAGCTGGAGATCCTGCAAAAGCCCCTGGGGCGGAGGGATGTGCCGATTGAGATAAATGGATCGGGGGGCCGATTCTTAATCAACTACTCCGGCTTCTTGGACACAGCAATCTACCGATCCGGCCGGTATGTTACGGCAGTGGGGGAGGTCATGGGCGGCAGATCCCTCCAGATCGGCGAGGTGGACTACCTGTATCCGGTCATTTCTGCCAAGTTCCTTTACCTCTGGCCTCATGCCCGTCGGTATTACAGCCCTTATTACCCCTATTACTACCCCTACTATTACCCATTCCACTTTTACTGGGGCTTCTACTATTCTTATCCGTATCGGCCCTATTGGCATCATCGCCATTGGCATCATCGCCATTGGCATCACTGAAGAATTGAGAGGTCAAGCCGGTTCAAGATTGATTTGCAGGAATCGGAGGCCTTTCATCCGGGCTCGGTAGGCCCTGAAGGACACACCGAGAAGGAGCTTTCTTATGCCATTTGAATGGGAGGATTTCTTCGATTTCCGATTCGGTCCCTTCAGAATGGGATTCGGGACGTACCTGAGACCTTATAGGGCCAGTTACTCCCGGACAAAGGAATCTCACCTCCTCAGACTACACCTCCACCCAGGGCTCAAGAAGGAGGATCTCAAGGTGCGTCTGCTTAAAGGAGGTGTCCTGGAGATCGAATGGCCGAGGGAGGTAGAAGGGGAGGAGATCCCGGTGGAATAGAGGCCTATCAGAATTAGTTCACCCCTTATAATTTGAAAAGGCAATGCCTGAGAAAGGAGGGGATACGAAAAAGCTCGAGGTAATCGTCACGGGGCGAACCTCGACCGACAAATGCCCCACCTTGTAGCTTCAGTAATAGCCGTCATCATGCTCATCGCTGCCCAGGTGGATTGGCCTCAACGCTACTACATCTTTCTCCGCTGGGTCGTCTTTGTTGCAGGAGGCTCCATCGCCTGTGAAGCATATACCCGGAAACGCACATGGGCCACCTGGTTATTTGGCCTGGTAGCCCTGCTTTATAATCCATTCCTGCTATTGCCTCTGGGCCGCGACCTCTGGAAATTGATTTACTGGCTGACCGCCCTTTTCTTTGTGGCTGGCATGATTCTATTGGCCGAGCGGCCTGGGGGAAGCAAATGAGAACTCCGCTGAAGGTTCTACTTTCCCGTTGGCCATGCGAGCCAGTTCACCTGATCCATCAAATCGGGAGCATAACGGTAGCAGTTCAAAATAGACTACGAGCCTTTTCGGTTTTGGTCCATCTCGGGAAGGGAGTGGCGCACTATCTGGATTCTCACCCAGAAAGGAGGGAAGGTCATGCCAACTTACATCAGCTTGATGAAGCTCACAGATCAAGGAATCAAGGACATCAAGAACGCACCCCAGCGAATCGAGGAAGCCGTCAAAGCCCTGGAAGCCATAGGGGGTAAGCTGATCGGCTTATACACCGTCATGGGAGAGTACGACTATGTGGGCATCGCAGAGGCTCCCAACGACGAGGCCGCTATGACCTTCATGCTGGGATTAGGCTCCGCGGGGAACGTTAGAACCACCACGCTCAAGGCGTTCACCAAGGAAGAGTTCGCCCACATGGTCAAGAGGTTGCCTTAGGCCTTGGGGGCGAGGTGACGAATCACTCAATTGGCGTGCATGTGACCAGATGCCAGTGCGCCACTCCTAACCAAAGAGATGTCTTCTTCAGCTGTAAAAGTTAAGATCTCCCCACGCAGTTTCGGGGCATGATTGCCTGGCAGTCAGTCCCCTCTTCGGGTAAGATGGTTTCACCCCAAATCCCGCGGGCTCTTGAGCCCATGTCGGTTCGACTCCGACCTCCGGCACCAAAGAAATCAATCGCGAAGACGAAATGGCCTCCTGCTTGAGGAGGCCATTTTTTACCTACCCTAACCAATCAAGTCCTCTTGGCCGAACAAGTCCCCTTTCGGGCTCTTGATCTGCCAGGAGGGACTACCTCCCTCTGGTTACCTCTTCTTTCCCACCGGCCTCACCAGGTAGGGGTCCGGCCTGGTCGAATCGCAGCCAACGATTCCTTTCTTGGGGAGCTTGGGCGCGATCCGAGTTTGCAGGAATTCCAGCGCCGCCTTCTCATCTCCGTCTACGAGGATCGCCTGCAGCTCAATCAACTCCTCTTCGCTCAATGCAACCACAACCTTGCCCATTTCTCTCTCCTCCCATGCCCCGAAGGTTTGCCTTAGCGAGCTGAGAACTTAGCAGAGCGGTATTGCCAGTTCGAGTTCAAGCCGGTGCAATCCATTTCAGCGGCCTTATACCCATGATTGACTTCGTGGGGCCACGACTGATTTCCCGGCCTTAAGTATGGCGTCCCCTGGGCTATCCCAACTCATCGGAGTCTTCACCAAGAGTCAATGCCTTCAATTGTAATCCCTTCATTTCTGGCAATGAAGCTCCAATGATTCCCTGCAGCTCCCCAATCATTCTGGCAGTATTGTTGATAACCCGCTCAATTTGCTTCTCTCTCTTGGCCCATATCTTCGTCATCGCCCTTTTTTCTTGATCAAGGTCCTCTTTCAGAGAAATGAAAGCCTCAACAGTAGCTTCCACCTTTTGTCTGAATTTAGACCCCGATAAATAGCCATATAGCGGCTGTTCCTTTTCAGCAGGTTCTTGTCCTTTCTTTTCCGCCTCAAGGATAAGCTCTTGGCGTAATTGTTCCCTGATTTGATGAGTGATTGCTTCAGGTAAAGGACTCTCGCTGAGACAGTACGGGCATGTTATCACTTGGTCTGGCATGGCAAAGGCCTCCTTGATCTCCCTGAATTCCCTATGAAGACCGTGCAAAAATGAGATGACAGCTTTTGCTTATTACCTCAGGCCGTGCCCTCTTTGTATATCATAAGCCCAGATATTCCAGGTGCTACCCCGGAATTTCGGTAAAGGCCAGAATGGCCCCTCCTGCCAGGGGCCCGGCCAATCCCCTAAAGAGGGCATCTTGAAAGACCGTCTTCATGGATAGGGCTCTCATCGAGCTTGAACGGATTTCCTCCTTTCTTCTCCGGATCTCCTATCACGACCGCTTCTGCGCTCAGGTCCCTTGTAATTGGGATCATTAAACTTCCTGCGATCTACCCCTGATCTTCGATCTTTTCCGGAGCGGCGTTCCTTTCTCTCCATTAGATTTCCCTCCGCTGAGAAGGATTAGAATCGGCTCCTACTCGCCCTCAAACACAAAAGGCACCCTGATCTCAAGATAAGTGATCATTGGGTGCCCTGTCTCTTTAACCTCCTACCAGAAGGGACGAAGCCACCTGCCCAATTACGAAACAAGATGGAGCTTCTTCATTGAGACCCAAGTTGCTGAATTAACTCCACTCTGAGTTGCTATTTACACCTGAACTTTTCCATTGTCAATTCTTTTATTTCCTGTGACCCCCGTATCCAATACGCATATCCCCATACAGACTGCTATACGATTCCGAGATATGCCTCCTTCACATGGGGATTATTCAATAACTCCTGTCCCGAGCCCTCCAAAACGATTCGACCATTCTCCAGGACATATCCCCTGTCACATAGATGAAGGGCACTGTGGATGTTCTGTTCCACGAGCAAGATGGTAACCCCTCGATCGTTGAGTTGTTCCAACACCTCGAACACCTTGTTGACCAGGATAGGCGCCAGTCCAAGGGAAGGCTCGTCCAACATAAGCAGATGCGGCATGGACATAAGGCCTCGGGCAATGGCGAGCATCTGTTGTTCGCCTCCACTCAGGGTTCCAGCTAACTGTTTCTGCCTTTCCTTCAATACTGGAAAAAGCTCAAAAACGAATTCCAGGCTCTCCCGAATGTTTCCTCTCGCTCTGCTCGCATAGGCGCCTATTTCGAGATTCCATAGGACGGAGGAAAAGGGAAAGAGTCTTCTCCCTTCCGGGACATGGGCAATCTCCTTTTCGATCACCGAGTAGGAAGGAACCTGGTCGAGCCTTTCCCCATTGAACTGGATGCTGCCCGAGGAGGGACGAAGGAGGCCGGAAATGGTTTTCAGCATGGTGGTCTTCCCCGCTCCATTGGAGCCAACGGTCGCAACCATTTCTCCCTCTCTCACCGTGAGCGATACATCCCAGAGAACCCTGACCAGGCCATATGAGACATTGATATTCTTTACCTCAAGCAAGATGGGCCTCCGAAAAGTTATAACTCTCCCCCAAATAGGCCTCGATGACCGCTCGATCCTGAGCGATCTCCCTCGGCGTTCCTTCAGCGATCTTCTCCCCGTGATGGAGCACCATGATCCGGTGAGAGATGGACATGATCGCCTTCATGACATGCTCCACGATGAAGATGGTGACCCTCTCCGCGTGCACTTTCCGAATCAGGGCCAAGGTCTCTTCCGTCTCTTTGGGATTCAGTCCGGCCACCACCTCGTCCAGCAGCAGCAATTTGGGTTTGGTGGCCAGGGCCCTCGCCATCTCCAGCCTTTTGAGGTCTTCCAGGGTCAGGCTTGCGGCCAGTAGATCCTTCTTAGGCGCCAGGCCCACGAACTCCAGTATTTCAAGAGATTCTCTGAGCGCAACCCTCAAGTCTCTCTCCTTGGACAAAGCTCCCACCATCAGGTTATCGAGGAGAGTGAGATTCAGAAAAGGCTTTACGATCTGAAAGGTCCGGACGATTCCTTTATGACAGAGCTCGAAGGGCTTGAGGCCCGTGATCTCCTCCCCACCAAATCGAATCTTTCCTGAATCCAAAGGGAAAACCCCGGCGATCACATTGAAGAGGGTCGTTTTCCCGGCCCCATTGGGCCCAATCAGCCCGAGGATCTCTCCCTCGTTGATGGAGAAGTTCAAAGCACGAAGGGCTGTCAATCCCCCGAATTTCTTGGTTACTCCTTCTGCCTCAAGGGCGAACATGGGCCGTCAGCTTCTTGGATAAGGGTTTGCTCAGAGCCCTGTACGCTTCTTCGAGCAGCCCGATCACACCCTGCGGGCGGATCAAGATAGCCACGATGAGGAGCATCCCATAAAGCATGTACACTCCGCCCACGACTCCTCCCATCAGAGTCAGCCCGACTGCCTGAGAGAGCACAAAAATTGTGGCCCCTGCAAAGGGTCCCCAGACTGTACCCATGCCCCCGAGGATACCTGCCAGTGCGATCTGAACCGACAGCTCGATACTACAGACGGCATCGGGATCAATGTAGCACGCCCACTGTGCATAGATGGAGCCGGCAATCGCCGTAAGGAACGCACTGATCAAGAGGGCGATCATCTTGTATCTCTTTGGATTGACCCCGAGGGCCTCCGCAGCATCCTGCTCTTCTCGGATGGCAAGAAAAAAGTATCCCATCCTGGAGTATCTCACTCTCCACCCAACAAAAATCACAACCAACGCCATTAAGAGGAGGAGGTAGTAATATCCCCTTTCACTCCGAAACTGCAGTACCCGTAGATCACCGAGGAATGGCAAGGTAATTCCCACACTGCCTTTGGTGACCCCCTTAAGATAGACGAGCAGCCGGCGAATCACCTCAGCGAGCGCAAGGGTCGCCAGGACGAAGTAAGCTCCCCGTAAGCGAAATGTCGGGTATCCGATGAGAAAGGCGGTCGGCAAAGCAAGGAAGGCTCCTGCAATCATCCCGATCCAGGGGGTAAGACCGTAATGGAGGTAGAGGAGGGTTGAGGTATAAGCTCCCACTGCGAAGAAGGCACTGTGCCCCAGAGAGAGTTGTCCGCCGAAACCCGAAATCACATTCCAAGCTGCGCTCAACGCGGTGAAGAAAAAAATCAAATTGATATAATGGACGAAACTCGAGGGAACGAAAAGTGGCATCGATGCCAGCAGCAGTATGAAGAGGCCCACCTTCACCTTTGGAATCCTTGCCAATCCCTTCGCATATCGATGGGTTCCCATTTTCTCAATTGTCTCTTTATGCATTTCCATTTCTTGAGTCATTTCCCTCTTCACTTTATCCACTTCCCGAAGAAGCCCTTCGGCTTATACAAGAGGATCAGGACGAAGATGGTGAAGATCGCTACCCAAGCGAGCTCGGGTGTTAACAGAAGAGAGATTACCGACTCGGTCATCCCGATGACAAGGCCTCCCAGGTAAGCCCCGGGCACACTGCCCAACCCTCCCAGGATAACGATCACAAAGGCCATCAAGGTGAGTGAAATCCCTGCGGTGGGGAAGATGACTTGAAAGGTGCAAAGGAAGGGAGCGGCTCCGGCAGCCAACCCGACGCCGAGTCCAAAACAGATCATGTACATCCGCCAAGGGTTGATGCCCATCAAGATGGCGGCCTCCCGGTCTTGAGCTGTGGCGAGCAAAGCCTTTCCTGTGAAGGTTTTGTTCAGGAAGAGCATCACCAGTAAAGTCAAAATGACCGACCCGACAAAGCTGATGAGGAGGGGTACCCGAATGATGATGGGGCCGATGGCAATAGCGGACATTCCATAGCTCGCTTTCAATACATGGTGGGTCGTTCCCCACTTGTACATGGCAAAGTTGAAGAGAAATATCGACAGCCCTGCCAGAGCGAGCAGGCGCGCAGGGGGTGATGCATTCACGATAAAGAGGCGTCGCAGGATCAAATAATAGACGCCGATACCGATCAGAAAAAAGAGCGGAATCACGATGGGAACCGAAAGAATCGGATCAAAACCAAATGCCGCCCATAGAAAAAAGGTGGGATACATGGCAAGCATGACGAATTCGCCATGGGCGAAGTTGGGGATGTCCATCACCCCGAAGGGCAATGTGAGCCCGATGGCGATCAATCCGTAAATACCGCCCAGGAGCAATCCATTTACTACAGCCTGGATAATTTGATGTACTTCCATTGGCCCTGGTAATGCTCGGAAATAGATGTGGCAGAGGTTAGGATATCAGGATATCCTCCTAACCCCTGCCCACTGGATGAGTCAGAGACCCTACTTGGTCTTGAGCTTATAAGGCGTACTCTCTTCGGGGAAGACCATAACGGGTTCCATCTTGCCTTGCACTTCCTGCCACTGAACGAGACAACCCGTCATGTGGATGTTGTCTCCCTTTTCGTTGAACTTCAGTCGTCCGCTTGGGAATACAAAAAGCCCCCTGGGACTGATAATCGCACCCCCCTTTATTTTTCCCTCGTCCTTCGCTGGCCCCATAATAAGTTCCAATTTGCGGAGTCCGTCTCTCACCTTGGTAGGATCTGGTGATCCCGCGATCTCAACCCCATACTTCGCGATCCACGCCCCAGAATACCCGGATACGGCATGTTCATCGATGAATGGGTAATCCGGATATTTCTTGATATAGTCCCGGTTCACCTCATCAGCGATCGGGTTGCTCCATCGGTGGTTGCAAGACATCGCACAAGTAACTCCCCTCACTCCTTCTGGTCCTCTCTCTTTCAGGAACTCTGGTTGTACGAAGAACCCTCCGCCGCCCACCCAGAGAGGTCTATATCTCATGGCATCGGCAGCCCTCAGGATGTGGAGTACCTCTGCGTATCCGTTGAGCAAAACGACCTCAGCCCCCGAGGCCTGCAGCTTGGTGATGAAGGGAGTGGCGTCCACCAAATCCTTCGGGTAACCGACCTCAGCCACGATGTCCACTGGAAGTTTGTATTTTTCAACGATCCAAACCTTCGCCTGTGCCGCTAAATCGGTTGGCCACGCGGTCTCCTGATAGGCGGTGGCCAATTTTTTCAGTCCAGGCATATATCTTTCCTTAAGCAATTTGACGAAATCTACCTGTGCCTTCGCCCAATACTCATTCCGGGGGAAGACCCGGAAGAAGTATTTTGCTCCCTTCTCAGTGAGGTCGCTCATCCCCACCGAAGCCAACAAGGGGATGCCATGTTTTTCAGCCACGGGGATGCATGGGCCCGTCATCCCACTGATGTCCATGGTCGCGATGGCAGAAATGATTACGCCTTTCGATTTGGCCGCGGCCAATTCTGCATCCAAGGCTGCGGCACCCACCTTGGGGTCACTGGTGAGATCGATAATCTTATAGAGTTCAACCCTCGCTCCCCCCAGAGATTTTATCCCCCCCATCCTGTTGATATCCTCGATCGCGAGCTGCGTGCCCCACAACTCTCTCTGGCCCAACCACGCATAAGCCCCGGACAACGAATGTGCGAATAGGAAGAGTACTTTGTCTGCTTTCGGTGCTGCATCAGCCCCTGGAGAGGGGATCAGGCAGGAAAATAAACCCATTATGAGAACCGATGAGATAAGAACTCGAATCCACTTCTTCATGTTAGCCCTCCCTATCAATGCTGTCGACGGTTTGTCTGGCTTACTTCGGCATTCATATTACCGAACCGAAAGCAAGGTTTCAATAAGAATAAGCATTATCAGCCGGCAAGGTCTTCACTTGGACATAAAAGGCAGGGCCATAGCTGGCCCTGGCCATCGGTGGTTTGACCCAAATCGGGGTAGACTGCAGCGGCGGTCTCCAATGTCAAGTTGCCTCGGCAGTTCCACCTCCATCTCCCAATCTGAGTATGACTGCATTGGGGCTATCGGATAACTGGTGTAGGTTCCTTTCCCACGAATGCCTTCGTACTTGCCAGTCCCCCGAACAATTATAGTCTCGCCTTTTCACTGGCTTTGCCATCAGGCTCCCTTTACCCGCCTGCCTTCAAATTGGGAGTAAATCTTGTTTCCGTCCCGGTCTGTCCCCTCTTCATACCCAATGACCTATCCCTCCTCGGTTTTGAGGTCAATGTCAGCTATGGCCGTATAGCATAGGACATTTGCCTCACCGTATGCTTTCCCTTCCTTGCAGTAATCCCAAAAGCCAAGGTGATCAGGATCGTCAACGCTAAGATTCGTGAACTAAACATTTCCTCTCTCCTTCTCAATGCAAGTTCCTCCCCCAAACTACTCCCTTGACGAAAGATTGCTCTTATAGTCCATCACCTCCCTCCGGCCAGGAGGCCATTGATGAGAGCCCTTCCGGGTTCACCAAACAAAAGAGCCCTCTGGGCATAGACTCTCCCGGAGGGCTTCTCCAGTCCTGAAAACTGAGACAGGACTTTTCCTATCGTTTCCCCGCTTCCATAATCCCCCTCACGATCAAGGGTCCTATCAAGAGAGAGCGGCCTTCCTCCTCCCTACCTGCCCGCAAACACAAAAAGGTGCCGTGCTCATCGGATGCGATGATTGCTCCGGCACCTTCCTGTTTGCCTTCCCACCTCCTGCCCGAAGGACGGCTGAATGCTGGCTCGAATCGGCAACAGGGAAAGCCATCTGGATGAAACCGAGAGGAAGAATCGGCTTCCTCCTGAGAGGCTATTTACTCCTGCCGTGGTGTCAACTGCTTTCTTCGGGGATCCGAGAAGGGGGGCTCAGGAGCCCCTGTCGCTTCCACTTCGACCTCCGGGACCAAGGAAACAAAAAAGGGAGGGGATAAAAGCTATCCCCTCCCTTTTGATTGCCAGAGGAGTGGCATTACCACCGAGGATAGTTGGGAATCCCCCACTTCGGATGCCGATAGTACTGATCCCAGTTGGTGACTTTCCCGTAAGCATTCGAAGCCCAGGGCCACATCCGTCCCTTGACAGGATGGCGCGGGAAGTCCTGGATGATCGCCTCCTCCAGGGGCATCCCCACCACTTCGATCTCGTCGTACTCCATCTTGCCCAAACCATATTTGGCCGCCAGGCGGGTGGTGCCGATGTTCCGCGGGTTGTGGTTCATGACGGCGGTGCCAATGGCATCCAGCGCCACCGGATCCTTGCTGGCAATGATATAGCCCGTGAGGAAATAAGGGGCCACTGGCGTCCAGGTCCCGGCATACACGGCATCGATGATATGCATCTGGCGGGGGACCAGCTTCTGGGCGATGTAGCTCACATCGACGTTCACCTCGGCCACCTTGTGGTGGGGGAGGCCCACCTTGTATCCCCCGACCACCCTCACGGATGGCAGACCAATGCCCAGGTTCTTCAAGGCAAATGTCACGCCTGCGTATTGATGGGTCTTGAAGGCGCAGATGTTCACCAGGCATTGTACCTGCTTCAGCAGCTTGGGCATGGGATACTCCTTGGCCGCGAGACCCAGCCCAGGCATCATCTCCCAATTCTCGCAGAGATCGATGAGCTCGTACTTGATGCCCATATCGGCATATCTCTTCTGGGCATATGCCAGGCCGAAATTGACATAGGCCGCCCAGGAATCGCCCATCGCCGGACACTCGGCAATGATGATCCGGCCCGCTCCCATCTCTTTGCAGATCCTGGCGGCTGCCAGGCAAGCCCGAGGATCGGTCAAAGCGCCCTGGATGCTATTGGGGTCCCCATACCCGAACGCGGCCATGGAATAGTAGGTCAACACGAAGTTCGGCTTGATGAGGACGGCCTCGCCCCTCTTCAAGGGAATGCCACCCGCCAGATCGGTGGCCTGCTTGATGTACTTGTACCAGACCTCCTCGCTCTCCAGATCCCACATGGCGCGGGTAACGTCCCCCTCGTATTGATCATACCCTTCGGTCGCATCCAGGGCATAAAGGTCCTGGATCTTGAAGTTACCATCGAGCAGCTTGGCATCTTCCGGTGAAGCCTTCAGAATGGCCACCACGCTCTTGGCAGCCATGGCGGCTGACGCAGATGCGAATAGCACTACCAAACCCATGAGCAGAATGAGCATCCTCTTCATAGTTCTTGCCTCCCACTGGTAGAACGATGATTCTCAAAGAACCTACGATCTGCCTTACAACAAGCTCAGCGGTCACTCACCACCCCCTTTCCTGACAAGCCATCACCTTTGAACCCGAATGAACTCTTTTATCAGAGCATTTTCAGGAACTCTTTCCATGGCGTTGCCACCAGGGTTTCGGTGGTGGAGTGCCCGTGAGCCCTGATGATCATGGCCGCTTTCTCCACCTGCTTCAGATCATCGGACTCGACGATATCGACGGCATCGAACCGCCCGAGGGTGGCAAAGCTACTCTTCCAGGTCACTCCGGGGCATTCGCGCTTGATTTTTGCAGATACGGTGGAAGCGAGCTTCTTGAAGTCTTTGGGTTCCCCGAACGCTTCGGGGGAGAACCGACTGAGAATGATATAGGTTGCCATGAGACGCCTCCTTTCACCACTGCTCAATGCCTGAGAGCCCTTGACCGCCTCGTAAGGCATCATTTACTCCCCTCCCTTGAGACTGTCAACTACTTTTTGGGGGGTTAGCTGCAATATCCCCAGGGCCTTCTTACGATACACCTCCTTCGCCATGGAGGCTGGCCAGAGCCGACCTTCCCTCCAGTCAGGGAGGGCATTCTGGTAATGGTTCGTGGCAGGCCATCCGGACTGTCCCAAATCGATGACGAATCTCTAACCCTTTGGGGCTTTCTCGAGGCAGAGCCGATTCGTTTCAGGAGAAGACTTGCATCTGGGGCCCCCCTCTAATAACAGGAGGTCAGAGGGGTTGCCTCTGACCTCCCGTTCACGAGGGTATTCTTCCTTATCTCTCTCACTTCGGGGGCAAATGATATCCGTCCTTCATCATCTTGATGCGGTACAGGCTCTTGCCTGCCGTGATGTACAGGATCTTGCTATCAGCCCCGCGGCCAAATCCTACATTGGTGGGAACCTCGGTGGGGATAAAGGCGAGCTCCTTACCCTCGGGATTTCGCACGGAGATCCCCGGCCGCTTCTGATTTCGCTCCGCAATGTAGAGGTTGCCCTCCGCATCGACGACCAGGCCGTCCGGACCATCCTCGGGGTAGTAATTGACCAGCACCTTACGGAACTTGGCGGTCCCATCGGCGGCCAGATCGTAGGCGAACAGGGCGTGCGAACCCTTACGGGTTCCCATTCCCTTGGGAAGCCGATCAAAACCAGTCGCTCCATTGTCATTGCAGACCACATAGAGCGTCTTCTGATCCGGGGAGATACTGACTCCGTTGGGCTTTCCTGCATCGGTGATGATGATGCGGATTGAGCCATCCGGGTCAATGCGGTATACCCCCATCACCGGCTGATCGACCGGCTCATGGCCCAGATACCTGGGATCGCTGAAATAGATTCTACCCTGTTCGTCAATGGTGATGTCGTTAGGGGCATTGAATGGGCGACCATTGTACAGGCCGGCAATGATGTAGCTTTTGCCGGTCTTCATATCCGTCTTGATGATGCGCCGTCCACCATAGTCCGCACCCTCGGCCACGATCATATTTCCTTCAGCATCGAATTTGATACCATTGGACATGCCGCTGGGCGAACGAAAGATGGTGGTCTCCCCAGTCTGGGGATTGTACTTCCAGATATGCCCCGCTTCCATTACTCCTTTTTCATCGCGGCAGGCGACGGTGAAGGTGATGTCGCTGAAGTACATCATCCCATCATGGCCCGCCGCGACTCCCTCTGTGAGGGTGCATCCAGCGTCAAACAGCTTCTCCAGCTGGGCTCCCGGGGGAAGGATGCTGGGATCGCCCCACGGCTTCTTCACCTCGGCCCCTGCCACGGAAGACCCGGCGAGAGCCAGACCGAGGAAGAGAATGAGTATCCAGAACAGGCAATTGCTCCGAATAGAAGGACCGCTCAACATGTTTCTCTCCTTTTCTCCTAAGGGTGAGACTACGGAGGAAATCGCTCCCTTTCCAGCGCTCATAAGGTCTTTGAGTCCCCCTCACCTCCTTCCTCTTTCTTGATCCTCCCCGGCAAACCCACTCCACCGCCTGGAGGATTCCCTACCTATTCATATTCATACCATTGAAGAGGAGGCAGATCAACAGCCATTTCGGTTCCCCTCCAGGTCGCTTGAACATAGGAGGGTGCCGCTATTGGATCAGGTCCTCAATTAACTTCACGATGACATCGATCTCCGCCCCACGGATCGGCCCCTTCTTAAGATATTTCACCCTTCCATCCTTCCCTATCAGGAGGAAAACGGAGGTGTTGTTGCAGTCGCCCAGATCCCAGGCCCTGGCCAGAGTGAGATCGGGATCAGTGAGGATGGTGGTCTTATATTTCTCGATTTTCCCCTTGATGATCTTCCGAATAATGAAATTGGGGAACTTGGAATCCTTCAGATTGCCAATCCCGATACCCTTGTATTTGGTTTCCTCGAAATTTCTGGCCTTGATGGCATCGGCCAAGGGATCATTCATGTCCGCTTCATCCGCGTCATTATAAAAAACGGAGATTAGTTTCTTCCCAAAATCAGGGATCCATGCGGGCTTGTCCTCCGCGTCTCTTATCTGGACATTGCTCAATTCCTGGCCCACGGAGGCTGCATGGGCGGCAACAACTCGCAGACTGAACACCGCGAAACCGAGCAGACATAGACGACATAGAAAAGGGATCATGGAATTCCTCTTGGCTTGTGCAGTCCACATGACATCTCCTTTCTGGAGATTTGTGCGATTTGTGCGACAGAGATAGATGAACTCGGTGGCCTCCCCGGAGAGGGTTCCTCGATGATTACGGACCTGCTCGAGGGTGCGAGGACGATCCGGCTTCTGAATTATACCTTGACCCCAGCTGGCGCGCCAGCGCTTCGCTCGCCTCCCTCATCTGATCCAACACGGCCTCCGCTTCTTCTCCTTGAAGTGGCACGGGCTGGGCATAATTGTCGATCCGCACCGGCAGATACTCCACTTTGACCAGGATGGCGTCGTAGAAGACATAACGGCCCAGGACCCCCACCCGAGTGCCATGACTCCACATCTGATCAAAGATGAAGTTCCCGTGCGCATAGGCAATGAATTTGCCCTTATAGATCTCCACGGCCTGCACCTGGTGGGGATGATTGCCGAGGGTCAGGTCGGCACCCGCATCGGCAGCCAGATGGGCAATCTCGATGGGATTATCGGGGGCGATGCCTGGCGCAGCCCTGGGAAGTTGAACATACTCCGCGCCCCAATGGAAGGCCACTGCCAGGATGTCCACTCGGGGCCGTAACTCCTCAATCTGGTCGACCATCTCTGCTCGCTTGATCGCCTCGCCCACGCCGTTAAAGGCGAGGAAGCCAAACTTGAGGCCTCGCACCTCCAGGATCGCCGCTGTCTGCCGATCCGCCCAGGCAATGCCGCTGGCCTCCAGATATTTGATGGTTTCGCCGATGCCAGCGCGGCCATAGTTGCTGATATGGTTATTCTCCAAGGTCACCACATCCACGCCAGCATCCTTCAGCGCTTTTGCAAACCCGGGCCGTCCACAGAACTGAAAACGAGGGCCGCGCTGAGGGCACTTCTTGATCAGCGGAGCCTCGAGATTAACCAGGGTCAAATCACCGGCAGCGAGCAGGTCTTTGGTGGCAGCAAAGGGGTAAGAGAAATCATCGTTGCGCGAACGAATGACGAAATCCGTATGCCGGGCAGGAATGACATCGCCGGTGGCGAGGAGGACCCGCAGGCGGTTGGGATCCAACGGCAGGGCGGAGAGGTCTCGCGGCGGAAAGATATCGGTCAGTTCAAGGGGCTTGAGCTGATCGGGAGACAGGAAGGAGGGGCCCGATTGGGGGAAGGGGACGACGACTAACGCACGCTCAGATTGATCTTTTGCCTCCGGCCGAGTCTGGGCTGAGCAGATGGCTGCCCCCAGGCAAAGCGCCAAGACCAGGAGTGCAGGCAGTATGACTATGCGCCTCTTCTCACCCTGTCGCATCGGCCTCCCATCATAACCTCCCCGGTCACAGAGCCTCCAGGCAAACGGGCCGCCCATGGGTAAAGACTTTTTTCTTCCGTCCGCCATATACCACCAGCGGAGACTCCGCGGCGCAGGGACCTTCGAATGTGATCTGCGTCCCCACAAGCAGCCAGGCTGGCATGGTGGGGGATGACGGCGACCTCGGGGACCAAGCGCAGCCCGTCTTGCCCGCCTTGCCCGGGGGCCCACCTCCTGAGAGGAATTCGAATGGACAATCTGAAATCTAACACTTGAATTCGAGTGACGGATTATGCTATAAGATGGCTCGTAGTCTGCACCTCCCACCTAATCCTCCACCAGCGGGATTTCTCCTCCTATGGAAGAGCATTCTGCAGAGACCGTGAGCAACTGGAAGTGTCTGATATGCGGGAAGGTTTACCGCGCCGTGAGCTGCATGCCCAGGTATTGCTCGGCCTGTGGATTCAATCTGTTCCAAGAGTCAGAACCCATCTCCTCATCTCGTCCCGGGGGGATCTCCCCCCCGCGTGAGCCCTATTTGCCTCCCCCTTATCGTCGGCGACCTTCCCCTGATTCCCAGGTCCTTGGGTCCGCACCCATCGCCATTCCACGCGGGGAGCGCCGAAGAGCCAAGCGTGTCAGGCCACAGCGGCCACTCCAGATACTGATCTCGACGAACAAGCCCCTTGAAATATTGGACATCAGTACTTCCGGCCTCGCAGTGGAAC
>Ga0315314_1002076_pt1 | contig 16936 bp, 21 predicted proteins | sample TDP9_MG_FD_203631 | JGI IMG/M metagenome (GOLD analysis project Ga0315314, IMG submission 203631) | Freshwater sediment microbial communities from Lake Towuti, South Sulawesi, Indonesia - TDP9 | ecosystem: Environmental > Aquatic > Freshwater > Lake > Sediment | place: Indonesia: South Sulawesi...
TTAGAGAGGTGGGTCTATCTGATTTTTCTTTACCGAACTATGATGCTTTCGAGGATGTTGATGTATTTTGTTAGCGGCTTTGGGAAGGTTTGTCTCAGCAATTCGAGGTCTTGGCTGTTGGTACGACATGTTTATAGACTAGTGGAGGCGGAGGTGTCTAGCTTCTTGTTGAGGTGATGTTATGCTGCTGTTTCATATACCATTTATATACCTGAGTATATATTATCCTATTGTGGTTTCATGAAGGTTGTTCCGGTTAAGTTGAGCGATTCTTTGACGGGGGCGCTTGATGAGCTTGTTAAGGGTGGGGTATACTCGAGTCGTAATGAGGCTTTAAAGGACGCTGTTCGTTCCTTGATTGAGAGGAGGAGGCTTGGGGAGGTTGAGGGGGGGAGGAGGCTTCAGATTGAGCTTCAGGTTATCGCGCGGGTTGTGGCGGCTCTCCTTCTCGAAGGGAGTGGGGAGGCGATTTCCAGGATCATCTTGTTTGGGTCTGCGGTGAGGGGGGGAGTTAGCGAGGAAAGCGATGTTGATTTGTTGATTGTTGTGAAGGGTGGTGACAGACACGACTGGAGGAGGACGTTTATCGGGTTAGTCATGCCTATAACTTATCGGCTCGGGCGTTATATTTCGATTAAGACCTTCACAGAAAAAGAGTTTAAGGATCTGATTGAGAGGGGAAGCCCCTTCGTTAGAGAGGTGTTAAGTAATGGCATCTCGGTCTACGGAGGCAATGGAGGTAGCTAAGGCCCATTTACGCAAAGCGAGAAAGAGATTGGAGGCGTCTGAGAGGCTCTTTAGCGACGGCTTCCACGAAGACGCCGTGAGTCGAGCCTATTACGCCATGTATCACGCCGCAAAAGCGTGCATAATACTCGAAGGCTCTTCGCCCAAAACTCATGAGGGCGTGATCTCAGAGTTTGGAAGGCTTTTCGTGTTGACTGGCAAAGTTGACTCTGCATTGGGAAAGACGCTGTCCGCCGCTAAGGAGGATCGGGAAGACAGCGACTACGAAGTCTACGCGGAAATCGATAAAGAGGAGTCGGAAAAGGTCTTTAAAGAGGCTCAGATCTTTTTAAGAACAGCAGAAGATATCGTGGGAAGAAAGGGCTAGTTCGATGGCGAATTATCCACCCATAGACGGTTTAAGCTTTTCTATCGGGCTTGATATTCTCTGGGAAAGGTAAGCGATCGTAAAAGATATTTTACATTGGGTATCGCCGGTCGCCTGACTCTTTTATGTGTACTGGCAGAATAACCGGTCGATCCAGCTGACAAGAATATAGGGTGTTTTGTCTACGATAATAGTTAGTGCTTTTTCTTGTACTGAGTCGCGAGCAGGATGGCGACGAAGAGGATGGCGATTATTACGCTCTCTGAGGTTGCTGCTGCGACGTTGGTCACGACGTTTGGGATTGGGATCGGCTTGGCGACGAGCTCTACGTGGGGTTGCGTGATGAGGATGAGGCTCTGCTGATTGACTATGATGCTTGTTTTTAGGCCGTAGCCGATGTTGGTTAGGGGCCAGAAGATGGCTACTCGACCGTTGAAGAGGTCCAGGAGTAGGTGGCTGAGGTAGTATAGGGAGGCAGGGAGAAAGATTCGGCTGCGCTGGTTCCCTTTTTTGAGGTAGTATAAGAGGGGTATGAAGACGGCTAAGGGTATAAAGATGGTGTGCAGGTATACGCGATGGGCGTTGAAGAAAATGTCTAGGTCGGGGATTATGGCGATGGGAGCCAGCATGAAAGCCTTCTTTCGGTCTAGCCCGGCTATCAACGCCAGCATGGTGGGTATGAGCATGTGGAAGAGCAGGTCCATCGATATCCCTCGACATAGTTGCAATCGGTCATTAAAAAATCTTATGAATCCTTTTTACACTCTTCATATAGTTTTGAGAGAGCTCTAGCCCTTTCATCAAGGGTGGATTTCTTGCCCTTCAGTGTTATTACATCATTTATACTGAGCATCATTGTTCACTTTGACTCTGATACACGCCACTAGACCTAGAAACCTCCCTAAAGATGCTCTTAATCTGCTCCACTTCATAAGTTGACATTTTTTGTAGCTTTTCTAAATTTCCCCTTTCCAAAGAGAGGAAAATTGAGTCAAATCCAAACGCTCTCATTTTTTCCACAGCTTCAAGGATTCTAGGGTGTGGTTTGCTTTCCGAGATTTTGTTAGTCCTGTTGCTTTTAAAATAAATAACCGACTTTGTAGATTAAAGTCATGAGCATAGAATAAGTTCTCAAGAGTCGGTTTGATCTTTCTAATTTTATGTTTTCTAATAAAGTTTCAGAGTTCATAAGCCTTTTTAGGCGGCATCCAAACAGAGCATTTGGGCTAGTTGAAATGCAAAGGCAGAGAAAAATCAACCAGGATCTTTCAGAGTGGCTTTCATCGAAGCTTTTCGACATGACCGAAACTGGTAAGATTCAAAATGGAAATCCACTGAGGGAGGGAGATCGTCAAAGAAGTTCGGAAGAAACAAGTTCCGATGCTTGTCCCTATTCCTTTGGTTATTTAAGAAGCCTTCCAAGGAACGATCCAATCCCTGACGAATGCTTAACCTGCGTGAAAGTAATGCAATGCATGAATCGGCATACAACCTAGTTCTAGACTAACCGCTCGAAGAGTCCATAGCTGATGCATGCTGTATTTTTCCGAGGAAAGGAAAACAGGGTTAAAGCCCAGCTTTCTCAGTTTTTCCATGGCTTCGAGGACCGCTGGGTTGGGCTTGCTTTCCAGGATCCTCTTCATTCCCGCTTTCTCTGCGAAGGGGTTGTACTTGGCCATGACCGCGATCATTTCCACGTACGGCTTGTCAACCAGGGGCAGCGTGTCTTTGACCAGTTTGGTGCCGAGGCCTATGGTGCGGTATTTTGGATGGACCACCACGCGGGCGATAGTGGTTAGATCTCGATTCAGTTCTTGAATGGACAATACTTTGCCAAGGGCTTCCCTTCTCCCCTGACACGCTAAGCCTGGATACTTGTACAGAATGACACCGCAGACCTCATCTCCACGTTTCAGGTCAAAAACCTTCTGAACAGCGGGCACCTCTCGGTTTCACATAGATTCACCTCACAGCTTCTCATTTTCCCCATGAATTATCACTGCTTTTTCTAATGCAAAAAGTTTGTGTCTTGCTCTGCTTAAGCTTGTTTTTAAGACGTTGCGCTTTTGTGTAAAGGTTCATAATCCAAAAGAATCTGTAGCCGTTCATGATCCACAAAACTGGAACCCTGTATTTTTCATCTAGTTTTTTTGCTTCTTCCTCGATAGATGCGAAGGCCCCCATGTCTGACAGGATCGTTCTTTCCTCGAGTAAGCAAACATCGTTTTGGCCATCCCAGTCTTCGGCATCAGGGATCAGAGCTCTGTCAAATGTTGCATCAGCCATTATCCATCTACCTTTGATGTAAACTTCGACGAGGTAGTGCGGCCACCGCTCAGGCATTCTAGAGATAGCGAAGGAGGGCAATATGCCCTGCCATTCCTCTGGGTCGTTACCCTTGAATTCGATAACTCTAAACCTGGTTGGGATTCCCATAGACCTTAACAATGCTGCTTGAAGTGTGGCTTTTGTAAGGCAGGTTCCTTTGCCGATTTTCAAAGTTTCCGATGCAGTTTTCCAAGGATGGACAGTTGCATACGCTATCTTGTCCCTCACGAAATAGAAAATCTTAATTGCTGCATCCTTCGCTGTCCTAGCTCCCCTCGTGATCTTCGTCGCGGTGGTCTCTACAAGTGGGTGATTTGAGTCACATAGCTCAGAGGGTCTCAGAAATTCTTTAAGTTCTTCCCTATCTGGAACCTTCCACGGCATTCTCGGGTTCCTTTCCACTATGTTTACACATAGAATGTAGGTTCAAATATGGTTTTATAACATTAAAAGATTATTTTTAAATTTCAATTTAAAGAAAACCTTGGCCCAATTAGGGTCTGTTTTCTCGAAGATCTTTCTGAGTCTGTGCTTCTCTAAGATGGCGTTCTTATCCTTTTGCTTCATCTCCCCCTCAAACCAAACATGCAAAAGCACATCCTTATGTACTCTGTAGCAGTTTGTTGATTTTCTCGATTTCCTCTTTTCGAAAGTAGAATATTCTTTGAACTCCAACTATCTTCCCGCTGATGCCGTCAATTTTCACAATCGCTCTTTTCCCGGTCTTTGTATTCTGAAATGTAAGTTGGTACATTGGAACGTAAACTATTGAACGATCACTGACTTCAAATATCTCCCTGGTAACTTCTCCTATATGTGAGGGCCTCTTAACGATTCTAGATCGAAGAAAGTCTATCTCTTCATCAGGAGAGGTCGAAATCTCTCCTAATTTCGTGTCAACTTCTGCTAGTTTCTCCATAGGTTGCTCTTCGGAGGGGGCATGGTGTATTTGTTCAGACGCCACTTCGCGGCCTGCCTTGTCAAGAATGCAGTATGCCTCGTCCTCGTAGTGAAAATGTGCTTCACCCTCAATTTCAATTTCCCTGATAGTGTTGTTCAGAGTTTTGGGTTTTAACTTCTTGTCAAAAATAACGATATCTAGGGCCTCTCCATCAATTTTCATGGTGAAGACTTGCTTCCTGCAGTAATCGATAGAGTATTTTCCACCAACAATAAGATATGGTTCATAGAACTTGTCAACGGAAATAAGTCGCATTTCTTCGGGCTTTGAGAAGCCTAAGCTAACAAACATTCTGTCCTTCATTTTCTCGCCCATGAGTTTTGCCGTTGTAGGATTGAAACGAGACTTTAAAACAATCGTCTTTCTGTCAATTATTTTCTGTGGCAGGACCGCAATCTCAGTCAATGTTGGCGCTTTAACCAATTCCTAAATCCCTTAAAGCTGTTCTATAAGATTTATCTATAAGATTAGATAGCATTCCTAAAAGGAATGTTCCCAGAAGAAACATATTCCAAAATACAAAATATTGTTAGTTTCGCCAAGTGGATACGTTCACTCGGAAAGTATCCGTTTGGTAAAAATACTTCAAAACATCGCCACATCTGTACTTTCTAGATTATCCTTTATAAACTCAAGTTTAATATTCTGAGAACTCCAATACGATACGCAAATGAAAATCCGTTCTTTTAAGAAAAAGCCTATCTGACTCAAGGAAAAAGCGATGTAACCTATTCCTTCTTTTCTGTTTTTTGGGGCACTTCCTCCTCAGGGTATATCCTTTTGCTCATTCTTCCGTGGGGAAAAGTAGGTAACGTGTGTACGTCGGTGACGCCAGAGATTTTTCTTATTTTTCTTTGCACAAAATCTATGGCTTGACTAGTGTTCTCGGCATCAAACCAGATGCCTATGTCCCAAGTTCCGAAGATGTTCAAAGTATAGTATAGGTCTACACCTTGACTAGGCTTATCAGGAAGCCTTCTCAACTCATCTAATACGTCGATTGTTTTCCCTGGGTTTAATTTCACGAGAACTAGATATTCTGTCATTTCAACATATCCTCCTTTGTAGGTGTGTTCAGCTAGAAATCTTTTTAACCCTTGTGAATTTTCAATCATGATCACTAGTACATGTTAACGTCTTTTCTCAGGAGTAGTAATATCTATCAGCGAAATGTTGTTCAATTATTTCTTTTCAAAAATTATTCTTCGGCGAATCTCAAACCTTCCATCGTTAACACCCAAAGTCCTTCATCCAAATCTCCTATCTTCTTTAAGTACCCCAAAGATTCCATGTAGGAACGCAAGAAGGGTAGCTTGCAATCCTTGATGGGGATTCGGTCAAATCTCGTTTTCTTCAAAGTGCCAGTGAGCAAATCCATGTAAGTTTTTCTGTTTATAACTCCACCAACGGCATACAAGTTTCTTAGAAAACTCCTTATGAACTCATTACATTTAGTTGTTTCAGGGTTGGATGTCACATAAATGCACATTATATGAGTTTTTCCGATTCTCAATAAATGAATTACTTCCAAAATGCTCGTATATCGAAACTGGACATACGACAAGAACACCGTTTATGAGAACAACAAGTTTAAAGCCTACCAATAAACGCCTTGAAGAACAACGGGCATGTTGTCGGCTTTCTGGGAGACGGCATTAATGACGCGCCTTCTATGAAGACGGCAGATGTTGGCATATCAGTGGACAACGCTGTAGATGTGGCAAAAGATCAGCTCCAATATCCAAGCCAAATACAAGAAAGTAAACCCGGAATATCAAAACCTTTACGTTCATGAAACAAATCGATAATTTGAACAGTGCCCTGACTTGGGTTTCATGGTAGCCTGGGATAGGTTCAAATATCGGTTTAAATTATCGGTTGCTCGTGAAGGGAAGGTTTTAGCATTTCATCTGCAAAATGTAAGAGAGAAGGATAGATGGTTTCGTGTTACTCCTTGAGTATTTCCACAGCTTTTTCGACTGCGAATCTTATTCTGGCTGCGCAGGCGTAGTCGTGGACCTTGGCGTAGTACTCCTTCAGCCCCTCTTTTGTCTTTAAGTCCAAGCCGGTTAGCTGCCTACAGTTCACGTAGCCAAACTTATCCTTAAAATCTGCCACATACTTGTCAACCATACTCCACACTGACTGCGGGTTCTCTTCAGGGCTAGTTCTTCCATATTTCATGCCTATCGCCATGGCCACGCTGGAGACGGAACCGCAGAGCAACCCATTCAAAGAAACTCCCGCACCAATACCCGTTCCAATTTTGGGAATCACCTCAGACCCTGTGCCTAGATACTCCTTCAAGGCTAAGAGGACGCTTTCGCAACAGTTGTACGGACGCCCGATGGGAAAGTTAGTGGGCCGGTCGCAAAAATATCTCACCGCCCTATCCTGCAACTCCTTCACCCTTTCTTCTTCAGACAATCCACTTCCACCTTCTCAACCTTTCAGATTGTTCCTCATAATTTATCATAAAATCCTCCTGAAAACTATTTCTTTTCAGCCATAAGTTTGACCTTGAGTTCTGCACCAAACAAACAAATTTCTCTTCCGCGCATTCACCACACCCTTCAACCCCAAAACATAGATAAAAGAGGGGATTTTGCGGGGGATGTCACCACTTTAATCGGAATTACCTCACCCCGGCCACTTTTTTGCTGACTCCGACTACTTTTTTGGTGTCGGTCTTATTTTCGACATGTGTACTCAAAGCCTGTTTCCAGCAGTGACTTGATCTCTTCAGGTTTGCTTGCCACTTTTACCGTGAACTCATCGCTCGAGTTTTCAAGTATGGTGCGCTCAATGGTGATATATAGCTCTGTGCTACGAAGGCTTTTGTGTCCAAGAAACTTCTTTGTATGATAAGGATCGTTCATCGCTTGTCGCAAGTGTTTAGGCCTTTTCTATGATGACTGCGGTTCCAGTCGCGGAGATCACGACTATTCCTGCCTGAAGCCCCAGATCGGAGGTTTCGAGGTCTAAGCCGATGATGGCGTTTGCCCCAAGGGCTAAGGCTTTAGACTTCACCCTTTCTATAGCCTCTACTCTTGCTTTCTCGAGCTCCGTTGTGAAAGCTGTTACCTCCCCTCCAATCATAGACTGGATTCCTGCGACAAACTTTCCTAGTACACCTCTTGTTCTTGGAGTTAGACCGGTCACTACGCCTAGAACCTTTTTGATTTCGTAGCCAGAAACCGTGGGCGTAGTAGTTATAATAAACTCCTTGCCTGGAACAACAGATGCTCCGCACTTAGGACAGAATCTAGCACCCTCAACAACTTCAGATCCGCATATAGGACACTTCAAACGATTATCCCACACTTTTTTCTATAATCAGTTCGGTTAGTTAATCTTTCGGTATCAATTAACATAAAAAAGAGGGGAGTTTGCAGGGGATGTCGGGTGATATCTCCAGCATTAAGTGTTTAATATTTGCAGCTTGAAGCTGCTTAGCTTCCTCGATTTGGTTATATCACGCGATATCTGTGACGTTTGTTAGGTCTCTATGTAGGCCTTTTTTCAACTTTCTCTATTTCAAATACCCGAATTTTGGTGTGTACATAAAAACTTTAAAGTGCAATTAAATATGATATGTAAGTATATCTAAGACAACTATGGAAATTGAAGTTGTATGTATGAAGGTTACAGAAATGAATAAAGCTAAGAAGCTGATAATCCTTCACCTTAGATTTTGGGTCATCTTTTTAAGAGAAATTCTTCAGGGGTGACCTGCTCATCATTCTGGTGGTTTTCGGTTTGGTTCTCTATATGAAGACTAGAAGCTGAAAAAAGGACTCAGCCGGTCTACTATCTTAATTTCAGTGAGTGAAGCGATTGGCGTGGTCCTTGCTACTACACTATATATCAACATTCTCTATTTGTGGGCTTTGGGAGAGCTAGAGTTTCCCTCTGGTCTACTTAAACTGCCCGATCCCTACGTGTTCGTGGCCTTATACCTTCTGGTCCTATTGCTGGGCTTCATTAGGGCAAATTGGAGAAGATGGAAAAAGACACGCTGATTATGTCCGCCCCTTCGGGCATATCTCGGCGACTAACCTTATAGCTCATGGCCTTCACCACCACTATATAACTGATCAGAAGCCCTCAAGAGGTTTGTTGAAGGCCTCCCTTCTCGGGAATAGAAAAAAGGGGAGTTTGCGGGGAATTTTCGGGTGATATCACCACTATCAGTGGCTTAAATGTTTAGCCTTTCTCTCTTACTTATACCCCCCTCTTTGCGGAGGAAAGGTCGCATAAAAGCTTCGAGTAAACATTTTAAGACGGAGCGAATTACATAAGCTTGCCTAATGGTGCCGGGATAATACGCCGGGATAATGATAGAACATGCGTCGTACATCCCGTAGGCAGAGTGGATAATGCGCAGGCCTTGAGACCGTGCTGGAAAGCCTGTGGCCCTTCTGGGCCGCATGGGTTCGAATCCCATTCCCGGCGCCAACAATATTTTTGGATAAATAGGCTCCATGCATAATTATTTGGAGTGCCATGTTGTCGCAGGAAAAGACTTATATGTACTACCAAGAAAATGTACTGCAGTGAAAAAGTATGAAAAACGAAGTGGTAGTAACGAGAAAGGGCCAGACCACGATTCCTGCTAAACTTCGCTTGAAATATAAAATTGAAGAGGGAACCAGACTGGAAGTCATTGAAACTGAAGAGGGCATCCTTTTTAAACCAAAAAAATCAACCGTAGACCTTGCTGGTTCCGGAGCAAAATACGCAACGCCAGAAGAAGTGAAGAAACTTTTAGACAAGCTTAGGGAAGAAGATGTCTAAGACGGTTTACGACACCAGATTCTTAATTGAACACTATTACTCTAAGGATAGGGAAGTTCTCCGAAGGTTAAAGGAAGAAATCAGAAAAACCAGGGAAAGATACATTTCAGCTATCGTAGTCCACGAAGTTTACCAACTCACACTTCAACTAGAAGGACGCGAAACTGCAATTTTAAGAACCAACTTACTGGAAAAAGACTTCAGAATAGTAAACGTAGACACAGAAATTGCAAAGAGTTCAGCCGAGTTGAGGTATAAATATAACATTTCAATGGCTGACAGCCTAATAGCAGCCACAACTCTCTCATTAAATGCAACATGCCTCTCCGACGACCCTCACCTTAAAGTTATCAATGAAATCAAAACGAAATGGATTTGAGAAGCAAACGCCCAGAATTTAAACCGAGATGTAAATCTATTCCCCGGCGCCACATATTTCCATTAGAGAGTATGGTTTTCATGTCGTTTGAGGGTTAAATATGCGGTGAAAAGCTCGGCTGACCTGCCGGAGCATTCACAACGTACTCCCGGCATTCTCCTCACATAAACGTTGGGGAAGAAAAATTTAGCGTCTTCCTCAATTAATGATGGGTTAAAGCCTAAGAGTAAGTCACCCATCTCCTCTCTAAACTCTTTAAAGGGGTGTTCACAAAGGTCGATAACTATTGCCTTTCCATAATCTTCTAGAACGTCACGGATACTTCTAAAAACCTTTTTTACATCTAAACAATGATGCAACGTTAGAGTCGAAAATATGGCGTCAAATTTCCTGGGAACCTCCAGATACCTTCTCGTGTATTCGATACTTCCAGCAATGTTTTCTGCGATGCCTAAAAATGGTGTGATCTTACTGGTTTTCCTCCTTAAAACGGATAGCATAACAGGTGTAACATCCATGGCGTAAAAGGATGCCTCAGGTATATGATAATGAATCTCGTCTGCTACCTTTACTGTAAAGAGGCCGGAGCCGGAACCCGCATCCAAAATTTTAGCATTGGCTTTCAATTTAGGCGATGACAACAGATACTTAACTATAGACTCAATAATACGCTTCACGCCATCTTCCCCAAAGTAGTCCAATACAATTTGATCCCTCTTCCCCGCTTCCTTCTCAGTAAAATGTTCAACTTCCCTAAGAATCATATCTACATTTGAAGCCTCAAGATCCTCCAAAAACTTCCCGAGGTTTATGTTCTTAACATAACTTTCAAAGGTCGATGGATGCGACATGACATACCACCCAAAAATTAAGCACCTTTTCATTTCTTTATTTTGGCTTCACCCCGCAAACTTCGATACTTACAACCGAATTAGCAAGTTCTCTCACTTTTCCAATAGATATGTTTGAGTTTTCCATAACAAATTTCGCAGTGGAGTCATTAACTAAGCATTCAATGGGGAAATGTGCTTCTTCAATTATTTTTACTTGCTGAAATCCTGCTTCCTTTATTATGTCAATATAACTGTCTTTCATGATTGCGCCAGAAAGGCAGCCAATGTATGCTTTCACGCTCTTTTTTATGGCTTTAGGCAGTTCTTTCAATAAAACAATGTCTGAGATCATTAATCTTCCGCCTGGCTTTAAAACTCTAAATGCTTCTTTGAAAACTCTTCTTTTATTTGGTGAAAGGTTAACGACGCAGTTCGAAATAATAACGTCAATCAAGTTGTCAGCAATAGGCAGATTCTCAATCTCTCCCAGCCTAAACTCCACATTTCTATAATTGCCCTTTCTGGCGTTTTCCCTCGCTTTATCAATCATTTCAGGCGTCATGTCTACGCCTATAACTCTTCCTTTCCCTCCAACTTTTTTTGCGGCAAGGAAACAATCAAATCCCATGCCCGAACCGAGATCAAGAACGGTTTCTCCCTCTTCCAACGATGCAAGTGCAACTGCATTCCCGCACCCAAGACTGAAAACGCCTTCAGGAACGGATCGGAGTTCGTCTTCCGTATAACCTGTTTCCCTGCCAATTTCCGGACAACAGCAACAACTCTCTTTTTTGGCTATTTTACCGTAGCCTTCTCTTACAATTTTCTTTAGTTTTTCCTCTTCCATACTAATACCTCTTCACTTGAAAATTTCCTTAAGCATGGGGCTAAGGAAGCTTTTTATTGTGTTTCCAAGTTTCTCCGCTTTCACCATAATGATGCAGCATATTTCACCGTTATGTTCGCAGCCTATAACTGCCAATTTATCATTTGGCTTCAACTTTGTTTTCTCCCTCACATCTTTCGGAAGAACAATTTGTCCCTTCGAATCAATCGTAACCACAGCATCAACCTTACAGCATCCTACATCATCAATCATGTTTCTCCCCGTCTGAAATAAAACTTTTCAGAATATTTAAATTTATCTGATTAATCTGAATTCTCAACCATTATACTAACACGCGCTGAGGCGCTTGGAAAACCTACCTCTAACTCAATCTTAAGTGACAGGCTTTGCGCACCTTGCAATGCCGAGAATTTAAACTGATTTAGACTTATTCCCCGGCGCCACACCTTCTATTTTAAGAATATCCAATCATCAAATCTGGAAGGGTTCCAAGGAAATTAGAAAACGGGATATCTATGTATTCAGATAAATCTCTCTTTTGCTAACATTCCCACCTTCACTCAGGTCTTCAAGAAAAGTCGAAGGAACCAAGACAGTGACGAGAACTCATCTTTTCAACAAAGGCCACATGCATTCTTCAGTATTCGTCGAGTTGTGTTGAGGATTTTCATCAAAACACTAGTTTATATAAGCCCTAGATTTCTTAATTGTAGGAGGGTCTTTATGAAGTTGGCGGATCTTTTGGAGAAGCTATCAAATGCCTGTGGAATAGCTGGGAGGGAGGAAGAAGTTCGGGCTTTAATGAAGGAATTGCTAAAGCCTAGTGTTGATGAGATCAAAGAGGACAAGCTTGGAGACATCATCGGAATTAAAAAGGGAGCGAAAGGGACACCAAGCGTTATGCTGGCGGCTCACATGGATGAGATCGGGCTCATGGTCAAAAACATAACAAAAGAGGGTTTCATCCAATTTACAAAAATCGGGGGGATCGACGACCGAATCGTCATCGCGCAAAGGGTGATTGTTCACACGGATAAAGGACCCCTTAAAGGAGTCATAGGGTCTAAACCGCCGCACATACTGAAGGAAGAGGAGAAAAAGAAAATCATTGAAGCAGATGACCTCTTCATTGATGTAGGGGCAAACAGTAAAGAAGATGCACAAAAAATGGGGGTTCGCGTCGGAGATCCTGTGAGCTTCGACATCAAATTCACTCGACTGGGAAACGATGCGGTCGTGGGCAAGGCCTTTGATGATCGTGTGGGATGCGCCGCTCTGATCGAGGTCATGAGGAAACTTCCTAGTGTGGATTGCACTGTTTACGCTGTGGGGACCATACAAGAGGAAGTGGGACTAAGGGGGGCCACCATAGCGGCGTTTCAGTTATACCCAGACGTGGGCATAGCCATAGACGTAACGGTGGCGGGCGATGTCCCTGGAGTGAAGGAGGTGGAAGCCCCAGTAAAAATGGGGAAGGGTCCATCCCTAACCGTGGCGGATCTAGGTTTAATCACCCACCCGAAGGTGTTAAGATTGCTGATTGACGCGGCGGAGGAAAGTAAGGTTCCGTATCAGTTGGAGTCGGGGTTGCCTGGCACTACAGACGCTTCTAGAATTGCCCTAGCCAGAGAGGGTGTACCCAGCGGGGTGATATCGATTCCCACTCGTTACATTCATAGTCCAGCCTCGATGCTCAGTCTTAGCGACGTGGAAAACGCCATAAAACTTGTGGTCACGGCTATAAAGAACGTTCCCAAACACTTCTGAGTCTTTTCTTTTTATGTCTCAAGTTCCTCAGTTATGGCCTTCTTTAATTCTTCTTTCTTCGGCACTCCGACGAACTTGAGGATGCCGTTGATGGCAACTGCTGGAACCGACATTACACCGTATTGAGCCGCCCGCGTAGGGTCCACAGTGATATCCACCTCTTCAATTGTGATGTCGCCCACCAACTCATGAGATAGCTCCTTTAGCATCTTTTTCACTGCTGGGCAGTTTGCACATCCTGGAGAAGTGAACATTTCGATGTATGCCTCTCCCAAAACCCTTCACCTCCTCTCTAATCAGGTTTTCCCGCTTTCACAATAAACTCGGGAAGCATGATTTTTCCTTTTCTCAATTCGCTGTCTGCACAGGAAGCTGCAGCCTTAGCTTGAACAATAGCATCGGGAATATCCTTGGGTCCCTGTGCACAACCGCAAATGTAGACTCCGCGAACATTCGTTTCCACAGGTCGAAGTTTTGGATGTGCCTCCTTTAAGAACCCGCTTTCGTCAACCTCTATGCGTAGCATTTCAGCAAGCTTCTTTGTTCCCTTAGCAGGCATCATGGCGCAGGACAACACAGCCAAGTCAGCGTCGAACACGATGGATTCGCCGAGAAAAGTGTCCTCTACCGCTACCTTGAGATTCTTCGTCTTGGGGTCCTCTCTAATCTCGTTAGGCTTCCCGTGAATAAAAACAACGCCCAGATCTCTCGTATGCTGATAGTACTCCTCAAAGCCTTTTCCAGGAGTTCGCATGTCCAAGTAGCATATCGTGATCTCAGCGTCAGGCAGAACCATGTGCTTAATGGTTTGTGCATGTTTCAGCGCGTACATGCAACACACAGCCGAGCAGTAAACATTTGACTTCTCATCCCGCGAGCCAACACATTGAATCATTATAATGTTTTGGGGTTCCTTCCCATCTGACGGTCTCAAGAGTTTTCCTTTAGTGGGTCCGTCAATGTCTAAGAGTCTTGCAAGCTGAAACTGGGTGATGACGTTGCTTAGTCGACCATATCCATATTCCTTCTTAGCTGATGGGTCGTACTCCTCAAAACCAATTGCCACAATGATCGCACCTACCTTCAACTCGAGGTTTTCTGGCTTTTGTTCAAAATCTATTGCACCTGTCGGGCAAAATTTTTCGCACACTCTGCAGACGCCTTTCTGGAAGTAGAGACAAGGTTCAGGGTCAATCACTGCTTTGTGGGGGATTGCTTGAGGAAATGGAATGTAAATGGCTTTCCGTTTTCCCATACCCATCGAGTACTCGTTCGGTGCTTTAGCTGGACACTTCTCAACGCATATACCATCGGCGTTGCACTTCTTCTCGTCAACGTAACGAGGATGTTTGAGAACTTTAACTTGAAAGTTGCCCACGTGACCTTTAACGTCGATGACTTCAGAGTTTGTTAGTAGAGTTATGTTGGGATGCAGGTTTGCATAGGCGGTTTTTGGCGCCAAGATGCAAGGCGCGCAATCGTTGGTTGGGAAAACCTTGTAGAGCAGAGCCATCTTCCCCCCAATGGTGGGCAGATGTTCCACCAAAAACACTTTGTATCCTTTGTCTGCTAAGTCTAGGGAAGCCTCCACCCCTGCTATTCCTCCCCCAATAACCAGAACCGAAGGCTCAACCTGGACCTCCACCTTTGGAATCGCTCGTTTCAATCGTATTCTCTTCACGGTTTGTTGGATCAACCTTTTTGAGTTCTCTAAAGCTTGCTCTGGATCAACCTTCTGAGGGCTTCCGTGCATCGTCCACTTTCGAATGTCAATGAGGTCGGTGAAGGCTGGATCAATCCCTACTTTTTCTGCGTTTCGTTGAAAAGTTGCTAAGTGCAGGGTGGGATCGCATGCAACCACAACTACTCGGTTTAAGTCATGCTCTTTAACGGCATCCTTGATCGTAGTTTGACCTTCCTCGGAGCAAGTGAATCGGTTTTCAGCTACGAAAACTACGCCTTCCAGTTGTTTTGCGTATTCAAGCAACGCGTTAATGTCTACTCCGCCAGCTATGTTTTTGCCGCAATGGCAGACGAAAACGCCAACCCGCTTTTCTTTTTCATTCTTCGGCATCTTTCATTCAAACCTCTTTAACAGGAGTTGTGTGAAGATGAAGCCCTACTTCTTCGGGTGAAAAACCGAGTGCCAGTCCTAGCAACTCGGTTATGTAGAACACGGGAAAAGTGTAGCTTTCGCCAAACTTTCGGCTAACCTCTCTCTGTTCCTTGTCAAACTGCATGAAACAGAAGGGGCAGGAGGTGACTATACAGTTGGCTTCCGTCTCCTTCAAGTTCGCCAACTTCTCCCTCAACAGTGAGAGGTTCGCTTCCGGATCAACCATCTTTATTCCAACACCACAACACAACATTTTAAGGGCATAGTTCACTGGCTCGGCGCCTACCCAACTCACGATCTCATCTTGGATTGTTGGAGTGTTGGGATCGTCCACGTGAAGGATGTTGCTGGGTCTCACTAGATGGCAGCCAGGATGACTAGCAACTTTCAACTGTTTTAAAGGTTTTTTCACATGTTGCTCTATCGTTTCTTTTCCAATGTCCCGAATAATCTCCACGACGTGTTTAACATTGATTTTGCCAGAGAAGCTTCGATTAATCTCAGAGAGGAGTTTGTTGACCTCTTCTTTCAATTCAGCGTTGTGCTTGAGAAGGTGGTTGGCTTTGCTGAGAGTTGAGAAGCATCCGCTACACAATGTCAGAATGTCAGCTCCTGTCTCTTCAGCTAGGGAGAGGTTTCTAGCGGCGATGGCCAGCCAACTATGGAAATCCAGGGACTTCATCACCACGGGGTCGGGACAACAAGAAGCATTTACTATATCCTTCGTCTTTACCCCAAGCTTATCCAACACCTTAACGGATATGGCTTCAATATGGGGAAGTCTGGCTGGTATGAGACAGCCTAGAAACAACGCGTACTCCTTCATTTTTTCATCTCGCTAGATTTCAAGAGGTGACTCACTCCACCCATCTTCATCAGTTTTTGAACCTCTTCAAGGGCCTTTGGATTGCTTATTGTCAATGGCGGGGTTTCGCTCAAGCCTAGCTCCCTTCTGAGTTTTCTAGTGTATCCTGTGAATGGGAACTCATGTCCGGTTTCGAAGAGGGCTTTGAATACATTTTTGAGGGGCGCTGGCGCATAACCTTCCTTAGTTGCAAGGTTTCTCAGAGCAAGCATAAGGTCAGTCACCTCAACTCCTGTTGGGCATCTTTCTTGGCAAGTGAAGCAAACTGTGCACATCCAGATGTCCTTGCCCGACAGCACATCGTCTCTTAACCCAAGGAGAGATTGGTGAATAACTTTTCTAACTCTAAAGTTGGTGTAAAAACTGGTTGGGCAGCCGCCAGTGCAGGAGCCGCATTGATAACAGTACTGTATGGTTTCCCCTCCTGGAGTTGAGAGAATTTCTTTCCGAAACTTTGGGTCTCGCTTTTTATTCAAGGCTCCAGCATCCTTCTATGACGTATGTCATATATTAGCCTTCCACATTCCACTTATATGTTTCGGGCACCAATCGTTGTTTTCCTCATCCCTTGTAGTAGTATGGTCTCTTGATGTAGCCGAACGCTTCGGTGGCAGCTACGATGGCTTGTCCCACCGCCGTTCCAACCTGTTTCACGGGTCCTGTGGTCACGTCGCCAGCGGCGTACACACCATTAACGTTGGTTCTTTGTCGTTCGTCCACGATGATGTAGCCACCCTTGTCCACCTCTACTCCGACTTCCTTGGCGAACTGGCTGTTGGGTACTTCACCTACTTGAACGAATACGCCGTCCATCTCGATCTCTTTGGTTTCGCCCGTTTTGTTATTGAATAGGACGACGCTCTTCACTTTGACATCTCCCTTGATCTCCTTGATCTCAGTGTTCCATAGAAGCTCCACATTTCGCTCCT
>Ga0315314_1002077_pt1 | contig 16934 bp, 22 predicted proteins | sample TDP9_MG_FD_203631 | JGI IMG/M metagenome (GOLD analysis project Ga0315314, IMG submission 203631) | Freshwater sediment microbial communities from Lake Towuti, South Sulawesi, Indonesia - TDP9 | ecosystem: Environmental > Aquatic > Freshwater > Lake > Sediment | place: Indonesia: South Sulawesi...
TAGGAAGCTATGGGAGGTCTATCCTCAACTACAGTCTCGCGATAGCAGACTATGCCGACTCAGCCGTTAAGATCTCGAACGATTGGCACACAATCCTTGGTGGATACGTATCCACGAGGATAGTCAACCCGAAGACTCCGTGGTGCGTGTTCATCCACTCCGACGAGTCAGGCAGAGCCGGCGGTATCTCCCACAGGGGGAACGCCGTCTCGGAGGAGCACCGTGACGGCCGATATGCGGGGAGCAGGATGATTAGGGATCTGGAGATTGTTGGTGTGAAGGGGGCTGACTTGGTGCTGACGCCGAGCAAGTTGATGGTGGAAGAGTTGAAGTTTCTCGCAAAGGAGCACGGGGTCTCTGGAGAAGAGTTGAACAAGATCTTCGCTATCTACCATGGGGTCGAGACGAAGGTCTACAGACCCATCGAGGTTGAGAAGCCTGAGAAGAGGAGACTCTTCTACATAGGCAGGTTAGCCCCTGTGAAGGGCGTCGACTCCCTGATAGAGATTTACAGAGTTCTTAAGGCTGAGTTCCAAGACTTGGAGTTGAAGCTCATCGGAGACGGTGAGTTGAGGTCTCAGATAGATAAACTCCGAGAGACGATACCCGACATCATCCTCGACACGGGCTGGCTCTCGGTCGATAGGAAGGTCGAAGAGATAAACAAGGCATCGATATGCGTCTTCCCATCCCTGTACGAGCCCTCGGGACAGACCCATTTCGAGAGCATGGCCTGTCAGAGACCCACGGTCATCGGGAACGGCGGCTGGAGAGAACACACCGTGGACGGAGAGACCGCTGTGTGGATAGACCCCCGCGACCCCGAGAAGGCCGCGGAGAAGATCAGGGCTCTTCTGACCAACGAGGATCTCGCGGAGGAGATAGCGAGAAACGGGAGGGAGAGCGTTGCGAAGTACTACGACTGGGATGAGGTTGTTAGGAGAGCATACCCGCCGATCTTCGAGAGCTTGCTGAGCGGAGACATAGAAGATTTGAGGAAACATGAAGCTGACCTCTGTCCCAAACCTACCCATTGAAACCTTCCATGACACGCGGTGCGCAATAGCCTATCGAGTGAAAACAGGTTCGATTAACAGCGAGCCTGCCACAAACATCGCTAAGCTAAGTTGATGATGGCCCTCATCTCTGTCGGGGAAAAGTTTAAAAATACGTCTAGCTCCCAACTATGGATACACATCTCGTAATCGCTGAAAAAAAAGGGATGGCGAAACGTGGCCGCGGAAAGGCTGAACATCCTCAGAACCCTCGACGGCTTGGGAGAACCCGCAGGTCTAAAGAGACTGACTGAGAAGAGTGGTCTGAGCCTGAGCAAGACCCTCGGAACCCTGCAAGGCCTCGTCAAGAGGGGTTACGTGGAGAAGAGCGGGGGGAAGTATTCGATTGCAGAGAAGGGAAAGATCGCCCTAAGGGTGCTTAACCCTCTCCCCAAGGGGGTAGAGTTCAAATTCTACAGGAGGATAGACAAGTACACCGGTGTACTGGCCGAGAGCTTGGGAGACTTCCTCGATAAGCTCACCACCATCGATATCAGAGCTTTGGAGTTCCACGTCTCCAGAGGCGACTTAGAGAACTGGATCCTGAGCGTTTTCGGTGACAAGGAGCTTGCTATAGAGCTGGAGAAGATCAGAGAGTCGGGTTTGACGGGGGAAAGCCTGAAGAACAGAGTCTCGCAGGCTGTGGGCGCGAGGTACCGTGAATTCGGATGGCTCGTAGCCTAGGATGGACGCTTGGTCTACGGTCTTCGTTTATATATGGTGAGTTGTTACCTAGGCGTTTAAGGCCTTTAGATTTAATCTAGAGCTATATGATGGTTTCGAGGAACTAGCTTCTAAGAGCGGCCATGCTGTGACTGGGACCCTGGAGAGGTTTATGGCTTGTTGTGTTGAGGGTGGTGTCTTAGCCTTTCCAGAAGCTCCAAAGGTTGAGGATGTTGAGGTTGAGGCCCGCATCCTACTGGACTGGTTGGGTAAGGGTGAGTATTGGTATCGGGGTGAGTGTGGGGAGGAGGTGAGTATTCAGGGTAGGCTTTTGGCGCTGTTGCCGAAGGTTCGCGATGTTGATCTTAAGAGGATGGTTGAGGAGGGACTTAAGAGATCTGTCAAAAAGGGGCGATGATCAAAGGGTAAGTCAGTAAAGGGATTTTATAGGATATTTCAAGCGAGACATCACAGAGTCTAGAATCTAAAGGAAGCCGATGAATTCTCTAAGACTTTAGAACTGAGTTTATGTATTCCATGATCTCTCTACTTCTTGCTGGGTTTAGGGAAATGGTTTCACCCCTTTTGTGGGACAAGACATATCCTTCCTTAGCCAACTCTTCCACGCATTCCCTAACTCGTTTGCCGTTCTTTATTATTTGCTTGCTGATCCAATTGATGAGTGTGTCAACTGGAAAGTATTTTGCGCCCCAGCAATGCTTTCTGAGGAGGCGATACATTAGGTCGGCTTTGATTTCCTTATCGGTTACGTCTTCCTTGAACATAGGTTCACTTATAATACCTTTAGAAGTCAAAGTATAAATACTTGCCTTTTCAAGTAATCTTTAGATAACCTATGCCCGAAGAACTCTATACGAAGAAGGAGTACCATTCACTTTTATTGAAGACGCTCGGAGATTCGCCTAAGCTAAGGATAATAGACTTTTTCCTAGACAACCCGCTCTTCGACTTCACCAAGAAGGAAGTGATAGAAGCCTTAGGAATGAGCAAGCAGACCTTCTACAAATACTTCGCAGATATAGAAAAGTACGGAATCGTTAGGGTTTCAAGAAGAATAGGTAGGGCAAATCTCTACAAAATCAACCTAGAAAACCCCATGATTAAGATGCTAAAGGAGTATGAAACACAGCTTTCTCTCCAGATAGCTGAACAAGAAGCGGAGAAGATGAAGAAACCAATAGTGGCAAGATAGACCTTTCAAATTTTTTGATTCTTATGGTAAGGCCATCGTGAAGCTACTATCGGGAAATTGACTTCTACTCGCACGGTTAAGATAAGGGGCAACTCCTCTGAGCCTTTTCTCACAGTTTGAGACCTGCCGGGTCGATCCTTCTCAAGCCTTTAACCCGATCGTAGACAACATCTGTCGATAGAATCATATGATCAGGAACATCTTGACTGAGGGTCGTAGCCGCATGAATCGCGTCGAAGATTGATTTGAGGTCATAGGTCTCCATTAACGACATCGATGTAAGGTAAGTTTCAGGAGTTGGAGGTATAAATGTGATGTTCCTAATCGTTGAAATCTTAGCCTCATCGACGATTATGGTTAGGATGGGGACGAATTCATAGAAAACATAAAATAGCTCATGGAAGACCTCTGTCGACGCTTGGATGGGAGATAGAGTTCCTTCTTCAATAGCCCTGACAACCTTCGTGGCTGTCTCCTTCAGCCAGTCCGCCTTCTTAACATAGGCTATTAACAGATCTGACTCGATCAACAACCGAGGGTCTCACCATCTAAATATGCTTCTGCCTCTTAGCCCTCCCAAGGGCATCAGCCCTTGCCTTCTCCTCAGCCATCCGCTTCAGTTCATCTATGGGCTTTGACACATCGATCTCAATGATATCCTTTGGCACTGGGATCAGCAAATAAGCACTGCCTTGCGGTACGATTATTGCCCTCTCAGCCTCAAAGGGCATTCCCTTTGGAATGTAAACCCTTCTCTGGGAGTCTACCTTAACTACAGCCATCAAAATTACCAAGAAGAAGAATTTTATGGAAATATATAAGATTTATGGAAAAATCTCAATATTTTGGTACATGTTGAGTCGAGAAGGAATTGAAGCGGTCAATATCACAACACTTCACTTCTGTTTCCCCGACCTGCGCCGCCCCCTGTTCTGTCGTATGAGCAAGTCTGAGCTTGACAATTCTTAAACTCTTACCAACTAATTAGGCTTAATCCCTTATATTTAAGCAAGGAAATGAAGGATGGTTGTATATCGTAGCTGGGGAAAACGTTTCACAAATTCGAGCTGAAATGCGGAATTTCGGTTTAGAACTTGACCCTATGAGACTAAAAGTTGTAACTAGCGTCCACTGGTATATGCCCGACGGAGAGTTTCACGCTGATAGAGTTGTGGCGCAATATAGAAGTCTAGTTGATGAGGTCGTGGATAAGGGCTTTGACGGACTATATGTTTCAACTGATGTCACCGACGTGTTCGATTACCTTTCAACGAATCTTATGGTTGAAAAACTACTAAATTACGAACGCTCCATAGGGAGAACGTTTAGGCTCCCACTTGAAGTGATATGCGCGTATCGAATAGATCAAGTAGAATCGAACTTCCAAGTTTCATCCCAACTTATTCAAACCCACAAGAACGTTATAACCTCTAAAATTGCTGACTTCCTAGACGGCAAAAACCTATACGGGAATACCATTACTGAGACACTCAACGAATTACTAGGTAGAGAAGCGTCTACGGTTATCTTCTATCACTTAGAGAAAACCTTTAAACTTAGTCAAGATGAAATTCCGAACAGAATAGAAGATTTAGATAATGCACTGGAGAATATTTTTGACGGAACAGCATCTCTTATAAAGCAAGAGATATCAAGAAGACTACGTAGAAAGATAGAAGTTTAACTGACTCAATAAATTTTAGGCGAATAGTCGGCGTAGAATCTGGGCTCATAAAAATTTATACAGATCCCTTCGGGACTTGTTTCCTTTCAAGAATTTATTATAGCAACGCCAAGGCAAAGGATGGCGTCGCAAGCCTTATTATGGCAGTCTAAGCCATATATGAAATGGGGGATTTGCTATTTTTCTTAACGCGGTGCAATCCCTCTTTCAATGCGCCGAGGTGGGGCGCTGTACAAGTACCAAGAGAGAAGTGGGTGATGGAATGATCTTCATCATGTTGGCAAGGTGGAGGAGAAAGCCTACGAAGGAGTTGGTCGTTCAGTCAGGGAAGCTTGTTGAGCAGATGGTTAAGGAGGGTGGCAAGATTCTAGGGATGTACTGGACGTTGGGAAGGTATGATGCTGTTCTCATAGCGGAGGCGAAGGATGAGAAGACGTTTATGAAGATGGCTATACGGTGGGGAGATATGGTCTCGACGGAGACCCTCGTCGCTGTGTCTAGGGAGGAAGCTCTCAAGCTCCTAGAGTAACCATCAAGGTTGAAGGGAAGTACAATTATCTATTTAGATGCGTTCTCTCTTAGGTACGTATCATCAGCAGATCTCTGGAAGCCCTTGGGACTATCCCTCTCCAAATAACCCTTTATTGCTTCCTCCATCCTCTTAACAACTCTCTTACTATCCTCCTTTGGAAGTAGGTAAAACTCCCCATTTTTCCCTTCACCCTTTCCGTTGTATAAGGGTTGAGAGAGATCATTAAATCTGTCAATAAAGTCGTACTAGGATTAACCAATGAACATTGGAGCCACATAGCAACCATCCATATATGAGGTACTATAAGAATAAAGTTCTGGAAACCGTTAGTAGACCAGAACTTTGTCGTTAAGAGACATTACGGCGAATTGCTGGCTGTCAGGTATTACAGTGATTTGCATATTGGCCCGAAATACATCGTAGTGGTCTACAGGGAGATTGATAGAAGAGATTGGGTTCATAATTACGGCTTTCTTCAGATAAGGAAAGCCTCTTAAATAGGGAGATTGTATGGCAAAGGTCCTGACTGTGCCAGAAACAGAAAGATTGAACATAACATTCGACGAAGAAGCGGATGTTCTATACATCAGTTTTTGGAGGTCGAGTGAGGTTTCCGACAGTAAGCTCCCCGACAACGACATTATCCTCCACTATTTCAATGATGAGTTGATAGGATTCACTGTACTCTCATTCAAGAAGAGGCTTAAACAATTATGAAGTCGTAGTCTCCTAGGAGGAATTCATACTTTAAGGAGGCTAAGTGATGAGGAAGCGAAGATAGCCATAGCCAAACTCCACGAACACCTAATCAGTATTAATACTGATATTATACTAAGCCAAATCCAGAAACATCCAAAAACAGGCTTCTTTCAGGAGAAATTCTGAACTATATTGGAGCCGGGGACCGGATTTGAACCGGTATAGAGCCGGTCTGCAGCCGGCCGCCTGAACCGCTCAGCCACCCCGGCGGACAATTCTCTTGACGCCGAGGTCTTTTATTTACATTTCCCCACACTCACACGGCTCTGGCTGAAAACGCAGTTGTTAATTATTAGTTGAGCACTCCTATCTTTGAAGGCTCTTAACAGACAGTTGAGGATGTCTACCATGGATGTGGAGAGGATTAGACGCGACTTCCCCATACTGGACACGGGGATAATATACCTCGACAGCGCGGCGTCCAGCCTGACCCCTGAGCCTGTTCTGGACGGGATGATGGAGTTCTACCACGAGTATAGGGCGAACGTTGAGCGGGGGGTTCACCAGCTCTCCCAGAGGGCCAGTGAGGAGTATGAGAAGGCCCGCATCAAGGTCTCGGGCCTCATCAACGCTAGGTCGGAGAGGGAGGTCGTGATGACTAAGAACACGAGCGAGGGAATAAACACCGTGGCGAGTGGGCTGAAGTGGCGTAGTGGAGACAGGGTTGTGACTACCAACATAGAGCACCACTCCAACTTCATCGTCTGGCTGCGCGTCAAGGAGAGGTACGGCGTCGACGTGGAGGTCGTCAAGTCCAACAGAGAGGGAATCCTCAACCTAGAAGACTTCGAGAGGGCGATAGACGACAGGACGAGACTTGTGGCCGTGACCCACGCCTCCAACGTCCTAGGCGCGATCACACCCGTAGAGGAGATCGCAGAGATCGCGCATGAACATGGGGCGCTCATGCTAATAGACGGCGCCCAGTCGGTGCCTCACATGAAGGTGGATGTACAAAGGATCGGCTGCGACTTCCTAGCCTTCTCGGGCCACAAGATGTGTGGGCCAACGGGCATCGGCGTCCTCTACGCTCGGGAGGAGCTGCTCGAAGAGGTCGAGCCCCTGTGCATAGGCGGAGGAACGATCAAGGACGTTGGACTTGACTATTACAGCCTCGCGAAGGGGTCGCAGAGGTTCGAGGCTGGGACGCCGCCGATCGCCGAAGCCATCGGCCTTGGCGCTGCCGTTGACTATCTTCGCGATATAGGGATGGATGAGGTCAGGGAGCATGATGTGAAGATTGTGGGGAAGATGTATGATGAGGTGGCGAGGGTTCCGAAGGTCTCTGTCTACGGCCCAGAGCCGAGGCTTAGGGTTGGGATACTCTCCTTCAACATTGAGGGACTGAGCCCCCATGATGTTGCTTTAGCCCTCGATGTTACGGCTAAGATTATGGTCAGATCCGGCGCCCACTGTACGCTTCCCCTCATGAAGGATGTGATCCATCAGCCCAGAGGCACCGTCAGAGCCTCAACGTACCTATACAACACCAGCGAGGAAGTTGACAAACTTTCGAGAGTGATATCCGAGTTATCGGCCTCTTTGACTTAAGATTGAGAGCTGTAAGCAGGCTTTTTAGAAGGAAGTACGGCTGCCTAAATCATTCAAATAGCTCTTCGAGGAAACTTTTTGCTTCCTCTCTCCCTTTGAACTCCCTTATCACCAGCTTCCCAGTCCTGAAGATGCTCACTTCCCTATCCTTATACTTCCCCTTCGTCAATATCCCTGAGAGGTTCTGCTCTAAACGACACTTTTCGAGCACCTTCTTCAAGGCTTCGTCTCTCTTACCATACTTTAATGTGACGATGAACTCCCTACCCTCTCCACACGCCTCATCTATCTTGCTCACGTATTCTTCCAGCAAATCCGCTGCCTCTAAGTAGTTTTTTAGGCTTTTCCGCCCATCTTCTTCGATAGGGCTTCGGCCAACTCCTCCTCTTCCAAGGCATGCTTCTCCTCAAAGGTCAGCTCCCCCGGCAGCCAGTCCGGTTTTTCCCTAGTCCTATAGTACTCTCTGATGGCCCGTCTGAGGGCTCCGATGGATAGGATGCCGCAGTGGAACTTCACGGTTGGGAGGCCGCCCACAGCGTCCGCAACCTCCTTCCAAGAGGTTTTCCACGCCTCTTCAAGCCGATTGCCCTTGATCATCTCGGTGGTGATGCTCGCGGTCGCTATGTTTGCCGCGCATCCGTAGCTCTCGAAGGTAGCCCGCTCTATGACCTCGTCCTCGCTTATCTTGAGGTAGAAGGCTATCATGTCCCCGCATGCGGGGCTTCCGGCGACTGCTGAGACGGTCGCGTCATCCATTTTGCCAAGGTTCTTGGGATCTCTGAACAGCTCGAGGATCTTGGGGCTGTAGGGAAGTGGAATCCTCGACAACTCGCCTATCCCTCCCTCGTCGGGCTTATCCTCCTAAGCCTCTCAACAGCTCGCGGCATAACGCTTAGGACATGCTCTGTATCATCGGCCGTGTGGTACCTCGTCACCTTCATAAGGATGCTCCCGTGGGCCTCCTCGAACCTCCTCCCGATCGCTGTGAGGACGTGGCTCGGCTGTAGAATCCTTCGCGTGCAGGCGCTCCCGCTTGAGACGTAGACGCCGTTCAGGCTCAGCTCTATGGTCAGGGCCTCGCCCTCGCAGTGGAGGACGCTGACGTTAACGTTGTCTGGGGCTCTTCTATCTCCTCTCGGCCCGTTCAGGACAGTCTCTGAGATCCCGTCGAGGATCCCATTCATCAGAGCATCTCTAAGCTTCTCCATGTGTGAGACGTTCTCCCGAAAGCTTCTGAGGCAAAGCTCGGAGGCCTTTACGAAGCCCATGATCAGGGGTGTGTTCTCCACGCCGGGCCAGAGCCTCTGCGTCCCTATCTGCCCTTCCAGAAGCCGCTCAACGGCTACTCCCTCCTTGACGTAGAGCGCCCCGACGCCTCTTGGGCCTAGGATCTTGTAGCTGCTCAGCGTCATCAGGTCAACTCCTGACTCCTTGACGTTTATCGGAAGTTTGCAGTAGGCGTCTGAGGCGTCCGTGTGAAACAGTGTCTCGTGGTTCTTCTCCTTCACCATCTTCACGGCCTCCCTAATGGGTTCGATGGTTCCGATCTCGTGGTTGACGGTCATCACGCTGACTAGGACGGTTTCCCCGTCAACTGCGTTGACAAGCCTCTCCAGATCGATGAGACCCTCTCCATCGACGGGAATCTTCGTGGTTTTGAAGCCGTATTTTTCTAGGATCGTCGATGAGAAGGTTATGCTTAGGGGTTCTATCTCGGAGATCACTACTTTGCTGCCTCTCTTCCTGTTCGCTAGGGCTACGCCTATAAGGGCTAGGTTGTTCGCCTCTGTCTCGCCTGGTGTGAAGTTTATCTCCTCGGCTGAGGACGCGTCTATGTATCTGGCGATCTGTTCAGAGGCCTCCATGATAGTCTCGTAGGCCATCCAGCCGGGCTTATGGGTGATCGTGGGGTTGCCGTAAGCCCTCTCGGAGAAGTAGGGAGTCATCGCCTCAACCACCTCCCAGGGCACTGGGCCTGAGTTCTCCAAGTCTAGGTAGACTTCTCTCTCCACTGTTCCATGAGCCTTGATTAGCTCCTCAACGCCTCCAACCAAAGGGAAATCCTCCTCTCACCACTCAGATTCATGTTCACCTCTAACTATGGAAGTATATGAAGTTGAACATTTCGGATTGATCGTGCCTACAAAACCTTGATAAGCCGCAAAATAGACTTCAAAGGCGGGTGGCCGCTGTAACGTAGCCTGGCAGCGTACAGGCCTGTGGAGCCTGGAGGTGGGGTTCAAATCCCCACAGCGGCCCATTAAAATGGAAAATTATGATTTTTATAAGGAAATAAGCCGGTTTTGGATGTTTCTTGACTTCGCGGTATTAACGCAGGTTAGCTACTCGATGAAGGAAATGAGGCAGTATAGGTTGTGAGTGGGAGTTTTATGAACAGGGTAACCTTAAGTATGTATGAAGTAGTTAATGCTAATGATGGTTTCATGGTAGGGTTAAGGGATTTTGAGTGGATTGACCAGCACTACGCTGAGCTTCAGCAAAGGTACCCGAACATGTATATAGCGGTCAAGGATGGCGAAGTATTATCTGCTAACAGGGAATATGGGAAGATGTATGATGAAGCCCTAAAGAAATCTGTAGACTTCGTTACAGATTATATCTTCTCCGGTGAACCCTTTGTCTTTAAGGCTTACGTATAAGATCTCGGAGATCCCCTTCAAACCAGAAACCGTTCAGGTTGTAAGAGAGGTCTATGGGATAGATATCGGTAGAGCCAAGACGTGCGCTGTCTTAGTCACTTTCAAAACTAACGAGGGATGGACTAGGCTTGAGAGGATGACATACGATACTGGTGCGGTTGTCTCCCTACTACCCTTCAGGTACTTCTCCATCCTCGGAGTAAGGAAATTTGCCCCGATAAAATTATCAGGGATTTCTCCAGAGGCTGAGGTCCCAGCAAGATTGACGAAGACAACGTTGAGGCTAATTGATATTATGGGAAGAGCCTCGCCTGAAATAGAGGCATGGATCACCATAGCAGAACGGGATGATGTTCCAAGGGTTCTTGGATTGAAGGACATATTGGAAACTCATAGATTAACAGTAGACTCGAGGAGAAATATGTTCTACCTAGACTTCTACTGAAAGCGACTGGACAATGATAGGTTTCTAGAAGGAATCTCTGCATCTGCGAAACAAGCTGACCTTATGGCGATTCAGAAACTACTATGCCATCAAGTATAGGGATACTATATCCCGCGCTATTTCGTTGAAAAGGTGCCCTCCATATCCAGCTTCTAGCAGTTAAAAACTTAACGAGATATTTTCAAACTTTTTATTGTAGTCGTCAATTGCCTTCTGAAACATTCCTTTGATGTTATTTTTCAGTCATTGGCCCTTAGTCTTCTTTCTCAGTTTTAATTCCATCCCCTCTCTGGCAGCGAGGTTGTTGAGAAGGTCTCTAAAAATTTTAGACCTGGTCTTGATGTCGTCTGGCCTTATCCTATCCGCTTCTATTTTTTGTTCGACAATATCTAGTGACGTTTCCAAGTCTGTTTTTGGGAGTAGAGCTGCGGCGAGGCAGTAGAGGCTTTTGGATCTTCCATCATCAAAATCCTTTATCGCTCTCTCAAGCAGTCTGATCCGCCTCCTCTGCTCCTCTACGAATTCTTCTATACCTCTATCTCTTATGAACTTCAAGTTGTGATGGGCTCTCTTGTGAGTGATGAAGGAATCGTATTCTCCACCCCCTACCAGCCAAGACTCGAATTTTGAGCAGGGGAATTCGTCGCACTGCGCACAAACCTCAAGCCCCCTCCTCTTCACACAGCAATTTATGTAAGAGCAGGGCGGGTGCTTATCGAAGAAACCTGGGCCGCAACACCCGGGACACCTTGAACCACCAACCGTGTAGTGCCTCGGACATAGTCCGCAGTCGAGACCGCAGCAACCGATAGTGGGATAGACCTTAATCGGCTGTCCACGCATTCTATCGCACCCTCTTATTGCTTTGGCTGTAGAACCTTTTCAACACCTTCAGAGCGTTCAAGGTGATCCATCTACTAGGTTTGCCCTTTTGTTCGATGTTCACTTGGAAGCGTCCGTTGAAGGTGCTTTCCAACGTCCTCCACAGCCTCTCGTATTCTCTCATCTTTGTAACCAAGTTTCGTCAATATTCCCAGTACCTCTAAGACATCTGTATTCCACATGAGGGGAAAACCAAACCGCAGCCAACCAGGCTTGGAGATCCGCTTCAGATCGTGGCTTCTCTTGTGGACATGATGTTTGAGTATGTGTTCAACCCCCTCTTCAACCGTGTTTTTCACGCCCTGAGACCTTCTGTTGGGAGGAATCTCTGCCAGAGCCTTCAACGCCTTAACCACACCCATGTGACAGGTATGCCTCCCCCAACACCTCTCCCTCCCATCATAGGGCCAACCCTTCGGCGCCCGCTCTACGCCGTCATCGAATCGTTGATAGGTGATGATCCAGTCGATTGCTCTCTGCACTCTAGGATCCTCCAGATAGCCAAATCTGACTAGACTCCAAGTCATGTTCCCGGTTAGACAAGGCAGTACTGCGCTATGCCTTCCCCCGTCCACCTCGTCGCCGAGATGGGAGAAACCGCCACTTTCGCGATCCTGAGAGTTCTTAAGGATGAACTCACACGCTTTTCTAACTCGTTCGTCCTCTCCATCTGCGCCGAGCTCCGCCAAGATTATGAGCTGCCAAACCGTACCCTTGTACTTAGACCTGATGTAGAAATTCTCTGGAGCCTCCCAGTAACCTCCCTCTCTCTGCTTGGCCAAAATCTTGGGCACCAAGCCGATTTCCATGATATCCCCCTTTGTTTTCCTCACTTCAGGATCGTTTTCCGGCTTTTCCAAGATATCGGTCAAAGTGAAATAGCGCACCGAAGGATCATCCTTCGCCAACAGCCAGTCTACATGATCCGCCCTCAAAAGGGATTTCCAGTCACCCATCTCCTAACCAACTCTTAACGCGTTTAGCAACCCCTAAGAGGCGACATAACTGCTCCCGCAGGTCTTTGTGTTAGAGGAACCACGGAGTCGCACTCCTTTATTTTAACTTCCTTGTCGGCTATGAATCTTCCAATCCTCCGTGCCTTGAGGCGTATTTCCCTCAATACACTTCCTCCAACTTCTTCGAAGAGGAATATTTTGACTGTCGGCTCCGTGTCTTCAGCGAAGTCCCAGACTCCGACTCTCCCATCAAGCAGGATCGTTGAGGTGGCGTTGCCTGAGCGGTCGAAGACTTTGTCGTAGTGTTCATAGTTCAGATATCTTCCACGCTCTTTATAGCCCATGAGGTAGGGGTCGAGGGTTGGCAACAGGTTCACCACTCGCCTCTGAGGGAGACTCATATCCTTTAGGAGGTCTTCATCCGAGCGGAGCATAATGAAGTCACGCTCCAGATCTGAGATCCTGATGTGGGTTGATTGTTCTTGAAGGTTGTTCAACGCGTGTCGGACCTGTCTCTTCTCCAATCCAGTCCACCAGGAGATATCGTTTTCAGTCACTGGGCCGAAGGAGCATAGGTAATTTTTTATCAGCAGGGTTCTGGCCTCTGCCTCATCCATTTTGGTGAGGTCTATGTCTGGGAAATACTCGTTGAAGAGGGAATATCTGTGATTTCTGTCTCTCCAACCCTTCTCAGGCTTACTCCTTATCAGTAGTCCTTGGTCACACATCAGATATAGGATCGCAGAGACATCCAGTTGCGTCTTCAAGATCCTCTTGATCTCGGAGGCTGTCATCTCTCTGCCCTTTAGGATGGCCAGAATTGTTTTTGAAGCGTCTTCATACTGATCAGGTGAGACGCCTCGAAACTCTATATATTTCTTAGAAGCCTTCTCCACAACCCTCCTTGCCGCTGCATAGGCTATGGGAATCATCTCCCTTGTCAAAATATAGAGCGTTTTTCGTATACAACGAATCTTCCCAAGACTTCTCCTCTCATAGAGCTCCTCGTCCAAACCCTCTCTCAAGAAGCTTCTGGTCCTGGCGAAGAGAGATAGGTAAGGCACTGTGGAGCCAGTGGCATGTAGACCGCCAACATCCCTCACTATCTGGACGACATCGTCGATCTTTGAATCCTCTGCCAAATGGTGTTTACGCAAAACTAGATGATTAACTACACACAGGTCAATGCTACGCATCATTTATCACGGTCTTGCTTCATTTACATATCAGATGCGTGTTTATGTTTTTATAGTCTCTAGGCGGGGCTCTAAATGAAAATTGGAGGAAATCCGTGCATATGGTCCCATATACTGGGACCCCTTTAGTGGAGATTGTTGATGAAATTTGTAGAATAACTGGATTCCTTTAGGAGTAAAAGATGTGAAAGAAATTCTTCAGAAAGGTGTTATGAGACTTCCTTTGTAGGCCTACCAGTCTTGGCATATTATTCTTTCGCTACTTGGGTGGCGGTCACTCCGAATATCGCGCCGATTACTATCTCGACCAAGCTCATGAAACGTGAAGAAAGATCTGTGGGCCCATAGAAGGCACCCAAAATAAGAACGAGGATCACAAATATGTTAATAAATAATGAAGCGAGCATCTTATAGATCTCCATTCTCCATTGCCGCTCTCTTTCTTCCCTTTCTAGCTCCCTTTGCCGCTCATACATGGCTTTTTCTTCAGATGTTATGACAACAGACATTAGATGAAGCCCCTCCCCTCGCACCTGGGACAAGAAATCTCCTTTTCCCCATTCTCCTTTACCTTGACCCTCCCTGTTCCTTTACAGACATGGCAGACTACCCTTGCGATCCTCCCCCTCCTTTTAGGCAGATACACCAAAGGCACAAACCTCCAAGCTTAACCTACGTCTCAAAGGTTTTTAATTCTTTCTCCAGATTTACATGACCGGTCCCTAGGCCATTTACAGTTGGAGAAAACATACTGCTCACTCTAATGTAGCTAAACATGATAAGATAATTGAGACACCGAGAATTGTTACGTCGAGAAGATCAGATCTGATTATGTGAAAGCGTTCCATTCCATCAGCTTCGTTACGGAGGCGATAAAGAAGTCTGTGATTGCCCAAACAGCGACACCTCCTTCTCCGTCAACGCTTTTCCTAAAAGAGTTGTTGGTAGCCCGGAGGTTATTCGTGTCTAAGCTCGAAGAAAGGTCCCTTGCTAGGCCGACCGTTATCACCGACATGAGAATAGATGTACCCTAGCTCTATTGCTTATGAAACGAACCTAATTCGAAGGACATCTCTCTGGGAAGCTACAGCCTAACGATCACAGTCACGGCGGATAGTGTGTCTCCACTGATTTATCATAGCATAAAAGTCATAGAAGTGATTGGAAACTGGCTTTTCCGTATTGTTTTCATTATTCTGTCTAGTTGAGGCCGCAGCAGCCAACCTAACAGAATTAGCAGAAGATAGGAAGTCAATATCCTTGGGATGATCAGCAGTGCTATGTTGAAGGCCTCGAAGATAATTAGATCTTTTCTATTCCAACTCAGCAGAGCGAGGAAAGGTGTTATTCCAGCGACGTAGTATTTGTAAACTGGATTGAAGGTGAAAAGAAAGAGCAGACCGTACAGGACATATTTGATTAAAGCTTCGTCTTGAATCTCCCCTCTTCTATGAATCATGTACAAGAGTGCCCCATACGCCACGAGGAGTATGAGTGTAAGTGTGGAATAAGCCATGGAGTACAGACCTGAAAAATTTTCAGGTATGAGGAAGACGAACAGGGGGAGAGCTAAGTTGGTTGGAGCGGTGAGCCCATACTTCAGCCACTTCAACATATACCACGATAAGGTAGCTGTATCCATTTGCCCACCACCGAGTGGATTTGTGAAGCCCAGTTGGAAATAATTTTCAGGCAGTTCCCCCCAAGCATCTATTGGCACGCGAAATATGGAGAAGAGATATCGCTTGGGTTCGAGGAAGAGGTAAGGAAGGGAAAAGGCAAAGCATATGGATAAGATGATCAGGAGATACTTCAAAAGATGTTGTCTGGAGCATTTCTTGGCAACGAAAAACAACATTATAGGTAGAACCAGTAGGGAGGTCTGTTTGAAGCCTATGGAGATAGCAAGGGTAATCGCCGAGAGGTTATGGTGATTCTTGAGGAGGAGGTAGACTGAGGTCAGCAGGAAGAGGGTTGTTAGGGGTGGGTTGAGCCACATGAAGTCAACGTAGAAGAGGTTGATTGGGGCCAAAGCGAAGAGCAGGGAAGCGATGAAGGCATCTCGTTCCTTTAGGAATCGTTTGCCTATCAAGTAGGCTGGGATAATTGTTAGGGCATCTGAAATTGCTAGGGGTAGGGCCATTGACCAAAAATAAGGTAAAGAACTGAACAATGTTAGGACGTAGAGGAAGAGGGGTGGATAGGCGTGGAAGAAGTCCCTGTATGGTAGATTTCCGCTCTTAAAAGTTTGAACCATCGGTATATAGGCGTAGATGTAATCCTCCCAAGCCCCAGAAATCGGAGGAGAGAAACCCGTCCTCACCCGTTCAATCCCAAGAACGAGAAACAGAAACCTTACAGTAAAACTGGTCACAAGAAGAAACGCAAGGTTCTTTTGGCGTCGAAACAGCTCGTACAAGACTGATCCTCTTGTTTAACGTTTTTCGTCTTTTACGAGTTGCTTTTCATTTGAAGCTTCATCTAACCGTCCTATACGCATGTCTCTTTTTATGAGTACTCTGTTCGTCATTCCATAGCTTCTTCTAATTATTAGACCCTTTTTTTCCAAACAATCCAGAATTCTAGTGATTTTTGGTTTAGAAAAACCTGTTCGTATAGACAGCTCACTCTGTATAATTTCTCCTCCAGACTCAACTATTTCGCTGAAAACCTTCCTTCTGTCGCCGTCTAAGAGGCGAAGCGCGAATCTTGCATCAATCTTTAAAGAATCGGGGCTTTCAACGGTTGGCGTTCCTCTTTGAGTTTCAATGAAGCCGGAAAACAAGAGGTAAAAGACGCTGATCCCGAGGATAACGGCGGAGATGCTGATCATAATAACATCAACCTGAGTATAACTAAGGATTTGCCCTACAACAGTGGGCGTCTCTCCTTGAATGATTATCTGAATCTGGGTAGGCATCAATAGTTTACCAGCCAATGTAAAAGCTGATATGGCGAATAGTATGATCATGAGCAGAGTTTTTCTACTTATCCTCATATTGGCCCCCCACTATTTTAGTAATTCATTAAGAAGTAAAAAGGTGGTGTTGTATCAGCTAAGCATGGCTGATTTAGCTCGTGACTTTCTCAACCTTCTCAGCATATAGTATGTCGCCAGAGAACTTCCCAGTAACTATTACGCTGTCGCCGTTCTGAATCTTACCTTCAATCTGAGTTGGATAGATGTTTGTCTCACCATAGAGATAGCAGACAGTCATCTTTCCGTCTAGCCTAAAATATGGGCCTCTAAGGAGCCCAAGGTCGCTCACTATTCCAGACACTCTGATAACTTGACCTTGATACTTTGAGGGGTTGCTGAGAAGCTCCTCCGTTGAGAT
>Ga0315314_1002078_pt1 | contig 16934 bp, 22 predicted proteins | sample TDP9_MG_FD_203631 | JGI IMG/M metagenome (GOLD analysis project Ga0315314, IMG submission 203631) | Freshwater sediment microbial communities from Lake Towuti, South Sulawesi, Indonesia - TDP9 | ecosystem: Environmental > Aquatic > Freshwater > Lake > Sediment | place: Indonesia: South Sulawesi...
CTTGATGCGTCACCGATAACCCGCAGCTCTTGCATGCGTACCTTTTTGTGGCGGATGAATAGAGCATTTGACCGCCGCATTCTGGGCAGAACCGCATATTGTTTTGTTCGCCTTCTATTGTGGGATGCATAACGAGTGAATTCTATCACAAATATCTTTTGGTACACTGAAAATTCGGACTGAAGGGTCTAGCGCACTAGCCTTCGACTGACTTCTCTTCGTCTAGGCAAACCCTTCAGTCTCACTAGGTAAAGGGCGACTCCTACGGCAACAACAACTATTACTGCAATGAAGATTGCACCTATGTAAGTGGGCACCCTCAAACCGCCGGTGTTAACATTGAAGTTGATCATTTCCTCCCTCATGTTTCCAGCGTTGTCAAAGGCTTTGATTTCCACTGTGTGTCCCCCGTCGCTCACGTTAGCAAATGTGTACATGGTTGCGTTGTCTGCTCCAATTATATGCCAAGGACCACTGTCTATCCTGATTTCATAATGGTTAATACCAGAGTAATCATCCCAGCCTTCCCACACAACCGTAACATCAGACGACCTGACTTCGCTTCCAGACATCGGAGCAATGACCGAAATGTCAGGAGGATACATGTCGAATATTGGCAATGAAAGTAGCAACGGGTAGCGGTCAACGTTCTCAGAGTCAATAAAGTATGGCGTGTCTCCTACGCCGTTCTTGTCTCTGTCCACACCCATGTAGTCGCTCCAGAAGTTGCCTTCAACCCCGTCATCCCAAGCATTTACTGAAACATACCCAGAAGACGTATTGGAAAACGGACTGAGGAAATCCGATACAACTTGCCTTCTGTTGCCCTCGAAATTATTGCGGTGGAAGAGGTTGCCGTCAGAGTGATAGAAAGCCAGGGCATAATTGTTGACGGAAACCCTACTGTGAGTAACTGTGTTGTTGTTTGAGTTGTAGAAGGTAAAACCTCCCCACACTAAGGGTCCGGTGTTGCCGCCAACTGTTACGTTCATGAAAGTGCAACTTGTAGAATGCGCGACCAGTATGCCGTCTCCATTGCTGAAAAGATTGAAGTTCTCAACCTTGACGCCCTCGCAATTCACGAGAGCCAGATAACCAGGATTCGGATAAACCAGCGGATTGATAGCGCTGTCACGAATATTGGTCAAATAATAAACCAGCTTATCGTTCACAATGTTCGAGGAATCAATATCCTGCAAGAAATTGTCCAAATTGTATCCAACGACTACTAGATTATACACGTTGTTAGTCATGGCGTTTCTTCGAAAAACGTTAAAGCCACCGCACTTGTTGAGGACGATGCTTGCATTATTGTCCAAGAAAATGTTGCCTTCAACGCGATTTGCAGCAGAGCCTTGCTCAAGTTCCAACCCCTCAAGATTATTCGTCACGATATTTTCTTCAATGGTACATGTAGTGCTGTAGCTATCCAAGTGGATTCCCATCATCCCACAATCATGTATAGCATTGCGTAATATCAGCACTTGTGAAGACGCGTAACCAATTATGCCTCCAAACACTCCGCCAAAGACACTGCTGTCACTCACACTTGCAGATGAAGAGAAGGCAATCCACACGCATACAGCTGCATCGGTCAGAATGCTGTTCGTGACCCGCACATCTGAAACGCTGTCCACGAGGATGCAACTGTCAGGAGACCAAGAGCCTGGCGGTGGTCCCCATGTTTTGCCTGCGTTTCTTACTGTGAAATTGGCGATGAGAACATGGAGTGCATATATTCTAACAACTGTTCCAACACCTTGACCATCAATAATAGTAATTTCTTTGTTCTCTCCCACGAGCGAGATCGACTTGTTTATCACAATGTGTTCATTATATGTCCCGTTGTAGACGAATATTGTGTCTCCAGAGCTTGAAGCATTTAGCGCATCTTGTATTCGCGTAAAGTCAGCTACAGGGTCATCGTCCACGGTCCAGATTCTAGGCTGGGCTACAGCAATTTTGGAGTGATAAACTCCGGCTACTAAGAACATAAGGACCGACAAAACAACAAAAGCGGCTTTACCAGCCAAAGAATCGCCACCGCCTAGAGCTATGTTATGAAATTGGTTAATCCAGCTTCTTTGGCTAGTTGAACAGCTTGCTCCATCTCGTTTCTCGTGAGTCGCCGCGTCAGCTCTGGTATTTCATGAGCTTTCCATTCTGGCCTATACTGGAACATTAGGTTGACGCGTACCCAAGTGCCAAGGTTCTCCGCTATCCAGTTTAGAGTAGGTTTGACGCAGCAGTCAAGATGCTCAGGCAACACCAAGACGCGAATAAGAAGTTCACCGTGTTTTTTCGCATACAAGTGGTTTCGGGTGCAGGTTTCCCAGTAATCTGGCGCGTCCGAAATGCGCGTGGCACACTCATTATTGCCATACTTGAAGTCAAGCAAGTAAACGTCAGCGAAACCTGCGAGCAGCTTAGCCGTCTCCTCGCTGTAGTAAGAGTTTGAATTCCAAACCACAGGCACATTGACTTCAACGTGCTTGAAGGTTTCCAGCCACTGCTCAAGCCACGGCGTAGGCTCGCCGCCTACCAAGTTGATGTTTCGGCAACCACTCCGCCTCAAATCTTCAACGCTGTGCGCCAGCCGCTTAGGCGTGTAAACCTCGCCCTGTTCAAGCCATTGCGAAATCGTCCAGTTTTGACAGTGCTTACATCGCATGGTGCAACCCAAAGTGAAGACTGTGCCTGATGGTACAAGCTCGGGTTCTTCGCCCATGTGCTCGAAGATGGTTGACACTGTGATTTGCGTCCCGTTTTTACACCACAAACCTAACTCGCCTGCAGTGCGGTTGAAGCCGCAGCGACGCGTGCAGAGGTGGCATTTCTCCATGATGCGTCTTGCGATTTCAGCTTTCAAGTCGAGGTATGACTTCTCTGGTTTGTCAAGTTTTTCTAGGCTTTTGTGTCTGCTATCGATCTGTTTTTCCAAGCTGTCATATTCTTCTATGAGTTGGTCATGTTGCGTCCACAGATGCTGAAGCGAGTTCTCTGAGCCGAAGTCGACTGCTAGTTTCTTGGCTATCATGAACTTAGCTGGCTGGTCATCTTGCATAACGTTGAAGTAACGGGGCATGCTGTGCCGAGCCTTTCTGTCATTCAGTACAGCTAGAGCGTCGGGTCTCCAAGCTGAGAACATAATGATTTCAGCTCTCATGAATGGCGGCGGGTTCAATCATTCCTTTGACCAGTGCCCACCCGTTTTCACGCTATCTTACCATGCGCTTGATCTTGGTTGAACTCACAGCTTTTCTGTATGCTCTCTCCACTTGCATCCTCTTGTATTCTGGATAAGTGATTCTGACGCTGGGATAAATCTGTGTGTATCGCTTGTACGTTAAACGCAGGTCAACCTCTTTCTGCAAAGTGTAAGTCTTAGGCGAACCAAGCCATGCAGCAATGAACAACAGAAGAACCCAAACCACTACGCCAATGAACAGCAGCCACAATATTGTCAGAATCACTGCTTTGTTCCCTCAGATCCGCCGCTTTGACTTCCCCGTTTGATGGGCAACACCGTCGGACCACCTTCAAGACCTAGCACTGTGAGTACATCAGCGGTGGAAGGAACAATTATCTTGGTCTGCTGAGCAAATGTGTCCCTGACGACATCCAGTTTCTTATTCAACTGTGCGTTTTCAAGGAAGTACTGGTTAGCAGCTTGAGACACTACCTTCACGGCTTCAGCTTGAGCGCCAGCAACGAGCTCAATTGCTTTTGCGTCTCCCTGCGCCCTAAGTATGGTTGCTTCACGGTCTTGCATTGCGCCCTCTTTACGTCCAGTTGCCAACAACCGTATCTGTCTCCGTTCCTGCTCGGCTGTCTTCTGCTTGTGCATGGCTGTTTGAATGTCGCTTGGCGGATCAATACGCTGCACCTCAATGCGATTGACTTTGGTGCCCCACTTGTCCGTTGCTTCATCTAGCACTTTGCGGAGTTCAATGTTAATCTTCTCTCGAGATGTTAGACAGGTGTCAAGAGACATTTCGCCAACTATGTTTCGAAGCGTTGTCTGGGCCAATTTGACAATTGCGAGCTCAAAATCCTCTATTTCATACAGAGCCTTCACGGGATCAGTGATCTGGTAATATACCACAGCGTCTATAGTAACAACCACGTTGTCTTCAGTGATGATTTCCTGGGGTGGAACATCAATCACTTGCTCACGCATGTTGACCCGAAAGATCCTATGAACAAAAGGAACAATGTATCTTAACCCTGGTTCAACTGTTTTCTCGTAGGCGTTCCACCGTTCGACTATTCCTCGTTCGTATTGGTTTACACGTTTTATGCCCATGCTGAGAAGAACGACGACTACAAGGATTATTATGACGACTGCAAGGATTATTTCTTCATACATTTTTTCATTTCACCTCTTCCACGATCAAACTAACTCCTTCTACACCAACGATGTGTATCGGTGAACCCTTTTTTATTATTCGGTCCTGTTTGGGTCGGCAGAACCATAGCTCGCCAACAACCTTAATCAAACCACCGTCTATTGGATCTATATCCGTGTGTGCCACAGTTGTTCTACCCACCAACGCGTCAATGTTAGTCTTTGTAAGGTTCACGTTTATCATGTCTGAAAACCTGTGGGTTTCATACATCTCCTGGATCTTGTACGTGGCTCCTTTGATGTGGTTCAGCCGTCTTATCAACTCGCCCAAATCGTTGGTCTTGACTCTGAGAACAAAGTGTTCATTCTGCCTCGTCAGGGTGTAGCTGACTTTGTACTGGGTTGCGAATTTGTCCAGCATCTGAGTTAGTTTGAAGTCATCTGCTTTTATTCCAAGAGTTATTATCATCGTTGGTCAATAATGAGTCGTATTTACGGTTATTTAAGCGTATTGGTTCCCATTGAGCCCCGTTACTTCACGACCATGACGGGACACGGAGCTTTGTGACTCACCCCTTCACTTACGCTTCCAAGCAACAGCTCACTCAGCTTGCCCATGCCCCTATGTCCAACCACAACAAGACTGAAACCTCCTTTCTCAGCTTCAGCCACAATTTCCTTTACAGCATCACCTTCCTTCAACACCACATCAACCGAAATCCCGCGTTCCTTGACAACCCTCATCGACTCCTCAAGAATCTTGTTTCCGGATTTTCTGGCGTCCTCCGCCATTTTAGCAGCAAGCGCAGCAGAAGCAGGACCAGCCGCTGCAGGAGAAGAAAGCGCATTTGTCGCCGGGATAATCGGCAAAATGCCTGAATACACGTGTATAAGCCTGAGTTCCGAGCCGAATTTCTCCCCCAACTCAACCGCGTATCCTAAAGCCTTTTTGGAATTCTCGGAACCGTCAACTGCCACCAGAATCTTCTCAAACATAGCTTGGCCAACCTTCAACAAAGCGGATACTATGTTCGAGAATATATCACTAATGGCAAATAATCGTTTTGGCAAGGGAAACATACGAAGAAAGAAGCGAGCAAAGCAAAACTGAGGCAAGAGATGGCAGTTGCAGAACGCTACATTACTGAGTATGGGTAAGAAGCACCGGCAGGCTCAAACTGTCCCTTGATGGCTATAACGTGACCGCAAGCGGGGCACCGCATGTCTTTCGTTAGAGTCCACTTGACGATTTCGAAACTATATCTTTTGATCACCATCTCGTGACAGTTTGGGCAGTACGTGTTCTCGTATGGGTGGCCTGGCACATTGCCAATGTAAACGTAGTTGAGGCCAGCTTCACGTGCTATGTTGCACGCTTTCTCAAGCGTCTGAATTGGCGTAGAGATCAGATCAGTCATCTTGTACTCAGGATGAAATCGCAGCAAGTGGAAAACTGTGTCTTTGCCCATACTGTCTCGTATCCATGTTGCGAGTTCTTTAACGCGCTCCAAGGAATCACCGATTTTTGGAACCATAAGATTGGTTATTTCAACATGGATGTCGTGTCGTTTCATTTCCACCAGAGCCGCATAGATGGGTTCAACCGAAGGCACGGCAGAAAACTTCTTGTAGAACTCTGGATCGGCTCCGCCCTTGAAGTCCACCGTAGCCGCGTCTAAGTAAGGCGCGATAGTGTGCACGGCTTCGCGTGTCATGTAACCGTTCGTGACGAAAGTGTTGAAGAAACCAACTTGGCGGGCCAGCTTAGCCGTATCGTAAGCGTATTCCATGAAAATCGTGGGTTCCGTGTAGGTGTAGCTTATGCCCTGGCAACCGTTTTCTCTAGTTGCACGTACCACTTCTTCAGGCGGATAATCGTTGCCAGCTATTTTTTCTTGGCTTATCATCCAGTTGTCGCAGAATTGACAGCGAAAATTGCAGCCTCCTGTGGCGATGGACAGAACTGAGGCTCCAGGATGAAAGTGAGCGAGAGGTTTCTTAGTAATCGGGTCTACTGCCACTGAGCAGGCTTTTCCGTAGGCTAGAGCGTAGAGTTTGCCGCCAGTGTTTTTCCTGACTTGGCAGAAGCCTACGCCACCATCTGGAATCGTGCATAGTCTGGCGCAGAGGAAGCATCGTACTTTTTTGTCTGGAAGAGGCGAGTAGAGCATGGCTTCGTGAAGCGGCTCTTTAGGTAGACTTGGCAGGGTCGTAGCTGACTGTCACCTCGAGTTGAGCGTTGAAATCACTTGGGTTTCTTTGGCTATTTACGTTTTCGACAGGTGTGCGCAAGCCTTATATGTTACCATTTGGTAATTGATAATTAGTAATTACCAATTAGTAATGAGAAATCTTCCACAACAAGGCTGACAACAATGAAACTCAAGCTCCAGCTCAAGAGAAACGGCGAAGTCCTGTTCGAGATGCCTCTCTCGATGCAGGAATGGACCAAACAACGCCTAGAGAGCGAGCTGGCTTTCTCTGAAATCGAACTTGAAAAATTCTCCAAGTTGTTCGATGCGCTGTCGCATGGAACTCGCCTAAAGATGATGAAACGACTGCTTCAAGACGATGACTTAACGCTGGGCTTTGGCGAATTCATGCGCGACTTGGGCTTGAACCCAAAAACTGTCTGGGAAAGCACACGCAAACTGCAGGAAGGCGGCTTGCTGGTCAAGTCGAAAGATGGCAGGTACCGTGCTTCTGAGCCAGGAGCCGCGGAGTTTCTGTTGCTCAGCCTTACCTTGAGGCGACTGCTCAAGGCGGTGGAAGAAGTTTAGGAGGTGAAATAAGAGAGATGTCAGACGATTTTCAAGACATATTCGACGATGTGGACAAGCTCTACCAAAGATTCGCAAAAAGGATGTTCAGAGAACTCGAAGACATTGAAGACGCAATAAAAAGCGGCAAGCTGGAAGGCGAGTGGGACATCAAACCCATTGAGGAACCAAACGTGAAAGGATTCATCGCACGCGGACGCTTCGAATTTGGCAACAAGTCAAAGCCAAAGCCGAAGACAGTGACTCTGCCCAAAGAGATACCGCAAGAAACACGCGAAGCCTTAACCGACGTTTTTCAAGACGAAAGCAACATAAAGCTTTACGTTGAGTTGCCTGGAGTAGACAAAACCGACATTAAACTTGACGTTTCACAGGGGAAAGCCGAAATCAGGGCGAAGAATTTCTACAAAGTCGTTGACTTGCCAGCAGTTGACGTTGAGGCTGACAAGGCTATGGCCAACTACAAGAACGGCGTCTTAGAAGTAACGATACCCAAGAAAAAGAAAACAAAAGCTGAGCCGCCGAAAGCAACCATAAAAATCGAGTAACAGCCCAGAAAAGCTGTGTGCACGTTCATGCAGGCGAGCATCTACAACATCGATTATGCCGGCCTCGTGCACATTTTGGGTACGACTCATTTTTCTAGGCGCAGTCTCTACGATGCGAATAGGGCAGTGGCTAGTCTTAAACCCACGGATCTTGCCATAGAACTCGACCCGAAGCGTTACCAAATCCTCAACACCGAGTGCATTAGGTGTCCTCAAAGCTTGAGTTGCAATAGGAAATGCGAGTTCATCGGGGCAATTGAAGCCTTGGAGAATCGAGACACAAACATATGGCTGATCGACATGTCAAAGCGTGAGTTTTGGGACAGAATGCAAAGGATGCGGTCAGAATCGTCGCGCTGGCGCGTCGTGCTGCACGAGAGAGACACGCTCATGGCGGCAAGACTTGCGTGGATAGCCACTCAAAGCTTGGAAAAGGGAGAGACGCCTCGAATCCTAGCTCTGGTTGGAGCAGCGCATGTCGAAGGCATTACGTCTCTGTTGGAGAACCCTGTTTTTCTAGAAGAAACGCTTCACAGGCTTGGCTTGGTTTTTACTCCGCCCTCGCTCATTAGACGCGTCGTGGTGAGGGGAGACTAAGCCCACATCGCTGCAAAAAGACGATGAGCCCTTACGTGCTAGTTGGATGCAGTTAAGCTATTATACGGTGAGGATTAGTAAGTGAAAACCCTGAATGATGCGGAGGTTAAAGAGGGTTGACGAAAAAAACGTCGCAGTTGCCTGGCTTCTACAAGTTGAGCCCTAAGGAAAGGCTTCGGCTGCTAAAGAAATTTGCAGATTTAACGGATGAGGATGTCGCTCTCATACAGTCAACGGGCTCACTGGATTTGGATTTGGCTAACAAAATCATTGAGAATGTGGTCGGCGCTTTCCCAGTGCCACTGGGTATAGCTGTGAATTTTCTCATCAACAAGCGCGATTATTTGATTCCGATGGCTATTGAGGAGCCGTCGGTTGTGGCAGCTGCCAGTTACGCTGCGAAGATGGTGCGGGAAGGCGGCGGCTTTTCTGCCAGTAGCACGGAGCCAGTGATGATCGGGCAGATTCAAACAGTTGGCGTTAAGGATCCACACGGCGCAAAGATGGCAGTGTACGCGGCTAAAGAGGAGATTCTTAAAAAGGCGAACGAGCAGGATCCGATGCTGGTTTCGCTCGGCGGCGGCGCCAAAGACCTCGAAGTCAAGGTCATCAACTCGCTCACAGGCCCCATGGTCATCACTGAACTGCACGTGGATTGCCGAGACATCATGGGCGCGAACGCTGTAAACACTATGGCTGAGGCTGTTGCACCCATTATTGAGAGAGTAACTCGTGGACGAATCTACTTACGCATCATCTCGAATCTTGCCACTAAACGTTTGGCTCGGGCTTGGTGTACTGTGCCGAAAGAGGCGGTTGGAGGCGAGGAAATCGTAGATGGAATTGTTCATGCGTATGCTTTTGCTGCTGCTGATTCTTATCGTGCGGCGACGCATAATAAGGGCATTTTGAACGGCGTCATTGGTGTGGTCATGGCTACGTGTAATGATCATAGGGCTGTTGAGGCTGGTGCTCACGCTTACGCTGCACGTAAAGGTGTTTACGGTTCGCTTTCGACGTGGGAGAAGAACGAAAAAGGCGATTTAGTGGGCGCCATTGAGTTGCCCGTGGCTGTGGGTGTTGTAGGCGGTTTAACACACGTTCACCCCATCGCAAAGATCACTTTGAAAATCTTGGGTGTCAAAACAGCTCGTGAATTTGGAGAGGTTCTGGCTGCTGTTGGGTTAGCTCAGAATTTGGGTGCGTTGAGAGCCTTGGCACATGAGGGTATTCAGCGGGGGCATATGAGGTTGCATGCCAAAAATTTTGCGATGTCTGCTGGCGCCACAGGCGACGTTGTCGATCTGGTTGTTGAACGGATGATTGCGGAGCGTAAGATTAGGCTGGACAGGGCTAAGGAACTGGTTGACGAGTTCAGGACGAAGGGAAAATTATAACATAACAGAAGCGTCATACACGTAGCTCGTCATCAGCCGAACGCGGAAGTGAAAAGCAGCTATGATTGTTGTTCCAGGTCCAGCGTCGACGGAGTTGGGTAAACTCATCTCAAGCGAATTGAAGGTCAAGGCGGTTCCTGTTGAGTTTAAAAGGTTTCCAGACGGCGAATCCCGCATCAGGCTTGAGGGCGATGTTCAAGGCGAAGACGTGACTATTGTCCAGACCACTGGCCCGCCTCAGAACGAAAACGTGGTTCAGCTTTTTCTCTTAGCGGACACCGCTAAAGACATGGGCGCCAAGACGATAACCGCCGTGGTGCCGTATTTTGCTTACGCCAGGCAGGACAAACGGTTTAGGTCTGGAGAATGTTTCAGCGTTAAAACCATCGTAACATTGCTCCGAACATGCGGCGTGAACAGAATTCTGACCGTGAATTCACATAATCCTGCTATTCTCGAGACTTTAGCCGTGCCAGTTGAAGACTTGTCTGCGTTTGGGTTGTTGGCTGAGCATTTTAAGAAGTTGGGCTTTGCGGGCGCTTTCGCAGTGTCTATGGGTAAGAAAGGGTTGGATACAGCAGCTGAAGCTGGGAAAGTTCTGGGTGGAAGCTTTGATTGCATTCCGACTCAGCGGGATGTTGTGACAGGAAATGTGACCATTGAGAAGAAGCGTTTGCCCGTCAAGGGTAAAGATGTTATCGTTTTTGATGATATTGTGAGCAGTGGCGGCACGATGATGAAGACTGTTGCCTGGGTGAAGGAACAGGGTGCTAAGCGCGTTGTTGCTGCGTGTGTGCATCCGTTGCTGGCAGAAGATGTACGAGAGAAGCTTTTGAAAAGCGGTGCCGATGATGTGGTTGGAACTGACACTGTGCCCAATCGGGTCAGTAAGGTTTCAGTTGCGCCTCTGATTGTTCAGGCTTTGAAGAAGTGAGATGCCTAGTCTGTGGCTAAGCTTTTTTTTCTGGTTTCTGGTGAGCATGCGACTCTGCCGTTTTCAGAAGTGAAGGCAGTTTTGGAGGCAGAGGGACATAGGTACAGGGTTGTGGGTCAGCTTAGGCAAGTTTTGTGTGTTGATGCTGATGCTGAGTGCATAGAGTCTTTAGTGCGCAGAGCTGCTTTGACCCGTGCGTGCTGCGCTGAAGTTTTGAGCGTTAAGGCTGAGGCGGCGGAAATTCTTAGGCGAATTCGTTCTGCTCCGCTCAGCGAACATGTTCAGAAAGGCAGGAGTTTTGTGGTACGCGTTAGAAGAATCGGCGAAAGCGCGCCAAACATTGACAGCGTGAGGCTGGAGCAAGAGATCGGCGCAGTGATTTTGGACAAAGTCAAGGATGTAAGGGTTCGTTTGACTGATCCTGATGTGACGTTTTTTGGCATATTGACTGGGAGTGTTTTTGTTTTTGGGCAGAGGCTTGCTGAGATCCCTGCGAAGCCATTTGTGGAGAGGCGTCCTCGTCGGCGCCCTTTTTTTCATCCGTCGGCTATGCCTGCTAAGTTGGCGCGGTGTATGGTCAATTTGGCTCAGGCTAGGGCTGGTGATGTGGTTTTGGATCCGTTTTGTGGCACAGCTAGTTTCTTGATTGAGGCTGGGTTGATAGGTTGTAGGCTGGTGGGTTTTGATGTTCAGCGGCGTATGGTTCGTGGTAGCTTGCGCAATCTTAGCCATTTTGGCGTTGAGGCTGAGGGTGTGCTTAGGGCTGATGCGAGGTTTCCGCCGATTCGCAGAGTTGATTGTATCGTGACTGACCCCCCTTATGGAAGGTCGGCGAAGACGCTGGGTCGAGAGGTTGGAGATATTGTGAAGCATTTCTTGTCGACTGCTAAAGACTGTATTCCCAGTGGCAGGCGGGTTTGTGTGGCTTTTCCGAAGGGTATTGAAATTGGCAGAATGGCGAAGGGTTCGGGTTTTAAGGTCGTGGAGTCGCATTATGTGTATGTGCATCGAAGTTTGACTCGGGAAGTGGCAGTGTTGGAGCGGGTTTTACGGCTGTGAGCTTGCGGGTTGTTTTTTTGGGCACTGCTGCGAGTATTCCTACTGATGCTCGAGCTTTGCCCAGCGTTGTTGTGCGGCGCAAGAACGAGTTGCTGATGTTTGATTGTGGAGAGGGCGTGCAGCGGCAGATGGTTCGGGCGCGTGTGGGTTTTCATAAGAGGATGAGGGTTTTTGTGTCGCATATGCATGGCGACCACGTGTTGGGTTTGCCTGGGTTACTGCAGAGCATGTCGTTGTTGGATAGACGGTTGAAGCTGGAGGTTTATGGTCCTGTGGGCATTCGGGCGTTTGTTGAGGCGATAAGGCGGACGGTTCAGTTTGTGTTAACGTTTCCAGTTGAAATTCACGAGATAAGCAAGAGTGGCATAGTCTGCGATGAGAAGGAGTATTATGTTGAGGCTGTGCGAACAAGCCACGTTGTTCCCAGTTTTGGCTATGCGTTGGTGGAGAAGCCGCGGTTGGGACGGTTTGACCCAAAGAAGGCTGAGGCTTTGAGTGTGCCTGAAGGCCCATTGTGGTCTAAGTTGCAGCACGGTAAGAGTGTGAAAAACGCTGTCGGGCGACTCGTGAAACCTAGGCAGGTTGTCGGACCATTGAGACCGGGGTTGAAGATAGCCTACTCAGGCGACACAAGACCCAAAAGGAGCCTCGGGAAGCTGGCTCGAGGCGCTGATCTGCTAGTTCATGAAGCTACGTTGATGGATGAATTGGTTGACAGGGCTAGGCGTGATGGGCATTCGACGCCGTCGCAAGCTGCGGAAATAGCTAAGAAAGCGGGTGTCAAGCGGCTTATTCTCACCCATGTGAGTGCGCGGTACCGTGATGTGCAGGCTATGTTGAGGGAAGCGCGGAAGGTTTTTCCACGTACCGATGTGGCTGAGGATTTTTTGACGTTTGAGTTGGCGCCGATTGAAGCATAGTAACGCTTTTAGTTTCGGCTGGTCTAGTGTTCTGTTGGACGATGAGGAAATCGAGGTACTTTGACTGGGGACAACGCTGGATGATTTTTTGTTCCGCTACCGAGTCCACCTAACCATAAGAGATCACAGTCGCTGTGGGAAAGCAAATTTCAAAAGAAGAAGGAGCTCTGTCCCTTACGCCTTCTTCTACCATTGCCTTTTAGGCTCCCTCTACTATTCTGCATATAATTGCTAATATAATCGAAATATGCCGCGACTGCGGGGCTTTGCTTGAACAATTGTAGTTGTACATGCAAGACTGCACTGTACAACTTCTACTACGTTGGTGTTGGTTGAGGTTTCTGCGACTGTGCCTGAGCTTGACTTGGCCTGTACATTCTTATGATGTAGAATCCGAAGATTGCTAGATATGCTACTTGAACTAGAAGTATTAGCAGTGATGGCGCATCGTGGAAGCCGATGAACACATGGAGCACTGAGCCTAAGGGTCCACCTTCGGGCAAAACCGCACTCACATCGTAAACATGTTCTATGATTGGTGGCAAGATGCCGAGTTCTTGCAGTGCTTGTGTTCCGTGCATTGTGATGCCCGATGCGAAAAGAAGCAGCAGCACGCTAGTGTACAGGAAGAATTTCCTCCAGTCAAGTCTCACTGTTCCTCGCATCAGAAATACAGCGACAACAGCTGCTACAAGCAATCCTAGAACCGCGCCGATGGCAGTCTCCGTGAACGAGATAGCAGCAGCGGCTGACAGAAACAGAATGGTCTCTACGCCTTCTCTCAAAACAGATGTGAAGGCTACGGCGGATATTCCGAGCAATTGACCAGACGAGATTGCCACGTCAACTCTTTCCTGCAACTCGCCGCGTATTTTTCGCGCGTTTTTCGCCATCCAGAAAATCATGTAGGTCAAGACAGCGGTGGCAGTGAACATGGCAAAGGCTTCAAACCACAGACCAGCGAAGCTCTCAGCAAAGCCGTAAAGGGTCCAGAAAACAAGTGAAAGGACAACGCTAGCCCAAACAGCGAGTCCGCTGCCCAGCCACAGGTATTTGGTTAAGTCGTTCTTTCCGATTTTTCTCAAGTACGCTGCGACTATAGCGACTATCAGAGCGGCTTCAAGACCCTCTCGCAGAGTCAGTATGAACTGAGCCAGCATTTAGATCAACTTCTCTTAATCCAGATGACAGAGGCAACGTTTCTTCCCAAGGCGTAGTTGGCTGAGCCCACCTTCACTATGATGGGACCGTCGAAAGGCGCTTTCTCTTGAATCTCCACAGATGCACCAGGCTTAAGCCCAAGCTTGCCCAGATATTGCAGTATATCTTGGCGCTCATCCGTCACTTTCACAATCACTCCTTTGTCTCCAGCATCCAATTTTGTCAGCACTTCAGACTGATCTTCAACCAGTTCTCCAGACGCAGAAGGAATCGGATTGCCATGAGGACACGCTTTCGGGTTGCCCAAGGCTTTCGCTAAAGGACCAATCAACTCCTTATCAGCAAAAGCATGCTCCAGCTTACAGGCAGCATCGTGCGCTTTACCCCATTCCAACTTCAAAATGTCAACGAGCAGGCATTCAGACAGGCGATGTCTCCTGACCACGTTTAAAGCGATTTTTCGACCTTTAGCGGTAAGCTTGACGCCCTTATACGGTTCATGAACCACGAGGCTCTGCTTCTCTAGGTTTTCTACTGTGTTCGTGATTGTGCCCAAAGCCACGTTCAACTGCTTCGCAAGCTCTGTGGTTTTAGCAGCACCGTTTCTTTCCTGTAGTCGATAGATAGCTTCCAAGTATTCTTCTATGGTTGAAGACACCTGTTCTGCAGTCGACAATTTTATGGCTCCGCACTTAGCGCTTCATTCGTAGAAATAATTACGAGTAGTCGTATTTATTCCTTACTGTTTCTATCCCTGTTTCACAGCAAACCCGTTTCAGCCGATTGTCAACGTGCACCTGTTAATGTTGTCCTCTCTCTACTTGGCACAAGAGGATTCAGCCGATGCATCAAGCCGCACGCAATCCGCAGCTTGTCAGACATGGATTCGTCTGAGTTTTTGAAGCGGCAAAAACATTGAAACCCTGGCTTTGTATTCTTTGTATTTCTCTCCGAATTTTTCTTCCATATCCCTCTCCTCCTGCCTCGCCAGCCGATAATAAAGGACAAGAAGCAAAGGCCACATGAGAAGAGTCGGAAGCGTCGTCCATTGAACCAGCATGCCCAAGGTGATAACAAGGAAACCTAAGTATTGTGGATGGCGCACATAAGCGTACAAGCCCGTTGTCACCAACTCTCGCCCAGCTAGAAAGATTCCTCGCCATCCATAAATCACTAAGAATCCACCCGCCACGAGCATCACGGTTGAGAGCGGGTGAACCACTGTGAAGAACAAGCCCTCTCCAACAACCGACGCCAAAATGTGACCCGCCTCGTGCGTCAATGGATTCTGAAAGCCAAGAAACCATGATAAAGCGTAAATTGTCAATGGAAAGCCATACATTTCCGCGTACAATGCAACTATGAATGCCAAGTAGATGCTTGAAGGAAGCCTGTAAAGTTTCTTCCTGAAAGGAATGAATAACATGAAGAAGCCAAAAATGGCCACGTTTAAAGCTACAAGACCCCAGTCACCATAACCATAATCAACCATTCGAAAACGCTTCCGATTCAGCTAACTCTCTTTTTTATCTCGCCAAGAGCAGAATCAACAGCACAAGGAGCAAAAGACCAAAATACATGTACCATGCCAAGCCACGTGCAGGCTTGCCACAGCCTAGTACTCCACAGTAGCCGCCATAATGAGTGGCATGCCGAGTCTCACCCACTTGACTCGTGTACATGACCGGGTTCTTCACGAATTCTGTTTGGCAGGCAGATGAGTGGAAGTAGTAGACTCCGTTTTCGCGTATCGACTTGTAAACTGCTGTTTTCTCGTCCACTTCCATCCCGCAAACTGGGTCTTTAACGGTGCTCATGTTTCTCCCTCATTGCAACTCCTTTGGCAAGTTTCTTTTCTTCCTTGTACGAGTGGGCGCAGTGTATGCAGCAGAAAGTGGTTTCTTTGCCATCGATGACTTCGCGGTAGCCTCCTTCGTAGACTTTGCAGCCACAGTGAGCGCAGACATAGAGGCTAGGTTCAATGGCGATGGAAACCAATCCGGCGAAGCGTTTGAAGAGACCTGTGCAGAGTTCTTTCCCTTTTCCAGTAAGTTCAAAGACTTTCTTTTCTTTCTCGCCCACGGGTTCAATTTTGTGTGTGACCAAGCCTTTTTCTTCGAGTTGTTGGAGGAACGGGTAAACCAAGCTGGGGCTGACTTCCTTGCCTATGCGCGTCTTGAATTTGTCGAGTATGCTGTAGCCATGCGCTGGACCTTCGTACAGAATCATAAGTATGTAAAAGCGTGAAAAGTCTGAAACGAGTTCATTAAATGTGTCGATTTTTGCAGTTGCCTTCATTTTTGCGTGCCTTCCAAATGGTATATCTGTGTGCGTTGAATATAAATATTATCAGCAGAGATATATCTCAAAAAGATATAAATATCTCTTCTACAGATACATACGTGCTCAAAAGAGGTGACAACTATGGGGTTGTTCACAAAGTATTGCGAGATTTGCGGCAGAAAAATAGAAAGAGGAAATGACATCGAAAGGTTTGGTAAACACTTCGATTCTGAAGAGCATGCTGAGCAATACGCTAAAGACATTGAGGTGAGAAGACAAATAGCGCGCGAACAGACAACACAGTCAGGTTCAGGCGGCTGTTGCTGCTAGACACACTCCAAACCGAAAGAAGTAAACTTCAATGCAAAGGGGGAGCGGTCCTTTGGAAAGGGTAAAGGGCTTCCGTGCGCACCCTTCTATTTTTCTCCTCTCTCTCCGGGGCTATTCTTCAGGAGCCTTTACCTCCAAAGATGGACTCTCCCTCGCGGTCTCTTGTTGGAGGAGTTCATAGTTGAAGAAAAAGTCTGGAGGTGGCGCTTCGCAAATGCTGCCAAGTTGGAATGAAAATGCCACATTAGATCTAAAGGCTGTTCAACGCGAAAGAGAACGTTTGGAGGAGGCCTTGGAAAGAATCAGAAGAGAGAAAAAGCGCCTGAACAAAGAGACAAACCGGCTCTATTCGAAAGCGAAAGATCTGAGCCGTATCTTGGACGGACCCCGTCCACAGCCAGAATACCTGAAGAGAGAAGAATAAGGATCGATGATATCTCATTCAGACGTAATGTCTGATTCAGATATATCTAAAAAAGATATATTTATAAGCCGCAGCACACAGAAGAGTACAGTGTAAACACTAGAAGGTAGAAAAATATGCCGAGAGATCCTGTGTGCGGAATGACCGTTGACG
>Ga0315314_1002079_pt1 | contig 16931 bp, 16 predicted proteins | sample TDP9_MG_FD_203631 | JGI IMG/M metagenome (GOLD analysis project Ga0315314, IMG submission 203631) | Freshwater sediment microbial communities from Lake Towuti, South Sulawesi, Indonesia - TDP9 | ecosystem: Environmental > Aquatic > Freshwater > Lake > Sediment | place: Indonesia: South Sulawesi...
CTTTGCTCTTCCTCAAATCTTCTTCTTTGCTCAGCAGGATCAGTTAATTCTGAAAAGGCATTGGCCAGCTCCAGGCCGGCGACGAAAAGCTCGAAGCGTTCAGCCCAAAAGGGGTTGCCAGGCTTCAGCCGAGCCAGGGCGGCCATGCTTGCCGGGTAATCATAAAGGATGGTGGGCTTCGGAAACCCGAGACGAGGCTCCACGGATTCTAAAAAAACTTTGAAAAATACATCGTCATAGGAATAGGTCGCGGACCGGTCAAAGCGATATCCTCTTGCCTGTGCTTCCTCGAGCAGGGCGAGACCGTCGCGATTCTTCTCAATATCTACTCCTCCGTAGAGGCTCATAGCCCGGGCCACGCTCAGCCGATCAAACGGGGAAGAAAGGTTAACCCCCTTCCCTTGATAGGAGATTTGCTCCTCACCCAAAACCTTCTCAGACAGGAAAGTGAGCAACCCTTCGCAGTCTTCCATAATCTTCTGATAATCAGCCTGAGCCCGGTACCATTCGAGCATGGTGAATTCAATCTGGTGAGTTTCACTAATCTCTTCATCACGGAAAACCCGGCAAATCTGGAATATTCTCTCCCACCCCTGACCCAAAAGCTTCTTCATGGAGTATTCTGGAGAAGTGTGCAGGTATTTTTTACCCCTGGTGTCATTTGGATAAGTGCAATAAAGCTCCAGGGCTGAGAGGTGTGGCTCCATGCCCGGAGATGCGACCAGGTAAGGGGTCTCTATTTCCACGAATCCTTGGTCGAGGAAGTACTGGCGAATCCCCTGAATGATCTTGCACCGGAGAATTAGATTATTTTTCTTTTTTCCATCCATATTGAAACTCTTTCTCAGGCCCCGTCGATGTGATGCCTTTCTTTGATGCGGTACCACCCTGCGGGGTCCTGAAAATATTCGCGTGTATCCTGGAGGGAGAGACGATGCTCCCTTTCGATGGAGGAGAGTAATTCATAGAATTTTTTCTCCGTAGGGTCCTCAACGCTCTGGGCCAGGTCGCTGTAGAACTTCTCCCCTTTAGCCTCAAAGTCAATGGCAATTTGAACTGCCTGCATGTCGTCCGTGTCGGCTTTGGAAGACGTATCCACTGCCTCCACCAATTTCTGGATGATTGCTTTCACCTCGGTCCCCTTTACCTTGAGGGGAATTGTCTCGGGCCATCTTCCCTCTTTCTGCAATCGCTTGTGCAATTCCAGAATCCTTTGATAGTGTTCATCCTCATCACTGGCAATGGAGGCGAACATCAACTTTCCCAGAGGGTTGATGGTCCTTTCCTCGTGTTTGAGATAAAAGTCTCTCTCCCGAGCCTCATTGTTGAGGGCCACCTCCAAGGCCTTTATTCGTTCTTCTGTTTTCGCATTCATCTTCTCTCCTTTGCCAGCCTGGGAAATTTCGATTCCCTGATTCAATTATATGGATGGAAGCCACAAAAGACCATTTAAAATTTCTCCCACCGCTCTTTTCCAGGATTGAATCCTTTCCCGCAACCTTCGACCCTCTTAAATTATTATCCTCGAATGCCCTTTATTGCAAGGATTGATCCCGGAATTTCGCAGCAGGCTATCCAAAAACAATTCATCTTCACCTCCAACCATGCTTACCATTTCCTGCTTATCAAGGCCAGCCTACGTAAGATAAGGAAGAAATGGGTCGCCTCATTAGAGAGGTCCCAGGATTCCTCCCGATTACGCCCAGAATTGCAGCGGGGCCTTTGGGGCTGGAACGACTTTTATCTTTCACAGTTTTTTTCAGCAATTCGAGAATAAGACTAAGACCGTAAGAATTGGGAAAAAAGCGAAAAATCTTTCCCTTCTTTGCAGAAGCAAAGAAATAGACAAAGAGGGGCATATTGCAATTCATAAACCTATAAATTCTGCTCAAGTTCTCTAAAAAACATGGCGAAAAGGATAACAAAAATAAATAGGTTATTGACCTCCAAAAAATCTAAAGATGATAAAATATTTTATTTATACCCCCATCCTTTTCGTGTCCATGTTTAAGCCTACATTTGCAGTTGCTGAAGAAAACCGCGTTACATACACTTCCATATTGAAATTCTCCGCCGGCGTCGTAGCAGCCGCTTTGATACACGAGGGATCTCATGGGCTTGTGGCTGGAATAACTGACACGCAAATGCACTGGGAAATTGGTACTTACAACCAGCCAATTGGTTTTACTGATAAAGCCACTAGCAATGCGAAGGGGGTAGCTATATATTCGGCTGGTCTAATATCGCAGGCTATAGGATCAGAAATAATCCTTCGGGCAGATAAAATAGATAAAAATGATGCTTTTGTGCGCGGTATGATGACATGGAATATCTTAAATCCGATATTGTATTCTTTGGATTATTGGTTTTTCCACCTATCCAATAAAAATGTGGGCAACACTTATCAAGGAGATCTGAAAGGAATTGAACATTATTCCAGTGAACCCACTGCCCACGGATTTGCTTTATCTATGAGCGCCATCGCTGCCTGGCAGGGATATCGCTTCTTAAAAACCCAGTCGTGGGCCGCAGATTGGTTAAAGGGGGATTCGCATAAGGTTAGTTTAGCGCCATTAGCTTCCGGGGGTTTTATAGTGACATACAAATTTAAATTCTGACCGCTACCATGGCTTCTAACTGTTAACCATATTTTTAAAGAACCTCTCGGTAACAGATAAGGCGTTTAGCGTAGGGGAGAGGGGAGGGTAAGGGGGGCTTTTGCGAAGCCAATCCCTTCTATCTGCAGATGGTTCCCCTCTACCTTAACCTTCGCCCCGAGAATCTTCTCCACGAGCCATTGGTTTGACTCTACGTGTTCTGTAATCCTGGGAACTAAATATTGTGTCGTTCCCTGGGCCAGGGCGGCAAAGAGGATCAACTGATCAGCCAAGTGGCGATCGGTCGTAGCTTTTGTGCGCAGGTCTTCGAGAAGGGAATTCACTACGAATTCGGCAATCGCTTCCGACCTTCTGCCAGGTTTACCCGCCCGGTCCGCACCCAGCAAGCACTCGGTATCAGTCTCCGCCCTGAGTAACAGGGCGGCTCCTTTCTGCAGGGCTGTTTTATCATTCAGCACCTCAATCCAAACCGGATATCCCAGTTCCTCCAGTAATTTCCGGCAGCGGTGGGCCATCCTTTCGCTGACCTTTTCTTTTTCAAGATGGGAGGCGAGAGAAAGGCCAAAGACTTCTTTAACGTTTCCTTGCTCGACCATAAAAAGGGGTTTTAGAAATCCCCCCAAGGGTTCCACCTCCAGCAGCAGGTGTCCCTGACCCCTGGGCAAATAACCCGGCCGAAGGACCTCCACCTGGACTTTCGCTCCCATCCTCTGGAGAATTGGGATGAGGACTCTTTGCATATGGAAAGCGCTGGGGGCGTTATCTTGAAAAAGGCCCCCCGTGATGGAAAACCGACAGGGGCGCTTGGCGAACAGGGCCAGGGGAATCAGGGTAAAGGCCAGCATGGTCGTGGAACCAGCCGTTCCAATATCCCATTGAAAATTTCCACCCTTCAGGGACTTTCCAGGACGATAGAAAATCTCCAGGGATTTCAGCTCCGCCCCTTCTAACTCTCCCTCAGAGAGAGAACAGCATGCCCGCACCGCCTGAAGGTGCTGGGGCATCAATCCCGGCTTTTCCCTTTTGGCTCTGATCCGGGTCATATGCAGCGGTTCCCCTACGAGCGTAGCCAGCGCAATAGCGTACCTTAAAAGGGTGCCACTCCCGGAGTGCATGGATCCATCGATCTCGATCATGAAGTCCTCGCGGCCAGAGAAATTATATTCCCCTAAATCAATTCCTCCTCTATAATTAAATTATACTCCCGCTCAAAATTCCAATGATAATTTGTTTGCAAGAGAAAAGAAAAGTATGAACCTTAAGGATTCTCATGACGAAAATAAGCTGGCGGTCTAAGATTAGATTTTTGCAGGTCGGTTTCCTTTCGATTATTGCTCTGGTCCTCGGTTGTGCCCCCGGGGGGCCAAAAATACCGATAGAACAAAGCTCGGTTGAACCTGGAAGTTCTGTAACTCGAGGAGAGGCGCGATTTAAACTGCTCGGCTCGCCCATCTCCTTGGGGAAGCCGTTGCCTTCTGTTAAGTTGGTGGATGCCACGACCATGAAGGAAATAGATCTTTCCCAGGAGAGAGGTTCGGTTCTTTTTTTGAGTATTGTGCCCTCCCTCGATACCCCAGTTTGCGATGCTCAGACCCATTCCCTGGGAGAGGAAGGCGACAGACTTCCCAAAGAGGTCAGGCGCATCACCGTAAGCCGGGACACCCCTTTTGCCCAGAAACGCTTCGCCAGGGAGGCCAAGCTTACAGATATTCAGTACTTGTCGGATTACAAGGAAGGAAGCTTCGGCCGCGCCACTGGACTCTTAATGGAGGGAACGATGCTTCTCGCCCGTTCGGTTGTCCTTTTGGACAAAAGGGGGATCATAAGGTTTATCCAGGTTGTCCCAGAAATCACCCATCTGCCCGACATGGAAAAAGCTTTTCAAAAAGCCAGCGAATTGGCAAAAGAACCTTAGTTGATGATAGATTCAAAACTCCGTAACAGTTCAGCCCTTTGAAAAATTAGCTAAACTTTCCCGCCTTGGCGGGACAAAATGCAAATTTTAAAATCATTAAAGTTTTTTCCGGGAAGATATATTCTCCCTTCCTGAAAGCCATTCATCCAGAGTGTTTTTCTTGAATCTCCAACTCCCCCCAATTTTTCGGCCGGGGATCTCTCCCTTTTTGGCCAGACGATAGATTGTTCTGACATGGACGCATAAATACTTGGCGGCATCATGGGGGGTCAAAATTTCTTTCATGAACTTGGTCCGATGGAGGAATCATAAATCTTTTCGTTCAAGAAAATTCCTAAGATGTAAGGATCAAATTGTTTTCCTTTGCCCCTTTCCAATTCCATAAGGGCATCTTTAACGGGCATGGACTTGCGATGGTATCTCATGCTGGTCATGGCATCGAAAGCATCCGCGATTAAAATGATCCGCGCCTCCAGAGGAATGGTCTCCCCCCGCAACCCATCTGGGTAACCACTGCCGTCGAAGTGTTCATGATGGTGGAGAATCATGGGAAGCTTGTCCCTAAAGAAATCGATTTCCTCCAAAATCTTAGCACCGATCATGGGATGGTCCTTAATTTGCCGATATTCTTCTGAACTCAGACGCCCCTGTTTATGCAGCACTTCATCCGCGATGCCAATCATCCCAATGTCATGCAGAAGTGACCCATATTCCAGGTTTTCCATCATCTCCTCGTTTAAATCCAACTTCAGGCCTATTTTCATGCACATCTTCCTCACCCGATCGGAATGATCCCGCGTATAGGGGTCTTTGGCCTCGATCGCCTTAACCAAGACATTGACCGTATTTAAATTGGCCTTTTTCAGGACCCGTAGAGCCTCTTGCAGTCTTTTTCTCTTCTCCTCCTCCAATTTCTCCAGATGGGTATGGTAGCCATCGATTACTTCTTTTAACTTATTCTTCAGCAGGGCTTTTTTAACGCCTAAGACCAGTTGGTCCAAATCGACCGGCTTTTTTATAAAATCAAAGGCCCCCATCCGCATGGCCTCTGCGGCCATGTCGATTTCTTGGAAATCGGCCATCATGATCGCCGTTAGGCCTGGATGCATCGCCTTGGCTTTCTTTAGAAGCTCAAGGCCATCCATTTCGGGCATTTTGATGCCCGAAATGAGAAGGGAAAATTTCTCCTTACCAAGATGATTGAGGGCACTCTTTCCGCTGTTGGCCGCAGCGCATGAATATCCCTCCTTGTTGAGCCTGCGAGCGATGAGGGAACTGCTTTTTTCCTCGTTATCCACAATAAGAATTCGATTTTCCATGTAAGACTCCCTTATTTTTAGCAGTTTAAAATGCTCATTTGCAAATTTTATTCCAGAGTATTTCAGACTCTCATGTTTTTTGGATTCTCCACCTATATGCTTATTTTTTAACGGTTTTTGGATTATGGGTAGTTGGAGAAAAGGAAAATTGAAAGCAGGGCTAAGGAACAAAAGCGGACAATTCATGAAAAATTTACTCAAAATATGTCAATTTTTTGCCCCCTCAGTGGCGCCAATATTGGCATTCCCCTTCTGAAAACGGCACTCACCCCCACCTCGGTACGAGTCGATTCCGACCTGACCCTCCCCGAAGGTGTGGAAAAATTCAGGAGCGGGGAATTGGCGGGAGAGGGCTTGCCCTGTGGAGTAAGTTTTTCAACTCCACAGGGTAAAGGTGAGGGTGAAGAAATAGGGAGTCAACCCGACTAAAGCCCAAAAAGCTTCTGGGCATTCTTCAGAAGGATTTTCTCCTTGACTTCCGGCTTCATCTGGATCTTTTCAAAATCAGCGAGCCACCTTTCCGGGGTTAAATAGGGATGGTCTGATCCAAAGAAACACTTGTCTTGCAAAAAAGTGTTGGCGTATTGGACAAGGGAAGGAGGAAAATATTTGGGGGACCAGCCGGAAAGGTCCATATACACATTTGCCTTGTGCATGGCTACGGCCAGCATCTCCTCTTGCCAGGGCCAGGCCGGGTGAGCCCCGATAATGGTCAATTCCGGAAAATCAGCAGCCAGATCATCAAGGTATGGAATAGGCCGGCAATACTTCAAGCGAATTCCTTCCCCTCCAGGGACTCCCGCTCCAAAGCCCGTATTACCCATGTGAAAGAGCACGGGTACCTTGAGCTCGGCAATCTTCTCCCATAGGGGATAGAAACGCTGGTCATTCGGGTAGAAGGCCTGAGCCGCCTGTTGGAATTTAACCCCTCGCAGACCAAGATCTTTGATGGCCATTTCCACTTCTCGTCTGGCCACTTCACCCTTCCAGGGGTCCACCCCGGCAAACCCAATGAAGGTCCTGGGATACTTTTCTACCAGCCCGGCTATGTATTCATTCCTAAGCCTTCTGTTGCCGGTGTTCGTTTCCGCATCCCATCCGAGAAGAACTCCCATAATATCCAGAGACTGATATCGCTCCACGAGTGCTTCCTCTGTTAGGGCTTCAACTTTTTTCCCGAAGAAGCGGAAGGCATCCTCGATATATTTACCTCCACAATCGATGATATCTTCTTTCGTTCCCGGATGAACATGCGTATCGATCGCTTTCATCTCAATTTCCTCCCTTCCTGCGTTTGCTCATGATCTTTAGCTCTCTCGGAAAGAGCCCTCCCTCCATAATTTTTTCCCCAGGCCTGCCCTCTCATTCTTCTCTCAAATGGGGTACCCTCCTTCTCTCAAGGCTTGCTTGATTTCTCGGATATGATCATGCCCTTTAGTTTCCAGGGTAATCGATACATCCACGTATCCAAAGGGAGCCGAGGAATCGTACCGGTGGTGAACGATGTCCAGAATATTTGCCTGCATTCTCTTGATAATTTCCAAGACCGCAGTGAGGGAGCCCGGGGTGTCTTTGAGCCTTACCGTGAGCTCAGCGATTCGCCCCTCCACAGACAGGCCCCGCATAATGATCTTATCCAAAATGTTGACATCGATATTCCCCCCTGAAACGATGGAGAGAACCTTCTTTCCTTCGAGATGCACCCTACGGTTCAGCAGGGCTGCCAGAGGAACTGCTCCCGCGCCTTCCACCACGATCTTTTCTATTTCCAGAAGGAGAAGCACAGCGTTGGCAATCTCGTCCTCCTCGACTGCCACCACTTCATCCACGTACTTTTTGACCATGGCCAAATTCAATTGCCCAACCTTTTTCACGGCGATCCCATCCGCCAGAGAGGAGGCCCTCTCCAGCTGTACCGGCCAGCCACTCTGCAGAGATTTTTTCATGGCTGGACAAGACGCTGCTTCCACTCCGATCAGAGCAATCGCCGGCTTCGTTTCTTTCAGGTAGGCAGCGATGCCCGCAATCAATCCACCCCCGCCGATGGGACAAACGATGGCTTTCAGACCCTCGGCCAATTTATCTTTCAGGATTTCCAGAGCGATGGTTCCCTGGCCGGCCACGACGAGGGGATCTTCAAAGGGGTGCACGAGGATCAGCCCCTCAGTGCCAGAAAGTTCCAGAGCGAGTTCATACGCATCATCTACCGTTTCTCCATGGAGCATGACTTGGGCTCCATAATTCTGAGTGGAGACTACTTTGACCAAAGGGGTACCCACCGGCATGATGATTTTCGCCTTTATCCCTAAACGCTGGCAATGGCAAGCCACCCCCTGAGCATGATTCCCCGCCGAGGCTGTGATAACGCCTTTCCCCCTTTCTGCAGGAGACAGGCTTAGCAATTTATTCAGGGCACCCCTTTCCTTGAAAGACCCGGTCCTTTGGAAGTTTTCCAGCTTGAACAATGCCTGACACGTGCAGAGCTCGCTGAGTTTAGGGGAATAAACGACTGGCGTGGCCACTATATGATCATGGATGGCGAGGTAGGCTTTCTCGACGTCAGACTTGGAGATCATCTCATTTTTTTTCTCTGCCATTTCTTTTCCCAGCAACCCAAGTAAACATCCCACCCCTTTGGATCAGTGGTGATCTCTTCCAGGGAGCAGAAGTCCTTCATCTTATGGCTGTAGAATCTCTCTTCCAAACAAACCATTCCCTCACAGAAAGCTCGAATCATTTGGTGATTATAGATTCTGTGGGCGTTAAAGGCAATGGCCGGTTTCGCTCCTGATATGGTAGTGGTGAAGATCAAACGCCCTCGGGGTTTCAACACCCGGATCATCTCGGCAAAGGCTTTTTTGTCAGCATAAAAATCGAATTCATCTCCATACCGGCCAAGGCCGAAGTGCTCCAGGGCACACAAAGATAGAACTAAATCAAATGAATGATCCGGCAGGTTCAGTCCTTTTGCATCTGCGGTAATGACCACCTCACCCTCTAAGAGAGGCTTCCGGATGCGGATGTCGACGGTAGTAAGGGAAAAATGGGCCAGCAGTCCCAAAAGGAAGTGACGGTAGGACCCGACATCCAATATTTTCTCGGGGTTTGCTCGGCGAATATGGAAGGCGGCAAAGGCACACTCATGATCCATAAAATTTTCCGGATGGGCCCCCCCTTCATACAGGGGCTCTGCAAAAATATAGAACCCCCCGGGGTTCTTCCTTAATTCGGCCAGATTCTTTCGGTAGCTTGTCTCAAATTGTTTTGGGATCATCGTCGAGCCAAACTCCATGATTCAAGAAGAAGGACCTTCTGGCAACAGCTTTTGCAAGAGTACCGGCACCAAAGTCATGGCGATCAGGGCGCTGAAACCAACGCCCATCAAGGCTACGGCTCCCATGGACTGGAGCCCAGGATACCCTGAAATAACCAGCGAGCCAAAACCCACCAAGGTCGTCAGTGCGGCCAAGACAACTCCTTTCCCTACCTGAGCCAACCCCGCCTCCAACCCGATCTTCCCGCTTTCCAGTCCCCGGTATAGGATGTGCAATCCATAATCCACTCCTACTCCTAAGACCATTGTGAAGACCATTAGATTCATGAAATTCAAATCCATCCCCGCTATGCCCATCAGTCCCAGAGTCCAGAGAGAAGCCAGAACGACCGGCAAGAGACTCAACAGGCTAAGCTGCCAGGAGCGGAAGCTCAGATAAATTAGGGCATAGACCCCGCAAAGAGCAATCAGGAGCACTTTCCACGCTTCCTTTCTCATCAGGTCTTCCAGCTCCTTTTGAACCAGTTTTGCCCCGGTAATCTGAATATTGGGACCTGTTTCTTCAAGCTCTCTTAGGAAATTCGTCGCTCTGGGGTCGGCCCAGAAACCTGGCCCCACATGGAGGTAAGAGGCCAAGATAAAGGCCTTCCCATTCTTCTTCAAGAACCGACCTTCTACTTCCTTTAAAAAAGGGTCCTGAAACTGTTGCCAGGTTAGCATCTCTCGGTTGGCCAGCATCTCCCGCAGCATCTTCAGGCCCGGAGCAAAAGGCTCAAGGCGGAGGCCTTCTTTTTGCAGAGCCTTCCTGATTGATTTTTCAATTGCCTCGGGATCAAAAGCTCCTCTTTCCCGGGCCTGTATCCATTCTATGTTCCTTTTTTGCCGGGAAAGTGGGGGGATAAATGCTGCCAGACTTTCATACCGAGAAACGGGCAGGCCTGAGGCCATCGCCGCCTCAAATTTATCCCGCAAAATACCCTGAACCTCCAGCGCCTCTTCCATCCTCTGACTCTCAGCCAAGACCACTAACGTCTCCAGCCCTTCTCCCATCTTTTTCCGGATTTGTTCTTCCACGACAAGCGATGGATACCCCTTTGGCCGGAGTCGCCCCGGGTCATTGTTCAACTTCACCTGGAAAACAAACCCCAACGTACCAATTGTCATCGCCGCTACCAAAAATATGACCCAGAGCGGCCTTTTTAGGGACAGAAGGCTCAGCCGTTCAAGATGAAAAGAAGAGACTGCCCGGAAGGGTTTCTCTTCCTGCTCCCCCCTTTCCTTCCAGGCTACCAGAGCTGGGAAGAGGAGAAAGGCGCTGACCAAGCTCAGAAGAATACCTGTGCCCGTGAGAACCCCCAATTCTCTCACTCCCCGAAAGTCTGAAAATAGAAGAGCAAAATAGGCTGCGGCAGTAGTCGCTGCCCCTATAAGTACACCCGGACCAGTCTTGCCCAGGGTTCTCTCAAGAGCCTCTCGGATACCCTGGCCGGCGTTCCTCTCCTCCAGGTAGCGGCCATAGAGCAGGATGATGAAGTCGATGGAGAGCCCTAAAATAATGACCGAAAAAGCCCCGGTCGATTCGCTAAACCTCCCCAGAAATGGGGAAAATAAACCCAGAGTGAGCAGAGGACTCATAAGTAGCGGGAAAAGAGCATAAAAGATCGAAACCCTTCTGCGAAAGGCCAGAACGAAAAGGGTCATTACCCCACCGAAGGAAAAGAAAAAGTTTCGCAGAAGTTCTCTCTTGATCGCCTGACTGTCCTCCAGGGCAGTCATATATCCGCCGGCGAGGCTGATTTTAAGGTCCCTAAAATAGTTTTCTGCAGAAATATTCTTTCCCTCGGCAAAGGCCTCTTTGGCAGCCTGCTCCGCTGCCTGGACTTTTTCCAGCAACATTTCATCATAGCGGACATCCGAAGCTGAACCTTTGGGCTTGGCAATCAGGATCATCATCTTCCGGTCTGGGGAGAGCAGATATCCAGCAGAGGCAAATCGTCCCTCCGAGGGGATATGTCTTTGGAATAACGGCCAGAGATTCAAAGGATCACGAGCTGCCCATTGACCCGGAAAAGACCCAAACGGAGAATGGAGCTTGGCCTTCAAGGTCTGAATCTGCTGCTGAATCGCATCCTCCGTGACTTTACCTTCCAATTCCCGCAGGTCTTCCTCCGGGAGATAGAGGAGGGCTTTGCGGATAAACTCCCTCTCCATTTTTTCTCGAGCAGCTTCCTGCCCCCTGCCCTGGATCTCTTTAAACTCTCCACTCTCCACCAGTCGCTCAGCAAGAACATCCACGAAAGGAACGAATGATTCTACTTCCCCCCCGCTTTTCCGTTCCAGGACCAGGAAAAGCGAGTCCGCCCCCCCGAATTCTTTGAGAAACTTCACGAAAGCTCCGGTCGTGGGAGCATTCGCCGGAAGGAGATGGAGTACATCGCTTTGAAATTGCAGGCGGGTGATCAAGAGCAGGGAGAGAGCCCCCAGGAGCAATGTACCCCAAATTAGGGGCCTGTAACGGGTACAGGAAAACTCTGTCATCCACCTAAGAATTCTTTCTTTAGTCGGAGCCATGGGAATTTTTACTATTGCGCATGAGATACTTTTTTGGTAAGTATATTTCAATTCCGTTTAACAACTTACATTCCTTTTGTCAAGAGTATGATAGGGACCGGTGAGGAACAGATTTGGGCGCTCATTCCTGCTTTTAACGCAGAAGTTTCCGTAGGGCAGGTAATTGACCGCACCAAAGAATATGTAAAAAGGGTAATTGTTGTAAACGACGGTTCCATTGACCGCACCGGAGAGGTAGCTCGCAGCCGCAGTATTGAAGTCATCTCCATCCCTTATAACCGCGGCAAGGGCTACGCGCTGCGCCTGGGTTTTGCCCACGCCTTGAAAAATGGATGCCTCGCCATTCTCACATTGGACGCGGATGGCCAGCACGACCCCGCAGACATTCCCAAATTCCTGCAGGCCCATGAGCAGGACCCCCAAGCCATCCTGATCGGCTCGCGCATGGCTCAGGCAGAACGATTCCCCCGCCAGCGCTACTATTCCAACCGGACAGCCGCCTTTTTTATTTCCAGGGCCCTGGACCAATACCTCGAGGATACCCAATGCGGTTTTCGCCTTTACCCTGCTTATGCCATCCGCTCGATCAAGCTGACCACTTCCCATTTTCAGACTGAGACAGAGATCCTCTTGCGTGCTGCTCGCCGGGGAATTCGTCTGAGCAGCGTACCCGTCGAAAACATATACTGGAATGGAAACGCTCCCCGGAGTAATTTCCGGCCCGTGGTGGATACCTTTTATATTTGCCTGGTAGTCCTCCAGGGTTACTTACGCATTCTCTAAAAATTTCGTCTTTCGAGGAGGAACCAATGAAGCGCATGGCATTGTACGGGACGGTTCCATTCTGCCTGGTCTTCGCTACCTTCCTCTTTTCTCTGGCTATCCCTTGGCCTGCTTTAGCCGCCTCCGGAAAAACCCGTTTGGCCGTGATTGACTTCGAACAGAAGGGGCTGCAGGAATTCAAAGGGCGCCAAATCGGAGAGATTGTGGCCGAATGGTTGACTACTTCCTTGGTGAGGACCGGGCGGTTTGACGTTGTGGAGCGGGCCCAGATGCAAAAAATCCTAAAAGAGCAGCAGTTGGGAATGACCGGGATGATCAGCCAGGAAACCGCGGCCAAAGTAGGAGAGCTCTTAGGAGTAAAAGTGATCGTCACCGGGTCAGTAATCCAGATTGGCAATACTTTCGATGTGAATGCCCGTCTGATCAATGTGGAAGACGGCTCCATCATCAAGGCAGAGAAAATCAGGGCGCCGGGGCTGGAAGCAGTCGAGCGCCTGATGGATTCCCTGGCCGACTTAATAAAAAAAGATTTTCCCATCGAAGGGTTTGTAGTGCTGGTCAGCGGGAAGCGGGCAATGATCGACCTGGGAAAGCATCACGGGGTGGAGCCAGGGATGAAATTCTTCGCCCTGAGCAAAGGAGCGCCCGTGCAGCACCCGGTCACAGGGAAGATGCTGAAAGGCGAGGATATAAAAATCGGTGAGATGGTTGTTAAGAATGTAGAGATGGAGACCTCCTGGGCAGAAATCCTCCAGGAGGAGCCCGGTTTACAGATCAGTGCTGGCAATCCTATCAAGTATAGCGGGGAAGAAGTCGTCGCTCTCCTGCCCAAGCCTACCCCTATGAAGCCAGTGCCCAAACCAGTCGTAACCTGGGTGAGAAAAATGCCGTCGGAGAAAATTGTCGTTGACTGGAACGGGGACGGCCTTTATGACTTACTCTTAGGCGACCCAGATGGCTTTGTGGTGGTTTACCTCAACCAGGGAACCAACGAATCTCCCCGGTATGCTGCCGCAATGAAGCTAAAAGCTGGAGGGAAGGATATCAAAGTAAGGAGTCCTTCAGCCCCATGCCTTACAGACTGGAACGGAGACGGGAAAAGGGACCTTCTGGTGGGAAATGGCGGGGGTTACCTGCACCTCTTCCTCAACCAGGGTTCTGACGAAAACCCCAACTTTGCCCCGGATGTGATGGTTCGGGCTGCGGGTAAAAACGTGGACGTGGGCAGCAGGGCTTCCCCCTATGTGGTGGACTGGAACGAGGATGGGAGAAAAGACCTCATTCTCGGAAACGGAAGTGGTGAGATTTTCCTCTACCTCAATGAAGGAACTGATGACCAGCCGGTCTTCGGCAAACCAATCAAGCTCAACGGCGGAAGCCTGGATGTAGGGTCAAACTCTTCTCCTGATATGGCGGACTGGGATGGGGATGGAAAGAAGGACCTGATAATCGGAAACAGTGATGGGGAGGTTTTTGTATTCCTCAACAAAGGAACCAATGAGGAGCCTCAATACGACAACAAAGGAGATAAGCTGCCGTTAAAGTTTGGCCCGGATGCTTCCCCGCGAGTGATGAATTGGAGCCCCTCCGGATTGAATGACCTCGTGGTGGCTGACCGCAGTGGAGAAGTGATTCTTTGTCCCAACGCCAGTGGATCTCAGACCCCCACATTTCCAGAAAAGAAACTCTTGCGAGTTGGAAGACGCTGACATTCTCATCGATTTTTCCGCTCTGGCCATTTGGGGATTTTTCTTTAGGGAGGGCATCATGAAGAAGATATTCTTCACCCAGCTCATCATTATCTTTGGTCTATCCTTTTTTGGGGGAGGCCTTTCCAGCACCCAGGCCCAAAACCTGGAGCCATCTTATTTCCTCCGTCCACCAAAGGAAGTGGCCCAGGACCTCTTCCAAAAGCTTTTCCTCCTCGACCCCAAAGATGAAGACAATTATCTTCGGGTGGGACTGGCATATTTTGAGAAGGGGCAAGAAAAAGAGGCAGAAGAATTCTTGGTTCAAGCCCAGAGAGCAAATCCCAAAAGCTACAAAATCCCTCTGAGAATTGGGATTGCCTACCTGAAAAAGGGAAACGAGCAGAAAGCCGAGGCGATGATCCAGCAGGCCATTAGAATAAAGCCCAAAGAGGAAAACCTATACTTGGAGGCTGGCCTGGCGTATCTGGAAAAGGGCCAAACGGCCAAGGCTGAGGGGATGTTCCCCAAAGTTTATGAATATGACCCGAATGATGAAGAGAATTACCTCCAGGTCGGGATCGGGTATCTGAAGGCTGGGCAGAGCGAGAAAGCTCCTCCCCTTTTCGAAAAGGCTTTCAAAATCAATCCGGAACGTTATCGATCCTTTATCAAGGTGGCCATTGCATATCTCGAGGCCAACCAGGAGCAGAAAGCCTGGGAGATGTTTGGCCGCGCAGTAGGTGTTAAGCCCAAGGAGGAAAACACCTACTTGTGGATGGCCATGGCCTGCCTGAGAAAGGGCCAGAATTCAAAAGCGGAGGAGCTTTTTGCCAAGGCGATCCAGCTTGACCCCGGAGACGAAGATAATTATCTGGACCTGGGCGAAATCTATGCAGAACGGGGTCAGCTCCAGAGAGCCGAGGAGCTTTTTGGAAAAGCCATCTCCATCGCCCCCAGAAAGGAGAACGTCTATTTACGGGTGGGGTTAGCCCTGCTGAAAGCCAGCCGAACGGATAAGGCAGAAGAACACTTTTCCAAGGTCTATCAGCTCGACCCTAAAGACGAGGATAATTATGTGGACATCGGCCTGGTTTATTTGGAAAAGGGAAATCTGCCGAAGGCGGCGGAACTCTTTGCCAAGGGTTTAAACCTCCAGCCCAAGAAAAAGAAGCTTTTTTTGAGGATCGGCCTCGCCTACCTGAAAAGATCTTAGAATCCCGAATTTTTTTCCATCTTCCGGATTCCCCTCATATACCCAAAATTCAGGGCCAGATAAAGGCTTATGTGCTGGAAGGAGAATGGCCGCCGCTGCCAGAGGGAGAGCCAGTTGTAAGTTTGCCGGTAGGCCCAGAAAATCTGATCTTGCAGGGCTTCCGGAGTGAAGTGCCGGGGCCAAAAAACGACGTTCTGCCGGTCGTACCGGGACCAATCTCTATGAAGAATCCGTCCCTCATGGTCCAGTTCTGAAAAGAGCTTTGTGCCTGGAAAAGGGGTCAGGCGACAATAGTTTACCCCGGTGAGCCGATTCTGCTTCACAAACTGCACCGTGGCCTGAATGCTTTTCGGAGTGTCTTCATCGAAACCAAAGATGAAAGATCCCTGAATATGAATCCCCCGCTCATGAATCCTTCGGATGGCTTCTTCATATTGGCAGCGGAGGTTACCCCCTTTTCCGATGGAACGCAAGACTTCGGGAGAGAGGGATTCAAAGCCAATGAGCAGGCCAATACAGCCGCTGCGGGCTGCGAGCTCCAGTAATTCCGGATCTTCGGCAATGGCCAATGAGCATTGCGAGACCCACTTTTTCTTCAAAGGAATCATGCTCGCAAAGAGTTCCTTGGCGAGGTTGGGATTCACGGCGATATTATCGTCCACAAAGATCAGCAGCTTCTTCTTGAGGGCCTTGATTTCATCCAGGATTTGAGGGATAGGACGGGAACGGTATGACCGCCCGAAAAAGGAGCTGACCGAGCAGAAAGAGCAGGCCGTGGGACATCCGCGGGAAACCTGCACAGTCTGGGGCACGAAATATCTTCGGGCCTGTAAAAGATCCCAACGGGGAGCGGGCAGGCGATCTAAGAAAAAAGGGGAAGAATCCTGATAGACCCTTTGCAGGTGGCCAGCGGCAGCATCTTCCAAAACTCGGGGCCAGAGGTTCTCTGCCTCCCCGATGACCACTGAATCGCAGTGCTTCAGAGCCTCTTCGGCAAGGGTGGAAGGGTGAATTCCTCCCATGACCACGGGTATTCCCCGAGAGCGAAAATGATCTGCCAGAGCATAAGCCCGGATAGAGGCGGCAGTCATGGAAGATAGGCCTACCAGGTCGGCCTCAAGGTTGGGGTCTACATCCTCAACGGCTTCATCCATCAGGCGAACTTCAATCCCTGGCGGGGTAACTGCCGCCAGCATGGGCAAAGCCATAGGGGGGAGGGTGAAGGCAGCCCGTTTTTTCCGCCAAATATATGAGGAAGGCGCAGGAGCGATCAAAGTCACGCGCATTCTTTTTCTCCGGGAGAAGAAACGATGAACACCGAACAATGAACAGTGAACAAAAAAGAGGCTGGCTCATTGTTCATGGTTCATAGACTAAGCATTATGGAGCCTGGACGAATTGCCTGTCAAGGGCGAAATCCATTCTCAAATTCTGCCATAAGAAATAAGGGTAAAAATACTTTTTGAAGTCAATAGGTTAAGGGGGGTGTCGATATTTTTTAAAAAAAAGCTTGACATCCTCTTTTTTTAATGTTTTAATCCTATATG
>Ga0315314_1002080_pt1 | contig 16930 bp, 19 predicted proteins | sample TDP9_MG_FD_203631 | JGI IMG/M metagenome (GOLD analysis project Ga0315314, IMG submission 203631) | Freshwater sediment microbial communities from Lake Towuti, South Sulawesi, Indonesia - TDP9 | ecosystem: Environmental > Aquatic > Freshwater > Lake > Sediment | place: Indonesia: South Sulawesi...
ACCGGACTACACGGTCTACATCATAGCCATCGTCGCCATAATCGCGTTAGCCGCAGCATCAATCTTCATACTCAGAAGACCAAAAGCAAAACAACCCTAAACACAATCTTCCTTCCCTTTTTTTATCAATAAATCTAGATTATACTAGACGGTAGCGGATGCGTTTATCAACGATTTCCCTCTTCGCTGAAGGCCACAACTCTAGGGGTAGGTACCTAGACGAGAGACGACTGTAACAGACGAACGCCCTCACAGCCTTGCATTCCGGACATTTCTGCGCGAACCCAGAGAAGACTCTCCGACAGTTGAAACAGTAGCTCACACCCCTCGTGAAGGCGTAGGCACCGATATTGTAGGTTTGGCAGATCTCCCTCGTCAACCTGAGTAAGGCTTCAGGACTGGCCTCCTCCAACTCGATCAGGGATAAATGTCCACCTGTTAGAAGCGGATGGAAGCTGCTCTCCAATCGCAGCCGCTCCCTCAGAGAAACCTTCGCCTCTAGCGGTATAGTCACAGCATCCGTATAGTAAGGAGAGGACCTCTCCCCACCAGCGAAGACCGTCCCCCAGCCAAAGCTCTCAACGTCTAACTCTGCGAGGCGTTGAGGACTCTCGTGGTCGGTGCTCTGAGAGACGGCGATGCGGAGACCAGACTTCTGCGACAGCTCCTTGGCCCGTATGGCGAGATGATCTATGATCTTCCCTCCAAAATCCGCAGCTCCCCTGTCTTCAGATATCTGGCTCCCCGACATAGCCTTGACCGCTTCATTCAAACCCACGAAGCCTATGAGGAGGGGGGCGTTCGACATTCGGAGATAGGTTTCTTCAACTATTTTTTGGGATAGAAACGGCAGTAGGGCCCCGTTTACCCGTTCTCTCACCATGCTGTGGCGTATCTTTAGCGCGTCTACTACCATATCCGCGTAACCCTCTAAGTCGCTGAAGAACTTCTTCTCGCTGTTCCTAGCTCTATAGGCAAGCCTCGGCAGGTTGATTACAGCCGTGCCGAGGTTTCCAGTTCTCATGGTGTCAAGTTCCCAGTCGCCAGTCCAGTCTGGTGCGAGACGGACGCCTGTGGCGGAGTACGTGGCGTTCCTCTGCCAATCTGGGGATAGGTTGACGAAATAGGGGGTTCCGCACTTAGCTGCGGCCGCATGTGCCTTCAACAACAGGGGTTCAGCATCTTTCTCTCTGAGGTCTGACGGACCTATGTTGAGGATTAGGTGTGGGTGGAAAAGCGGTTTATGGGCGTAATCTTCAACAGTCAGGTCTAAAAGCACCTCGAGGACCTTCAGAGACTCATCGAGATACTCCCCATAGGTTCCCGAAACTTTGCCCTCTAGCCCCTGAGCCTCGACGTTTTCTAGTGATGTGGGTGCTGAGAAATCGACGCTGAGAGAGACGTCTGTGGAGGTCCTGCTGGATATGCTTTGATTCAGAGTGAAGAGGAATCGTCGTAACGCTTCCCTCAAATCGTCTGGGGGGACGTTTCTCGCGAAGGGTGCGAGGAAGAGGTTGAAATGGTTTATCTCCTGCTCCGCGGCAACCTCTATGCCTGAGGAGCATAAGATCATCGAGGTCATCGTGAGAGCGTCCTCAAATGTTCTCGGCGGTTTTAAGGCCCCTGCCATCGAAGCAGCCTTACTGGGCCTGTACCCTTCTCGGAGGAATACGCGTAGATCGTGTTGGAATCCGTCTGGTTTGAGAACCCACATGTCAATGTTGCTCAGGTGTATCTGACCCGAGAGATGCGCGTCGGCCACGCCTCTCGGGAGGACGTCTAGTAGGACGTACTCCGTCATCACATTCCTCCCCATGAGCCTATCCACCCACTCGACCTCTGCCGCGGAGCTTTCGGCCTTCTTTATGAGCTGGGTGACATCGTACACGGGGAGGCCTAGGCGTGTGAGCTTATGCCTATACTCCTGCAGCCCCTTTTCGATGAGGATGGCGTTGACGAACTCTCTTATCAGCGGGGCTGTTAGGTATAGGGTGTCCAGCTTGAGCAGCCTCCCCTCGGTCTCCTCAGCGATCTTATGAGCCAGCTCTATCGGAACTCCAGCCTCCCTGTTCAGGGCCTGCACGATCTTGTTTCTGTCAAACTCCTCCATGGCAAGCCGAGATGTGCGGACTAAGAGCCCACCCCTCTCCCGTAGAGCGTGCTCCTCAACGTCCTGAGAGAAGTCGACCACCCTAGCGCCGAGGGAAGTGAGCCTGTACTTCTTGGTCGTCTTATCTATCTCCAACAACCCCGCCTGTCGCAGCGTTCTCAGGTGATACGCGAACTTCCCCGCGTCTCTCCTTGGGTTGAGGTTTAGCTGATTCATGATCTCGACATAGCCGATGGAGCCCTGAGTGTAAACCGCTCTTAGGATTTGGAGGCGTAGCGGAGCCGCTACCGCGTCGAAGACTTTGAGACTGGCTTTCCGCTGGGTTCGAGACAAGTCTTCATCCCCCTATATTGGAATGGAGAGATGTTTAAAAAATTAGATTAACATGAAAATGATTAAAGTTTCCGATGTCCTACCGAGAAAGTTTGGGAAAACCTGATTTATCTAGTCTTCATCCTTGGTCAAAAGGTCTTGGCTTATGAGTTCTGGAGAAGTTTAGCATTATGGGTGTTGGGTCTTTCAGCGACCTCTACTCAATAAGTTGGACTTCCTCAAACCTCCTCTTTTCAAGGCGATGTTTCTTATTCTTGATGGATGTGGCTAGGAGGTTGAACTCCTCCTCGTCGTAGAGCTGGTCGGCATCCAGCACAAAGCCATCAACTATGAAGCGTGGCTGCTGAATCGCGGATGGGCTGTACCAGAAATCGATCTCGACGCCGTGCCTCTCACAAAGAGCAGCCATATCCTCCCCAAATCGATGGTAGAGCTGAACAACCTCCTCCCGAAACATCGAGATTCTGCCCAAACTCCTCCGTCGCAGGGTCTTCTTCCCAGGGGTAGCCTCATCTTTCTTCCTAAGTAGACGCAGACCGTTTTGCTCTAACCTCTTTCCCCCCTCAAATCCAATAGTCTAAAATAATTTTCTCATCCTCTACGCTCGAGAATTTTCTTCCTCGCTCGCTCAATGTAATCAGCAAATCCGAATCCACCGACCTCCTCGGACTCTATGCTCAGCCTATTGTAGAGGTCGTTGACGATAGCTCGCTCTAGAACCTCAGCTCCCGGGCCTAGTAGAGTCTCCAGCTTCCTGGCGAAGTCATCCACCCTACTCGAGACCTCATGCCTCTTCAAGCCGCAAGTCTTTTCCAGATGATGGAACAGCGCGTCCTTGGCGCTCTCTCCCAGAACGTTTGACAGCCCAACCTCGATGGCTTCGACTACCAACACTTCAAACTTCCTATCTCCACGTACATCGTCACGACGATCTGTCATGGGTTTATCCCTTAGGGGGTGTGTCTGTAGGTATATGCTCTCGACAACACCGAGATCCATATGCAATAATAATTAAAAAGAATATTTAAAATTTGTTATTGCTAGCAATACCAAGCAATAAATTGAGGATGAGAGCCCATCAACTCAAGCCTTCAGTTTTTCCAGAACATCACTGACCATGAATTCCCGATCAGCTCTCCATGTATTCTCCTGAAAGTTACTAACTTCGTTGTCGAACCAGTACCTCATGCTCGTGCTATAATCTCCCCACATGATGTTAACTGAGGAGCAATGTCCCTGCAACACCGTAGCGAGCTTGGGGAAGTCGGCTGCTGGAATCGTTGAATACAAGATGAACCCGCTCTGAGTGGGGACAAAGGTGCTCTGGAAGGGGAGTTTAGAAGCCGCGAACGCAACTTTCTCAGTCACCTCCACGGAGGATTTGCACTCGAATATGGCAACCGCCACCAATCCCAAGACGAGGGGGCCGAATACGATCCTGTAGGCATCAACGACCTGGCTCTCCCTGTAAAACTTGAGGCTCCTACTCAGTTGGTAAGCGGGAATGCCCACCTCCTCGGCTATGCGCTTCCTCTCCCTCCTCGCATCGATGGAGAGCAACCTGAGGATTCGCATATCATCTCTGTTCATCTGACTCAGAACGGAGGGAGGCTGCTTTTGGAGAGGAGGGTACTCACCCCCTTCCATGAACTCCTCCCACCGTTTCCAATCAAACTTCCAAGAAGAGGTCTGAACCTCATAGAGGCGGAAGTCAGCCTCCGTGTAGATCCACTTGTTCATGGGCGTCTGCAGGTGGTAGTTGGTGATGGTGCCCTCTCTCTCCAACGCGTCCAAGAACTGAAGCAGCAAGCAGAGGGTTCCACTCGGAACGGCGAAAACGGCGAATATACCGTTGACCGCACCCATGCACCGTATCCTGTATCGGGTGTAGGGATGGGCGTCGCAGGCCTCTTCGATCAACATCCAACGCTGCGGCGGTGCTTGCATGAAGGCTGCCACTAGCTCAAGCCCCACCGAGGAATAGCAGACCTGAGCTGAGACGAACCCCCTTCTCTCGAGGACGTTCATCTCGGCGAGTCTGGATAACCTCTTCGAGAGTGTCGAAGGAGAGATGCCGACTCTCTCGCTGAGCCAGCTGACGCTCCCTAGGGGCCTCTCCCCCAGCGCAGCCAAAACCCTTAGGTCAACCTCATCCAAGAGCCTTCTACACCTCACTCTCTCAACGGGAGCGAGTAGCGGAATCTAACCCTAAGCTTCGCACTCCATCAGAGGGGACCCGGAGTTCCTCCACCGGGATCGTAGGAATAGGCCTGTGAGACAGCCGTTCCATAAGGACAAGTCACGTAGGCTGTGATCGTGTACCATCCCTCAACGGAGATGGTGTCGCAGAGGACAAATCGATTTATCGAAGCCTGGTGTTTGCTGTACACTTCATAGATGACTGTGAGGGTATTTCCATCGGGTGTGATTATCACAAAGCAGATCTGGAAGTAGGTCTTTGGGCGACAGAGGACTAGAGTTGTGACAGCAGTGTCATATAGGTCGTCACCGTCTAAGTCATCTGCGTATGCTCGGAGGATTCGCACCCTGAGGTCTACGTCTTGGACTCCACAGGCAGAGGCTGATGGGACTGTGAAGGCTGTTAGGATAAACAGCGCTATGAGTGACGCTAGAATTGCTCGGCATATTCTTTTCATAGAGCACCAGTTTAGAATTAGTAAATATGTATATAAGCTTTGCATTATTGTTGCCAAAAGAAGCAAGAAAATTTAAAACGAGCTCGGTTGAGAATAGTTTCCCTTTACTTCGGTTAGGAGAAACGTGTTGCTACACATAGATTTTAGATGCTTCTGAAGGCTTTACGGGAAAGTCTTTCATGATGTTTTCAACGAAATGCTTTATTCCGAAGACTACAGAACCGAATTCCGTTCTAAAATCTTCAAAGTTTAAGGCGTCTACGTTGATCTCAGCGTGGACGATGACGTCCCTGTTCTTGGTCAGCCCATAGGTGACTTCGTTGAGGTAGAAAGTGTCTTGCAGCAAACGGGCGTAGAACTCTTTCAAGTCTATGTTCGGTGGCAATTCCTCACGTTTAACAAGCAGGGTCCCCATGACTACCCATTTCTCGCCGATAAAGATTTGAATTATAAAGTCTTTGCCCTTAATCTCGTAGGGAAGGGAAAACACTCTTAGCTCTTCTTCATAGGAGAACTTTAACCCAAGCTTCGACAAGAACTCTCTGATGATGCTCACCTTTTCTTCAGACATTCAGGTTTTCTCCAGAGCCATATATTTTTCTACGGCAAATAAACCTTTTTCATGACGCTTAAACGTGGCCCTCTATTGGTAATGTTCAAAGAGTCAAGGTTAATAAAATCACCGATAAGCGCGAAGAACCTATTGGCTTCCCCCGAATAGTTGTATCGTCTAGTTCATGAAGCAAAGAAATGCCTAGAAACGAATTGGACAAACCCTCTAGAGCCAACAATCAGTATGGCGTCAGTCATGAGAAACGAGTTGAATTTTCCTACCGAACCCCCTCCCTTTCTAGGCGGTGTCTTTTGTTCTTGATGGATGTGGCTAGGAGGTTGAACTCCTCCTCGTCGTAGAGCTGGTCGGCATCCAGCACAAAACCGTCAACTATGAAGCGTGGCTGCTGAATCGCGGATGGGCTGTACCAGAAATCGATCTCAACGTCGTGCTTCTCACAAAGAGTAGTTATATCCCTCTCAAATCGGCGGTAGAGCTGGACAACCTCCTCCCGAAACGTTGAGATCTCCTCCCAACTCACCCTTCTCCGCAAAGCTTTTTCCCTTCTAGGGGTGGCTTCTTCCTTCCTTCCAAGTGGACGCATACGGCTTAGCTCTAACCTCTTCTCATCCTCAATTCTATCGTTGAGGATTAGTTCTTTACCTCTTCCACTCAAGTTTCTTCCTCCTCACCCACTCGACGTGATCAACGAGTCTGAATCCACCTGTCTCCCATAACGTTTGACAACCCAAGCTCGATGGCTTCGACTACCAACGTTTCAAACACTCCATCACTCATATAGTGCCAATAATTTGTGGTCGGCTTGTGCATTGGGGCTGACCTCGTTAATAGCTATACCGTGAAACATATTAATATGCTTTATGAAATATCTAAACATAATCCATAAACAGGAACAGATACTAGAAGACGGTATACAGAACATGTTTGGACGATCTAGACTGGAGATCTGCTTCGACGCCCTTGAAGTCATTGGGGCAGGTACAGAATAAACCTCTATCCCAGTTGAATTAGGCTTCTGGAAGGTCTCCACCCATATCTTGACTATCTATATCCTGTTTTATTGACTACGGAGTTTGGCGACCTCTAAGATGATCGGTGGAGTTTCGGTCTTTAATCTGAAGGCAGTGTCTAACAACTCTTCAAGAAAACCTCTAAGCAGGTCGGCATCGTTGATAAAGGGATTTCTGATGGTGATGAACCCACTCTTAACTATGAACTCTCCATAGCCAAGTATGCGTAGCCGTTTGAGCACCTCGTTCCAGCTCTCAGTCTTCCTAGAGTCCAGCCCAAAGCTAGTCATGAATGAGGTTCTATACGCCTCGCCGATCTTCTTGCCCGCCTCGTACCTGTGCTCTTTGGGCACATATTCTGTGAGGATGTTGCTGCTCTCTTGGTTGAATAAGGCAACTCGGCTGACGCCGACGTAGCACTCTCCCGGATACTTCCAATCATGGATGTACATGTTGCGGTAGATGTCGATCATCTTGGTGAAGAAAGCCTTTATCCCAGCTTCCTTCCCATCCTTGATCAGGTTCTCTAAGAACTCTCGGTCCTTATCGTTGAGGATCACGGTTGTCCTCTTCGTCCCTTCTATCATCGTTGCATCACGCTAAAAATTAGTTAAACGCATATTTAGGCATATCCACACATATCCTCAGATCAAAGATGACAGAGATAAGGACATAATGGCGCCCAGGACATCCAATAAATTGTATGAAAACCTCATAGATGGAGACAGAATAACGCTTGAACTTTCTAGTACAAGCAGTTCGTCAAAAAATATGGACCATAGAAGTTTCTGATCTCCTTAGCTATCCGAGGTCCTCTCACGGCGCCGATACATATACCAGGCAAATATAGATAAGCCGACAGCGAAAACCAAAACGAGTAAGTACCATTCTAGGTGCGGACCTGTTTTTATTGGAGGTGGAACTGTATAAGGGATTAGGCACAGGCATGTCGTTTCGGTGTTCGGGGTAGTTTCATAAGGGTGAAAGCTCTTGTCATATCCTGTGTAGAATCCTCCCAAGGTCGGCGACTGCATCCGCCACATATCTTCCTCGATCTTCTTCAGCCCACTCCTATGAAACTCGCCGCCAATCGTATAGTTGATCTGATAGGCAGACCAGAGGCAGAGGCCCAGCTTGAAAGTCTCGAAGTGAGTGGAGTTCTCGTCGATGAAGCCCTTGTCGACGAAGCCTGTGCCGTTATAGTATAAGAAGCCCTTATCCCACCACCACTCTGCGCCGCTCTTGTTTCCTTGGAGGAGCAGATTATATGACCACCAGAAGCAGAGGTCGGAGTATTCGCCGAAGTCGGGCATAACCTCGCCATCGTGATTCTCAAATCTGATCAGATAACCGCTCTCAATAGTCAAATTGTAGTCATGGTGTGTTCGAAAAGCGTCGAGCGTTCTATTTAGAACCAGTTCCGCCCTTCCATTCGACCAACAGCTGTATCTGTCAAGGCTATCACGAATCGATTTTGCCAATGGGCTATCGTTTCTGTTGAATAGGTAGTAGGCGTAGATGTTGTCGTTTGTCAGCCAAACCCAGTTAGGATTCGCTTGAGATTCTTTGCAAAAGCCCAAGGAGTCTACGAATTGGGTTTCGGTAAGGTAGTTCATTCCAAGGTTGAACCGTTTTTTGATTGGAGCGTTGAGTATGTCGTTACCATCGAACACGTCTCGCATGATTTCGATGTATTTTTTGGTAACGTTATACGCGTATGTGCTCGGGACATCATTGTAGTCGATATGGGGCTCTATCTCAGTGCGTTCGTGGTATTCGTTCCAACTATAAAATAGAATCACCTCAACACTGTCTGGGTCCCTTCTGTACTCTCCGATTATTGCGTCGATCTGCCTCTCATACAGCCCGTGACTCATATCCACATCTAGGGCGAGGGTTCCATTGGGGAGGAAACGGTTATCGAGGCGGGGTATCACCGATGCGCAACCGTTTTTAATGACGAGTGGGTGGCTCCAGAATACCCAGTCAACGGGGTTGGGTGGATGTCCGAGCCATCGTGTGGTGAACCTCGGATCATCCTTTGGGGGATAGGCTGGGTTGAAGGACAGTAGAAGAGGTTTTCTCTGAAACTCGAAGTAGATCGAACGATACGGTGCAACGAAGGAATCATAGATCACATCGTTGGTTATGGTGTAGTTTCTATAGTCGTAGGGTAGTCCACCATAGAGGTTCGACGGTTTCCCCGTCTCGTTGAAAGGCTCGTACAGGATGCAGAACTTGAGCGTAGACTTCGAGTCGTTGAGCGCTTCCACGGCAATTTTTGTGGCGTTGTGCTCGTAGCTGTTGTCGCCCCAGTAGCTCATGATGATGAAGTCGAACCCCGCATCACCTATGAGCTGAAACGTCTCCAACCAATGGATGTAATTCAGCGAACTATAATATCCGGCTGAAGGCCTGTCCACAACAGGTCCATAGGGGCCGTCGTTCCAATGTCTCTGACCCCAACCATCCCCATACCACACATAGACGAATATCCCCAAGGAGACTTGTTTAACACTACTGACCGTACCCAGCGGGATGAAGTTTGGTAACAACAGTAAGGTTATGAAGAGCAGCTTCAGTTCCCTCATTTTCTGTTTAACCCTTGGTTCCATATTCGCGTTGATTAAGTTTGGCAAGGTGCTTATATCTTCGCAGGCGGTTGAATAACGTTGTTTCAATCGGAGAGTAGTATTGAAATTGTGTGGATTCAAGAGTAAAATCCCATTGAGGGGAATTGAAAGCTATTTAGCGTAAATTTTTATATACGTATTTACATGTATTCATGTAATGGTGAAATCATGGCCATAATAACCGTTCGCATCGACGACGACTTAAAGAGACGCATGGAGAAGGTCAAACACATCAACTGGAGCGAGGTTGTAAGGCAAGCCATAATCGGAGTCCTAGGGCAGGAAGAAGGACAAAACTTAGCCAAGGCCGTTCTTCTAAATGAAAGAAACACCATAGTTCCTGACGAAGGCTACAGCAGCGTAGAAATCATCAAAGAATGGAGGAAGAAGGTTAGGTGGAGGAGATAGTTACCGACGCCTCAGTCATCGCCAAATGGTACATAGTTGAGGAATTCAGAGAGAACGCCATGAAGATGCGTGACGACTATATAGATGGTAGACTAAAGCTCTCAGCACCATCTCTGATGCCCTTCGAAGTCTTAAACGCCGCAAGATACGCCCGTAAAGACATAAGCGCAAAAAAACTGGAAGAAGTAGCCGAAAGCCTAACGCTCTACGGGATAAAACTATACGAACTGCAAGGAAAATACGCTAGGGAAGCTGTCAATGCAGCCTTGGAAAACGAGATAACAATATACGACGCGAGCTACGTAGCCCTAGCCAAACACCTCCAAACAGTGATGTATACTTCAGACCAAAATTTGATCACTATACTCAAGGACAACTACAAGAGGTACGTAAAACATCTAAATGAGTATACATAAGCCACCACCCTGAAACTTCCAAAGACCTCACATTGAAGATTGATGTGTCGAAGGTCGGGGGTTCGAATCCTCCTCGACCGACTCAAGAGTAAAATCCCATTAAGGGGAAGTTTCAATCGGACTAGAGTAGTATTGAAATAAGCCCAATAACCTCTAAGAATAGAGGTTTAACAAGGTCTCCTTGACCCTATAAACACCTATAGTGACAACCAACTTTCCAAGACGAGGCCCATGGTCTTTAGAGATCAGGGAGAGGTATAGCGCCCTGAAGAAAGCGGAGACTTTCAAGCCACGTTCCTTAGCTACGGAGTAGACGAGGTTGTGAACATCCTCCCCCCCCATGAATTGATCCAGTCTCTCCGCGAAGGCTAGAATTTCCTCACTCATCCCCTCAACCCTAGTGGGCTTGAACCTGAAGACGTACTCCTCGGGGAGGTACTCCTCCTCAACCCAGTTCTCAACATACCTCTTCAGATAAGCGACGCCTTCTCTGTCTCCAACCCTGTCCGCGACCCTCTCCCAGTCGCCGTAGATCTGGTAGTGCGTCAAGAGGTCTGTGAAATCAACCCGCCAGTGCCTCTTATCTGTGGATAGGGCGTAGGCTAGAACCATCTTACGCTCGGCCTGACGGAGATCGTTGCCCTTCTCAAACATGTCCGCCGCTCTGCCGTATTCCTCATATAGGCGGATGAGCGCGTCTCCTGAGGGGTCGAACTCTTTATTCTCACCTATATCCGTCTTGAAGAGTTTGTACTTTATCAGCGGCGGGGGGACAAAGGAGAGGAGCTCCTGAACGCTGAGCCCTATGCCCTTAGATTTGGAGTACTTCCTCCCATGGAGGAGGACGAACCCGAAGCGATGTCCAACAGGGGGCGCCTTGTTGAACACTTCCCTATGGATCGCGACCGCGGTGTCCCAGCTACCCCCACGGGTGTGATGATCTATCCCCGCGAGTTCTGCGGATACGTTGAGGAAGTCCTGTCTGGTTGGCCAGTCCAGTCGCCAGAAGAGCTTGTATCGGTGGTCTATGGTCCTCATCCTTCCTCTATATCCGCATCCTTTCGCGTAGTCTACGTCCTTATCGCACGCGTAGCTCATATAATGGCCGTCGAAATCTGTTGTCCTCGTCGTGGCTATCCTGCCGCAGCTCTCGCAGACGGGCATCACGATGTCAACCCACTCGGGTAGGCCAGACATGCCGCTCAGCTTCGCTGTTTTCAGGGCTATCTCTCTGATCTTCTCCCTCTTCTCGTGGAAGAGAATCGTGTAGGGGTCGTATCTTCCCGACTTGATCAGGTCGTCAGCTCTGAGGATCCTCGCCGAGATCTCCAAATTCTTCATCAGTTCGGCTACTTCGTTGAGGAAGTGGCCGCCATAGGAGTCGCAGCAGTCGAAGGGGTCTGGGACATCGCATAAGGGCTTGGCGAGGTGGCTTTTCAGGGAGGTGAACCTCTCCAAGGGTTTCGGGATGCTGTCGAGAGCGTCCATGACATCGGCTATGAACACGAATTCAACTCGATGGCCTCTGTCTCTCAGGTACTTGACGATGGCCGAGGGGTAGAGGAACTCGCAGACAGTCCCCATATGGATTGGTCCACTGGTCGTTATGCCCGACGCTACTGTGAAAGGCTCGCGCCTAAGGATGATCTCCTGCGCGATCACTTCAGACCAGTGCCTAACGCGATGACCGTTCAGGGGCCATCAACTCAACACGTAGACGATTAGCGCTGTGAGCTAAAAGTAGGTGGCGACGACCCTCTCATTCTTGGGAGGATCATCCATCGCTCCTGCGCTTGTTAAAGGTATCTTCTGCTAGACCCATCCTCTACCCGGAGGGGGGCGCCTGAAGCCACCGAATCTGCGCTCTTCTTCAAACTGTTTGTCCGATAAGTTGTTCTCAGTGTTCACAGTTTCTATCTTCGCCTCGGAGGGCTCTAAGCTCCCGTATCTACCGACGTTTAACCGCATAGACCCTCTGAAGAGGGTGACATACCCGTTGTTCACCTCTAAAACGTCGCCCTCGTTGACTCTCTCTATGTCCTTGTCCCACAGAGTCAACAGGACTGCGCCTGTCTCGTCGCCCACCAAGGCCTCTGTAACGCTGTGTGTCGAGCCGTCACGTCTGGACGCGACTTCCCTCACAGGGTTTTTAGACACGACTTTGACGGTTACGTTGACTCTCCTCGATCTCGGGTTGAGGTCTCCAACCTTACTCTTTACAGGTCCTCTATCATATGACATTCAACTACACGCCTTCCGTTACTATTTACCGAGGATAGCTTTAAAGGTTACGCGTGCCATGAGGAACCTCACTCCAATTATCCAGGGTTGCCGCCCCCTCCCATGATTGATTCGGAGGCTATGCGAGACGTATCCGTGGAAAGGCTAAGCCTCATGGACCAAAGGTAGACTTAAAGGGGCCTTAGAGATTGGCGACTAGAACTCAGCCTAGAAGAGGAGAAACCCAACCTAATCAGGGCCAGAATCTGGGAATACGTTGTAATGGTAGACCCTGACAAGAAGACGATCCTCCTATACCTGTGCCGACTGGACTAGGTGCATACCGGAGAAAACATTCTGCAAACACATAGGCAAAATGTTCTTGAGCCTGCCAGAGCTGAGGCCAACCGGATCTTAGGGAAATTCTATCAGAAAAAGACTTTTGGCAGTTCCTCCAAGTTTCCTGATGGTACGCGAGGATCAGACGTACACAGACTGCTATGGCGAAGATCTTCGTGGGTTCAAGACCCACTCCCCGCACCAATTTCTTTAGATATCTATTTATGTACGGGATTTCGAGGAAACGATTAGTGTATTCTAGAGCCTCATTTTCTTTGTAACTTCTTCAGGTATCGGGTTTTCGAGGATAAGGCCTCGCTCCTTGCACAGTCTAGCAATATGTTCGTCGTTGCTTACGATCACGGATATTCCGCTGGTTTCTGTGGACGCTATTAGGGTTGCGTCAAAGGACCTGACCTTGTGAACCTTGGCGATCTCTAGGGCTTTTCTGACAATGTCAATAGTCATAGGTATGAACCGTATTCTCCTACTTCTGGTTAATGCATCAAGCTTATGGAAAGCTTCCTCCCGTTCCACCCGGTAATCTTCCACTAATGCGTGATACGTTTCCAGCAGACTAGCAGTTGCTATCGCGACGCTTATTTTCCCGTGAATCGCGTTCTGCAATAATGGCCAACAATATGGGTGGGCGTCATGCCTACGGAAGAGGGCGTAGGAGAGGATGTCTGCGTCGACGGCCCTCATCGCGTCCAAGCCTTCTCCCGCGAAAAGGCCTTATCATGGGCTTCTGGGTCGCCAGTCTCGCAAGGCTCCTTTAGAGAACGGATCGCCAAATCGCTTTCTTCAACTAATGGGATCAACTCAATGACATCTCCGCGGGGCACCAACTCCAACCTACCCTCCTCACGGAGACCATACTTCTCCCTAACCTCTTTCGGTATGACTATACGTCCTTGCTTGTCAATAAAAACTTCCAAATGGAATCACCATATACCATTACCACCACTTCTCGTATAAACCCTTCGATCGAGAAGGGCTGGAAAGAAAGCTGAAGATAGAAATTTGAGAAAAGTTACAATAGAAGCAAAGAGATTCAGGAGTTCATACTTTACTTCAAAGTTTAATGAGCATCAGAAGATAATTTATGAAATGCTTGTTAAGAATCCTGTTGTTGATAGAGCCTATAGAAACTAATGAAGAGATTAGTTGATTTGGGTTTAGTGAAAGTTGAAGGTAACGGAAGATGGAAGAGTTATGAGATCGTTGTGTAGAGTTGATAATGATGATCGAAGAAGATAGTCATCGATAGACGATCTTCATTGGGCTAAAGAGTGGTGTGATGAAAATACAATATATAGGTCATGCTTCACTCCTTATCGAAAATGGCAAGAAGTTCATAATCGATCCATACTTGAAGGGAAAGGGCAGGGAAGGGTTATCAAGATATAATCCAAACTCGGCGCTGTCTGTTGAAGAAGTAAGTCCAGATCTAGATCTAATTTTACTTACTCATGGTCATGGCGACCATTTTGGACAAACCTTTGAACTACTAGAAGGGACGGATGCAAAGTTGATAGCATCAAATAAAGTGTGTGACTTTGTAAGGAGAAAGTTCAATGAAGAAAAACTGATGAGAATAGAACCGAGCGAGAAATTAAAGATTGATGAGTTGACTGTGTCGGCATTGGGGGCTAGGCATAAACACGGCCTAGAAGGATTTGGTGGAGATATACTTGGATTGCTCGCTTATAAGAGATACACGCCTTGCGGAACGAATATGGGCTACCTGATTTCAGTAGGAGGAAAGGAAATATACCATTCAGGTGATACATATGTTGTAAGAGAAGTATGTAACCCCGATGTGGCATTCTTAGGTATGGACGGCTTTAGAACCTTGAACGAGAAAGAAGCCATCGAAGCAATTAGAGAAATCAAACCCAAAATTGTTGTGCCAATCCATTATAGATGTCTTGCAGGTGGAAAAAAGGTAGTTGAGAAAGTTAGAGAAATAATTGAACGTGAAGAAGTCGATGTCTTGTTCAAAGAAATGGCATACGGCGAAGCAATAGATATTTAGTTAAGTTAAAATGTCATTACAGATGTCATGACAGGTTAATAAACTGGGTTCAAATTCGAGTTATACAGCTATTCCCCGCACCGATCTGAGTATGGACGGCGGAGGAAAAAGATTAGATTAGCATAAAGGACTCGCTTTTCTTAAGTTTTCCCGTTGTTGTATCCGGCATCAAGTTCAGCAACTCCAAGGTTGTTAAACCGATGATCCCCCAGTCACTCAGTTGCTTCGATCTCAACATTTCTCTGACTTCCCTCGGTATCTTTAGGATGAGTAAATGGGCATAGGGCAATTCTTCTCCTTCGATCACGAGTTTGTTGATGACTGCTAACTCACCCTCCATCTTGTGTCCTGAAGCAGTTGTAAGCGTTAGTGTACGTCTAAGATGGGTTACGCCGACCTTGTCGGCCACATCTCTATCTATTAGGGTCACAGAAGCACTGGTATCAATAAGTGCGGTGCCCTCTGAATGTTCCTTCGCCCCTTCCAACCTTAGATTTGCCCTAACGATGGTCAATGACGACGCCGTACAAAAACTTCGTTCGGAGTGATATAACTGTTGTGACCAGAGGAATAGTCAGCTTCAACAAGATCTGGAGGATATTAGGAAGATTAATGGATACCCAAAAACTCTGTTAACTTAGGTCCATAATGTACAGGGTCATAGATGAAGGATTTGTTTTTGCGGTGGGCGTCCACGGGTCCAGTAGCGCCTTGATGATGCCTCCTTCTCTCTTCATCACCGCTTGAAACGCCTCTCCCACGTCTCGTAGTGGATAAATGTGGGTTATGACTCTCTTAAGCTCAAACCTTCCAGACTGTATGATCTCCATGGCGTCTCGGTATGTGTGGGCGCTGAGGAAGGACGCTCTCACGTCCAGTTCCTTGTTCAATAGTTCTGCGTCTGGGTTTATGGTTAGGCTTCTCTCGCCTGTTAAGCCTACCATCACTACCCTGCCGGCTTTCTTCACCATTCTTAACGACTGTTCTTGGGCTGAAGGCGTGCCCGCCGTCTCTATGACGATGTCTGCACCGAAGCTGTTGGTGAGCTTCCTAACCTCTTCAACGGGATTCTGAACCTTTGTGATGTCCACAGTGTGGTCTGCACCTAAATCCTCCCCCACTTTCAGCCTGAAACCCCTCGTCCCAGTCAAGATGATGGGTTTTGCCCCAGCAGCTTTAGCCGCAACGACGGCCAACAACCCTATCGGTCCGGGACCAACTACGACGACTGAGCTGTTGGCTTGTACACCCCCTCTTTTGACAGCCCGTGCAGAAACCGCTAGGGGCTCGGTCAAGGCCGCCTCCTTCCAGTCAACCCTATCCTCAAACTTGTGCACGATGGCGTTTTCAGGGACGTAGAGGTACTGGGAATATCCTCCCCAGAGGGCTGTTGGCGGCCTTTCGACGGGTATGTTGCACCCGTACTCAACCCCGTTTTCGGGTGAGATGGAGCGGTCGTCAGAGAGGCAGAGGTTGTAGAGCCCCCTTCGGCACCATTCACACCTGTGACAGGGGATTATCATCTCGACCGCTATCTGATCGCCCTCCCTTAGCCGCCGCCACTCTAGGGCTTCGCTGCCAGCGTCCGCTACCTCGCCGATAAATTCGTGGCCGAGAATCAATGGGTAAGGCGGGTTCCAGCTGCCATCCCAGATGTGCAGATCGCTTCCGCATATCCCACAATACTTCACCCTCATGAGGAAGTCCCTCGGCCCAAGCTTCGGCTTTTCGAATTCCCCAATCTCTATTTTCCTCGGCGCGGTCAAAACGGCAGCGGTGACCTTCTCAGTCAAATGGACACCTCCTCCTTTAGTTGGATTAAAGGCTGAAAAAATAAGAGTTGATGCTAAGCGCCTAAGAACTCCCCACCATGACTATCTTGTTGACCTCTTTCCCGTCGAGGCGGTAATTGCCCATAATAGCCTTCATCGCGTCCTCGCACCTCTCCAGCGGCAGCTTGTGCGACACGAACTTTTCAAGGGGGTATTTCCCCGACTCTAATAGGGGTCTGCCCCTAACGAAGTGGGAGATGTCGCCGCCCCAAACTCCGACCAGCGTGATGTGCTTGTTGTTGAAGTCCGCGTAGGGGTTGAGCGAAGTGCTTCCCGCGTCTGTGAAGTGCCCAGCAACCACGTACGTGCCCCCTCTCCTAAGCATCTTAATCCCCTCCGGTATGGCGGAGAGAACCCCTG
>Ga0315314_1002081_pt1 | contig 16925 bp, 17 predicted proteins | sample TDP9_MG_FD_203631 | JGI IMG/M metagenome (GOLD analysis project Ga0315314, IMG submission 203631) | Freshwater sediment microbial communities from Lake Towuti, South Sulawesi, Indonesia - TDP9 | ecosystem: Environmental > Aquatic > Freshwater > Lake > Sediment | place: Indonesia: South Sulawesi...
AATGCTATCTTGCGAGGATCTTCTGCCGGTAATTCTATAACGCTGAATTTTTTTAAGATGTAGCTTTTGATAGATGTATCTTCAGAGCCTGTAAATATTGAGAGGTGATGAGCCAGCCTTAGTGATTCTGGGTATCCTCTGAAAAAGCAGTCGTTATGCCTTACCCTTGATAATGTATCATCGAATCTATCATCAAATTTGCTAATATCAACTCTAAAGACTAAACCATCATTAGTGAACTTTACAAGCAAGACGCGCCCCTGAACTCCTTTGAATATGGGGCTTACCAGTTGGTGGATATCTGAATAGAGAGGAGCTTTTCCTGTTGAGTGAAGCCTTCCTGAAAGTTTGTTTAAGATTCTGTGTCTTGAAGATTTTGAAACTCCTATGACTCTATTATCATTTCTTTTTGCTGTATCCAAAATATCCACGAGACTAGAGTCTTCCAGATCAAAGATGGAACTCCTGAGAGAGCCATCTATCATTATGATTCCTCTTGAAAGATTACGAACCAATTCCATCGCAAAGGCTCTCTCCAGCCTAATCCTTATCATAGATTTGGCTAAGGAATCATCTAGTAGAACGAGCCTAGAGAGCCTCCCATCTCCACATTCTTCATCTATCAAGTTCTGTTCGTTCAAGTAAAGTATGATAGGCCCTATTCTCACATGATTCTGAGGCTTTTGATCATAAAAAAAGACAGATGTAACACGGGCTGCATATATGGAGCCATCTTCAACATCTGCTATATGAATACAAGATGAATCTAAAGCTGCCAAGACTGTTGGCTGAGATATAGTTGAAAACTCTCTTACTTCTATCTCCTCACTTGAGGGCCATCCCCCAATAGGCTTCATGTTAGAGTTATCTGTGTTAAAAATTATCCTCTTCTTTGTGAGCTTTAAGGTACATGATGTGAATTTATGGAATAACTTCTTGGTGATTGATTCAGCTATGAGTGATGTATCTGGAAGAATTTTTTCATTAATAGGAAGGTTTAATTGCTTGCCCATCTTGTTCAACAATATAGAAGAGAGTTGGGTTAATAAATGTTGCGCAATTACAAATTGTGCAACAATAAGCAAGATGGTAGAGAGATTTGTCAAGACCTAGCATAGTAAGGATAAGATTGAAGAAAGGAAACTGGGAAGTGGAGATAGAGTGTGAAGAGAGTAAGGTCAAGGAGACTATAGAGAGTGTTCTATCAGGCATGAGCACTGTACCAGAAGTTACATCAGAAATATCAGAAAAGCCAAGAGGAGCATTAACTTGTAGAGGATTGATAGAAAACTTATGGGCTGAAGGCTGGTTCTCTACTGCTAAGAGTTTAGGCGATGTGCATGATGAATTGGCAAGGAAAGGTTACCATTACGATAGGACTGCTGTATCTCACTCATTGGCAGAGCTGGTAAGGGAGAACATGCTTACAAGATTAGGAACTCAAAGAAATTATAGATACGTGCAAAAGAAACCTCCATTAGGAGCAAGCTGATCTAAATTAATAAAAACAACACACGAGAATCCTATACAGTCTTGCTCGGTTCTGGAGATATCAAAAATACTAGGAGGGATTCTATCACTTAATACTTCTTAAGTCTAAGGAGAACATGAGCAAGGCTTTAATCTTTGAATTGGTCTTATAATTTGGGCTCGTAGCGCAGCATGGATATAAAGACCGGAAAGCGCGGCAGACTTTTGGCTGAGCCTCCTAAGCTGTAGGTCCGGGGTTCAAGTCCCCGCGAGCCCGCCATATCATGAGGAATTTGTACATCTGTTCTCTTACTTCAAAACGTTCAAGGATCGCCTTAGCCCCTCTACGGTCTTGTAAAGGAGATTTAAGGACATAGATAGGCGACAACAAATTACGTCTTCTACGATCTTCCCCCCAAATATTTCAAAGACCATATCAGTGAGCCTATCACTATGTAACACAATATCTACTATCTTCCTTATCTTTACACCTGCATCAAGCTCTTTTCCAACCTCTCTCTTCCATTCTTTTTCATAAAAAGACAGATCACTTTCTCCTCTTAATTTTTGGGCAATAACCTCTCCACCTATATCTCCACAAATGACTGCTGGGGGAATCCCTCCCCCATTTGTTGCCATAACTTGACCAGCAGCATCACCTACAACTATCGCATTTTCACTATACGTCTTTTTGATAGGTCCTCCAACTGGAACCAATCCTCCAGTTCTTGATAGAATCACCCCTTTCTGAAACTTCTTAGAGGCTATAGGGTGCTTGTTGATGAACCTTTCAAGATAATCCTTTAAAGATACTCCTCTTTCAGAAAAAGAAGTTCTTATACCAAGTCCAACGTTTGCCATGCCTTCTCCTTTAGGGATTATCCAAGCATAGCCTCCTGGTGCATATTCCTTGCCAAAGTAAACTTCAGTTAAATCAGGATCAATCTCAACTCCTCCCATCAAATACTCCATAGTTACTGCTAAATCGTTAGGATCACTTGAACTCAATCCAATATTTTTTACCATCTTCGATGATGGACCATCTGCTACAACCAAGACATCTGCCTTAAGCCTAAGAATTCTTCCCTCTTTCTTCACCAAGACTTCCTTGCCACTATTCTCTGCACTAATGGCATTACAGCAAGTCCAGAGCTCTGCCCTAGCCTTAGAGGCGTTCATCACAAGCCATTTATCGAATCTGCTCCTATCTACTATATTTGAGCCGAACTTAAACTCATGAATCTTCTTTGATGGGCCAAGAACTGCTACCCTTGAGCAACTATTCGATATGACCCATTTAGGCAAGTTAAAGAGCTTTTCAGCCCTCTTTGCCCTTGGGAGGATTTTTGAGAACTCCTCTATAGTTGGAACTAGCTCTCCACATTGTATAGGATATCCTATGTCTCTTTTCCTATCTATGATAAGCACTTTGACGCCTAGCTCAGCAGCCCTTCTTGCAACAGAAGAACCAGCAGGTCCTGCACCAACAACTATAGCATCGTAATGCTTCTCACTCAATTTTAGAGTCACTTTTGAGGTTATAAGAAGAAACCGTTGATAAGATAAGCGATTACTAGTATTATGCCTGTTAGTAAAGTGCACATTATAGTCGATGCCATGCCTGGAATCAAAGCCATAGGTGAATTATAATTTCTATCTAGGATTTTAGAAGCCTTGATAGCTAATGGGAATGTAGCTAAGCCTATAAGAGTAATAAACGGAGTAATTTGAGTAATCACTCCCAATATGATCAAAGCATAGGCACTAAAAATCAAGACTTTGAAGCCCTTGGTCGCCCTTTCTTTTCCTAACCTTACAATGATATGGTATCTTCCCTTAGACTTATCTACATCATAATCTGGAAATTCGTTTATGTAAAGAACCCCTGCTGTTAATATTCCTAATACTGTTCCTATAAGGATAGGCTCTAGATTCATTGTTCTTGCCTGAACATAGTATACACCCATTGAGAGGAGAGGACCGAAGTTTAATCCGACGAAGAGTTCTCCTATGCCCCAACTTGCAAGCTTCATTGAATAGAAGTAGATGGATATAGCTGAGATTAGCAGTAAGGTCACGATGACCCAACCATAAATAAATGAGAGGTAAATTCCTATAATCGATCCTATAGCTAATAGTCCAGAAGCCAACTTTAAGACACTCTCAGGTCTAAGCTCCTTGTTTGCAAGTACTTTGCTACCTCCGCTGAAGGGCGTAGGAGTAGTCACAATATCAATTCCACTCTTATAATCGAAATAATTGTTGAAAGTATTCGCACTGGCATGAAGGCATAGCACGCCTATAAACGTTAAAACTGCATCAAGAGGATTAAAGTAGCCTCTATCCCAAGCCATTGTAAGAGTTACTGGGACGAATATAATCACTAAAGATAGGAAGGGGGCTCTAACCACTCTCATCCAGACATTCAGCCTTGACAAGCTTAACCAAATACTGTTTTAAACGCCATTTATTAGCCTTTTCTTATAATTATGATTGATTTCAAGCCATAAATTTTAATGATAACCTTTCCAGAATCGCTCAACTTTGTCTTGCCACTCTAAGAAGTTTCTAGGAGAATTAGGATAATCTCTGTATATTGAATGCACTGATTTTATAATAGATGCCTCCTTAAGTATAGATTTAAGTTGCTTAAAGCCCTTTAAAGAAGCTTTAAGAGTCAAAGGTAAGCTTATGTTAAAATCTTCAAAATCACCAAAGTTGTATGTGCCGCCTTCAAACACAGAAAGTAAGGATTTGACTTCTCCATAATAAAGCCTCCCAAAGAAAGAACTAAAGGCTGCAAACCTAGCATGCTTAATGCCGATCTTCTTCATGAAATCCATATTATAACTCCATAGACGGTCTTGTTCGAAACTTTTTGCTTCTGCTATAATCCCAGCAGCTATATGGGCAGATAAGATGGATGGGCGAATACCCTCACCTAGGAAGGGGTTCACTTGTCCCGCTGCATCCCCTATTGCAATGAAGCCTGATGCTGTAGAGCAGCCTAAAGGAGGATTTATTGGTACTATGCCAAAACCATTTGCTAAGATTTCTGATTCATCAAAAATTGGATTATTGATTACATGTTTGTAGAGCCTCTCTCTAAGGTCATAATTTATTGTGGCTATTCTAGCACCAAGACCCACGTTAACTAGATCATCCTTTTTAGGGAAGACCCAATAGTACCCACTAGGTATAAATTTTCTATCATAGAATACATCACAGTACTCTTTGTCAACATTCGATCTTTTTAGCTTTCTAATCTCTCTGTAGCATAGTGCTAGATTGTATCTTTCGATTGGCTTGGAGACCCACCAATCTTTAGGTAGATTTCTTCTTATTACCCCGTTAATACCACTAGCATCTATTACGACTTTTGCATGAAATTCAACTTCAGAATTAGCAGTTTTAGCCTTAATACCTATGACTTTATTATCCTTCAATATTGGAGCAAAAGCTCTACATTTATCTAGAAAAATGGAACCATTGTCTATAGCCTTATGAAGAAAGTATTGCCCAAATCTTGATCTATCCAAAAGAAAGATTCTCGTCTTTAATTTTATAGGCTCTATACCAGGAGCATGAAAATTTAGGGCTGAGGCTACATTCGTTATCACATCTATAGGAGGTTCAAAGCCTAATAGATCAAGTCCCCTACTGATTAAAGCATCGCCACAGACCTTTTCCCCAACATCTTCAGCTCTTTTTGCATCGATAAGACAGACTTTAAGGCCTTTTTTGGCTAAAAGTGAAGCAACAGTACATCCTGCTATGCCTGCACCAACCACAATTACATCATACAATCTAATTGCGCCTTATTATGAAGGGCATCGACTATTTACATGAAACCTTACAAGCATAGGTAATGCTATAAATTGCTATCTATGGGCTACACCAAACTTTTTGTCTATGATCTTTACTGTTACAGTCTTTTCAGCTATTGGCTTCGGAGGCTGGCTGAACCTATCTGGCGTGTGTATCATATCCTTTCTCGTGTATTCGCTAAAATCAACCTCATAACTCATAGAAAGGGCTATTGTCGGGCATACCTCTACGCATAGATTGCATAGGCAACATCGCCCAGCATCGTATTGAGGAACCTTTTTCCATTTTAAGTCGACCATTTCCAATGCCTTGTTTGGGCATATGTTAACACAAGATCTACAACTGATGCATCTATTTATATTAAGCATAACTCTTCCTCTATACCTCTCCGTTGGCTTCAGCCTCACAAATGGATGCTTGATGGTAAAGGTCCTCTTAAAGGCATGATATAAGCCTAAGAAGAAAGGTCTAACTATATCTACGACCAATCATCAACTCCCTCCTATCAATGGTAACCACCATTGAGCTGTAAAAAGTGTGATGAGTATCTGTATTATGGCAAGTGGTATCAAGACCGTCCAGCCAGCATCAAGTAGTTGATCTATTCGTAGACGTGGGAAAATACCCCTTCCCATTATTATGATCACTGTTAATATCGCCATCTTGAAGAGGAACCAGAATATCCCTGATAGCATCGGAGAAATATCGTTCAATAATGGTATAGCAGGTCCACTCCATCCACCTAAGAAAAGAACAGTTATAAGAGATGTAGCAGCGCATAGGTCAAAGTATTCTGAGACCATGACAAGGGCGAACTGAGCCCCAGTGTACTCTGTTGGCCAACCGAATACCACTTCTTGCTCAGCAAAAGGTATGTCGAAAGGTCTTCTCCCAAGTTCAGCCATCATAGCTATCAAAATGACTATGAAACCTACGGGTTGAAGAACTATGAACCAAATCGATGATTGAGCCTCAACGATCCTAGCCAAGTCAAAAGTCCCACTCATTATCACTATACTAGCTAAGGATAACATTATAGGTACTTCATAGGCCAATAGTTGTAAGGCAGCTCTTAATGCTCCTATAGTACAGTATTTGCTGTTAGAAGCCCAGCCAGCTCCAACCATTATGAAGGGTCTAGCCGTGAAAATAGCTAAAATTGCCAATAAGCTTAAAGGTGTATAGTATATCATCCAATAACCACCACCTGGTTTTGGAGCGTATGGTATGAAGGCTACACTCATAGCAGACACTAAAGCTGCTATTATTGGAGCAAGGTTGTAAAGAAATTTATGGGCATTGTCTGGGACTATGATCTCCTTCTGAACCAGTTTGAGAAAATCAGCGATAGGCTGTAGCAAGCCTGTTCTATTGATCGGTCCTACGTGAAGAGGCCCTATTCTAAGCATTATTCTTGCAAGGAATTTGCGTTCGAACCAGATTACTATCATAGCAAATAACAATGAGAAAGCTACACCAGGAAAGATCAAAACCTTCAATATGAGCTCAATAAGTTCAGGAAGGCTTAACCCTAATACCATTTTTATCACCTATCAACATCCATGGGTATCAAGTCAAGGCTTATGTATATTATAGGCACATCGGCAAGTGGCACGTTTCTGCATAAATGGGGCAATGCTATGAGGTTTCTAAATGATGGAGGACTTATCTTTAGCCTATACGGCTTCATGGTCCCATCTCCTACAAGGTAATAGCCAAACTCTCCTCGAGCTGCTTCAACTCTGCTGTAGGCTTCGCCTTTTGGTACTATCGGTGGAGCCCATGTCTTTATAGCCCCTTTTGGTACATCTTTTAACGCTTGCCTCAATATGTGTATACTCTGCTCTATCTCCTTCAACCTTATCTCCACTCTATCATAAGAGTCTCCGTTCTTTCCTGTTGGTATCAAAAAGTCAAACCTATCATAAACTTCATATGGCTCATCTTTTCTAACATCAACCTTAACTCCAGAAGCCCTGAGGTTTGGTCCTACTACTCCTAGCTTTACAGCATCAGATGGTTTTAATATGCCAACATTTTTGGTCCTTAACTGGAACGTATGGTTGTGCACTAGCATCTTATAGTAATCTTCGAGCCTCTTTTCAAGGTAATCAAGCCTTTTTAGAGCCTCATCCTTAAATCCATCTGGCATGTCAAAGCGTACTCCGCCTATAGTTTGGTATGTGTAGGTTATTCTCTGCCCACTAAGCCTCTCAAGTAAATCCAATATCAACTCTCTATCGTTGATAGGCCACATTAACATGGTTTCAAGTCCAGTTGCAACTGAAGTTAAACATAGGAAATATAGATGGCTCGCTATCCTATTCAATTCTGCAGATATGACCCTAAGGTACTTAGCCCTCTCAGGCACATTTAGACCCATGACCTCCTCTATAACCTCTAAGTAACCAAGCATCGTTCCTAAGCTATCACAATAGCTATTGACCCTCTCAATGACAGGTAAATTTTGAAGATAGGTTCTCTTCTCAACCAACTTCTCTATTCCTCTATGAGTATAACCTATATCTGGCTCTAGCTTTAGGACTAAGTCGCCATCTACATCTAAAATAAACCTAAAGTGCCCTGTTATAGGGTGCTGAGGTCCCATGCTTAACTTCATTACTGACATAGCCTTTCACTCCTTAATTCTATTAGCATTTAACCACCACTTAACTTCTTGATCTTCTCCTCTAACTTTTCTTGAGGATTTTCTGGGAGAAGGAAGTCCTTGCGAAGTGGTGGTAGTCCATCCCAATCTTCAGGAAGAAGCAACAAGGATAGGTTCGGATGCCCCAAAAAATTTATCCCAAACATCTCCCATGCCTCTCTCTCATGATAAAGTGCTCCTTCCCACAAATCGATAAGGGATTTAAGAATAGGTCTATCTCTTGGGATCTTTGTTCTTAAGCCAACCAAGACCTTGTTATCTATCGACCAAATATAGTAGATCACTTCAAATTCATTCATAGTAATATAATCAACACCAGACACTGAAGCAATATGGTCAAATCCAAGCTTGTCTCTTAAGAATAGCCCAACATCATAAATCTTTTCGCTCTTAACCGATAAAGATATCCTACTCTTTCTCTGAACTTTGGCCTCTATTATGTCTTCAGGGAATCTTGCTTTAACATCCTCGATGATCCTTTCTTCTATACTTTTCTCTGTCATTTCTTACTCATCCCTTCTTTAGTAATTTTTTCCTGTAGCATCCTTATCCCCTGAATCCAAGCTTCAGGTCTTGGAGGGCATCCTGGAACGTAGACATCAACAGGTAAAATTTCATCGACGCCTTGGACGACACTGTAAGAGTCCCACCATAGTCCACCTGAGATTGCACAATGCCCTATAGCTATAACATATTTTGGCTCTGGCATCTGATCATAAACTAACTTAAGCCTCTTTGCCATTTTTTTGGTAACAAAGCCAGTCACAAAAATCAAATCACACTCTCTTAAGCTTGGGAAAGGAAGGGTACCAAAACGCTCTGTATCATACCTTGCACACGCTCTTGCCATATCTTCTGGACCGCAACAACCAGTCTCTAAATGCACAGACCATAATGACCATGCTCTACCCCAGTTTAGAACCCTTCGAAGGAGTTTTATGCCCATAAGACTATTTCTGATTTTTTGAAGCATCTCAACTCCCCCACAATTTTGCCCGTTTCAAAGCCGTTGCTGCGACCATTGATACTATAGCCAGCACTATCGTAGCTATAAAAGGAAGACCTACTAGGCTGAGTTGAATAGTCTTCAACTCAAGGTCTGCAAGACCAGGTGCTGAGATGAGCATAAGGATTGCAAAGGCTGTAAATACTCCATATATGAGAGCATAAGGGTAGTAATGTATAGTAACTCTCATATGGGCCTTTCCAACCGGAACCTGTCCACATTCAAAAGACATATTCTTCTCTTTGCTAGGTTTTCTTTCGCCAAAGGTTAGACCCATTCCGTAAAGAGCTATAGGCGTTAAAGCAGAGAGCAAGAAATACAAAGTTAAAGCCAGCAGGTCGAAACCCTCGCTCATAGCCAATCACTCACAACTCCTTATGAGTATTTTAAGTTTTTTTAAACCTTTTGATTCTTTTTGTGCAATATAGAAACGAAGTCTTTAAATTTATAGAACTTTTACATGGCAAAGGGGATAGTGCGGGGGTTCACTTTATGGCTGAAATCTATGAATTTGTTTTTATCGGTTTGGCATTGTTCACAGCCTTCCTTGCCGTTAGGCTTGAAAGATTGATTTATTCTGTTGTATCCTTCTTATTTATGAGCGTCCTTACAGCTCTTCTCTTCCTTGTGCTTAATGCTCCTTATGCTGCGATCTTTCAGCTTCTCATATATGCAGGAGCAGTAGTAATTCTAATCTTAATTACATTACACACGATTAAAAGGTGGTAAGGAATGTCTCAGGCCGGGAAGCTTTTTGGTGCGCTTACCATCTTAATCTTAATCTCGTTCCTTTTGCCTTTAATCCTTCCAATTGCATTTTTTGCATCACCTCCAGCCCAACCACCCTCAACCATAGACATATTCGTAATATTTTGGGGTTATAGATGGTATGATATGATCTTTCTTGCCCTTGCCATCTTTGCTGCAATCGCTGGTCTGTCTTCCCTGTTTCGAGCCGAGAGGCGTGAGGCTCCTATCGAAGAAGCAGTCACAGAGGGTTACGTTGAGGAGGAGATCGAAGAGGAGGAATAAGTTATGAGCGCTCCTGACTTCACGTTATACGCTATGACTGCAATCCTGCTATATATAATAGGACTTTATGGAATTGCTGTAAGAAGGAACATGGTAAGAACTGTCATAGGTCTTGAGATTATAACAGCAAGCGTCAATCTAAACTTCTTGGCTTTCACAATACTAGATCAAAATTTGCTACCTTTAGCTCAGTACTTTGTAGCGATATCGATAGTTATTGGGGCTGCTGTTGCCAGCCTTGCTTTAATGATAGTCATTCAAGCATACAGGCACTATGGCTCAGTAGATCTTAGAAAGCTCAGCAAGTTGAGATGGTGAATTTGTCTCAATCATGGATAGTTTTACAGCCTATTGCCATACTCTTCATAGGATCTTTACTGACTCCATTTATAGATTCTTTTGGTAGAGCCTTAAAATTTGAGAAGATAAGAGACACATTTGCCATAATAATCTTTGGTTTATCTCTATACAGCTTATTGGGCATTTATGAAGAGGTTCAAAGGCAAGGGCAAATAACTTACTTCTTAAGCCCTTATGGGCCACCAATAGGTGTAGCTTTCTTTGTTGATCAATTCAGCGTCTTCATGGCTTTCCTATTCTGCCTTTTGGGTTTGTTTGTCTCAATATATTCAGTTAAGTACATGGAAGAGGATACAGGCTTGGACAAGTACTACTCTTTACTTATGGCTCTTGTTGCAGGTTTAGTTGGGGTTTCATTCGCAGGAGATTTGTTCAATTTGTTCGTATTCTGGGAGGCTATGAGCCTTGCCTCTTACGCTTTAGTAGCATTTAAGAAGTACCGCTGGGAGCCGATAGAGGCGAGCTTTAAGTACCTTGTTATGAGTACCCTTGGCTCCTTGACAGCCCTTTACGCCATGTCAATTCTTTACGGATTGACTGGTACTTTGAACATATCTGAACTTGCAAAGATCATCCCAACATTGAAGACCCCTCTGCCACAGATGCCATACCTTGTTATCATTGCCATTATAGCAGGCTTTGGTGTAACAGCATCAATAGTGCCTTTTCACTTCTGGCTTCCAGACGCTCACCCAGCAGCTCCGAGTGGAATAAGCGCCATGTTATCAGGAGTAGTTATAAAAGCAGGGGTTTACGCTATTGCGAGAATCCTTTTTACGATATTTAATCCAACTGCCTTTGATTTCGGGACAATTTTGGTGATATTCGGCATCATAACATTAAGTGTAGCTAACTTCATGGCTTTACTTCAAAGAGACATAAAGCGCCTTCTTGCCTTCTCCAGCATTGTTAACATAGGATACATAATCTTTGGCTTTGGCATTGGTGCATACGCCTTGAATGTGTATGGCATAGGGGGATATAGCATAGCCACTTTAGCCATAATAGGTGCCATCTTTCATATTTTCAATCACGCCATAGGTAAAGGGCTTCTCTTCCTTGGTGCAGGTTGCTTCATACATGAAGCTGGGACTAGGGATTTGATCGAATTAGAGGGTGCTGGGAAAAAGATGCCTTGGACTGGAACTTCTTTCTCATTAGGGCTATTAACTTTGGCTGGTGTTCCACCCTTAAGCGGCTTTTGGAGCAAGCTGTTCATAATACTCGCAGGTTACACAAAGCCTGATAATACTTTCATGATAACAACTACGAGTATAGTCGTCTTAAATGCCATCTTCGCAGCGGCTTATTACTTATGGCTTATGCAACGGTTGATGTTAAAAGCCCCAAAGCCGAAAGTTGAAAAAGCTCATGAAGTACCCATCTTGATGATATTGCCAGTAGTCATATTAGGTCTGATAACTGTCATAATAGGGTTATGGCCCTATGAAATCATAGGATTTGTTGAAGTGGCTACTAAATCGTTGTTGGGCTTAATAGGAGGTTGATCTAGTTGGCAATAGAACCTATAATAGGAATAGAAACAATACCTGCATGGTTATCTTGGCTCTTCCCTATGATCGGTGCTTTCTTAACTCCATTGTTGGCTAAGATAAATCCAAAGGTGAGAGATTATGGAGCTGTTCTATTCTCTTTTCTAGCGGCTTTGATGACTATAATGCTGATACCCCTCCTCTTCAACATCGAGCAGCTACCAAAGTGGGAGATGTTGCATTGGATAAAGTTAGAAGGTTTTCCAGTATTGTCAGAGATCAATTTTGGCGTGCTTATAGACCCTCTCAGCATAATAATGGCAAATGTTGTTGCTGTGATAAGCTTCTTGATAATGGTTTACTCTCTTGGCTACATGAAAGGGGATCGAAGCCTAACTCGATACTGGTTCTTCATGAACTTCTTCATAGGGAACATGCTTCTCCTTGTTATGTCAGAGAATCTTGTTCAAACTCTCTTTGGATGGGAAGGAGTAGGGCTTTGTAGCTACGCCTTGATAGGCTTTTGGTATAGGGATGCTAAAGAAGATTATCTTAAGTGCTGGGTTGGTGAACCTCCGGAAGATTATTCACCTTCACACTGTGGGATGAAGGCCTTCATAGCTACTAGAATTGGAGACATAAGCCTTCTAATAGGCATCTTGATAATAGTGGCTTTTACTGGCACGCTAAGCTATATGGAACTAATCGAAAAGGTTGAGGGCTTGCCTCGTGAATTCATATGGGTCTTGGTTCCAGCTGCGATTTTGATCTTTGGCGGTCCTATAGGCAAATCAGCACAATTACCTCTTATGGAATGGTTACCAGATGCTATGGCAGGCCCTACCACTGTTAGCGCTCTCATACACGCAGCAACCATGGTCAAAGCAGGTGTATATCTAGTAGGTAGGATATTTCCTATAATGTATGTAGCTTCAAAATTCTATCCAGAAATGATCTCCTTCTTCTACGTTGTTGCATGGATAGGAGTTATAACAGCTTTTGTAGCTGGAACTCAGGCTATGGCATCGAATGAGATAAAAAAGGTCCTTGCTTACTCGACAGTAAGCCAGCTTGGATACATGATGCTAGCCCTAGGTGTTGCTGGGACTATTTCTGAATTCTTCATAGGATATACTGCAGGCGTATTTCATCTCATGAGCCATGCTATATTCAAGGCAGCCTTATTCTTGACTGCAGGAGCCGTAATTCACGCTGTTGAGTCAAGGTTCTTGCATCATATGGGTGGGATAAGGAAAGAGATGCCAATAACATTTTGGAGCATGACTTTGACTGCCTTCTCACTTATGGGCGTTCCTATCCTATTTAGCGGCTTCTGGAGCAAAGACCTTGTATTGGAGTCAACTCTATTGGCTGGCCAACCGATTATGTTCACATTGGCTGCCATAACTGCTGCCATAACTGCCTTTTATAGTGTTAGAATGATATCTTTGACCTTTTTGGGCAAGAAGAGCAAGCATATTCATGAGCTTGAGCACGAGGGGCACCATGTTCATGAAGCCCCGAAGGTTATGTGGGTACCGTACTCTATTTTAGCTGTTGCAACTCTATTCTTTGGCATAAGCGGTACTTTTGGTTTTGGAGGCTGGCTTGAGCACACATTTGAGAATTACTTGAGCAATATACTACCAGGGATGGAACACTCTCATATTCTATTAGCAGCTGAAGGATCAATGCCACAAGAGCTAGCAGTCATGATAACTATAGGAACATCCTTAACCGTTCTTATCATAGGCGCCTTCATTGCTTATAAGCTATACGTCCAAAGGGTCATAGATCCAGTCAAGCTAGTTGGATCTAAAAAAGCTCTGAAGTCCTTATGGAACTTCTTATTTAGAAGATGGTACCTAAATGCCTTCTTCTATAAAGTATTCGTGTATCCAACTATATCCTTCAGCAACTGGGCTTTGAAGTATATTGAGCTGGGCGGGATAGATAAGTTCAACTATGTTTTGGCAAATGCTGCCAAAGGCTTCTCTAATCGTTTCAGAAGAACACACACAGGAATCTTAAACTATAACATCATAGGGATGATATTTGGATTCATTCTTCTCTTGATATTAATCTATATGGTTCTGGTGTGATGATATGATAGATAATAACTTCATACTTTTGCAATCAATAATCGTACCGGCTGCCTTCTCTGTTGTAGCTTTAGCCCTCGGCAAGCGCTTTAAGGAGAAGATTGGTTGGCTATCATTTATAGTCCTGCTTTACTCCTCCATTCTTATAGGCTATACCCAATGGAGGCTATTCTCAGAGCCAGTAGAAGCTATAGAGGCATCTTACTCATGGCTTCCTTCCATTGGAACATTAAGTCTAGGTAGCTTCACTTTAAGGGCTGATGGTCTCAGTACACCTATAGCTCTCATCATAGCCATACTTTGCACTCTCATATCAGTATACTCAATAAAATACATGGAGCATGAACATAATCTGGGTCAATACTTTGCCCTATATCTTCTGTATGCCTCTGGAATGATAGGCACTGTCCTTGTTACAAACCTTGCCGCCTTCTTCTTATTCTTTGAGCTTATGTTAATACCATCATGGGCTTTGATTGGAGTTTGGGGTACAGGACTGAGAGAAAGAATAGCCTTCAAATACTTCATGTTCACAGAGGCTGGAGCGCTTTCACTTCTTGCTGGTATAGTTGCCACTGCTTTCATAGCAAAAACCTTCGAAATATTCGAAATATCTCAAGGTATGGTGGGTGTAGATTTGAGTATTCAAATTGCTATAGTTGTAGCTATGCTACTAGGTCTATTCGTCAAGATGGCTATATTCCCTCTTCATACATGGCTTCCAGATGCCCATGCTGAGGCTCCTACACCGATAAGTGCTCTCCTTTCACCAGCCATGATAGGGATAGGCGGATATGCTGCGATAAGGATAGTGTACACAGGATTCCCAGCAGTTGTTACAGCTCAAACACCACAATTCATGTTCATACTGTCAGTTCTAGCCCTGATAACTATGACTTATGGGGGATACATGGCTTTAGCTCAAGATGATATAAAAAGGCTCCTTGCATTCTCGAGCATAAGCCAGATGGGCTACATGTTATTCGGCATAGCATCGGTTTCAATCATAGGCACCGTTGGTGCTGTATTACTTTATGTCAGTCATGGTCTAAGTAAGGCGATCCTCTTCATGGTCTCAGGAGTTTTGATACATGAATTTAAGACTAGGAGCATAAAAGAGCTAGGTGGACTTGCACCAAAGATGCCTTATACCGCTGTAGCTACGCTCATAGGCTTTCTTGGGCTGATGGGCTTCCCCTACATAATAGGCTTCTGGGCTGAGCTATACGTATTCACAGGCTCTATGTACACAGCTCTTCAAGGCTTCGGCCATCTTATAGAACCAAATGCAATTCGAGTGCTGATAACATCTTTAGCCATAATTGCATCTATATTGACTGCCAGCTATGGTTTATGGACTGTTAGAAGAGTCTTTTATGGTCAGCCTACAGAAAGAACGATGCATGCAAAAGAAGGGTCAATGATAATGATCATACCTATAATGATCCTTGCCGCTCTCGCTATAATATTGGGTATATACCCGAGCCTATTGGCAACTAGTGCATCAAAATACATATCAGAGCTTCTGGGAAGCATAGGTTGATTTGAGCTATCTTATCTCTAATTCATCATCTTTGATTACACAAAAGCTGGGGGCAGGATTTGAACCTGCATAAAGCGGGTTTCTGAATCTTTAATTTATCTGCAGCCCGCCGCCTAACCTCTCGGCCACCCCAGCTCTTAAAATTTTATCTAACAAGATTTCGGCTTGAGATAGCATGCTATAAAGTTTATGTTAAATCCATTTATAATAATCTAGTGAAGTTATAACTGAGCCCCTTGCAAATTCTCCAGTTTGGGGCATATGTCACATTCATTAGGAAGGACTATAAGGTCTTTATGTAAAATGCAGACTATGTTATGAACTCTGAAGGCTCTACACATCTTGCAAAAGTATAGTAGGGTATCAGCGGGGGAGAGCTTTCCACTAGCCATTCCTTTTGCTACTTCCATTGCCATGCTCTTCATCATAGGTACTTCTTCAAACTGGGCTACCTTCTTATTCCCCCTTTTCGATGATATGTAATAACTTATGGCAGCTTGAGTGGTCCCTAGATGCTCTGCCACAGCCACTTGAGAGAGATGGTATTCATTGATGAGGACTTTTGCTACAGAAGAGCGAAAGGCTGGTAGCATATACTTGACTATGACTTCACACGGCGTTCGCATTTTCTCACCTATTTATGAATTAAAAGATATAACTCACTTATAGGTTTATTCCTTAAATTTATTATTATCCTAATAAATGTCAATCATCAGGAAAGGTAAGAACAGTTGGCTATAGAATCAAGGAGGATTGAAAAGCACCCTCTCTCAGAAGTCATAGAGAAGCTTAGGCATGCTTATCTTGATCTAGGCTTTAGAGAGGTCTATAATCCTATCTTCATTGAGGAAAAAGAAATCTGTAAGCAGTGGGGTAATGAAGCCCCAACAATACTAGATAGATGCTTTTACCTTGCTACGCTTCCTAGACCTGACATAGGGATCAGCCAAGATAAGCTCAGTCTTTTTGAAAAAATCGGTTTTCCCCTTGAACCAGAGAAGAAGACCATATTGCAGAAGATCTTCCATAATTATAAGAAAGGAGTATTCGATGGAGAGGTTTTGATCTCTAAAATTGCTGAGGCTCTTTCAATAGATGAGGATAAGGCTTCAATGATCTTAAGTGCCTTTCCTGAGCTGAAGCAAAAAAGAGCTATTGCCACGAATCTTACCCTTAGGAGCCATATGACATCAGGATGGTTCTTGACCTTAAAAGAGCTCCAAAATGATGAGCTTCCAATAAAGCTCTTTTCTATAGATTTATGCTTTCGTAGAGAGCAAACTCTAGATGCAACTCATCTTAGAAGCTACCATTCAGCCTCAAGTGTCATAATGGATGAGAAATTGAGCTTAGAAGATGCGAAGCATGTTGCTGAAGGATTGCTAAAGCATTTTGGAATAGAAGAGATAAAGTATGTGAGGAA
>Ga0315314_1002082_pt1 | contig 16925 bp, 13 predicted proteins | sample TDP9_MG_FD_203631 | JGI IMG/M metagenome (GOLD analysis project Ga0315314, IMG submission 203631) | Freshwater sediment microbial communities from Lake Towuti, South Sulawesi, Indonesia - TDP9 | ecosystem: Environmental > Aquatic > Freshwater > Lake > Sediment | place: Indonesia: South Sulawesi...
GTTTGTTCAGGCCCTCATTCATTTTCCCGCGATTGGAGGTCAACTCTTCATTCACGGGCTGCAAGCCCTAGGCGTCGAGTTGACGCCGCCGCCGGCATCGCGGAAAGCAAATTGCGTTCTTAGCAATCGCCAACTAGAAGGAGTCCTCTGGTCAATATAAGTATATTGCTATGTTCTCTCTTTACTCATTTGAGCTGTAAGATTCGGAACTTCAAGAGATCTACTTCAAATCGAAAATTCTGTTCGGATTGTCCCACGAAGCCTTCTGAAATTTCTTCTCGTCGAGTTCTTTCAAACGGCAGTACCAAGAGAACCTCGAAATGGCTAATGGGTCAGAGGGCCTAAGTCCGTTCGCATCGCTTCCCAGAATAACATGCTCAGGATTCTCCTGCAATATCTTGTACGCGTCTTCACTGGACAACATGTCCTTTCTCAATGTCAATCCAACGTTGGCCCCAGCTTCGACTATCTGATTGACCGCCTCCATGGTTGAGTGATCCACGATCACCCTTCGCATGTCAACTACCACCTGTCTGAGAATACTCAGAATGATTCGTACAATCCTTTCCTTTTCAATCATCGGAGTGTGAACGATTATCGGGGCCCCGTGGTCCTTCGCTATCTCCACCTGTTTCCGGAATACTGTCTGTTCTATGTCGTCTCCTTTGTGAATTCCAATCTCTCCAATTGCAGCAACGGAGCTGCGTTTGAGAAGAGACGGAAGTCGATCTAGTGCCTGCTCGTAGTCTCTTGGAATTGACAGGGGATGTATTCCGATTGCAACGTGGGGCGTTATTCCTCGATCTCTCACTCTCGTCGTGTGTGTTGTCAGCAGCTGTTCATAGTAGTCAAGCAGCGTTGTGTGCACCGTCGCACCGTTCGGGCCTGTGCATAACATTAGTCTTCTGATTCCCGATACAGCCATCATCTCGATATCTTCACATCTGATCGTGTCCACATGAGTATGCGAATCAAACAACACGCCTCACCCTTTCGAATCTCTTGCAGATGGGTGGAGCCACAGTCTTAAGAACACAGCTATTGCAGTCCACACGTCCACAACGCATGTAGAGCAGATTCGCCTCTTCAAACACGAAAGAATCGGCTGTCACTATTCTGTCGTGTCATAAAGCCTTAAGAGCGTATGGCACAACCTTCCCGTCGCTCATCCGGAGTGAAAAGATATGAATCGGGTATTGGTCACGGGCTTCGGGCCTTACGGGAAGGAGAAGACAAACCCGACTTGGGAAGTGGCAAAACTTCTCGACGGCAAGACCATTAAGGGCCACAAGATCAAGGGTGCGAGGTTCATAGTATCCGCCAAAGAGATTTCTCGAAGGCTCCCGAGACTTGTTGACTCGTTTCAACCGAAGCTGGTTCTCAGCTTGGGACTTGCTCCCGGAAGGATAGACATCAATGTGGAGAGAGTGGCGATAAACGTAGCCGACTTCTCGATCCCTGATGCCTCAGGGCGCAAACCGGTTGACGCCCCGATAGATCCAACTGGACCTGCAGCATATTTCGCAACAATCCCAATTAAGAAGGTAGTTAGGGCTCTGCTCTCAGAAGGCATTCCATCTTCCTTATCCAATACGGCTGGTACGTATCTCTGCAACTTCATTATGTACACAAGCCTCAACCACCTAGCCAAGAACGGGCTAGGTGCAAGAGCCGGGTTTATCCATGTTCCGAATCTTCCAGGTCAGGCAGCCGAGAAATATCTGGCGAGTAGGACTCAAACACCGAGTATGTCGCTTGAAACTATGCTGAAGGGAATAGAAATAGCGATAAGGACGAGTCTTTCTTAACCCTAACGGAAATGCGGGACTATTTCTCTCGCGAAGAATCTCATCTGGTCAATGTCGGCGAACACAAGCATGAAGTACTGTGCCCCTGCTTCCTCGAACTGCTTCAGCTTCTCTACACATTGCCTAGGAGTCCCGACGAGTCCGCTTTTTCTTGGGGAGTAGGGCAGGTATCCTTCCAACCCGTTGTAGCTTCTCATCAGCTTTTCCTTCATTGCAGTCAAAGTATCCTCATCGTCTGCGATCAGAACTCCGGCCGAGAGGGATTTGACAATTCGTGTGAAGTCTGTTCCCAGCTCCTCGCAGTGGCTTCTTAGTGCAGTAAGCTTATGCTTGAATTCCGTGGGAGTCAGGTTCCACGCGAAATTGGTTCCGTTCGCGTGCTTTGCCGCGACTCGCAACAACAGCCTCTCCCCTCCTCCTGCGATCCAGATCCTTGGGTGTGGCTTCTGGATGGGCTTTGGGTCGCACACAGCGTCCTTGATCGTGTAATGTCTGCCTGAGAAGGGTGCTCGTTCCTCGGTCCACATCAGTCTGATTATTCTCGTAGCCTCGTCGAGCCTTCGAATCCTAGTCGATGGTTTCTCTATGAACGGCGTCCCATACGCAAGGTATTCGCGGACGTAGCCAAGCTTCTGATGCCAGTCGGCTCTGGCTGTTCCTCCTGCTCCCAGGCCGAGTTCCAGTCTGCCCTTGCTTATCACGTCTAGAGTTGCAGCCATCTTCGCAACCATTGACGGAAGTCTGTAATGGATGTTGGTCACAAGTGTGCCGATCCGAATCTTCTCGACGAGCATTGACAGAGCAGAAAGTGTAGTCCAAGACTCTAGGAACGGCTGCTTGTCCGGAAAGGGAAATGCGGTCAAATGGTCGGATAGCCAGAAAGACTCGAAGCCTAATCTCTCGGCTTCTTGTATCATCTCTCTTAGCTGATTGAAGCTCATACCATCTTGAGCAGCGCAGACTCCAAAGCTAACTATAATCCTCCCTCTTCTCCTGTCTCTTGTCCTTCTCCAATGGCGACATTCGAGTTTAGATCTTCTCAGATGAAGTCTCGCGGATCACTGACTCCACAGCCCGATTGACAGTTGAAGGCAACGTTTTGAGAAAGGCATCAATATCCATGTCAAAGTCATCGTTCCTCAAGACTACCATCCCTTGCTTTGACAGTCTTCGCATAAAGGGGCAACTTTCATTCGTGCATACAAGGCAATCTCTTCCCTGGACTAGATACGTGTGGCCCTCAATCAGTCTCCTGATGCGGCCTATCCTATTTCTCAGGCTCTCTATGAGAATTGCATCGTACTTTCGGGATCTGAGCGTTGTAACGTGTCCAGTACTAACTCTCATTAGGATGACAATGTCGTCATCGCTCATCAGTCTCTCCAGCTGATTGAAATCCAACCCCTGGCCCGTCTTTATCTCGAATATCACTCTCTTCTTGATGGTTCCATCGGGCTTCTTGACTATTAGCAGGATGTCTTGTCGAGCATTTGGCCCTTGACTCTCCAAAACTATTTCCGCAGGCAAACGCAGATCATAGAGTCTGTTGGCGAGTTTCTCAATTATCTTCCGCTTTGCATATTCGTGCTTGCTTGTCCAGTACCCGTCAACTCTACTCTCCATTCTGCCGCGGCGATTCCTTAGCAGCCAGAAAGCTTCTTGGTCACAAATGGTTCTCTCTAGGACATAGACAACATCTCTTGTGTCAACCTTGTTTGTCGGTGTGGAGAGTTTCTGAGCAAGTTCCCCTGCAAGATTGAGGCACTCGTTCTGCAGATCTCGCAGCCTATGCAAGGTCATCCAAAGCTACCATTCGACATACATAACGTTGAGCAATGTCCGGAAGCCAGATATGCCTTGGCCGTCAATTTAAGGTGAAGGTGCCTTTTGTGGTCGAGGGACGGAGCGAGAATAAACTGCTCTTGTTCGGTTACACTGAATGCGAGGCCTAGTCGACAGCTAGTTGGAGTGGCGACAGAAGACCTCGTCGAGAGGCATGGAAGAGCACGAAGAAGCTTTCTGGATGCTCCCGGAATAGGGCTTCTTCTCGTCAGCCTCTCATGTGCAAGCAGAAGCCTACTACTTCCTCTTTCTAAGAGACAGCACTACTGCGGCTGCAATCAGACCGAGAACTCCAATTGCCGCGATTACTGATTTCTTCATCACGTATTCACCGCTCCACGTTAGGACGTGCCAACAAAAAGCCGTTGCTCAGAATTTCGATGCATCGAACTTCGAGCATCAACGCCACAGGGCCAGCAAGATTCACAACAGGGTTGTCTCAACTTTCGCGATTGACAGCCGATTCAATAGCGTTGAGGTATTACTTCTAACGAATTCGCGGTGAATGACTACGAAGAAGACGTAGGGCGGATAGGAAGCCATCACGATACCAATGACACCTGCAAGGGCCTCGGTTATCGTTCTATTCCAAAACAGACCGGCGACGCTGATGACCCCTGTTATCAGTGGCAGTATCAGGCCTACGTTGCTGCCAGCTGTCCGAACTTCACCAGTCTTCTTGAAGTACAATCTTAGCCCCAGATCGTCCCAAGCCCAAGTGGTTGAGAGTAGCAACGATACCATCACGTTTCCCACAATGGGAAGAATCAAACGAACTAGAAAACGTGGATATGCAGTCTCCCCTGTGAGTTCCGCTATCTGCATCAGTCTGTCAGTGAATATCAAGGATAGAGCAACTCCCTGTAGAGGCCTAAGAAGGTGCGTGTCGGGCATCTTGAGTTCGATTGGCTTGCCTATCTCAGTTCTGACAAGCTGGCCCAAGAGACCTCCTTGGACTTTCTTCGTCGCGAAACTCAGGATACTAGGTATTGCTGCCACGGGCGCAACTAGTCCCACAGTTGTCACGGCAAGCATGACAAGCCTCATGGGCATGCCTCTGATCAAGCGTGTCAGGGACAGTCCTTCAGGACGACTGATAAGTGATGGGAGAATTGATGCCAGAGCGAATACGACTAGTGCTGGCATTAGGGCAATGGCAATTCGAGCGTACGTCCCTTCAGCAAACCGCGCTGCGCGCTCGGGATCAACAGATTCGTTCTTACAGTGCGAAGACAAGGACTATTCCACTGAGAGATATAGCAGCACAACCGCAGCTACAGTTGTGAACAGTTCCGGCAGAGCTCCCCCTAATCCAAAACCGTATACGCGAAAAGAAAGTACCTGCAACAGAGGGTTAGATGTGATTGCATAGAAAAGCAGAACTGCCGAAAGTATCACGAGGCCGATAGTAAATTGCGCACGTGTCTTCACATAGATTTCTGCGTAGACGATTAACAGAATGAGCGACAGTCCAGCATTTATCATAGACACGATAGTTCTGACCGTGAAGTATGTGTGCAGCTCTTCCGAGCTGGGAGGCCTAATATGAATTGGCGGACGGGTCGTCGGCATCATACCATCCTGTAGATAGTAGGTCGCAGCAGCGTATCCGGCAATTGCCAGGCCGAGGACAGCTCCCACTATCAGAGCTATTCTTAGTTCTCTCAACGAGTTTTCACCTCCAGACTAGCGTGCGCTGCTTTTCTTGCTTTTCCCAATTTTCTTCCAAATCTCCTCAAGAACATAGTATCGCTCACCCAGTTCCTTAGACACGAAGTAGGTCGTACCATAACCATTTCCTGCAGAAGAGATGATCCGGTTTTTGAGAAGTACTCCGAGATGATGTCTCACAGTCTTGTAGTCCAATCTGAGATCGGCCGCTAACTGATTGGCGTTTCGGGGCATTTCCTTCAACGCTTCAATGATGGTCGCCCGTGTTCTTCCTCCCCTAGTACCTGCGATAAGCCACCAGAGCAGGCGCTCGATTGATTCCTCACTGGGGAACACCGGCATCCCTTCGACCAGAGCTGGAGAGTAGATGCGGTCTTGTCATAAATAACATCTGACATTGTCAGATTTGGGTAGAAATCGGAAGAGAATCTGGGAAAACGCCTTTAATTGGTTCAACCTAACGCTGCGCGCAAGAAGATGATGGAAAAATGATTGCATACCACAGGCCCGCACTAAAGGCGATGGCCATCATAGCGGTATTGGCTTCAGTGCTCGTCGTAGCATTCGCAGCTACAGCGGATTCCGGAGCGGCATTTGCTCAGAAGAGGGCCTCATATGGTGATACGTATTTCAACAGACCTTGGCCCGGGCTCAGAAATCAGAGTTGGTCTGGAAACGTTACCATAGACTCGGCACAAGCCAAGGCGCTGGTTGAAGCAGCCATTCCCAGCTTCCGAGTGGGAACAATTACCTCATCCAGAACTGGCTGGCTCGTTCCTATCGAGGATGGGAAGGGTGTGGTGACATCTATTGAGGTGAGCAAGGTCAGCGCGTCTACGGCAGAGGAGGCAAAGGCGATCGTGGAGGAGTCGTTGAAGAAGGGGTGGAAGGCTGGAGAGCCCAAACTAATGAGAACCATGTACAATGTCCCGCTGCTCGATTCCAAGGGCGCAACGATAGGCGACGTCAGCGTTGATGGCAGAAGCGGTGAAGTCATGAGGAGACCGTCGACGAAACTCACGGTGACTAGTGAGCAGGCGAAGGCTATCGTGAGCGATGCCATAAAGGAGTTCAAGGTTGGCGAGGCAAAAGACGGAGGCAGCGTATGGATGGTGAGCATCAAATACAAGGATCAGGTAGTCATGACCGTGCTTCTAGGAAAGCTCAACACCCCAACATCTGAAGATGCAGTGAAGGCTGTCCAAGCCTCTCTAGGGAAAGGGTGGAGTGCTGGAGCGCCCAAGCAATTCCAATTCGACTACAACGTTCCGATCGTCGATGCCAACAACAACACCATTGGCACGATCAGGGTAGACGGCAGGACCGGCAGCATCACTGCAGGCGTAAGGCCAAGTCGGTGATGATGCTACTGACTTCTGCCGCGGGTCACTGCCATCTGCTCTCCCACTTTTTCTTCCAAGTTTGTGTGCAGACCGGGTAGCTGTCTGTGGCTCTAGCTCGCGCAGGCCGTAAAGAATCTGCCATGGACAGATGGTACACACAATCACATCAACGAAGTGTCTGGGATTCAGCAAGAGCTATCTGATCGAAGCTGTTCTTTGAGGCAGGAAATCGTTGACAAGAATGGGAACGAATAAGCAATTCAGAATTGTATTCCTAATGATTCTTCTTGTGTTAGGAGTCACCGTGGGTCCTGTATCTTCAGCCCCGTCACGCAACGAATCGAGCAACTATGGGTTTGGCGGTCACCGGTATACGCCTGTTACGGGTCCAGTTGGATATGTCTTCCTTGGCAGCGGCCCATTATCGAGTGGTGTTGCGAGCATGTATCCGTCTTATACGAGTGGCTATTCGCCTTCCGTCGCCATACTGACCTCGACCATCAGAACCGGGACTCCGTTCACTACTATGTGGAAAGCGAACAGGTGGGCTTCAGACAATCCGACAGTTGAAAGTCTAGAGATCGAGTTCGCCATAAAAGGCGATTTGATACTGGCGTTCGATGTCACGGAGACACAGAAGGCTGCTTGGGCTGCGGCTCATCCCAACTGGTTCGCAGTCAACTTCACATATGTAGAGATCATGCTCCCACCTGAATTCACTGGTTACGCTAGAAGCAATATCGTTCCTTCATTCACCAACAACTACGACTTAATCACGATAAGCACAAGAGATCGCGAGGATTTCGCATATGGTCCGTATTGGCGGATGCTGAAGGTCTACACTGACACTCACGCGTTTGGTCGAAGCGAAGCGACTTTTGACAAGATGGATGATGCTCCGGACGACTGGTTGGCTCCAAACGGGCCTTTCCAGTTCTCGCCATGGAAAACGTTCGGTAACATAACCTTCAGCCTGGTCCAAGACCTGAACGGCAACTATGCAGATGAATGGTATTACATAAGGGTCAACGATGTGACTGCTCCGACGATCGCAGGTTCATATCTCATCAAGTTCAGATCTATCTATAGTCCTGAGTTGGGGAGTGTCTTCTTCCCGTATCAGAATTGGCCCGCTCTGTCCGTAAAGGGTGAGATTGATCCAGCGATCGTCACTGGCACAATTAGGTACGGCGGATGGAACACGGCGAACTATGGCAGTCCGGTCACACTTCCCGGCCGCGTCAGAGCGATAGGGCTCGCAGAAGATCCATATACGGGCAGACCAACCGGCCGACCTGTTGAGGCCAGATGCTACTTCGGCGCCTCTGAGAATGGTCGCTTTGAACTTGAAGGCCTGGCAGCAGGATTGTACGACATATACGCATCTGCGGCTGGTTACCCTGAGATCAGAATTGCGAGCAATGTGAGACTCTTGAAAGGCCAATCTTACAGTGTGGACGGCTTCCTGATTCCTGGTGTTCAAATTAGGGGCACCGTTTTCTCCAAGTGCGGAGCAGGAGAAGTGCCTTGGTTCAACACGGGCTCTGAGGGGAATATCAAGATAGAGATCTACGGATCGTTTGATGACGCGCAGAGCATGCTGCCTGGAGGGTCGGTGAGCAGGGCAGTGACTTGGACCCCGTTCGACTACGGTGCGAGTGTCTGGCAGGGAGCTTTCTACTACGCGATGGGGGGATGGGTTGAATCGGGCGTTCGTACTAGGATCGGCGTTGGACCTGCCAACACGTTTCGGGTTGATTCGTCAAAGAGCTATTTCGATTTTCAGTTTGGACGTGAAGGGTACTATGGGGCACCGGCTGACATGGTTGGCCATGTCCGTGACCTCGACTGGACGAGTAGCAACCGTAATGGCGCGACATGGGTCAGCGGGATTGGTCCTGGAACCTACTATGCTAGGGCTTGGGTCTACGGCTATGCTCAGACTGAGCTTGACGGAGCAGCCTTCATGCCTGTTGCGTTCAATGTTCCCTCAGTCGAATGGCCCGGCAGCGTATACATTCCATTCGACTTGAGGCGATCCAGTGACGTTCGAAAGACTGTGTATTTCCATGATGTGCCTGGCACGTTGATGGCGAATTCCATCGGATGGGGCTGGTACGACAGGGGAACTTATGGGACGGGCGCTACAGGCGCGACTAGGTACTACTACAGATATCTTCAGGTTGAGCTTGTTGGTGCGGGAGCAAGTAATTACAGAAATCCTATGGGAGAAGCAGTCCAGGCCTTTGAGATCGACCCTGTGGGAGTCGGCAACACATCCTACGCCATAACGATAAAGGGGTTCAAGGAGTTCGGTCTGTTGTACGGCTATGGAAGAAACTACGGAGTATCCGCTGGGTTTTATACAGTGAAGGCTTGGATGTGGGGTTACGTCGAGCAGGTCTTCCAGAAAGTTGGCGTAGGCTTGTGTGGCACGACTGTACATGTCAGCGGTCATCTCTATCGAGGCGCCAGCTTTAACATCACTGTCCTTAGCGAGGATTCGCAGTATCCGGCTGTGCGTAGGCCTTGGAGCTTTCCGTACATGCCCGTCTACATCCAGATAGTGAGCGACGGAAGGGTTCTCACACCCTCAGCGGACAACTGGATATTCCCGCAAACTATGCAGGGTTGGAGCAACACTTCGTCAGCGGTCTGGCCTTACATGTGGAACAATGGCTGGATGATGGTGGAGACGAACGATATGTACGGCCAAGTCTTCGGCCCTGATGCCACTATCATACTGCCGAAGGGATTCGGATGGGATGAGTCTAGGCAGTACTTCGGGCCATCGTTATATCATGGCGAGGCAAATGGTAGGCATTTCCGCTACTACGATGGAACCGAACCATACGCATACGCGTACAGGTTTGGCTCCTCGTATGGTCAAGGTAGCTGTGCGGGACGCTATCCACTGTCCTTCGAGACTGGAGTCTACGATCTCAGGGCTCTGACCTATGGCTACATCCAGAAGAGACCTGTTCAGATCTACGCGTCGAAAGGTGGTGCGACTTCTGACATACAGATCGCGTTGATGCAGGGTGCCGAGCTGGCGCTTACAATCATATTCAAACATGAGGGTATGCTTGAGGCGCTGCCGTTCGATGCCCACCTCAGGATCAGGGTCGTCGACGACAGTAACAGAGTTGTCGGCGAGTATCTGACATCTGACTGGTGGTGGCAACCTCAATACGAGGTGGGTCCCACCCACTCTGATAACAGGCTCCGCTACATGTGGAACCTTATCAGCCTGCCAGCAGTGACAAACATAGGCAATGTGCGGGCCGACCCACCGATAGGACATCGAGGCTTTCTCAGACTGAATTACATTCCTCAGGGCACCGCGACGGTCAGTGTGGTCATTTCTGGACTGCCAGACATGTACAATTGGGTGAGCGGTACAGCATGTGACCCGTGCCCTGTGACAGGCATGTTCGCATACGACAGCGGCAGTTCTCCTGCGCCATATGGCATAGACGCTTACCCCAGCTACAAGGGCGGATATCGAATCCAAGTTCACCTTGTGCCGGTCTTCGACTACTATCCGGGGCACAGATACAACCCTCTTGAGGTCCAAAGGCCGAGCACTCCGCCGGCAAGCTGGCCGGTCGCCCCGACGAGTCCTACGGGTTTTGAGGCTATGCTCACAGGTGAACTGACGTACACAGCAGAGATGAAGCCCGTCTACATCAATCACGTAGGCCCGTACGAGCTGAGATATGACATCGTGGTTTCGAACATGCGCTTGGGTGGGGAGTCGTCTGTTGTCTTCGAGCTTGATAGGAGGGGGGCATCCGCGGAACTTGTCGGCTACGCCTCAGGAATATTGTCCCGTGATCTTTTGCCTTCAATTTCATTTCTGGCTGAGATAATATGTGTGAGAGTATGTGTGTCGGAAAACTGTGAGAGAAGAGACATAGAATTTGAGTTTTCTCTTTCTTCTTGGTCTGTGGGTTAGATAGAAGGCTACTCCGACACTGGTTGAAATCACTATTGGAATGGGCCATTTTGGAAATTCTGGAATTGGGAGAGAGGAGAAAATCAAGTCTGCCCAACTATCGGGGATAAGAGGTGAACTTCCACGTGGAAATTCGATTCCCACTTGTCTGTCGTGGTCATAAACCCGAAGCCTTAATCCAATCATGATCTTTTCGTCGAAATTCAAAGGAACTTTGAGTTGATCACTGAAATTCAGTGGTATCCTGAATTCGTATATTAGGTGGGGTGTTTGAGAGTTTGGGCTTCGGCTTAGTGAACTTCTTGCATTGATATTCCAGTAAAAATCATTCATGGTTTTTTCTCCTGCCCAGCCTTTTCCGTCTCCTCTCCAAACAAAATACAGATTTCTATGGCTATCCACCCATTCGATATCAATGACGAAATCATCGATTCTTGGGATGGAGCCGCCATCATGCCGTTGGTCAACGTAAACCCATCCCTGATCACCTTTCATATCTGTGCCATAGACTTCCGTATCTGTCACAAAATCTTCTAAAACATACAGGAATCTATCATCATGCCCTACGTAGTAGATTGCTTTGTCAGTGGAAGTAACTCTCTCTATTCTTGTCGTGTTCCACTCGCTTGCCTTGTTGAAATAGCCGTCTATCGTAGGAACGTTGTTATACGGGAACCTGTGCGAAGTTACTACCTCGCCCGAATGAGCATTCGCTGGCTTGATCACGGGAAGCATAAAGCCTGCTGAGGTCAGCAAGATACTTGCTAGGAACACAGCTCTGCCCCTATTCAATTCATCGCACCTTGCCTATCAGCATCTTGGTGTAGAACAGCCACTGCCTGATCTCAGAGTTGGCGACCCCTTTCGAGATGCTATCTTTGATACCTTCGAATGTCGTTCTTTGAAAAGTAACCGTTCCGTGAGGATTTGCCTTTGAAAGCTCGCGACTGAACAAGAAGAATCTCACTTGGTCAACCAGAGCTAGAACCCTCTCGGGAACATGGTGTTGTCATCTTAGCCCTCTTTCCAGTTCTATCTCTGCTTGAGACAATAGGTATGAGAGTGCCTGTGGCAAAAGACTGTGAGAAAGAGACGGAGGACTTTAGCTCCATCCCGAAAGGCAGTAATTGCACGTCCATTTGCACGTCTGAGCCATCGGGGATCTGAAGCCGAAGGGCTTTCGTTGTGTACTCGGGTAGTGAGAAGATAACACGATAAGATCCGGGAACCATCCATAGCTCATAGGCACCATCGAGCGTGCAGGTCCCTAGTGTCATCTCTTCTCCTATGGCGTCAACTGAAACCCATGAGATTCGCGTATAGTTCGCGAAATAGGTGTTGAACGTATGAACCTTGCCATGAAGGCGTGCCATTCTCTCCAGAAGTATTATGACGCTTGTTTCTCCTCCTCGCCTGACCTCTATGACAGGATCGCTTTTCTGGTGGTATCCTGGAACATACACTTTGAGTGTATACCAATCTGGCCCCAAACCATAGTCTTTCTGACTAGTTCCGTCAGTCGTGTCATAGTAGCTGACCCATGTCGTTGCCGCCGCGTTCCCTCGATATGTCTTGAAGCCTGCAGTCACATTGGAGAAGACTGTCGGCATATTTACGTTTAGAATAGGAATATAGGTTGCGTTGGCTCCTACGAACTGCATTCGTGAGTCGTAGATCTCGAACCTGACAGGAACCTTCGGGTTGCTGCTATCCCAATAGTTCTTGTACGTGTCTATTGGAGAGAGAATTCTCTGCTTCTGAAAGACCAGCGTGATTTTGATCTCTCCACCCTTGACTGTGTATGCGGATATGTCGGCGACTTCGCCTCTTCGGACTGAGAAGAAAACAACCCTTTCCTGAATGTACCCATAGGTGAAGATGTATATTGAATAGGTTCCATCATCAAGCCCTATGACGGTGGCATTCACTGTTTCGTTCTGAAGCAGTTTTTGCTGCAGTCTAAACGATCCGTATACCTCAACACCATATCTGTCCCTGATTTCTACGCTGATCGCAGACCCGGGATATTTCCAAGCAGTAATGTTGAATGGCTTTTGCGGTGTAACTGAATAAATCGTGAGATTGAGCCATCCTTGAAGTACAACATAGAAGCTAATCTCATTCAGCCCATCTCCCATACTCACCCTGTGCCCAGTCGGACCATATCGGTAGGCTGAGGGAAGGTAAACATCTCCAACTGAAACGTATCCGGCCCCAACTGAATATAGGCGAAGCGCATCTGAGTGTGCCTGCAGTGTCCATCGAGCAAAGATTATGTATTCTCCGAGAGGCAAGCCATAGTCTCTTGAACTGTTGAATAGTCCTGTCAGTTCCACAGACGCAGACCTACTGCCGTTGACCACAAAAGTGGAGGTCCTTGCACGCATCTCTTCAACAAGGTTGTAGGCTTCGACGGTCAATGTCCCATTGTACAGAGTCTCACTTTCGTGCAACATGACCTGAGTTGAGTTCGTGAAGTGCACTGTCACCCTTAGGATCCCTGTCTTTTCTAGCAGAATGTCGATCCGTCTGTTCTGCTCGTTGCGAGTGAAGACTACTGCACATTCGTTTCTCCAGGCCCACTCGTTCGTAGCGCTCGGCTGAACATACCCGTTCACCCACACTCTGAAGTAGTATCTTCCAGGACCAATGCCTCCAGTGTAGTTTGCGTTGTCTTGTGGTATGTGGCCGTCCAGATCTACATTGCCACAGTACACAAATGTATGAGATGTTGTCTTGGGCCCCGTAGTGGAATTCAGGAGTCTGATGGTTGTATTCCAAAGATCAAAGATCTCGAGAGTTATGATTTTCGGTTGATCAGAAATGTCAGTCCCGCTGCGAAATGCCCCCCACTCTGCAGGTTGCTTCATCCATCTCGATAACGCAACGACAATGGTAACCGGGCTGTGTTCAAGGAAAATGTCCACCCCTTCCATTGACTGTCCAGCCTTGAGGAGTATCGGATACGTGAGTTCTCTAGGCGCATATCCTGCTGCTGTCGCATTCAGCGTGTATTTTCCTGGTGCCAGTCCATACAGAGTGTAGTTGGCGAAGGCGTTGAAATACGCTTGGCCGACGACTATTCTTCCCTCAGCAGTTATTCCTACTGCACATACTCTTCCTCCCTCACCTGCAGTGAGGTTTATCGGGGCCCCGTAACTGTAATTCGCCAGTCTTCCGCCGTATCTGATAGTGCCGGAGACATATGCAGGGTTGGGGTCTGCCGACACCACTACCGAAGGGAAGTATTTTGCGCCGATCGAGGTGCGATCCGTGAACACCTTGAAGAAGTATAGGCCCACGATACTTGGCGCTGTTACGTTGAAGACTCTTATAGAGTAGATCCCGGGTTCTATCGCTCCGCTGGTGATTGATACCTTGTACCAGTTGGGTGCTATGCTGTCAAAGCTCCCTGCTTTCGCTATTCCGATGTTCCCGTAGTCGTTTGTTATGTTTGACCAGACGCAACTCTTGCTAGAAGTCACCTTGAATTCGGGCGGGATGTAGATGTCAATTCGTCTCGCCGTATTTGTTAGACTGATGAGGAAGCTGAGATCTCCCACCGTCTCCTGAAGAATGAATGATCTCGGGTACTCAAGTTTCACTCGAAACGAACTATTGCCGAGGAAATGATCGTTTTCCTTGCCACTGCCGAGCGTATCTGGAATCTTTCCCGGGGAAACCCATGCCAGATCCCCGATTGCTGCGGAGACAAGCGGCTGCGATAGGAACAGCTGTGACGTCACAAGTAGCAGCACGAGAATGGATCTGATGGTTCCTCGTATGTTCCGCAATCTCAATCGCATCGGCGCGTCCTACTGTTTCAGCGTTGACGATTCGCAATCTCTTCTTGCCGCTCGTTTCACTCATACTTCAACGCAAGAACTATGTTCAACCTTGACGCTCTCCACGCAGGATACAACCCAGCCACAATCGAGATACCAATAGGGAAAAGAAGCGAGAACATGACCAGATTGGGCGATATGACTGGTATGAACCCCGTAGACGACGAAGCTCTAGCCCCTCCCATCGTCGGGCCTCCCACTCTAATGCTTCCCAGTCCCCCGGACAGCAGGAACGAGAGAAGCATTCCAGTTATGGTTCCCAGAATTCCTCCTATGACCCCAGTTATGCTTGCTTCTGCCAGAAACATTGTGAGTATGTTCCCAGCCCTATACCCTATAGCTTTCAAAACGCCTATCTCTCTCGTCCGCTCCATAATCGACACGAACATAGTGTTCGTGATTCCAACGCCAGCAACGAAGAGAGAAACCGCGGCAATCCCTCCCATGAAAAACGTAAGCTGATTCGTTATGGACTGCACAGTCTCCAGCATGGATTGAGCGCTCATTATCCTAGCATTGGTTCCAAAGTATTCTTGAACACCCGTCTGGGCGATGGCAACTTCCTCTGGCGAATTGGCAAGAACGTACACCCCAGAGTAGTACGTCAACTTGAACGCTAGCCGCGCTGCCATCAATGAGATGAAACTCGTTTCGTCAATATTGAGGAAGCCCACAAGGCCGAAAGGCTTCAACACTCCCCTAACCAAGTAGGCATAGCTCGGACCCCGAGTTCTTCCCGTGGCAGCTTGTTCCAACACAAGCAACTCGTTGACATCGACCGGAGATAGCTCCGCTTCAGGAGGCCTCGCGATTGACGATCCCACAACTACTCCCGTAGGGTCATACATGTCGACAAGGCTTCCGCGGTCAAGACCCAGACCATCGTACAATGTGAAAAGCTTGTTATGGTCTAGCCCGTAGACTTGAACCGAAAGAGTAGTCGTGCCGTAGTTAATCTGTAGCCTTCTGGAATAGTACGGAATAACCTCCCTGACTCCCTCAAGTGCTGCAAGAGCCGCTACATCGTCATCTGTGATCTGCACCCTTGCACTCATCGGGAAGATCGTCAGCGTGGTAACCCCCATCTTGGCTATCTGAGCCGTAACGCTTGCAGTAAGCCCCGTCGTAGAAGCTATCAGCGCCACAATCATCGAAGTCCCAATCACTATGCCAAGAATCGTCAGGCCACTTCTGAGCTTTCGGTCCTTCAAAGCTTTGAAGGCGAGCAGGAAAGTATCCCGTGATCTCATCGGCCAACCCCTATTGAAGAATCGGTACCATTTCTGCCAAGCCTAGCAGGATGCTCACAAGATCTCGCAAGATCTGAATTAGAATAGTCAGTATGTCGCCCTGCTTCTGCACAACCGGCGGTGGGCGGGGCTCTGCTGGTCGAACCACCAGTCTCAGACTTATCTGAGAAGTGTGACCGGTCGACATAGCATCTGCGTAAGTTACAGAGACCGTGATCGAGTAGGTTCCAGGAGCAAGGTCTCGCCTTAGCTGTATCCCTGAGCTGAAGGGTCGGGGAACGTTCGGGTCGACTTGTCCAACTATGATCGAGGCGGGTCGGGCCAGCGCTTGAGAGAAGATGGTGACGTTTGTATTATACACGCTAATCTTTCCTACATTAAGCAGGTTTCCTGAGATCGTGACATTTCCCGCTGGAACGGTGGTCGAGGGTGAGGCTATCGTATTGTATATGACCATGTATCTGGTTGAGCTTACTACTACAGGAACCGTCACAACTGTGGATTTCAAGAAGTACAAGGTTTTGCCCACTCCAGACGCAAGCTCAAGATAGTTCACGGTCATATCCAACTTGTACTGGCCCGGGCTGCAATCGAGGTCAATACTCAAAAAGAAGTCCATAGCCGCGTTCGTTCCAGGCGATACACTTCCGGTATAGTAAGCTCGATTGATGTCGCCGCCGGTGACGTTTTTGAAGGGGTATTGAAGCTTGAGTTCAGTAGTTATTCCTGAGATCGTTGCGTTGCTTAGATTCTGGATTGTAACTCGAAGGCGTATGTTTCGATCGCCGGGAGCGGCGTCTATCTCTGTCCAAGTTCGTCCGGTTTCATAAAGGGCTTCCGATGTCACCCATACTGCTGAAACGACATTGATTGGTGTTTGAATCCCTTGTGTGGCTGAGAACCACGGTGCCACGATCAAGAAGAGAACGAGTCCGATCATGGAGGCCTTTGCGATTCCGCTTCTATCCGTCAATTGAGAATCTCCTCTTTCTCTATTGTTCCGTCTTTTATGTGCACTATTCGATGAGCTTGCTTCGCAAGTTCAGGGTTATGAGTGACGAGCACAAGCGTCCGCCCTGCTGTCTTGTTGATTTCCTTGATCAGTTCCATTATCTGCGCAGATGTCTTGGTGTCAACGTTTCCTGTGATCTCGTCGCCGAGAATCAGAGTAGGGTCGGTGACCAAGGCCCGGCAGATGGCGACTCTCT
>Ga0315314_1002083_pt1 | contig 16918 bp, 21 predicted proteins | sample TDP9_MG_FD_203631 | JGI IMG/M metagenome (GOLD analysis project Ga0315314, IMG submission 203631) | Freshwater sediment microbial communities from Lake Towuti, South Sulawesi, Indonesia - TDP9 | ecosystem: Environmental > Aquatic > Freshwater > Lake > Sediment | place: Indonesia: South Sulawesi...
ACCGTCTCCCCTTCCATTGGGGCGCCCGCCTCGATCATCACGAAGGGCTTCTTCCCCATGGGCGTGGCGAGGAGGCGCATGTAGTGCTTCTCCCCAGCCGGGGCGAGGACAGCCATTCCAGGCTCTAAGACAACCTCTTTCCCGTCGATCGTGGCTTTCGCCTTGCCCTGCATCACCACGAAGATCTCCTCTCTCCTGGGGTGATAGTGGAGGTCTGGCTTGGGCTTCGCTCCTGGCTTGACCGAGATGACCAGCACGTTGCAGTTCTTCGCTCCAGCATCTTTCCCGAGGGTTCGCCAAGATCCGCTTCCATCCGAGGCTTTGCTTTCTGGAAGCTCGTCTATCTTGAATACCTTCATCACTGAACTCCTCGAGTTGAGGGTTCTCGCGCCGTGAGCTAATTAAGCTAGCCCACGCTCGGAAACCAATTTAAGGGGCTCTACTGTAGGGTTAGGGGTGGGCCGGTAGATCAGCCTGGAATGATCGCCGCGTTGGCATCGCGGAGGACACGGGTTCGAATCCCGTCCGGTCCACCATATTTCCAACAAAGAAGCTGTTTTCGGAATTACTGGTCCGATGGAGTTACTCATAAAGCTACTTAGAGTGGGCTTAGAAAAGTTCTTCAGCGTGAGATTGAAATAGATCGAAGTCGACTGGGTCTCTGGGCCGGTCGTCTAGCTTGGTTAGGATGCCGCCTTGACGAGGCGGTGGTCGTGGGTTCGATTCCCTCCCGGCCCACCACAACACTTTTTGCGCAATCTTCCGCGCCGTTTTGCCCTGCGGGCGTCTCCATGCGCCTGATTGCCTCTTTCAGGGCATTTCGGGACACCTGCGAGACATTTATGCCCAATTCTTGGGCTTTTTTAAGGTCTTCATCGTCGAATCTGATACATGTGATTCTGAGTTTTCCCATTCTCGTTAACCTCACTATCATTGTATATACAGAGATATATAAATATCAGGTCTATCCGAGAAAAATGAACCCCAAATCTTTTGGCCGCTTTCTCACATCGTTCTTTCTATGTTTTTTCAAGAATGTGTCGTATAGGCAGTCAATACAAACCGTGTAGGGATTAGATATGGACTCATCACCAAATTCTGAGAACACTAAATGAACCAGCGGTTTTAATTCTCTTTTCTCACCACAAAGATCACAAGATTGCTGTTTTTTAAATTTTTCACCATATAACCAAAGCTTTTCACTCAAATCGTTAATCTTGTATTTCAGAATTCGAAGTACCATGTCCCAGTCGTCTGATCTGTGCAAACTCCCCTTTTTTCCAAGACACCTCGACTTGTGCTTCCCATCGGTGTCGTAGTATTCGAAATATTCGTAGTCTACTCCTCGTATTCTCTTCGTTGTAATGCTCATTGTCGGTCTAACTTTTCTATTAGAACTCCCCCTTTTAAAGCGTAACGATAATATCGTTAAATTTGGCGAAACACGCTCAATCTAGACCCCTTTCAATTATCTTCCCCGAAAATTTTCCGAACAAATAAGCAGGAAGAATTATTTCGAATGGTGCCTTCAGCCATCTCGCTGATGTGGATGGTGAGTCGAAACGATTAAGGATCGAATTGATCGGGTAGACGATGAGATAAAAGAAACCGAATACAAACTTGAAAAAGCGCTCTCGCAACGAGACGAAACTTCAGCGGCAGGAGCTGCAGATCTCAAATATCCTGAGATAGAAGCCCTTCAAGGCCGCCTCAATATGCTGCATAGTGTAAAAGCGTCGCTTCTTATGCAAGACAGTATAGTTTTGGAGAAGGAACTATTGGGCCCTAGACGCCTCCTATGCCAACTCAGCGACAGGGAATTATCAGAGGCGTTGTATACGTTCATATTCGGTGTACTGAAGTTAGCTCAAGGCAGCACGGCGCTCTACAATATTTATGAGGCTCTTGAGGGGCCGCTTAGAAGAGAGCGCGATAAGACGCGGCAGGCTTGCCGATGGTGTAAGAAGCGAAAGTGTCCCTATCGTCAAAAAAATGACCACCCGCCGAAGCCGCCAGCAGAGGGAAATAATGTAGTAGATCTTGAGGCCAAACTTCCACAAATTGGCTCAAAACGGAAGTAATTCAGAGCCCAAATTGGGGATGATTGGACAAAATAAGGCCGGATTCGACTTAGATTGGCGATTTTCTTAGGGGGTGTATATGGACAGTGGCACATCCACGCGGGCGCCTTGAATCCTGTGATCTTTGGTATCGTTGGAAGCAAGAAAATCCATGCGGCTTCGACTCCGAGTTCCTCATGAGCGGCCGCGCCAAAGCGCCCGAAGATGTCCATTCGATTCAATTCAGCTTTGGCACGCTTGAAACCGCGGTCATGCTCGAAAGCGCCGACGAGCTGAAGGCGTGGCTCCACGACCACAAGTACGTGAAAACGATCTATGGCTTCGTGATCCTGCCAGATTTGGGCTCAGTAGAAGAATGGCTCGGCCCAACGCACGTCTCATATCATCAGAGAGGCGTCCAGCTCATCGGCCACATTAAATATGGCGGCGCGGATATCTCGGTCTACGACTCCCGTCCGCTTCTCCAAAACTTTGGCCTGAGACGCTTGGAGGATTGCGGCCAACTCGTCGGCGCCCCCAAACTCCCCAAACCCGAGTGGCTTGGCCTGCGTCCTTGGAACTCGGATCTCGAGCACGCCCAGTTTGTTGAGTACGCGAAGCAGGACGCTATCGTTACGAGTCTGACTGTCAAGTGGCTTAAAGACCATTATGGGGCCGATCCCGCTGTCCATACGAGCGCTGGCACGCTGGCTCGCGACCAATTCTCACTTCCAAAACGCCTGGTCAGACGAAAACAAACAGTGTCCCTTCCGCCTCTGGAGCGCTTGGTCAAGAGTACCTGCTACGCTGGCCGCTCGGAGGGCTTTGTTACGGGCTTCACGCCTGATGTTATCTACAATGATGTAACATCCCTGTATCCCTGTTCGCTTGTTACAACCAAGGCCCTGAGTCAGGTGGGCGCCACGCAATGCGACCCCAGAGATTTGATCATTGATCAAGAGCTGAATGGTAAGGATTACGGCTGGATCGAAGGCGTCTTCGAGACGCGCAGCGATCTGTGGGGCCTACCTCTTAGGGGCGCCAACAACTTCTACGCCACAGGCGTTATCCAAGGATTTTACCACACCTTCGACTTGGCCGCAGCAAAGGCTAGCGTACTGAGAGTCGCGCACGCTTACAAGCCCGTTTTCTCAGAAACTCCAGACGCACATAGAAAGTATAGCGACATGCTCCTCCGCCGTCTGGAGGGGCGAATGTCGTCTGATGAGAAAATGCTTGCAAAAGCTATGCTGAACTCATTAACAGGGAAACTCGGCCAGAGCCATCCAATCGCCGCGACGAGCAACTTCTTCGCCTACTCGACCGTTCTGGCCCACAGCCACCTAATCATGTCCCGATTATTCGATCGATGCCCATCCCAGATCTTGGCCATGGACACGGACAGCATATTCAGCTCCTCAGATATGTCAGGTAAACACTTCGAATTGACCGATGGTGAAATTTCCATTCCGCTCAAAATGGATGTCAAAGGTAAGGGCGACTTGGCGTTCTTCCGAAGCAAGAACTACGCAATGAAAACTGCTGATGGCGACTTTATCTACGCTAGGCACGGCTGGACATACTGGCTTGAAGACTATCTTAAGCTCTATGGCGGCGACATTACCGAGCTCACGACACGGAAAGATATCAAGCACACGCTGCTCGTCAAAGAGCGAGAGGCGTTGAAGATGGCTAAGGGTCGATGGAGAACCAAAGTCATGCATCTTGGCTTGGAGAAGATTAAGGCCCTTCTAACTGCGGATATTAAGCGCAAGCGCGCAGACTATGATAGTTACGGTTTAATCATGCAACACAAGAACACCCCAAGCGAAGCGTGGAACTACGAGGAAATCATGAACACGACATCTGATGTAGATCTCGGATTTCCTATTGTCAATAGAGCCTGACCATTTATTAGGTCTCGCGCCAAGCTCAGCAGATCCAAGCGCCGTTTTCTAAAAATTCTCATAACTCAAATCGAGGGGTCAATCTGGCTTTTACGTAATACGTTCCAAAAAATCCAAAAAACACCCTTAAAGTTTTTGGGCGCTAAATATATGGGTGCGCGCATAATGCTCTGAGATTTTTTGGTTCAGATAGGTCGCTTAGAATCAAAGCTTAGACTAAAAGAGAGATCTGTGAGGCTGTGGATTGTACTAGGCATCGCCTTGAAATCAGAGAGGACCTAGAGAAGGTGAACAAGGTCATATCAGACGCGGTCAAGAAGGCGAGAGAAACTGGGAAGCTCGGGGTCCAGATAGTGATCAGACCTGTGGGACCCTACCGTCCAAGAGCCACAAGTCAAATGTCACTCAGTAACTTCCGATGAGAGGGCATCAAAATTTCAAGACTGGGATTTCGGCCCGAGCCTTAGCAACTCAATACGCTTTTCGCGTGGATTTCACGGCTCCAGCGGTAACCTCGCGGGCATAGTGCCTCGGAACCTGCTTTATGCCTTTTTTTAAAAAAGATGCGACGGTATAGCGTTTTGGCGCGAGTACTAAGCCCGCTCATCGAAGGAGCGTGGTCTTCAGCAGCTCGATTCCCCCTCTCTATTGCCCCAAACCACATTGTTCCTCAGCGCCTTCTCCGAACAAGTGCTTGGGACTCTAGTGTTGGCTTTGTCGGCGTTTGTTTTCTATGAAGTCCCAGTTAGCTACTAGTCCTCAGTTCATATTTCCCAATTCTTAGAAGTATTAACAACAAGAGGTGCATATAGTTAATAATATACTCTCCCGATATCATTAGAGAGTGTGCTATCTTATTGCGTAAATTATAGCCTGCCTGTTCAATCAGCACAAATCTAAACAATAATAAATCATTCTCATCGAAAACTCTTTTGATATCTTCCTCACGTAAAATCGAATTCAAATCCTTCTCACGAAAGACCAATCGCCCTTGTGTATCGTTAGTCTGGTAGAAGCTGTTGATACCAAAGAAATTGCACAAGTCTCTTACCATACCTTCCAATTTCAAGACTAGGGAATCCATACAAGTTATCAATATTGGATAATTTCCTGATAAGAAAGAGTAGTCCATCTGTTTGAAGTATTCGTACAAAGATGGAGCGATTAGACTCAACCAATTATACTCTATATCCTCGTCGGGGCTTAGCTTGATTTTGAGTGTCTTACCAAACCAAGAATGTTTTTTGAAATAGTCGTTGAGATTCGCTAAAGTCAGCTTACCAGATTTAATTGTCTCAAAGATTATGGAATTTATGAGAGGCATATGCTGTACCTCGAGATACATTCTGTATTTCTCAAGCACTCTGTAGTATCTCATTTCCTCTTCGGTAGAGAAGTGTTGACAAACATGACCTCTCTCGTCATGCAACTCTATTGGAAATATAGTCTGCAAGGGATGCTCCCGCGTCTCTTCTGACGCTTGCGCTTCCATGTCCTTATATTTTGGCAAGAGATTCTCATCGTATGTTAATAGGGCAATAATTTCATCTGGCGTCCTTTCATTGACCTTCTCTGCGATTGCTTTGCAGGTCTTCATATGCTCCTCAAGATTTACCTCAACCTTGAATTCCTTATACTCAACTGAAGTCTTCAATTCATCGTATATACCCTCAAGTTCCTTTATTTTGTCTTTGTCATGTATTTGTCTATAACACTTTAAAGCTTCTCTACAAAAATGGACTGCAACGAGGTTGTTTTTACCAATGCTCGGTCTCATTAACTCCTCATAACTTTCAGCTACTAGCTTTTTCCAATCATAGCTTTTCCGGTTTAACTTTGTATCAACTCTTTCACCTAGTTCAAAGAAGCTTATGGCAAAATGAATATTTCCACGCTTCTTTAATATGAGAGCCGTTTCATAACACAGCTTGTCAAGGCCCGCAAAATCGTCCATCGAGAATACGTCACTCTGTTTCATCATCAACTCTATAAAGTCGACTCTTAATCTAGGCAACCATCTGCTGTCTATGTTGAAGTCGTATGTCAATCTAAGTATCTCAGATTTAACAGCATTTAATCGATTTCTATCGTTAATTTGGACTGAGAGGAAGTAAGCATTCTTAACTACATCAATTATATCCTTACCGTCATTTTCTTCGGAATTCTCCTTATCTTTTTCTTCATACAGTTTTGTTAACTGTAAATATGAATCTATAGCAATCTGAGCATATTTTCCGTGTTTCTTTGGGCTGAACCAGAGAATATGTGCATACATAGCCTTCAGTAGAGGATTGTTTGTTGAATCAAGCCTTTTCGTTAAATAATCGAAGGCTCTGTCATCGAAACGATTGTAACTTGGATATTGCACTTGTTCACCTTTATCAGTTATTCGAGTCATCATTGGCTTGATGGTGTTGTCCACAATCGTAAAGTTGAAGAAGTCCATCTCCCACTGAGCTTTAGTCTCCCCATCAGCGTTTCCCTCCTCATGCATGATATCTTTTACTTTTTGAAAGAGGCGAGCAATCTCGTGGGAAGACTTATAATCGAGAGCCACCTCTTCTAGATGTGCGTATATCGACTCCAAGTCAAAAGATCCGTTCAAATCGCTTCGCCATCATATCAGTTTTGACATGAAACAAGCTCCATTTGCCCTAAACCTCTGCTCATTCATGGACTTAAGTCCAGAAGATTTAAGACTTCAGGGAAACTCGGCTTAGGGTCTCGGAGGCAAGGACTCCTTTGATGGCTCTATTGATCCAGAACCCGTTCTATCTTAGAAACCTTTTCCTGAAGAGTAATAATCTGATCTTCAATGGCTTTAGTCTTAGACTTACGTTCTTTCATCGTTATCGTTTCTTACAGCTTGTTTTACCTGATAAAAACACTTTGCCTCATATAGCGAAAAACGCTGAAAAGGACCACAGGGACCGTCTAGCGCCTCTACGTCGGAGAGGGAATGCTCGTTTTTCGGCGGAGCCCCATAGAGACCTGAAATGGTCTTACGGATTAGCGCGCGCTTAAGTACTAAGGAAATCTAGAAGTGACTTTGGGATTTCTCTTGATCGAACCAACCACAAGCAGCGCCAGACTAAAAAACACAATAAAGGAAAACGCTTCGCACCATTTTTACCTGTTACTTAATGCTTTATTCATCTCAGGTATAATCTTCATCGGAACTCAGGTTCTGCTGTTCGTCAGCTTATTCACTGCTCTGTGGCTTTTGATGATAAGCTATTTTGCATACTTGTCCATCGTGTATGGCGCGTACAGGGTTATCACATCAAGATCAGTTGCAAGTTTCTTATCAGAGAGATACAAAGAGATCACGTTGACCTATACAAGTTCCACAATCATAGGCGCAATAGCGGCTTTCATAACCATACCGTTTGGTGTGACTGTAAGCCTGGTCATAACGGGCGGCCTAGCTTCGTCAAAATACTATTTTTATGCATCAGTCCTATCCTTAGTAGTCTTCGCTACAACCGGCTTGCATTTTGGAGTAAAAATGAGTCCAAAACTCAGTAAGGAAAACCTCAAGATAATATATGGGCTTCAACTTGAGATCATAAGAGCGATGTTGTGGGCTTTTACTTTCACGATTCTAGGGACAGCATATACTCAAGTGTTGACAGGAACGATAATCACAAGCGGGGAGATGATTCTACTCTCCTATACTCTTGTTGGCACGATAACGTTTGTCTTTGTTCCGCTTCTTCAGTCTGTTTTTATGATTCTAGATGAGTTACGTGATCGTGAGCCAGAGCAAAGATAGATCCTTATCAACGAACGATCTTTATTCTGTTCTTCCCAGGGGTCAGATCTTAAAACAGTCCTAGCCGGCCACGACTTGGGTATCGCTACTACGTGCTGCCTTCTTGTTCCAAGCTTCTGCAAACTTTGGGACAAGGTCTTTTGACAGAAACCAGTAATGAAACGTTTTTCCATCTACTTGTCGTGGATACAGGCTTTCGTAATAAAGATCCCGCTTCTTTGAGTAGAGATCAAAATATTCTAGAGCTTGGGCAAAAGAAAGTATCTTCACGTCAAATCTTTTTTGGTATCCAGACGTTTTTCTCAAGAAGACTAGGATATTGGGCGATAAATATTGACTCATCCTACTAAATATGCTCCCCACTTAGGGTGAATCCAAGGCAACCTATTCATGCCTTTGGAAGAGTTGAACTGCAGGATAGCCATGAAAAACAAGTAACCTCTTCCATCTTTCAAGTCAAAGATAACGTCATCGCCGGGTGTTCTGTCACGCCCATAAGTTGGAAGTGTTTCAAAGCTGGGATCTAAGTGAATACGACGCTTGAGAATCTCCCCCGGAACGTATTGCCCCCACTTTTTTTCCTCGTAAGTCGGTGGTTGAGGATCATGCCTGTGGTCTTCTTTCATTGGAAACTGCATGAAAAATGAAGGAACCATTACTAAAAATGGGAGCACGGAAACCCCAAAATCTCTTGTTGGCATTGGCGCCCAAGAGAGCGAATACGAGTTGGACCAAGAGAATAACTAGTGCATTGGAATCCATGGAAACCAAAGCCTAATTGTTCCAAGTACGATTGGAAGGGCTACCGAACCTGCAAGTTTCAACAATATGCCTACATCCCAGGGGTAAACTCTCATTTGGTAAGCCTCATCAAATAAACCCTGCATGACAAGTATACGAATTCCGAAATCCAAGCTTCCCCTTTTTTCATATTCTTGTAGGAGGGCCGTATATTGTTCTCCTGTCCTTTTGAGTATTTCCTTCTTACCTCTAACTGCGGCCCGGTTCAATGCAAATACCTGAATCATGAAGGAAAGCAAGACACTGGAGGCAAAAGATCCAGCACCAGCGATCGCAAAGGATACTGCTTGCAGATAGAGATCGCCACGTGTTGCAATCTCTATTGCCATCGGTATCATAAGAGCGCCAGTTGAGTACATGATCGTAGCCTTAATGCCAAAGTCCGCAAGGAACTCCATACCTCCAAACCTGTCGTCACTAAGGGAATTCAGCTTGAGATTGTATTTTCTTATGGCCAATACCAGCATCACTAATTGAACTGTTCCCCAAACTCCTATGCTTCCAAGCAAAGCGAGAACTACCCATGAGATCAAATAGAACAAGATGTACGCGAAGAAAGTATCATAGGAAAAAGCTTGTGACGACAATATCAATATTGAAACTATTACTGCTGCAGGTAGCCCAATAGCCAAGTATCCATAACTATGAAATTTCCTCTCATATGATTGAAGTTCTTCTATATGTCTTTCATCAAGTATGTCTAACATGTCCGACCAGAGTTCATCAACCATTTGTCCTGCCTTATATATCATAAATGGTCCTATGAATAGCCACGAAAGACAGGAAAGGTAACCGAAAGACCAAGGAACTGTCTGATGGGCAGAAAACAGAATCGCGGGCACAAAGAATAGACTACCAAATATTACTGAAGAAAAGATCGGAGGAACTCCTCGCTTTCTGAGGAACATTATAAACCTCACGATAAGAAAATCATTATGTACTACGGGTTTCGTGATTATTCCTCCTACCAACGCGCGAAAGTTCTCTGCAATCTTCTGCTAAGGAGTTGAACCATGATTCGCGGCAACAACTTTCTGCGCAACATACTATAGCTTGTTTCTCCCCGGGCTAGAGCAGCCCAATAGGAACCTGAAGAACTTCTAAGTAAGGTGAAAAACGTTGCGAAGTGATCATGGATCTTGTATGTGAGATCAAGAGCGATTCTAAGGTCTCTTTCAATCTCTTTTTCGCATATCTTTGAGTAGTGTGTCTCCAAGAAAGATGCGCTAGTGTTATTCTCGTTTATTGCTCTTACACACGCGTTAGCTGAAACCAGTCCGCTTTTCATGGCATAATAAATCCCTTCCCCTGTTAATGGATCGATGAATCCAGCCGCATCCCCAACAAGTAAAACCTTGTCTGAGACAATCTTGCGTTGAAAACCGCCACTTGGAGCGAGATGAGCGCGGAATTGTGGAATCTTGATATCTATCTTCTTCAACTTCGAAACGGTGCTGCAGAAATCCGTCAAAATTTTCAGAGGTTGTTCGATGTAGGCAAGGCACCCCCCTATACCCAGCGAGAGAGATGATTTCTTGGGAAATACCCACCCATATCCCAAAGGAATGTTAATGAAATATAGTTCAAAGATTTCTGGATCAAAAAAGTCCTCCAGCCTTTCCTTATCTAGGGCGATCGTAGTCTCCAAGCATAGCCCTACTTGATTTCTCTCCCATCGCTCGCGTATGCCTGTTATTCTGGCCGTTATGCCATTTGCACCGTCTGCGCCGATCACCATACACCCCTCGACCACACGACCGCTCCGTAGCACACAAACGACTTTGTCTCTTAGCACAGACATATCAATTACTTCATCTGAATCAGTGAGTTCACAGCCTTGGTCTACAGCCAGTTTGGTTAGGAAAGCGTCGAACTTGTCACGAAAAGTTGAGATTCCAATTGTTGTGTTTGAAGTAAGATTAACAAAATCTAGTGATGGAGAGAAAAAGCGAAAACCTTTGACATAGCGTTCGATAAGATCATCTGAAATTCTTGTGCCAATGAGTTTCAGGGCCTTACTAGAGACACCGCCACCACAAGGTTTTGATCTGGGTATTCTATCCTTCTCAATGATTGTTGTTCTTAGACCTTGCCTAGCACATTCTCTTGCAGCCATCGACCCAGCTGGTCCGGCTCCAATGACAATGACATCAAAACAGTCTCCCAAGCCCATTACCAATTCAATGTGGTTTCCAGGAACTTTATGTAGTTTCTTGAATTCATCCCTCCAAATAAATTTAGCAGCCCAAGCCGCCTATGGGATTTCTCCTTGGGCTTCTCAAGGATTATTTCATAGACGAACTCCGCCCTAGCGATAGATAAACCTACTCCGCTAAAAACCGACGCAAAGCTAACGACCCTATCCGCGATCTCTGGTTGAGTTCAAACCTGGAACTGTTCACGAATCAAATAGAGTATTATGTTATGACTTCTTGCATAAACCCCATGCATGATGCCCGTACACGTCCATATCATTGAGAATAGGATTGCAACAGTTGCATCGCTGTGGCCCGTCTGAACCAATAAAACCATCGCTGTCACATGTGCTATCGTAATCATTACTGTAACCCAAACAGCGTCACGCGACAAGGCAAGGTAAAACTGGAACTCCCAGTCTGATCTTCTCAGTTTCACTTCTGAGAGTAGCGAGTTTGGCTCGACAAAGTTGGTCATTTTTATAACCGTGTCAACGTAAGCGATCCACCATACTACTCCGGCAATCAAGGCGAAAAACGCCAGCAGAAGTCCATACATGCTTAGAGGTGTTGCCCCTTGCATACCAAGAGACAGTGCCGCAGGCAGAATGCCTGACAAGCTCCCGAAACCTGCAACTGCCGGTCTAAGTATCAATCCCTTTAACTTCACAAGACCAACAATGGTCAATAGGCTTGAAGTTGTAGCTGAGAGAATAGGAAGCACAATCCCAAAATATGGTGATCCTTGAAGCCAGCCCAAATACACCGTGGTTACAACAACGCCTGCAAAGATTAGGAGGCCTACGTAGAACTCAGACTTGTGACGTACCATCTTGTCTCAAACCATCGGCAACTCTAAGATGCTATTGTATTTAAGGACACACAAACTTTCAAGGATTTTGATAGGTTCTGTGCATTTGATGACACTCGCCTTACTTCCTCGGCTTGCCTAAATTTTAGAGGCCAGTCCTACAGTGTTGACTTGTGTATACCGGCTTCCTTCTCGATGCCCTCCAGACTCGTTCCCGACTGCGTCAGTTTATCCACCCATCTGCCCCTCTCCTCATAGCTCAGGTCTGCAAAATTGTTCTTCATCCCCATATCCGTTCTCTGCCAGTCCTTGACCTGTTCAAGCTGACCCCACTTTTCCCTGCCCAATCTATCAACGAACTTAACCAATCCCCTACTCATTTGGTCTCTCTCAAACTGGACTCTTTCCGTCTAAAATGCCTCCATCCATAAACGGCGTAAAAAATAGCTACAACAATAACAATCGGCATTACTATCAGACCGTAACAGACTACGGACCATAAAATAACATTGGCTACGAGAAGAGCTAGAAATACCCACCAAATACCCTTCGTTTAGCCTTCCCGCTCACCATTCTCACACGATACTATGCGACCGAATAACCTTTCTCAAACAAAGAATTTGCTCTAGCCAAGACTGCTTTTCTAGTCTCATCCTCCCAGATCCTCTTCTGCCCCCCATACCTCCTCACAATCCCTATGGAGACCCACATCCACATGTCCAGCCTCCTTAATTCCCAGCTTTGTAGTTTTGAACCACCTGATCTTTCTGTACTTCTTCCGAACAGCTAGGACCACGGACCCACCGACCCTCTCCGAAATTTCGAGGATGTGTTTCAGTTGTTTGGGTGGGAGGCTTGGATTTTTCCCTGTCTTGCACTCGAGGAGGATGATCTTCCCCTCCCTGATCGCCACGAGGTCCACGGGCCTCGACCCAGCACAACGGAACACTATGTAGCCCTCAGCCTTGAGACAGTCCCGCACCGCATACTCCAGGCCTCGTCCCTTGGAGACGTTGCTAGGCATCAGGTGAGCACCCTCAGCCCAGCCCTGTCGTAGATCTCTCTGAGTCGGTCAGGCGAATAGTCAGTGTAATGCCTTGACAGAATACTTTTCGGGACCCTGCCGCAGAATGCGTCCACATATCTGTCTTGGACACCCATTCTCGCCATCTCGCAGCAGAACCATACCCGCAAAGTTTTGAGGGTTATATGCAATCCTGTCTTGTCCATGGCCGCTCTGAACAGGCGCGATTCTTTGGCGCGAGCCATCGGGAAGAGCCTATCGCTTCTTTTGTTTCGGTTCTTTAGCCAATCTTTTAAGTCGGCATCTGCTTCCGAATTGTAGAAAGTCACCCACATCCGCTTGGTCGCTGACTCATAGTCGGGTATGATCATCCGCTTCTCAAAGTCCAAGTCTTTTAGCCGCAACTCCACGATCTCGTGCCTTCTAAGTCCAGAAGATGCCGCTAGCAAGAATATGGTCCGCTCCTCTGGGTCGTCGATTGTCTCGTAGAACTGTCGAATCTGGTCTTTGCGCGGGGCCGTGAGCGGTCTGATCTCGGGGTTTCCAAATCTTATGCCGTCCAATAGGGCGCTCTGTCCGAGAAACTTTCCGTAGAAGAGCCGCAACGCTTTGAGTATGTGGTCCCGTTTGTGTACGCTTATGCCATCCAAGGCATCTCGAATGTCGTCGCGGGTTATGTTGTTCGGACCCTTTCCGACTCTTTTGAAGAACGCTCTAAGGTAGTTAACGCGACCATGAACGGTCTCTGGTTTTCGCAATTGGTCTATTCGCAGAAACCTTTCAAAGTCTTTTAGAGCCAACTCCGCAGACTCTTTCTGTGCGGCGCCTCCCATTTCGAGCCTTGACGAGGCGGTGGTCGTGGGTTCGATTCCCTCCCGGCCCACCATACCATCTGATTCAGGAGGTGCTAGATACAGCGACGCAGATCCAGTTCTCGATGCGCCATGCGTGATAAAAACGATATAATCCTTCGGAAACAATGAGTTTTCTATGAAAGTCACGTTTGGCGTCCATCTGCCGCCTGAGGGCTTAACCTTCGCTCAGATGCGTGAAGCTTGCCTAGCCGCGGAGATGCAGGGCTACGACCTCTTCACCATCACAGACCACTTCTACCCCATGAGGCCGAGCAGCGCAGGATATCCCCTTGAGTGCTGGACAACCTTAGCCGGGTTCGCCTCCATAACGGAGAGGATCAAGCTTGGCCCTCTGGTCTCCTGTGTCGAGTACAGAAATCCAGCCCTGCTCGGAAAGATGGCTACCACGGTGGACATAGTCTCCAACGGTAGGCTCATCCTTGGGATAGGCGCTGGCTGGCACGAGGCCGAATTCAAAGCGTACTTCGGCAGTTTTCCAACCGTTAAGGATAGGGAGGACGCTCTTGAGGAGACGGCTCAGATCCTGCGTAGCATGTTACATCGAAGAGAAACTACCTTCAGCAAACGCTACCACGTGGAGAATCTGATCAATCTCCCTCCGCCGGTTCAGAAAGCCATCCCCATAATGATCGGAGGCAGCGGGGAGAAGCGGACCCTGCGCACCGCGGCGAGGTACGGCGACATAAGCCACTTCTTCGCCAACAGCACCGAGGAGGCTGAGAGGAAGATCGGCATCCTAAGAGAGCACTGCCGGAGGTGTGGCAGAGACTTCTCCGAGATTATGTTGGCTACGGGTGTGTCGCCAATCGTCGAAGGTGGACGCTTCTCTGCCCAAGTCAGCGACTATATAGAGGCTTGTTTGGGGCTGGGGGTTAGCCTGTTCACAGTAAGGGTCTCTGCCTTGGGAAGAGACTCGGCTGTCGAGATCCAGAGAAGATTCGCTGACGAGATCATGCCCTCCTTCAAAGCCTAGTTGCATGGACTGGGTTCCCTCATCGTCCCTCTAGGATACGCTCTTGGCATTAGACATACAGACGTTAATGCAGGATTAGTGAGAGCTGCTCCGTGCCAACAACCTGTCGTGGTTTCAGTTGAACCGCGCGATATCATGGGATGAGTTCCCTTCGGCCTGTCATCACACAACTCCCGTCATGGCGTAGTATACCCGGAACGCGCCTATAGACCTCGTTCTTCATGGAGAATTGAGGGATAGCGGTCGGATTTCTTAAATAGCGAATCCAAGAACTGTGAGGGAATATCGTCAATCTCATAGAGGGTGATGGTGGTTGATCAATACCGATAACATGCAGACGGATGACATCCTCAAGATAGCAAAGGATGCGCTGGAGAAGTGGAAGCTGAAGGATGTGGTGATTGCCTCCACTGGGGGTGGCACGGGGTTAGCGGCTGCCAAGCTCTTCAAGGACTTGGGTGCTAACGTGGTTGTGGTTGCTCACAGCGTCGGCTTCAGGGAGCCCAACACCAACGAGTTCAGCTCCGATTTGAAGAAGGAGATAGAGAAGCTGGGTGGCTGCGTGCTCTTCAGTACGATGCCATTCCACACGGTGAACGACGCTGTTCGGGGCAAGATGGGTAGCTCCATAGAGACCCTGATCGCGGACACGCTGAGGATGATGGGGCAGGGCACCAAGGTCTGCGTGGAGATCGTGGCTATGGCGTGCGACGCGGGTCTCGTGGAGAGCGGGAAGAACGTTCTAGCTGTTGCGGGAACCGGCAGGGGAGCCGACACCGTACTCGTCATAAGGTCGGCGAACAGCAGACGGTTCTTCGATTTGAGGATCGTGGATGTCGTAGCCAAGCGCCAAACCTTCTAGAATGCCACCCAAATCGATCTTGGGTAGGCTGTCTTTCTCTTGATTAACCCTTGAGCCGGCATTAATTTGGCACATGGCTTCGTGTCTCGATGCCTGGCCGTGCTTTCCAAGAACCTTTAAGCTTGAGATGTGTACGGGATTTTCACAGATTCAAGGAGAGGAAGTGGAGATGTCGAAGGGTCCCAAAGAGGATGCTACCCAGTGGATCACGAAGAATAGATCCAGGATCATCAAGATAAGCGACCAAATCTGGGGAACCCCTGAGGTAGGGCTGCAGGAGTACAAGTCGTCCTCTCTCATTGCGGGTGAGTTGGAGAAGGAAGGTTTCGCCGTGCAGCGCGGCGTGGCTGGGATGCCGACGGCGTTCGTGGCCAGCTACGGTAGGGGCAAGCCTGTCATCGGGGTCCTCGGCGAGTATGACGCCCTTCCGGGGTTGTCGCAGAAGCTGATTCCGAGAAAGGAGCCCGTGACTCAGGGTGCTCCGGGGCACGGCTGTGGGCACAACCTTCACGGCACGTCGGGGATGGCGTGCGCCATCGCGGTCAAGGAGGCGATGAGGGCGAACAGGATTGAGGGGACGGTGAAGTTCTTCGGCTGCCCTGCTGAGGAGACGCTGGTTGGGAAGGTCTTCATGGTGAGAGACGGGCTTTTCAACGGCGTGGACGCGGCGCTGAGCCACCACCCCAGCTACATGAACGCGGCCCCCATGATGAGCCACACGGCCATGAACTCGGTCAAGTTCCACTTCTACGGCAGAGCCGCCCACGCCGCTGGCTCCCCAGAACAGGGCAGAGGCGCGACCGACGCGGTTGAGCTCATGAACATAGGAGTAAACTACCTTCGAGAGCACGTTGTGCAGGAGGCTCGCGTCCACTACGTCATCGAGGACGGCGGTCACGAGCCCAACGTTATTCCAGCTTACGCCCGCTCATGGTACTACGTCAGGGCTCCGGAGCGGGACCAGGTCGAGTCCATCTACAACTGGGTTCTGAAGATCGCCGACGGCGCGGACCTCATGGCTGGGACGACCCACAAAGTCGAGTTCTTGACCGGCTGCTACAACACGCTGCCGAACCGAGGGCTGAGCGAGCTCATAACCAAGAACATGCGCGAGGTCGGTGCGCCCACATACAACTCCGAGGAGATGGCTTTCGCCAACGAGATGAACAAGACGATCCCGCCGGAGGAGAAGGTCGCATCTCTTCGAAGGTCGAAGAGGCCTGACTGGAAGGAGCTTGTGGACGTGGTCTTGGACACCAGCATCCCCGACCCGTGGGGTGAGGGAGAGGTCGCCGGCGGCTCCACTGATGTGGCTGATGTGAGCTGGCAGACCCCGACCGTGGAGTTCCAGACCAGCTCGGCGGTGCTGGGTACCGCAGGGCATTCTTGGCAGAGAACGGCGTTCTCGGGGATGAGCATAGGTCACAAATCCCTGATATTTGCAGCCCAGACGATGGCGGCTACCGCGCTAGACCTGATGACGAAGCGTGACATCTTGAAGGCGATCAGAGAGGAGTTTGCTTCGAGGACTCGAGGTATCGTGTACAGGTCTCCGCTACCACGAGAATTGAAGCCTCCCCTCCATCAGCTTCTGCCAATTCCTCCGGCTACATAGCGTAGAAGCTCAGGAGCGCC
>Ga0315314_1002084_pt1 | contig 16916 bp, 13 predicted proteins | sample TDP9_MG_FD_203631 | JGI IMG/M metagenome (GOLD analysis project Ga0315314, IMG submission 203631) | Freshwater sediment microbial communities from Lake Towuti, South Sulawesi, Indonesia - TDP9 | ecosystem: Environmental > Aquatic > Freshwater > Lake > Sediment | place: Indonesia: South Sulawesi...
GCAAGCGGCGGTTCGGGCCCGGCTTCCGCTTCCTGTTCGAAGATCTGCCTGAACCGGCGGTCCGCACGCTCGACATCAGCCGCTGACCGGCGCGGTTCCCGCGCCGACGCAACACCTCCCCTGCCGCTTCTGAAACAATGAGGAGGTCAGGCAACCATGAAAGCCATCCAGATCGAGAAACCCGGTGTGGTGACCCTCGCGGAGGTCCCCGACCCTGAGCCCCGCCCGGGCTGGGCGCGGGTCCGGATTCGCGTGGCCGCGGTCTGCGTGACCGATTTCGAGGTGTTGCGCGGCGCCATCGCCGCCAGTTACCCGGTTATCCCGGGCCACGAGTGGAGTGGCGTGGTGGACCGGGTCGGCTCGGCCTCGGATGAATCCTGGCTCGGCAGAAGAGTCACTGCGGACAACGAGATCACCTGCCTGGCCTGCCGTTACTGCCGGCGCGGAGAATGGAGACGCTGTCCCGAATACCGCCAGATCGGTTTCGCCGCCCCGGGCGCCTGGGCCGAGTATCTGCTCGCGCCGGTCTGTAACCTCCACCATTTGCCGGAATCCCTCTCGTTCGAACAGGGCGCGCTGCTCGAGCCGCTCGGCGTCGGGTTGGCGGTCGCTGCGATGGCCGGTTTGCGGGTGGGCTCCACGGTTGTCATTCTCGGCGCCGGTCCGATCGGGCTGAACTGCCTGGCCGCCGCCAGGGCCTCCGGCGCGCGCCGCGTTCTCTGCCTCGACCGCCGGCCGAAGCGCCTCGAGCTCGCCCGAAGCTGGGGAGCCATCGAGACGTTCGAAGGTCCCGACGAGCTGCGCCGGGCTGCCGCGGAGCTTCATCCCCATGGAACCGACGTCGTGATCGATGCCACCGGGTGCCCGGAGCTGCTGGGCCTCGGCCTGCGGCTGGCCCGGTTCGGAGGCGTGCTGGTGCTGGCCGGCTACTTCGGCGGAGCCGAGACCGCGGTCACGCCGGACGTGGTCCACGAGCGCAACGTGCGGGTCCTCGGGGCCGGCAACAACAGCGGCTTCACCGAGACAGCGGCCCTGGCCGCCGGCGACGGGCTACTGCGCACCGACGGGATGATCACCCACCGTTTCCGCCTCGAGGACTACCGCACCGCCCTCTCCCCCGAGCAGGTGGAAGAACCCGGCTACATAAAAGGAATTTTCATTTCTTAAGAGCGGAAGAGACCGACCACGAGTCTGTGCGGGGGGCGGCGGGTAACCGCCGTCCCTACCGCGACTAGCTCGACCCGATTTCAGGTCCCTTCCGCCCAGCTTGCCAGGTAGCGCTCCTGCTCGGGGGTGAGCCGGTCGATCTTGACGCCCATTGATTCCAGCTTCATCCGGGCCACCCGCTTGTCGAGCTCCTCCGGCACCGGGTGGACGCGTTTCTCCAGCGACGCGTGATTCTCGACCAGGTACTCGACCGCCAGCGCCTGGTTGGCGAAGCTCATATCCATCACCGAGGCGGGATGCCCCTCGGCCGCCGCCAGGTTGATCAGCCGGCCTTCGCCCAGCACATAGACGCGGCGGCCGTCCCGGATGGCGAACTCCTCGACGAACTCGCGCACCTGCCGCCGCGAGGAAGCCATCTTGCCGAGCGTCTCCAGGTCGATCTCGACGTTGAAGTGGCCGGAGTTCGCCAGGATGGCGCCGTTCTTGAGCCGCTCGAAATGCTCGCGGCCGATGACGTTCTTGTTGCCGGTGAGCGTGACGAACACGTCGCCGATCTCGGCCGCCTCGGCCATCGACATGACGCGGTAGCCGTCCATCAGGGCCTCGATCGCCTTGATCGGGTCGGTTTCAGTGATGATCACGTTGGCGCCCATGCCCCGCGCGCGCATGGCCACGCCGCGGCCGCACCAGCCGTAGCCGGCCACCACGAAGTTGCAGCCGGCCATCAGGATGTTGGTCGAGCGGATGATCCCATCCACGGTGCTCTGCCCGGTGCCGTAGCGGTTGTCGAACAGGTGCTTGGTCATCGCGTCGTTGACGGCGATCACGGGGTAGCGGAGCACCCCGTCCCTGGCCATCGCACGCAGGCGGATCACTCCGGTGGTCGTCTCCTCGGTTCCGCCCAGCACGGCTTCCAGCAGCTCCTGGCGCTTGGTGTGCAGGGTGGTGACGAGGTCGCAGCCGTCGTCCATCGTGACTTGCGGCTTGTGATCGATGGCGGCGGTGATATGCGAGTAATAGACCTCGTTGGATTCGCCCTTGATGGCGTAGACAGGAATGCTGTAATCGCGCACCAGCGTGGCGGCGACATCGTCCTGGGTGGAGAGCGGATTCGAGGCGCAGAGCACCGGGGAGGCCCCGCCGTCCCGCAAGGCGATCATGAGATTGGCGGTCTCGGTGGTGACGTGCAGGCAGGCCGAGATGCGGATTCCAGCCAGCGGCTGCGTCTTGATGAACTGCTTGCGAATGGTCTGCAACACCGGCATGGACTGAAAGGCCCATTCGACCCGGCGCTTGCCCGCGTCGGCCAGCAAGACGTCCTTGATGTCGCAGCCCACGGAAGTCAGGGGATTGGTTGACATGAGCTCCTCATCAGACCTGGGCCACGCTGGCCGCCGAGAGCTGCGCCTCTTCGCGCAGGATCCCGGCCCGGTCAGTGGCCTCCCAGGTGAAGGTCTCCTCGGGGCGGCCGAAGTGGCCGTAGGCGGCGGTCTTCCGGTAGATCGGCCGGCGAAGCTTCAGATGGTCGATCATCCCTTTGGGCGTGAGCGGGAAGTGCGCCCGGATCAGCGCCACGAAACGGTCTTCGGAGATGGCCCCGGTGCCGTAGGCGTTGACGGCGATCGAGACGGGTTCGGCGACGCCGATCGCGTAGGCCAGTTGCACTTCGCACCGCCTGGCCAGGCCCGCCGCCACGATGTTCTTGGCAATGTGCCGGGCCATGTAGCAGGCCGAGCGGTCCACCTTGGTCGGGTCCTTTCCCGAGAACGCGCCCCCGCCGTGACGCCCCATTCCGCCGTACGTGTCCACGATGATCTTTCGCCCGGTCAAGCCCGTATCGCCGTGCGGACCGCCGATCACGAAGCGGCCGGTCGGGTTGATGTGATATTGCGTGCCGGAGTCCGCCATCTCGGGAGGGATCACCGCTTCAATGACGTGTTTCTGGACCTCGGCGCGCAGCGTGGCGGTGGACACCGCGTCGCTGTGCTGGGCCGCAAGCACCACCGCGGCAATCCGCTTCGGCCTGCCGTTCACATATTCGACGCTGACCTGGGACTTTCCGTCCGGCCGCAGAAAATCCACCAGGCCGGCGCGGCGAACCTCGCTCAGCCTGCGCACCAGCTTGTGCGCCATCATGATGGGCAGCGGCATCAGCTCAAGCGTTTCATCGCAGGCGTAGCCGAACATCAGCCCCTGGTCGCCGGCCCCGCCGGTGTCCACTCCCCTGGCGATGTCCGGCGACTGCCGCTGGACCATGTTCAGCACCCCGCAGGTCTCGCAGTCGAAGCCGTAAGCCGCGTCCGTGTAGCCGATGTCGCGGATGGTCTCCCGCGCCAGTTTCGGGATATCCAGGTGAGCGGCGGTGGTGATTTCGCCGGCCACCACGCAGACTCCAGTGGTCACCAGCACCTCGCAAGCCACGCGACCGGTTGGATCCTCTTTCATCACGGCGTCCAGCACCGCGTCGGAGATCTGGTCGGCCATCTTGTCGGGATGGCCCTCCGTCACCGACTCCGAGGTGAACATGTAGCTGCGACCGTCTGACACTGAATATCCTCCTTAGAAGAAGTTGGACGGAGCCACCCCCGCCGGCCTGCGCCGCCCGGCCTTCCGTGTTTGGCAGCAACTCAAAGTTTATCGGAGCGACGTGGACCCGGTCAAACTCATCGAAATGATCTTGATCGCGATGTCGCGGTCGATCCTGGGCAGCGGAACGCGCACCTGGCCGTCCCGCGCACTGCCCTCGGGCGAACGCGCCTCTTCACTCGCGGTGATCCGTCCCTCGTAGGTGTCCCAGTACTCGATCCGGTATTTTCCCGGAGCGAAACCGGCCACCGTCAACTCGCCGCCTTCCACGGCGGGGACAGCCTCGCCATGGATGACGTTCCACCACGTGTGTGCCTTGTTCTGCACCCACAAAATCGTGAGTGTCTTGCCCTGGAGCCCGAGGACACGGAGGTTGTCGCGGTTGGTCTCGCATGTGACCCGCTGGAACCCGGCCGTGGTCCACGGAATGTCTTTCACGAAGTTCGCCACGGCCCGGAAATGGCCGTAGAGGTCTTTCTTATCGACGTACACTCCCCAGTACCAGACGTGGCCCGTCCCCGCCGCGCCGTAGGCGAGCGGCGCCCACAATCCGTTGTGCAGATGGATGCCGTTCTGGTCGCGGTCGCCCAGCGCGGCCACCTCGGGCTTCTCACGCATCACGCCGAATTCGGTGAAGATGAACGGCTTGTTGTAGTGGTCCACCGCCGCCAGCCACTTCACCATGAAGCCGGCCATGTCCCGCGCGTTCCGCTCCGCTTCGGGCGAGAAATAGTAGTAGCCGTGCATCTGGGCGAACTCGTTCTCGTCCATCTCCCACATTTCGGAGTAGACATCGGTCGAGCCCAGGCTGTTGGTTGTGAGGTGCCGCCATGGATCGATGGACTTCAGATACCGGCACATCTCCTTGTTCCAGCGCAGGATGATGTCCTTCTTGTTCTCCCGAATCCCGATCGCGTTGATCTCGTTCCACAGCTCCCACGCCAGCACGTTCGGGCTGTAACCCCAGCGCGCCACCGTGTACCGCAGGCGGTTCTGGAAGAGGCGCCACGCTTCGGGCAACGTGAAAAAGTCCTTGATGTCCCTGCACGGCCCGCCGTTGCTCACGCTGTAGGCGTAGTCCTCGAGGTCGAACTGCTTCCGCGGCTGGCCGCGCGGCGTGATATTGCGGATCCAGTCGATACACATCTTCTGGTATATGCCGCATTGCTCGGAAAGCTCGATCACCTTGTCGAGCCGCCAGGCGTTGTCGAGCCGGTACTCGCCGATGGGGCCTAACTCGAGGGCGAACATCCGATGCCCGATCCACAGGCGCGAGTAGTTGGCTCCGGTCTTCGCCAGCTTCGGGATGAGGCGCTCGTAGTCGGTGAGCGGCCCGCCGACCATGTTCTCGCCGAGCGCGAAATACGGCGTGCCGTCCTCGAATTCGAAATAGCGCGGGTCTTTTCGCGAGACGCGGATGCAGCCGTGTCCCTCGGCAGGCCGCACCTTGAAAGCGACCGGCTTCGAGGCGGCCGTGCCCGAGCGGTCGCGTGCACGGACGCCCACCCTGTAAGCGCCGGGCTCGGACGGCATGAAGCGCACCCGCCACTCCGGTTGGCCCACCGGCTTCAGGACTTCGCCCCATGGGCGGTCGGGATTGGCCAGCGGCGCCCTTTCGTGCTCCTGATAAAAGAAGGCGGGCACGGTCATGGTCTTGCCGGATGGGACGCGGAACAGCGCATCCACGGCGATCTCGTTTGGGTCGAAGGGAGTCTCGAACGTCCCGGTCACCTCGAGACGCAACTCCACCCGCTTCCAGCAGGCCGGATCTTCGGTCAGCATCGACGCCTTCCGGACCGCGAGCTTGCCGGTCTGCCGCCACTTGCTCGTCCCGGCGGCGCCCGCGGCGCCCAGCGCCGCGACACACGCCAACAGCACCGCGCGTGAGAGCATTCCGAATCTCCTCCCGGTCACCAGTTCAGTTTCAATGCCATCTGGATCTGCCGCGCGCCGCCCGCGCCGCTGATGACGCCGAAGCTGCTGCTGCCCACCGTGGTGCCGGGCCCGCTGAGCTGCGGCGTGTTGAACGCGCTGAACATCTCCAGGCGGTATTGCAGGTTCAGGCGGCGCTCCGGCCCGATGTAATTGTTCTTGAACACCGAGAGGTCCGTGCCGCGCACACCCGGGTTGCGCGTATCGGGCAGGGTGCGCCCGGTGTTGCCGAACGTGTACGCGGGCGGCTGAGAGAACACGCTCGTATTGAACCACCTGGCGATCCGCGAATCCTTCGTGCCTCCGGTGATGCGCGCTTTCCGCCCGTCGTTGTTCGGCCGTTGCCCCCCGACGTACGAGTTGTTCGATGCCGGGAAGAGGATCAGCGGCGTGCCGCTCTGGAAGGTCGTGATGCCGTTGATCTGCCAGCCGGAAACGATGCGGTCCGCTGCCACCGGCAGGGCGGCCAGGAACCGCTTGCCCTTCCCGAACGGCAACTCATAGACATAGCTGAACACGGCGCGCTGCGCAATATCCATCGACGATACGGCGCGCTCCAGCCGCCGGTTGGTTTGATCGAGGCGGGCATTGGCGACCGGTCCCAGCCAGGTGACCGCGTTCGAAGCGTCGTCAATCAGCTTGCCGGCGGTGTAGGCCACCAGGAAGCCCGCGCCCTGGGAGAAGCGCTTGTCCACGCGGACGGTCATGGCGTGGTAGATCGAATCCGCCCCCGGCTTGCGCGACGCGTAGATGCTGGTGTAGTGCGGCCACGGCTTCTGCAACTGCACCCACTGCACCGTCGGCTTGCTCAGCGAGGACGCCGGGTTGGTAATGACCCCGAAGAACGGGTTCGGCACCATGCGGATCAGCTCCGGCCCCAGCTTCATGAGCGACGGGGAGACCTGGTTGAACCCCCTGCCGCCGTCGCCGTCGATCAGCCGGATGCCGCGGTTGCCGAGATAGCCGATCTCGAAGACCATGTTGCCAGGCAGCTCATGCTGGACGTTCAGGTTCCATTGCTGGATGTACGGGTTCGCGTAGTTGTCGAAGAGGCATTCGCCCTGGCTCAGCCCGAGGTTGGTTGACGCGCCCTCCGCGCGCCCCGGCGGGAAGTTGAACCCTTCCGGATACGGGTTGCTGAGAGTGGCGTAGATGGTGCGCATGTTGTCGAAACTGCCCGTGAAGCTGCTGTTGGTCCGGTAGCCCTCCTGGCCGAGGCCGCCGGAGACGCCGGCCGCCTGCTGCGCGGCGGGCGCGTAGGCGATTCCGTAACCGCCGCGGATCACCATTCGCCGCGTGAGATTGTACGCGAACCCGAAGCGCGGCCCGAAATTGTTCTTGTCCGTCGGAGTCTGCCGCCGGCGCCCCGGGCCCACGAAGTGCATCGCCCCGCGCAGGTTGCCGCAGGCCGGGCACGCCGCAGCCGGAACCTTGCCCTGGATGGGCGACGTCTCGTACATCTCGAACCAGCCGAGCTGATCGAAGCGTTCCGTCCGCGGCGTGTCCAGGTCGTATCGCAGGCCGAAATTCAGCGTGAGCTTGTGCGTCACTTTGATGTCATCCTGAAGGTAGCCGGTGTAATAGGAGCTGGCCGTCGCCGAGACGGGGTCATGGCTCCACTGCCCGCCGCCCGGCAATCCCAGCAGGAAAGAAGCCAGCGGGAACCCCGCCGTAGCGCTGTAAGTCGTGATTTCCTGCTGCGTCCAGCCGTTGCTGAAGGAGTAGCTGCCGGACGGGTATCCCATCTGCTGGTAGTTGAGCAGGAACTGGCGGGTTTCGGCGCCGGCCTTGATGGTGTGGCGCGAGAGGATCTTGGTCACGCTGCCGTTCAGCGTGTGCACCATGCCGGCGGAAGCCGCCCGCACCCAGCCGCCCTGGCCCAGGTTGCTGGCGGCGCCGCTGAAGGTCAGGTTGGGGAACTCGTTCCCGTTCCGGGCGGCGACCTCGTTGAAGTACTTCGGCCAGCCCAGCGAGGTCAGGTCGAATCCGTTGGAGATGGGCATGCCCGCCGAGCGGTTCCGGCCGAAGCCGTATCGCAGGTTCGCGATCAGCGTCGGGCTCAGCGTGATCGTGTGGTCGAGCGAGACGCTCCGCTGCCCGGAATTGCCGTTGCTGCCGCTGGGGGCGCCGGGATTGCCCTGCCCGTACGCATTGAACGCCCGGCTGTTGCCCCATCCGACCGACACGCGGACGAACATGCGCCAGGTTGGCGTCCAGTTGTGATCGATGCGGGTGTCGGTGCGGTAGCCGTTGCTCGGCGCCGTGCCCGCGTTGGTGTAATTGTTCACGTTGGTGTATGGATTCACGGGCGTGACGTTCGCGGCGGGGAAGTACTTGATGGCATTCCGCGCGATGGGGTTGATGCGGTCGGCCGGAATGCGGTTGCCCGCGATCGGGTCGCGGATGTACTTGCCCGGCGTCTTCGGGTCCTCCCGGACCGTGAGCGGATCGTAAAGCGTGATCGGCGCGCCCGAGGCGTTCCGCAGGTTGGAGAAATCGCCGGTCCGCCATTCATCGATCGGAACCGTGCCGGTGTACACGCTGCGCGACCTCGAGTTGGTGCCCTCCAGCCCGACGAAGAAGAAAGACTTGTCGCGCCCGTCGTAAACGCCGGGAACGAAGAGGGGCCCGCCGAGCGTGCCGCCCCACTGGTTCCTCTTGAAGCTGCCCCTGGGACGCCCGGCGCGGTTCGCGAAGAAGTTGTTCGCATCCAGTTTGCTGTTGCGCAAGAAGTCGTAGGCGGTGCCGTGGAGCTTGTTGGTGCCGGACTTGGTGGCGACGTTGATCACGCCGCCGCCGAACCGGCCGTACTCCGCCGCCAGCGCGTTCACCTGGATCGTGAACTCCTGGACGGCGTCCACCTGCGGCTCGTAGATGCGATTCGTGATGCCGGGATTGTTTTCCGCCGCGAGGTCCGTGACGCCGTCAATCTGCAAGTCGCTGGTGGCGTTCCGGCCTCCCCCGATGTTCGGCGTCGAGCCGCCGCCGGTCGGGTTCACGCCCGGCGTCAGGTTCGCCAGAGCGAATGCGCTCCGGCCGTTCAGCGGCAGGTCCATGATGATCTTGTTCTCGATCACCTGGCCGATCGAGGAGGTGTTGACGTCAAGCGGCGGCGGAGCCGCCTCAACCCGGATCTCCTGCGTCAGCGCACCCACCTCGAGCGCGAAGTCCACGGAACGGTTCTGCGCCACGTCCAGCTTGATCCTCTCCTGCTTGACGGGGCGGAAACCTTGCTTCTCGACGGCCACGGAGTACGTGCCGGCAAGCAGGAACGGCTGCACGTAGCGGCCGGAAGCGTCCGTGCGGACTTCCTTCACCTCGCCGGTGTCCACATTGGTGATTACGACCCTGGCTTCAGGGACCGCGGCGCTGGTGGCGTCCTGGACTGTTCCCTGAATGGTTCCCGTGGGAGTTTGACCCAGCAAGGAAACGGAGAATACAAGAGCGGGGAGCATTAACTGAGCGCGCATTGGCCCAACCTCCGCCGAAGTCTACACCGGGCATCCGCCGCCAGTCAAGACAGGGTCCGGATCGTAGCATAATGGTGGATCGCAGGTTGCTGGAACGAATCAGGTGCACCCCTCGTACCAGCCAATAGAGGCACCGAGATGCCTTACTGTTGCCAGTGTGGAAACCCGGCGGCGGACACCGATCTATACTGCGCCCGATGCGGGGCGCGACAACCGGTCGCGCCCGGCAGGGGCGAGCCGTCCCCCGGTTTAAGCCCGCGGGCCGCCTCGGTCCTCTGCTACATCCCGTTCGTCGGCTGGATTGCCGCCATTGTGGTGCTGGCGTCGGAGCGATTCCGCCAGAACCGCTCGGTGCGCTTCCACGCGTTTCAGGGACTCTATCTTTTCGTGGCCTGGCTGATCGTGGATTGGGTCATCGGGCCGTTTTTCCGCTGGCTGCCCGGCATGCATTTCCGATTCGACAAGCTCCTGGAACTCGGGCTTCTGGTCGTCTGGATTTTCATGATCGTGAAGACAAGCCAGGAACGAACCTTCTCCTTACCGATTCTGGGCGAACTGGCGGAGCGGTCGGCGTCGGAGAGCTAGGGTCGCCGTTCCAGCCCTTCCCGTTGTTTCCCAGCCAGGCTTCCTGTGTTATATTTATTCAATCGAGTGAATATTTACTCACGGGCCGGTTTCAAGACAGAGACGCAGCAATGAGACGACGAATCGGCGTGGTGGGCTTTCGAGGGTACAGCGGCGCCGAGCTGGTGCGGATCCTCCTGCATCATCCCCATGCCGAACCCTGGCTTCTCGAACACCGGCAGGAGCCGGACGATCAGACGTACCTGAAGCACCAAAAGCCATTGCCGCGGGCGCCGCTGAGCCCCGAAGCGGTGCGGACGGTGCACCTCGCCCTGGTGTTTCTGGCGACGCCGGCCGAGGTCTCCATGGAATTGGCGCCCTGGCTGTTGGAGACGGGCGCCAAAGTCATTGATCTCTCCGGCGCCTTCCGCCTGCGCGTCCCCGAGACGTACAGGCGCTGGTACAAGGAGGAGCACACCCAGGCGCAACTGCTGGCCGAAGCCGCCTACGGACTGCCGGAGTTCTACCGGGAGCGGGTGGCGGGCGCGCGCCTGGTCGCGAACCCGGGATGCTATCCGACTGCGGCCAGCCTGGCCATCCGGCCGCTGGTGGAAGCCGGCGTGGTGGACCGCTACGCCGGGATTGTCTGCGACGCCAAGTCGGGGACCAGCGGCGCCGGGCGCAAGCCGAGCCTGCGGACCAGCTTCTCGGAGGTGGACGAGAACCTCTCGGCCTATTCGATCCTGGAGCACCGCCACGTTCCGGAAATCCTGCTGAACTGCGACCTGGAGGAAGGCGAACTCAGCTTCACGGCGCACTTGCTCCCGCTGCACCGCGGCATCCTGGAGACGATCTACTTCCGGGCGCTGGAAATCGGCAGCGCCGAGGAGTTGTTCGGCATTTATGAGAAGCGCTACCGGGGCGAGCGGTTTATTCGCCTTTATGAGGCGGGCTGGGTGCCCGAGTTGCGCGCGGCGCAACACACCAACTACTGCGATATCGGCGTAAAGTACGACCCCGCTACCGGCCGCGCGGTGGTCGTCGCGGTGATTGACAACCTGGTGAAAGGGGCCGCGGGGCAGGCGGTCCAGAACATGAACCTCGTCTTGGGATTCCCGGAGGCGGAGGGCCTGGTTTGAGCGTGGGGATGAGGCTGCTCGTAAAAATCGGGGGCACGCTGCTGGATTCGCCGGACTCCCGCCGGCGGCTCACGGGAGAACTCGCCCGCGCGGCGCACGACGGCGTCCGAATGGTGGTTGTGCATGGCGGCGGCAAACAGATGACCCGGTTTCTGGCAGAACGCGGAGTGGAGAGCCGGTTCATCGATGGCCTCCGGGTGACGACGCCGGAAACCCTGGATGCGGTGCTCAAGGTTCTGGCCGGCAGCGTCAACCAGGAACTCGTTGCGGCTTTCGTCGAAGCCGGCGCCAAGGCGGTGGGTCTGTCCGGGATCGATGCCTGTCTGACCGAAGCCGAACCGATGAATCCAGCCCTGGGCGCGGTAGGCCGCCCGGTGCGCTCGAACACGGAGTTGCTCGAGCTGCTCACCGGGAACACCTACCTTCCGGTGGTGGCGTGTGTCGCAGGCGATCGGCAGGGTCGTGTTTACAATGTGAACGCTGACCAGATGGCATCGTCCTGCGCCGCGGGCTTCCGGGCGGAGCAACTTCTGTTTCTGACCGATGTGGCGGGCGTCCTTGGCCCGGGCAAGGAGCTCATCCCGCTCCTGACGGTGCCGGGGGCCGAGCGCCTGATCCGCCAGGGCATCGCCACCGGGGGCATGCAAGCCAAGCTGAATGCCGCGATCGAGGCGTTGCGGCAGGGAGTCGGCCGGGTGGCCATCGCTCCAGGCGCCGAACCCGATGTTCTCGGGCGCCTGTTGGGCGGCGAGGCCATAGGGACCCGCCTCGTCCGGGAGGCGACCGGTGATTGAGCCTCTTGCCGGGCCTGCCGCGGAAGCGGCAGGGGAGCACGATGTGGCGATGGCCATCCGCAAAGCGTCGATGGGTGACGTCCCGCATTTATTGCGTTTAGTTAATGCTTATGCAGCGCAGGGCATCATGTTACCGCGCACCGAGTTCGAGATCTCGGAGAACCTCCGCGACTTCACCGTAGCTTACTCGGGTGACCGCCTGGCTGGCTGCGGAGCACTGCACTTCTACACGCCGACCATGGGAGAAATCCGCTCGCTGGCCGTCGAGCCGGACTGGCAAAAGCGCGGCCTGGGCAAGCGACTGGTCGAGGCGCTGGAGTCCGAGGCGCGCTCTTACGGTCTGGAGGCCGTCTTCGCGTTCACGTACATTCCGGGTTTTTTTCAGAAACTGGGATTTTTCGAAGTCGAGCGCGGCGAACTCCCCCTAAAGGCGTGGAAGGACTGCCTGCGCTGCCCTAAGTTCCAGTGCTGCGACGAGATCGCGGTGATGAAATACTTCGAAGGCGGAGCAACGCGGGGGACGTATCCCCTTATGCGCGGGTCTGAACTGCCGAAGGAAGTTCCTCCGATTCCGCTGCCCACCCCGTCGGCCACAGCGAAACGTCGATCAAATTTCTAGGAATTTCCCGATTTCTAATCCCCCCAAAGGGACGGAATCATTGCCCTCAAAAAACACCGTTTCGAATTGAGAGAAAATGGGTCCATTTTTTACTGCCGATCTGTATAATTGAGCGAAAGCGCAACGCCGCGACTGGAATAGGACGGCGATGAAGGCACAAACGGTCGATATAAAAGAGTCCACCGGAAGAATACTGTGCTGCACGATTTTCCGTCCCGGCGGTAAGAAACTGCTGGCCAAGGGTCATGTGATCAGCGAGGAAGACGTCCGGCTTTTGCTTACAGAGGGCATGGAGAAGGTCTGGGTCACCGAACTGGAAGAGGGCGAGGTAGGCGAAGACGAGGCGGTCATGGCGGTGGCGGCCGAGATGGGTTGCGGCGCGCTGGAGATCCGCCTGGCTGCCGGCGGCCGGGCCAACCTGCTGGCCACCGAGGATTGCTGTGTCCTGCTGGATGACGAGCTTCTCCGGCAAATCAACTGCACCTCGAGCATCGTGATCGCTACCGCGCCGAATTTCAGTTACGCGAGAGCCGGGCAGAGAATCGCGACCGTGAAGAGCGCCCCGTTCGCGGTGGCACGGCCGCAACTGGAAGCGGTGCTGATGATCCTGCGCGAGCGGGGGCCGATTTTGCAGGCGCGGCCGATTCGCACACCGTCGGTCGGGGTGCTGTACACCGATCCGTTGAACGGAGACCGCGCCCGCCAGTTGTTCGAGAACATCACCCGGCAGAGGCTGGAACGCTTTTCGATTTCGGCGACCTACGTGCTTTCGAGCATCGAAGAAGAAGGCGCAGTGGCGCGCTCGCTGCAACACCTTGTGCGGGCAAGGCCCACGCTTATCCTGGTCGCCTCCACGACCGCCCCGGCCGGGCCGGAAGACGTGGTCGGGCGCGCGCTCGCCCATGTCGGCTGCCACCTGGAGAAATTCCTCGCCCCGGTGGAACCAGGCAACCTGCTGCTGCTGGCATACAAAGACGATGTTCCGATCGTCTCGGCGCCAGGGTGTTTTCGTTCCGCCAAGCCGAACGTGGTGGACCTGGTGCTGCCCCCCATGCTGGCGCGCTACCGGGTTTCGGGCTGGGAAATCGCCTGTCTCGGTCACGGAGGTCTCTTGGCCTGAACGGTCTCCTCCACTACCATGGGGGCGCCACCTCCGAGCGCCCCCATGGGTGCTCCTTAGCCGGGCGTCTCGCCAACGCCCGGCTTTTTTTTACCGGGCCACACCATCGAGTGCGTCTTGCAGGGGCGAGGCACGCCTCGCCCCCGACCCTCGCACGTGAGTTGACAAACGGGTGCGGCTGGCGGAAAGCTGAAAGCTGACGATGAAAATCAGCAGCGTGCGCTCGTTCTTGTTGTCCCACCCATTTCCAGAGCCGCTGAAGCTGCCCTTTTACGGCGGCGAGCGGACGATCGTCAAGCGCGACGCGATGCTCATCCGCATCGAAACCGAAAACGGGCTGGTCGGGTATGCGCCGGGCCCGGCAAGCGAAAAGGCGCAGTGCGCGATCGAGACGACGATCGCCTCTTTTCTGGAAGGCAAGACGCTCGCTGATCCCGACGCACTGCGGGTGTTGTTCCTCCAGGGCCCGGGCAACGGAGCGGACCTCGTCAAGATTTACTCCGCCGTGGAGATCTCCCTCTACGACCTGCTGGGTAAAGCGCTTGGCGTGCCGGTTTCGGAGCTGCTCGGCGGGCGGGTGCGGGACCGCATCCGGCTCTATGGCAGCGCCGGCATGTACATGCCCCCGGAGAAATACGCCGAAGAGGCCGCCGCGGTTGCCGCCATGGGTTTTCCCGCTTATAAGATGCGGCCCGCGCTGGGGCCCGACGGGGATCTGGAAACCGTCCGCCGGATGCGGGAAGCCGTGGGCCCCGATATCGAGCTCATGGTGGACGCGCACGCCTGGTGGCGCATGGGCGACCGCAGCTACGACTGGGAGACCACCGAGCGACTGGCCCGCGAGCTGGCCGAATTTCGAATCGCCTGGCTGGAGGAGCCCTGGCCCCCGGATGACCACGAAGCCTACCGCCGGCTGAAGGAAAAGGGATACGTGCCGCTGGCGAGCGGCGAGCACGAGCCGAGCGAGGACCGCTTCCTCGACTTGATCCAGTCCGGCAGCGTGGACTACGTCCAGATGGACATTTGCTGCCAGGGCGGTTATCCCACCGCCCGCCTGCTGTTCACCGAGATCGCGCGGGAGGGACTCCGCTTCGCGTTCCACAGTTGGGGCACGGCGCTGGAGTTGATCGCGGCGGCTCAACTGGGCATCTGCTGGCCGGAACTGGTGGTCGAATGGCTCGAGTATCCCTGCTACTCGACGCCGGCTCGCCGCGGCATGTACCCCTTCCCGCTGGCCGAGGAGATTCTCACCGGGCCGCTTCAGATCGAGGGCGGCGACCTGGTGGTTTCCGCCGAGCCGGGGCTCGGCGTTCAGGTGAACGAGTCAGTGCTCGAGCGCTATCCCTGGGTCCCCGGTCCGTGGAGCTACTTCCGCCTGGATTCGCCGGCCGAGACCTGGTACGTCACCTCCGACCACAGCGTGAAGTGGGAGGGGAAGCTCCCCGACTGCTGACTCCCCGGCTCCTGACTTCCTGCTATCCTGGATTCGCTTGGGCATGTGGAGCGAACTGATCGGGGGGGCGGCCTGTGCCGGGGCGGGGCTGGTGAGCTATGGAATCGCCGGGCGGCGCTCGCAGTTGTTCGGGCCGTCTGTCTACCGGGGGCCGGCCGATCGCCCGGCTCTCGCCCTGACATTCGACGACGGGCCGAGCGAATCCACACCCCGCCTGCTCGAATTGCTGGAACGGCACGGCGCGCGGGCCACCTTCTTCCAGTGCGGCCTGAATGTGGAGCGGCTCCCGCGGGTGGCGGGCGAAGTCGCCCGGGCGGGACACGAGATCGGCAACCACAGCCACTCCCACCCCGCCTTCTGTTTCCGCCCCAGGCGTTTCATCTATGACGAGCTGCGCCGGGCGCAGGAAACCATCACCGAGGCAACCGGCTCTCGTCCCGTCCTGTTCCGCGCCCCTTACGGCATCCGCTGGTTCGGCCTGCGCGAGGCGCAGAGCCGCCTCAAATTGCTGGGCGTGAGCTGGACGGTGATCGGCTGGGATTGGAAGCTTCCCGCCCCGCGGATCCTGGCGCGCCTGCGGCGCGGCGCGCGAAACGGCGCCATCTTCTGCCTGCACGACGGCCGGGACGTCCAGCGAAATCCCGATATCCGGGAGACGCTCGAAGCCGTTGGCCGGCTCATTCCCGAGCTCCGCGCAGGCGGCTTCCATTTTGAGACAGTGAGCGAGCTGATATGCCCGAAGAACTGACCCGACGAGCGATTTCCTGCATCGCGGCCTGCCAGAAGATCCCGCCCGACAGGATCACGCCCGACAGCACCTTCGAGGAGCTGGGGATCGATTCGCTGGACGGAATCAACATTCTGTTTGCCCTGGAAAACGAGTTCAACATCAACATCCCCGACGAAGGCGCCAGGGACATCCGCAGCGTGCGCCAGATGCTCGACCAGTTGGAAAAGCTGCTTGGGGACGGGAGGGCCGGCGCCGTTTCGCAGGTCTGAGCATGCCAGGCCGTCGAGTGGTGATCACGGGCATCGGAGTGATCTCCGCCCTCGGCCGCAACGCCGGCGAGTTCTGGCAGGCGCTCAGCGAAGGCCGCCCGGGAATTGCCCGGCTGGAGGCGGTGGATCCCGGCGCGCTGCGGTTCCAGAACGCCGCCGAGGTGCGCTCCTATCAGCCCGGCGATTTCTTCCGGGAGAAGGAGCTGGACTTCATCGACCGTTTCGCCCAGTTTGCCGTGATCGCGGCGCGGGAGGCCCTCTGCGATGCGGGAATTGGGTGGACCGCCGGCCTGCGCGAGCGCACGGCGGTTGTGACGGGCTCGTGTGTCGGCGGCCAGACGACCGAAGACGAGGGCTTTCAGAACCTGTACCTGCATCAGCGGCCACGCGTCAACCCGATGACCATCCCGCGTTCGATGGGCAACGCCGGCGCCAGCCACATCTCGATCGAGTGCGGGATCACCGGCCCCGCTTATACCATCTCGACGGCCTGTTCTTCCTCCAACCATGCAATCGGCCTGGCGTTCTGGATGGTGCGCCACGGGATGGCCGAGGCCGCCATCACCGGCGGCAGCGAGGCGCCGTTCAGCCTGGGGAACCTGAAGGCCTGGGAGGCGATGCGAGTGGTGGCGCCGGACACCTGCCGGCCGTTTTCGAAGGACCGCCGGGGCATGATCCTCGGCGAGGGCGGCGCCATCCTGGTGCTCGAACCGCTGGAAGCGGCGCTGGCGCGCGGCGCCCGCATCTACGCCGAGATCGCGGGCTTCGGCATGTCGTCGGACGCGCACCACCTCACCCAGCCGTCGGTGGAAGGCCCGGCTGCCGCGATGGCGCGCTGCCTCGAGGATGCCGGCCTCCGGCCGGAGCAAGTCGGCTACATCAACGCGCACGGCACGGGGACTGCGGCCAACGATCCCACCGAGACGCGCGCGATCCGCGCCGTGTTCGGGCCGCACGCGGACCGGGTCGCCGTGAGTTCCACCAAATCCATGCACGGGCACACGCTGGGCGCGGCCGGAGCCGTCGAGGCGGTTGCCACCATCCTGGCCCTGTACCACGGTCTCCTGCCGCCC
>Ga0315314_1002085_pt1 | contig 16916 bp, 15 predicted proteins | sample TDP9_MG_FD_203631 | JGI IMG/M metagenome (GOLD analysis project Ga0315314, IMG submission 203631) | Freshwater sediment microbial communities from Lake Towuti, South Sulawesi, Indonesia - TDP9 | ecosystem: Environmental > Aquatic > Freshwater > Lake > Sediment | place: Indonesia: South Sulawesi...
GTTTCTCAGTGCCTTTTGGAATGTTGCTCAGCAACGCATTCTTGAAGGCTTCAGGCGTGATTATTCCTGATATTGCAACTAACGCGCCAAGCATGACCACGTTAGCCACTATCGTCTTGCCCAGTTCCTCCGCCATCTTTGTCGACGGAACCATGAAAACCCGCGCGCCATCTTCGAATTCATGTCTGGGCACCATGTCTGGATCCAAAAGCAATGTGCCGCCCGACTTCAGCGTTTTGGCATAGGTTGTAAACGCTTCCTGCGACATAACCACTAACACGTCTGGTTCGACCACGCGAGGATAGTCCACTTCCTCATCAGAGATAACCACTTCGGATTTGCAGGAGCCACCGCGCGACTCAGGACCATATGATTGAGTCTGCACCGCATTTTTGTTATCGTGAATGCATGCTGCCATAGCCAGCATCAACCCAGCTCTGATTATGCCTTGACCGCCAAAGCCTGCTAATCTTACTTCAATCCGCACTTCAGGATCAACCTCCAGTCTTTTTTTCGCTTGCCTTGGCTTTCATTTCTTTTAGCAACTGCTCATAGCTTGGTTTTTCAATGTCTACGAACTCACCGACTATAATGCGGCTAGGGGTAATCTCAGCCTTAGCCGGGTCAGAGAAGTGTTGAACCGAGGATGCTTCCTTGAACCATTTCATCATTTTCAACGCGGTTTCCATCTTGTTGTATCTTCCAAATATTTCCGGACACTCTGAAATCACTTCTATGAACGAGAAGCCCTCTTTTCGCAAAGCTTTCTTAATCGACTCTGTCAACCACCGTGTCTGAAGGGTTGTCCAACGGGCAACATACACTGCGCCGCATGCTGAAGCCAGATGAACCAAATTAAAGGCTTGCTCAATGTTGCCATAAGGCGTCGTGGTTGTCCATGTTTCAAGCGGCGTAGTCGGTCCACCTTGTCCGCCAGTCATGCCGTAGATGAAGTTATTGGCGCAGATGACCTTGATGTCCAAGTTTCGACGAGCAGCGTGGATGAAATGATTGCCTCCAATGGCGAAGAGGTCGCCGTCTCCACTGATCACCACCACAGTCAGCTTGGGGTTGGCAAGTTTGACGCCCGTGGCAAAAGCTATAGGTCTGCCATGAGTTGTGTGAAAAGAGTCAGTGTTAGTGTAGCCTGAAATTCTGCCTATGCAGCCGATCCCTGATACAACAACAACCTTGTCCAAATCCATGCTCAGTTCATCCAACGCTCGGGCAAAGCAGTTCAGAATGATGCCGTTACCGCAGCCTTCACACCAAATATGCGGTATACGATCTTGCCGCAAGAACTTCTCGTAAGGATGCCTGATTTCACCATCCATCATTTCAAGGTCTCCTCTATGGTGTCTACGATTTCCTCGGGCTTATGTGGCTCCTCGCCAAGCTTTGACAGGAAGACCACAGGCGTTTCTTTGGATGCCCGCTCCACTTCACGCACGATTTGGCCACAGTTCATCTCTGGGACAACTATTGCCTTCACTTTCTTAGCTACTCGGCCTACATGCTCGTCAGGGAAAGGCCATAACGTCAAAAGCCGCAGCAATCCAGCTTTGATGCCAGTTGTTCTCGCTTTTCTAACCGCACTCAACGCGGCTCGCGCTGTAATTCCGTAGGCGACAACAATCACTTCAGCGTCTTCGATCATATCTGTCTGGACGCGAATTATTTTTTCCTTGTTCTTGCGAATCTTGTTGCAGAGCCGTTGAACAAGCTTCGTCTGAACTTCAGCGCTCTCCGTTCTGGGATACCCACGCTCATCGTGAGTCAATCCTGTAGCGTGGAAATGGTAACCTTGCCCAAAGACAGCCATGGGCGGTACCAGATTACCGTCCGGATTGAACGGCGCGAACTTCTCAGTCGGAGGGCTTCGTGGTTTCTTGCGATTAACGATCTTTATAGTGTCAGGGTCCGGAATGTTCACGCGCTCCCACATATGCCCTACAATCTCGTCGGCGAGCACAAAAGTCGGCACACGATAGGTTTCAGCCAGATTGAAGGCTTCAACAGTCAAGTCGAACATTTCCTGCACCGAAGAAGGCGCCAAAGCAATGATTTCGTAATCGCCATGTGACCCCCACCTCGCCTGCATCACATCCTGCTGCCCAGGCATAGTTGGCTGACCTGTGCTCGGACCACCTCTCATCACGTTCACGATGACGCAGGGTGTTTCAGTCATCACGGCTAACCCGATGTTCTCCTGCATAAGACTGAACCCGGGACCAGAAGTCGCTGTCATAGACTTGACGCCTGCGTAAGACGCGCCGATAACAGCGGCCATCGAAGCGATTTCGTCTTCCATCTGAATGTACACGCCGTCGATTTCGGGTAGGCGACGAGACATGTGCTCTGCGATTTCCGTTGCAGGCGTTATCGGGTAGCCTGCAAAAAAGCGGCAGCCCGCGGCTATGGCACCCTCAGCGCAGGCTATGTCGCCACTCATGAAACGCAATCCAGGACGAACGACTTTTGGCTTTTCAGGGGCAACCGACGTGGCAACAGTCATTTTTCAGTCACAGCCTTTTTCTCTTCTTTCTCCTTAGCGTTCTTCTCAGTCGTGAATATTGCGAAGTCGGGACAAATAGCAGAGCAGAAGCCACAGAGAACACATGGATTGTTGGGGTTAACCTTAGGTGGATGAACGCCTCGCGCGTTTATCTCGTTTGATTCTTCCAGAACCTTTCTGGGGCAGTATTCGATGCAGAGTCCGCAGCCTTTGCACCTGTCCTTCAAGAGGTGGACTTCGCCTTCGGGTGGCTTAACCTTGTCAGCGTCTAATGGCTTCCGCCAAGTTCGCACTGGCACCAAGACCACCTGCTTCAGCCTCTCTCAGTCATCTTCTTTGACTTCTCAAGCTCTTCCGGCGTTACGCTGGCTACAACACTCTGCATGTCCTTGATTTTCGAAGCGAATCTTTCACCTTCAGCGGCGCTTATCCAAGCCAACTGCAGCCGATTCTTGTCCAAGCCGAGCCGTTCCATCTTCTGCCACAACCGTTCTACACGCTTCCTAGTCTGATAGTTGGCATTGATGTAATGGCAATCGCCCAAATGGCATCCGGCAACCAGCACAGCTGCCGCTCCACGGGCAAAGGCATGCTCAACGAACTTCGGTGCCACTCTGCCCGAACACATAGTTCTGATTATCCGCGCGTTCGTCGGATACTGCATGCGGCTGACTCCAGCGAAATCAGCGCCCGCATAACTGCACCAATTGCAGCAGAAAGCCACAATCTTCTTGTCTGCATCTTGTTCGGTTGCCGCCTCAACCTGAGCGAAGATCTGCACATCAGTGAAGTGGCGCATGGTTATAGCGTTAAACGGGCACTCGGCGCTGCACGTGCCACAACCGGAACACGCTGCTTCAATGAGTTCAACTTTGCGTCTTTCAGGAATCGATGTGATGGCGTTGAACGGGCAAACTTTGACGCACAGTTGGCAGCCTGTGCACTTTTCTAGACTGAGCTGTGAGGTTATAGCTTCTATAGTGACTTTGCCTTTAGCCATCAAAATACCTGCCCGAGCCGCGGCAGCGCTTGCCTGAGTTACGCTGTCCTTGATGTCTTTTGGTGATTCGGCACAGCCTGCCAGGAATACGCCACCAGTAGGCGCGTCTACGGGTCGAAGTTTGGGGTGTGCTTCCATGAAGAATCCGTCTGGGGTTCGCGACAAGACGCAGAGCCGTTGTACGATGTCGCTGTCTTGGCGAGGCTCTAACCCTGTGCTCAAGATGACCATGCCTGTTTTGTTCTTATACACCTCTTTGAGCAACGTGTTTTCGCCAACCAGCCACAAGTCGCGAGTTTTCTTGTTTTCAACCACTTCTGTGGGCAAGCCTCTGACGAATAATACTCCTTCTTTACGCGCGCGTTGGTACAGGTCTTCGAAGCCTTTGCCGAACGCTCTAATATCAACGTAATAAACGTAGATCTTAGTGTCCGGCCAATGCTCTTTGATGAGCAACGCGTCTTTTATCGTGTTCATGCAGCAAACGTTACTGCAATAGAGGTTGGCGTTGTCGGAGCGGCTTCCCACACACTGCACAAAAGCCACGGAGTCAGGAATTTGCATGTCGCTGGGTCGGATTAAGCGTCCCCCTGATGGTCCTCCAGCGTTGATCAGGCGTTCAAACTCCAGAGACGTGATCACGTTGAGATATTTAGTGTAGCCGTATTGAACCAGTTTGGCTGGATCGAAAACATCGGCGCCCGTGGCAACGATGACAGCGCCCACGTCGAGTTCAAGGGTTTCGAGTTTCATGTTGAAATCGATGGTGTTTCGTTCGCAGGCTTTGAGGCATTTGTCGCAGACGATCACGTTGTCCTTGTTAAGGCAGATGTTACGGTCAATGATGTAGGTTGAGGGCACGGCTTGAGCGAACGGAGTGTAAATTGCGTGTCGCGTTGCTAAGCCAACGTCGAACTCGTTTGGCGCAGTAACCGGGCAAACGTTGGCGCATTCTCCGCACGCGGAGCAGTCTTTAACCACGTATCGAGGTTTCTTCAAGACTTTGACCTTGAAATTGCCGATGTAGCCGCTGACTTCTTGAATCTCGCTGTTAGTCAGCAACTCGATGTTTGGGTGTCTGCCCACATCTGACATTTTTGGGGCTAGAATGCATATGGAGCAGTCCATGGTTGGAAACGTCTTGTCCAACTGTGCCATTCTGCCGCCGATGCTGGGCTCTTTCTCAACCAAATATACCTTGTAGCCCGTGTCAGCTAGATCGAGTGCGGCTTGTATGCCCGCGACTCCTCCACCTATCACTAAGGCTTTCTGAGTGATGGGCACCGTGGTCTCTTCTTGAGGTTCCAACAGCGAGGCTTTGCTCACAGCCATGCGTACTAGGTCTTTTGCTTTCTCCGTGGCGGCGTCTTTCTCGTACAGGTGCACCCAACTGCAATGTTCACGGATGTTAGCCATCTCGAACAAGTATTTGTTCAAGCCCGCCTCTTCGCAGGCTCGTCTGAAAGTCGGCTCATGCAACCTAGGCGAACATGATGCAACAACAACCCTGTTGAGCCTCTGTTCCCTGATATCTTTCTTGATCAGCTCCTGTCCCTGATCTGAACACGTGTAACGATTGTCCTTGGCCAGCACAACATGCGGCAGAGTCGAGGCGAAATCAGCCACAGCCTTGCAGTCAACTGTGCCTGCTATGTTCAACCCGCAGTGGCAAACGTACACGCCGACACGTAGTTCATCCTTCTCCTTGAACGGTTTGTTCTCGATTGCAGTTTCAGTCAACTTTGTTTCCTTCCTTCCACGATTTGTTCTGCATGCGCAGTTCTCGTGTCTTTCACATACTGGTCAATTTGATCAGCCGCCCGTTTTCCCGCTAAGACGGCTTCAATGACCGTGGCAGATCCTGAAACGCAGTCGCCGCCAGCAAACACGCCGGGCATAGTGCTCTCCGCCGTGAAGGGTTCAACAGCGATCGTGCGACCCTCGGTGACTTCGACTTCTTTTGGCAGAAACGAGGTGTCTGGGGCTTCGCCGATTGCTAGGATCACGGTGTCTGCTGGAATCGTGAATTCGGAGCCTTCGATACGTTTAGGCGATCTTCTTCCAGTTGCGTCTGGTTCAGTCAGCATCATTTTGACACACTCCACGCCGCTGACGTGTTCGTTCTGCCCCAAAAACCGGTTCGGAGCGACAAGGAACTGGATTTTGACGCCTTCATGTTGGGCTTCTTCAATTTCGTATGGGTTGGCGGGCATTTCGTCTTTTGATCTTCGGTAAAGTATTGTTACCTCTTTGGCGCCGAGTCGAACCGCCGAGCGTGCTGCGTCGATAGCTACGTTGCCGCCCCCGATTACTGCCACTCGCTCGCCCAAGTCAACTTTACCAGCACTATTAATTTGGCGCAAGAAGTCGAGGGCATCCCAAACTCCTCTCAGATGTTCACCTTTCACGCCCAGTTTGCGGGTCTTGTGTGCGCCGTGTGAAATGAATATGGCTTTGAACCCTTGTTGCCACAGGTCATTGAAAGTGATATCTTTGCCGACATGGATGTTGGTTTTGATTTTGACGCCCATGTCTTGAATGCGTTGAATTTCGGCGTCAACATATTTCTTGGGCAAACGAAACTCGGGTATGCACTGTCTAAGCATGCCGCCCGGACGAGGGGAGGCTTCAAAAACTGTGACCGCGTAGCCTTTCTCCACAAGCTCATGTGCAGCAGTGAGCCCGGCTGGTCCTGCGCCAATGATTGCTATTTTGACGTTTGGCTCTTCAGTTTGAGCCATTGGCTGGGATTTTCTTCTCTTACCCAACTCGTATCTGTCCAATGACGTTTCAAGTTTGTTTTCCAATTGAACCCGTTCAGGGTGAAGGCAGACAAAGCTGAATGAAGTTGGAAACGGGATTTCCCTGCTTATGATTTCGAGGGCGCGGTTGAATCCTTCGAGTTTACCTTCCTCTTTGGCTATCTTCCGCACGGACAAGAGGATTTCGGGCAGTTTGACCTTCTGTGGGCAGTGGCGGTAGCATCGGTAGCACCAAGCGCACAGCCATAAAGCTGGGTCTTTTAGGGCTTCTTTCGGGTTATGAACGACTTTTTCAACTAAAACACGCGGATTGTACTCTTTTGGCACCAGTTCAGTCATGGGACAGCTGGCAGTGCAGATTCCACACTCAAAACAGTATTTCAATTTGTCAGCGTCCAAGAAATGCTCTAGAACTTGGTGTGGAATCAATGGTTTTTCAGGTTTCAAGAGCTGCCCTCCAGTAGACATGGGCGGAGTCCAAGATATAAAAGTTTACAAATGTAAACCTCTACCCCATGTTGCAAACCTCTTCTCATCCCCCGGTTCGTGATTTTGAGATAAAACATTCTTTTCTCAGAACCGCCCTTACATTAGGATTGTGAGTGAAATTGCCAATTCGCATAGTTGACCTTAACGAAAAGAACGTCAACGATGCTCTTGAAGTGTGCACAGACCCTAGTAGACTTAGCGATAGTAATCTTGTAGCTGGTTTAGAGATCAGAAGAAAGTGGCTTCTGGACCTCGCAGGGTCTTGAGGACTGGAAAAGGCATGCGCATATACCTCCCCCACGGGCTCAGGGCATAGGTTTGACCCACGCGACACCCGACACTCGACACCAGATGTTGTTAGAATCTGACTTGCAGTCCCACTATTTTCACCTTCAAAATCGGAGTTCAGCCTTCTATTTTTCTTTCCATCGGGTCAAGAGAGAACCGATCACCAAGAAGACAACAGCGAGAACGGCAACTACAGCCATGTTTATGTACACTCCTTCTGGGTACTTGTAGATCATAGCAAATCTGAGACCTTCAGAGAAGTACGTTAACGGAAGCACTCTTGAAATCGATTGTAAGTAGCTTGGCATAAACTCCAGCGGGAAATACGTTCCCGAAAGAAACATCATGGGGAATGCGATAGCGTTTCCTATGGCAGACGCGGCTTCCACGTCTTTTATTAGACCCGATAAGGTCATGCCGATGCCTGAGAACATTATTGACCCAAGGAAAATCAGAATTATCGAAAGCGCGTCAGGTATAACTCTAACGTTGAAGATCAACCAGCCGACCGCAATCATGATAGCTGTCAACATGAGGTTCAGAAGAGTTTGACTGAGAACGTTTCCCACTATCCAGTCCATTTTGGTGAGCGGCGTTATCGACAAACGCTTTATGATGCCTCTTCTTTTGAACTCTGTCGTGTTAGACGTCAAAGCGATTATGCCGTTGGTCATTATGAAAGCTGCCGTAAGGCCTGGAATGTAGTAGTCGACATTTGAGAATCGTGTAGCTGTCACAGACTCTTCTTGGAATTGAATCACGTTTTCCGCGCCTATCAACTCGTAATTGAAGGCGTTGGCTATGCTGGCTATGATGTTCTTTATCACTGCCGCTGATTGGTCAGATGGGTCAACGATGACGGTTAGAGACGTTTTCGTGTCTGGCAGGCTTTGATTAAGTTGCTGTAGTTGAGCTAATCCTTGCTGCATAGCTATCTTCTGAGTTTCGTTCATTAAAGGTTCGAAATACTGATATGTACCGTAGATTATCCCAATTCTGACTTTTAATGTGCCGGCGAGCAGATCATCGTGAAACCCTTTTGAGATTATGAGGATGCGGATGTTCCCGCCTAAAGGTCCAAGAGCGTTCCGCGCGTGAGTTGAAGCATTTGCCTCAATAGGCACGTCTCTTATGTCAAAAGTCTCCGTGCTGTTCAAGGCGTCGATGAAAGCTTTCGAGAAATCACTAGGTTTTCCATCAGACGCGCTTACATCAAGGTTTTGAACGAAAAGCGTGGACCTTGAAGACCCGCCTGTTCCTGAAAAGATAGCTCCGAATACTAGGAGTAGCAGTACCGGAAACATAATGCTGAAGAAGAGCCCTGATCGGCTTCTCATCCAATTCTTAGTAACAGCTTTGAATATTGTAACAGCCCTCATCCTTTCAGTTCACCTTCCTCTGTTATTCGTCCTCCAACTACCTTGAGAAACACATCCTCGATAGTCGGCGTTTGAATATCCACATCTCTCCCGGTTTTCATATCTGTTAACGTAGCCATAACCCGCCACAATTCGTTGACGTCGTCCACCTTGACCAGAATGTCCCCATGACTATTCATAGTGGTCTGGCCGTATCTTTTCTGCAAGACACTTGCAAGCTGCTCTTCACCTTTTCTGATGATCACAACTTTCAATCCGCCATGTTCTGATATCAGTTCCTCAGGAGAACCGATTGCAGCAATCTTTCCCTTGTTAATGATGGCTATCCTGTCAGCTAGAACCTGCGCTTCTTCCATGTAATGAGTCGTCAAGAACACGGTTTTGCCTAACTTCTTCAGGTTTTCAATCACTGTCCAAACTTCTCTCCGTGCTTTTGGATCAAGACCGGTCGTGGGCTCATCCAAGAATACAAGCTGCGGATCACTTACCAGAGCTGCCGCAACGCCGACCCTCTGCTTCAGACCGCCAGAAAGATTTTCAAACCTCTCCTTGGTCTTATCTTCAAGATCAAGCAGGTTTATGACCTTTGTAACATCAAGATGTTTCTCGTACATGTCTCCGATGAGCTCTATGTTCTCCTTAACAGTAAGCTTGTCCAACGCGCTGAATTCTTGGGGCAAAACGCCAATTCTCCTCTTTATCTCCTTGACATCATTCTTTCTAGTTACGTCGTAACCAAAGACTCTGGCAGTCCCGCCAGTGAGAGGTTTAATGCATTCAAGAATCTCCACAGTGGTAGTCTTCCCAGCGCCGTTCGGCCCCAGAAACGCGAAGACTTCTCCCTCGTACACCTCGAAAGAAATCCCATCAACAGCTAACAGTTTATCATACTGCTTGACGAGCGAATCAACTTCCACGACAACCTTGCTCATCTATTTCACCCAAAGGAAGAGTTGAGAAACCTAAAATCACAGATTTAAGGCTTATGTGAAGAGCGCCTCATGCAATACAGAGCATTATGCGAAGGCTTTTAGGACTGTTAGCGCAGAAGGAGTTTTCCACTTCATGAAATAAACAAAGAAAAATGCGCTACTGCCTGCAACCCTTTATGGTAACATCGCTGATTCAACTATGCCTTCTTTGTGCCGACAAGTAGTGCGTAGCCTATGCCGCCTTTGCTGACGAAGTCAACTATCTCATCTGCTGACTTAACCTTTCTTTGCTTAAGCTCTTTGGCGACTGCGCTAAGGTTCTTCGTCTTTCTGGCATCCTTGGTAAAGTCCACAGTTTTGATGTTGGTTAACCCAGCGTTTTTCATCATTTCCACGTATTCATTCAGGCTTACCGCGCCTCCAACACAACCGCAGTAGAGCCCTTTGTCTTCTCTCATAGCGCTAGGCATGGGCGCCCACGTGACAACATCGTGCATGATGACGCGTCCGCCCGGTTTAAGCACCCGAACTTTCTCGTTCAACGCCGTCTGCTTATCTTGAATAAGGCAGACAACGCACTCGCTTATGACTGCGTCGAATGAATTGCTTGGAAAAGGCAAGTCCACAGCGATGGCTTGATGAAACTCTACGATCCCTTCCAAACCTCTTTTCGCTGCGTTTTCCCTAGCAAGCTTTATTCCATCAGGTGAGAAGTCGATGCCTACAGCCTTGCCTGTTGATCCAACTTTCTTAGCTATAGCTAATACTGTTTCGCCGCTTCCGGAGCCGATGTCAAGAACTTTCATTCCTTCATGCGGCGTCAGCTCTTTCAGGAGAGCAGCATGAGCGGATCCCAAGCTCGCCTGACTCTCAGATTGAGCCGATCTCGTTGCCTTCAAACTTGCCCAACGCTTTCCATACGACTCTTTAACAGCGTCTTCCATGCTTGAAGCGTTGCTTGGCTGGCAACAATCGGGTTCGCAGCAACTTTGGCTCGATTCTGCTCCGCAGCAACTTTCATCTTCAGTCATGGTATTTTATCCCTCCATTGAGACTGCTACTACCACATAGTAGTAGTAAACTATATAAGAATTCTCTCCCAACAACTTATCAGAAAAGGTGAGACTTCACAGATGGTCAGCATCACTGAGATACCATTAAGAGACCGCATGGTTTCACAACTCAAAGAACTGGGGCTAACCACACACGAAGCGCTGGCTTACACAACGCTTCTAACCCGACCGGACATAACCGCAAGCAGCCTCTGCAAAGAAACCAACATACCAGACTCAAAGATCTACTACGCCCTAGATGGACTCGCCAAAAAAGGCATGCTAGTAATACAGCAGGGCAACCCAAACAGATACCGCCCAGTTGCACCCAAAGAGGCAGTAGCCAACCTCAAGCAGCAGCTAACTGACAAACTCGACGAAAAACTCAAACAAGCCGACATGCTAGCTGAGCAATTGACGCCATTACACGACACCGCGGAAAAACCAGAGGAACTTGAACTCGCATACATCATTCGCGGACAGAAAAACATCGTCAACCGAATGAAAAGCCTCATCGAGGCATCCAGAAAAGAGATTACAGCGTTCATTCCAAGCATCGCGATACTCAAAGAAATCAAAGACCCATTAGTCAAGGCCAAAGAAAGACGCGGAGTCAAACTAAACATAGCCGTAACTCCAGAAGTCTACACCAACGCAGAGGTTTCCGACTTAGGCGAAGTGCGACTGCTCTGCTGTGTGCTCGGCATGCTCATATCCGACATGAAAGCACTCTTGACCATATCCGACTGGACCGACGAAATCGCCATGCTAACACAAGACCAAAATCTAATGCGCGTCTGCAGAGACTATTACGACAACCCAACATGCTGCACTCAAATCGAAAAGCCAAGCAGCAACTAGAAAGGTCAGACGGGCGCTCTGATCGCTGCAAAGCTTGAAAAATGCTCTGACGGCGTCAGCAACTCACAGATCACTCCAACTTCGTCGCAGAAGTTTACTCTCAACAACGCGAATCTTCTCGTTGTATTCACACAGTCTACGATGCGCCTCAGCAAGAGGGATTTCTTGAAAACGGATCCAGTCGTTCGGCTTCAGCTGGCCCAGAATGGGCAAATCAGATGATATGACGATCGCTATTTTCGGATAGCCTCCCGTTGTTTGCGCATCCTTCATAGTCATGATAGGCTTTCCATTAGGTGGAACTTGAACCGACCCGGGCAGAATTGCCTCCGATATTGTGGCAACCTGTTCTCCACGTTCTATAACTGGGCCTTCAAGCCGGTAACCCATCCTGTCCGCCTCAATCGTAACCGCATAAGGACTTGATAGAAACGTTTCGACCCCTTTTTTAGTGAAACTCTCCAGTTGAGGACCCAGGACAACGCTCACATTAACTTCAGAGCTGAAGCGCGGAACAAAATCTTCCTGAACTGAAAGGCAGAAATCCAAAGGCTGAGCTGTATCAAATCCTTCAATGACATCATCGACTTTCAATTGTCGACCATGAATACCGCCCATCTCACACCTGACATAGGTCGACCAGCTTCCAAGAACAGGAGGCACATCGATTCCACCTCTGACTGCAAGGTACGCTCTGCATACAGCATGCACCTTCCCCAGCGACAACACGTCACCTCTCTTCACTGAGACCGTCTGCCACATCGGGGCACCTTGTCCATTAACCCGAACTAGTATGTCTCCGCCTGCCACTGCAATTTGCGCGTCATGCAACACTTCAAGTTCAGGTCCTAACACGGTTATTTCCAAGCAAGCGCCACTGAGATTGTTGCCGACGAGCATATTGGCAAGCTTCAGCGAAAATTCGTCCATCGCTCCGGAGATAGGGACTCCATACTTGAGAAAACCATATCGCCCCAAGTCTTGAACAGTTGTAAAAAACCCAGGCTTGATGACTCGAAAGAGTTTCATAGAGCTGTTCATTCCCTCGTGAACGTGCCATAACTTCCTTTGGACACTTCGGCACGGACTCGCATAAACTCGTCAGTTGAAACTTGTTTAAACTTCACAGTGTCGCCTGGTTGAAGCAACGCTGGCAACTGCCATGACGGATCAAAAAGCTTGAGTGGCGTTCTCCCAATTATCCGCCATCCTCCAGGCGCCTCCCTCGGATAGATCCCCGTCTGCTTCTCAGCTATGCCCACCGACCCTTCCGGCACACGAATTCGTGGGCTCTCAAGCCTCGGGGTTGCTATTTCATCGGCTAACTCGCCCAAATACGGAAAACCCGCAATGAACCCAATCATGTAAACCAAGTATTCACGTTCCGAATGAATTCGGACAACATCACTTTCACTCAGACTATGATATCGCGACACCTGGGCAAGGTCAGGACCATAATCACCTCCATAAACCACAGGAATCACGACACGCCGCTCCTTTCTTTCAGAAACATACGCTTTCAACATCGTCTCGAGGCACTTGACCTGAGAAACCAGCTCTTCATAGCTTACCACCATTGGATCATAAGCAACGAGTAGAGAACGATACGTTGGAACACACTCATACACTCCTGACATTCGGGCATCGGAAACCGCATCATGCAACGCATGCACTTTTCGATTGACCTCTGGGCTTATAGTGTTGCCAAACTCCACAATCAGCCCTTTATCGCCGAAAGGCGCGTATCTTGCTGCGGGATACAATTCGGTCGCTGCCCTCTTAGCAACTTAGAGGAAGAGACCGACCGGCTTGACATCGATCTTTGCAGCAACCAACTTAGATTTCAGATTTTTTGCCAGCGCTGCGGCGTTGGGCGTATCCCCGTGAACGCAAATCGTATGTACCTCTCCTAAATCCACAATCTCGCCACCCATGCTGAGAACAGTTCCTTCCTCAACCATTCTAATGGCTCTATCTGCTACAAGCTTCGGGTCGACGATAACAGCTCCGGCATTGCTCCTTGAAACCAGTGCCCCGTCCACATTGTATGCTCTGTCAGCAAAAACCTCCATCGCCACACGCAAACCCATCCTTGAAGCAGCTTTTGCCATCATCGATTTCGGAGGCGCAAAAAGAATGAGCCTAGAGTCCACGCATTTGACAGCCTCAAGTAATGCTTTGGACAGGTTTTCATCTCTTGTCGCCATGTCATATAAGGCTCCATGAGGTTTCACATGCTGCAAACCAACGTGTGACGCTCTGGCAAAAGCTTGGAGCGCTCCAACCTGATAGATAACGTAGTTCCTAGTTTCTTCAGGCTTCAGTTTCATCTCCCTTCGACCAAACCCCATTAAATCGGGAAAACCAGGATGCGCACCAACGGCAACTCCAAACTGCTTAGCCATTTCTGCTGTGTGCGCCATCGTAACCGGGTCCCCCGCATGGAAGCCGCAGGCTACGTTTGCAGAGGTTATGTGGGACATGATTTCCCTGTCTTGACCAACCTTGAAATGCCCATAGCTCTCACCGAGATCACAGTTAATGTCAACTCGCAGTTTCAAAGCCTCATCTACCTTGGATTTGCTAATGTAATTCCAGATTTAAACTGATTGCCACAGGTTCACACAAAATGCAATCTTATATAGTCGCCCGTGTAGGTTATACGAAGACGTGAAAATCCATGGGCAAACGGATTCGCGTTCAGCGACGAGGCCGAGGCGGATCAGTCTTCAGAGCAGCCACGCACAGAAGAATCGCAGCGGTTCAATACCCTGCCCTGTCAAAGAACGAAATAGAGGGAGTCATTCAAGGCAGGATCGAAGAGATAATTCACGAGACAGGACGAGGCTCCCCTCTGGCGCTAGTCAGACTTGAAAACGGACAGAGCTTTCACACAGTAGTGCCCGAAGGCGTTTATCAAGGGCAAACCATACAAATGGGCAGCAAAGCAACAATTGACATCGGCAACGTCGTCACACTAGGCGACGTGCCTCCAGGCACAATGGTCTGCAATGTGGAACTTCAACCAGGCGACGGCGGCAAAGTCTGTCGCTCAAGCGGCGCCTACGCCACAGTGGTAGGACACACACCCTTGGGCACAATGATAAAATTTCCCAGCGGAAAGACTTCATACCTGAATGACCTGTCTCGCGCTATGATAGGCGTTGTTTCAGGAGCGGGACGAGTAGACAAACCTTTTCTCAAAGCAGGAACACGCTACCACATGATGCAGGCGAAGGGGCACAAGTATCAACGTCCAAGAGGCGTAGCGATGATCGCGGCTGTGCACCCATACGGCAGCAGTCACAGAGGCGCCCGCAAAGTCACCACAGTTGGAAGAAATGCACCGCCAGGTCAGAAAGTGGGCTTGATCGCAGCGCGCAGCACTGGACGCAAGAGAAAGAGAAAGGTGTAGCGAGCACTAGCATCTTTATTCTACGTGCACTCTGTACAAGTCGATGTCTTCGCGCATCTCAGGGGTAACCTCAAGAAACTCGCGCACAGCCCGTTTGACATCTTTTGACTGCGTAATGTACCGGCCAGCGATAACGATGTCAGCACCCTTCTCAAGTGCATCCCGCGCTGTCTCAGGAATAATTCCACCTGCGACGGCAATCAGAAACCGTTGGCTTGGAAATGCTTGCCGAAGCTCCTTGATCAGTTCCATGCGGTGGTGCACCCCAGCTTTCTCGACATCAATGGGACGATGCAGAATCACGACGTCAGGCAACTGTTTCAACGAACGCAGCTTCTGCAGCGGATCTGAAACTTCCATCATGTCGACGAAAGCGTAGATTCCTAGCCGCTTTGCTTCGTAGATGAAGCCGTCAAGTATCTCGGGAGCGGCAAGTCCGGCAGCCACTGCGGCGTCCGCTGTTTCTTCAAAGGCAAGGTCAACCTCAACTTTTCCGACATCCAGGGTTTTCAGATCGGCGACGATGAACATGTCTTTGATTGTGTCGCGCAGCTCACGAACGGCTTTGGCGCCATATTTTTTCAGTAAGGGCGTGCCCACTTCAAAGATTAGACGATCGCTCTGTGGAACTTGACTGACGACTTCTTTGGCGCGTTCAATGCTTGGATTGTCCAATGCAATCTGCAGATAAGGCGGTCTCCACAAACGAGGCACCCTGAACCCCATTATCGGATGCTTAGCCCTATCCTTGTCATACAGAACCTTGTCAAGCGACGGATAATTCACTAGAGCCCGCTTCAAAGCCAGCTTGGTCGCGCCGTAATTGTACTGATAAATCTGCCGGTAATCTTTGGCTTCTGGATGAACAAACACGCTGCACACAATGACCCAATCGTCCACTTTCTCCTTTGGGATAATGTTTTCTTCAACAGCGTCAGCCACAGCCTTGGCTACAGCTGCCTGTGCTGGACCAAAAATCCTGCCTGCTTGCTCCAAGTTTTTCACAGTGACTTTAGGCACTAAGAGCGTGTGAGGTTTCGGCGGAAGATTCGGGCGAATGACAGCCAGCAACGGCGTGTGACCAGCCGACAGGTTAGACATGCCTTGTGCAAAGGCTTCTCCAACTGGACCATTCTTGGCGCCGATTAAAAGGTCGACGTGTGCAACCTCGTTGCCCTCGCCTACGAGAGCTTCTCCGATCATGTACGTTAATTCGTCAGGTTTCTTTTCTAACGCTGAGGGTGTCGCTTCACGTGTTAGTGCATCTTCGAATTCCACGCCAAATTCCCGCATCCACTCGTAGAGCGTGTCCCTATGAATGTGCATTATCTTGGCTGTCCCCGCAATTGTCGGCTTCTTGGTTTTCTTTCTTTCCATTTCCATTCTCATAGCCGTCGACAATTGTCGGATTAATTCTTCTTTGGTCGAGGGTTTTCTGCCGCTGAATTCCGACATTCTCCTCACAACTGACTGAATGTGCAGTTCAAGTATTAAAGTTTGTCGGATTTCTACCAAGTCAAAGCATTGTTTCCGACATGATCATGCTGGAAGTGTCGGACGATGCTTCAGTGTTCGGACCTAATGAAGTGTGCGTGTCGCTTTTTCAAAGGCTCTTGCTAGATCGACATTGTAGCCTACTAGGATTATTTGTCTGATTGTCGTGCCTGTGTCGATGTGTGTCGCTATTTCTTCGATCATGACGTTTGCAACGTCTTGCGGATTGAGTCCACCAACTCCTGTGCCCAATCCGGGAAAGGCTAAACTCGACAGGCGAATGCGTTGCGCGCAGGCTAAGGCGGCTCTAGTTGCAGCTTTAACGTCTTCAAGGCTTGCTGCCATGGCGGGTCGCGTCATTGTGGGTGCGTGGATGACGTATTTTACTTTGAGTTTTCCTGCCGTGGTGGCAGCAACCTCGCCGATTGGTACTGGCGCTCTTCTTAATGCTTGCCTCTGTATTTCGTCTCCGCCTGCTCGAAGAATGGCTCCTGCGACTCCCCCGCCCATTATGAGTTGGCTGTTAGCTGGGTTGATTATGGCGTCGACTTCGAGCTTTGTTATGTCGCCCGTCTCAACTGTGATCCTTGTGCCCTTGTAGATTTTCTCAAAGATCGGCAAGTGCAATTCCTCCAAAATTGTTAAGAGTTTTTCAGATTTATGCATTAAGCAGGAGAGCCAGCTTGGTCAAGATAAAGGCTGTTCTATTTGATTTGCACGGAAGCTTAG
>Ga0315314_1002086_pt1 | contig 16907 bp, 22 predicted proteins | sample TDP9_MG_FD_203631 | JGI IMG/M metagenome (GOLD analysis project Ga0315314, IMG submission 203631) | Freshwater sediment microbial communities from Lake Towuti, South Sulawesi, Indonesia - TDP9 | ecosystem: Environmental > Aquatic > Freshwater > Lake > Sediment | place: Indonesia: South Sulawesi...
TTCCCAGGCTCGTAAGCGCCGAGCTTCTTTCCAATCTTGTGGCGACATGGCTCCCTTGGGCTGACTCCTTTCTGTAGAGATGCCCAAAGGATACCGCTATTTAGCAATTTATGCAAGACTCAGTAATCTAATCTCACCCCTGACTAAGTTTCTTCCCTGGAGACGAACTGAGTCTTGATGGGGAGTTTATGTGAAGCTAAACGCATAGCCTCCCGCGCCAGCTCCTCCTTGACGCCAGCTATCTCGAAAAGTATCCTGCCCGGTTTCACCACCGCCACCCAGTGGTCAACGGCACCTTTGCCACCGCCCATACGCGTCTCAGCCGGCCTGGCAGTGACCGGCTTATCTGGGAAGACGCGTATCCACAGCTTCCCCGTACGCTTGACGCGGTGGACGATGGCCCGGCGAGCGGCCTCTAGCTGGCGGCCGGTTATCCAAGAGGGCTCTAAGGCCTGTAGGCCAAACTCGCCAAAGGCCACCTCATTCCCCCGTGAGGCCTTACCCTTAAGACGCCCCCGATGGGCTTTTCGATATTTAACCCTCTTCGGCATCAACATGTCAATCCACCCTTAACTGGCGGGAGCAGGTTCCCCTGCCCAATTCTCAAACCCCTAACTTGCTGTCTCCTCTTCTACTTCAGGCACGGCGGGCAGGACATCGCCCTTATAGATCCAAACCTTAACGCCTATCCGGCCGAAGGTGGTGAGGGCTTCGTTCTGAGCGTAGTCGATATCGGCGCGCAAGGTTTGGAGGGGGATTCGGCCCTCCTTGACCCATTCGTAGCGAGCCATCTCCGCCCCCAACAGCCGGCCCTGACAGGCTATCTTGGCTCCCTGCGCCCCCAACTGCATGGCCCTCTCCACCGCCCGCTTCATCGCCCGCTTGTGGGAGATGCGCCGCGCCAGCTGGGAGATGATGTTCTCAGCCATCAGGTAAGCATCCAACTCCGGCTGCTCAACCTCCTGGACGTCGATGCGAACCCTCTTCTTCGTCAGAAGCTCCAATCGGCGGCGCAGGGCATTGACGCTGGCCCCCCTGCGACCGATGATGATTCCTGGCTTTGCCGTATGAATAGTGATGGAGACCTGCTGAGGGAAGCGCTTGATCTCTATCTTAGGGATGCCTGCCTGACCCATCTCCTCGTGTATTAGATTGCGGATCTTTATGTCCTCTAGCAAGAGGTCAGTATATTCCTTCCCCTCGGCGTACCAATTGGCTTGCCAATCTTTGATGATCCCCAACCTGAAGCCTATGGGATGTACCTTCCGTCCCAACGAATACCTCCTTTTGAAGGCGTCTTAGCGACATAGCGTCTGAGCCCGCTAAGACGCTAAGGCGCTACGACGCTGAGATTTCCCTCTCCTCTAGGACAACTGTGATATGCGATGAGTGCTTCAAGATAGGCTTAAGCTGCCCCCGCGCCCCGGGCCTTCCCCTCTTTAAGGTAGGGCCCCCATCGGCGATGATCTGAGCGATATACAGATCGCCCCGGGATAGCCCATAGTTCTCCTCCGCGTTGGCCGCCGCCGACTCTATGGCCTTAGCCACAGGCTTGGCCGCCGCTTTATTGGTGAAGCGGAGCAGGTTCAAAGCCTCATCCACCCCTATGCCCCGCACCAGATCGACCACCAGCCGGACCTTCGACGGAGACATACGCACATACTTAGCTTCAGCCCTGACTTGCACCTCTACTTCTTCTCCTTCTTAATACCCTTATATCTATGCCCCCGGAAGGTCCTAGTGGGGGCAAATTCTCCCAGCTTATGCCCCACCATGCTCTCTGTGATGTAGATGGGAACATGGCGGTGGCCGTCGTGAACGGCGACAGTGTGGCCCACCATCTCGGGGAATATGGTCGAGGCCCGCGCCCAGGTCTTGATAACCTGCTTCTCGTCCCGCTTATTCATCTCCTCGATCTGTTTCAGAAGCTTTGGATCGATATATGGCCCTTTCTTCAACGATCTAGGCATGATAACCTCCATACCCCAATGACCAAGTCCCATTGTTTCATTGGTCATTGTCTCCTCTTCTTGCCCCGTCTTTGCACGATATACTTATCCGTGTCCTTGCGCCGTCGGGTCTTCTTGCCCATGGTGGGCTTGCCCCAGGGGGTCTTGGGCGATGACATGCCTCTAGGCTTCCTCCCCCCACCGCCACCGCCATGGGGGTGGTCCCGCGGGGTCATAGCCGTCCCGCGCACCTCCGGCCTTCGGCCGAGCCAACGGGTCCGCCCCGCCTTCCCCAGCCTGATGGCGCTGTGCTCCATATTGCCTACCTGACCTATGGTGGCCATGCACTGGCAATTTACCAGGCGCACCTCGCCAGAGGGGAGGCGGATGTGGGCGTAATCCCCCTCCTTGGCCATCAGTTGAGCCGCGGAGCCAGCCGAACGCACCAGCTGTCCCCCTTGCCCAGGCTTAAGCTCAATGTTGTGAATGAAGGTGCCAACGGGTATGCTGGCGATGGGCAGCGCATTGCCCACCCGGATATCGGCCTCCGGCCCGGACATGACGACATCGTTTACCTTCAGCTCCAAGGGGGCGATGATGTAGCGCTTCTCCCCATCGGCATAGGCGAGGAGGGCTATGCGCGATGAGCGGTTGGGGTCATACTCAATTGCCTCCACCCGCGCTGGGATGCCGAGTTTGTCGCGCTTAAAATCAATCAACCTGTACTTCCGCTTGTGGCCCCCGCCCCGATGGCGGACGGTGATCTTTCCCTGGCTGCGCCCCCCCTCCTTGCGCAGAGGGACCAGCAGCGACTTCTCCGGCTCATCGCGCGTAATCTCCTCGAAGGTGGAGACGCTCATCCCCCGCCTGCCTGGGGAGGTGGGTTTATAGGTTTTAACGGCCATAACTAGACCCCCTCAAAGAACTCTAAGCGTTGTCCCTCGGCGAGGGTGACCATCGCCTTCTTCCAAACAGGGCTGCGGCTCACATGGCGCCCCCAACGTCGCGGCTTGCCCGGCATGTTACAGACGTTGACGGAAACCACCCTGACGCCGAAGGCCTTCTCCACCGCCTCCTTGATCTGCATCTTGCTGGCCCGACCATCAACCTCAAAGGTATAACAGCCCTGAGTAGCCAGAGCACTCGTCTTCTCAGTAATGATTGGACGCCTCAGAACCTCGTAAACCTCCATCGCGTGCCCCCGTTCGTTCCCTCAGCCGAGGATGCCCTCGATCACCTCTATCGCCCCCAAGGGCATGATCAAGTAGTCATAGCCCAGGATGTCGGCCACATTGAGGTATTGGGCCCGCAGGGTCTTCACCATGGGGATGTTGTTGGCCGACCTCTCCACGTTGAGGTTGGCCTCCGGCAGGAGGATCAAAGCGCTGGAATCCACGGCCAGGGCATCCAAAATGGCCTCTATCTCCTTTGTCCTGGGCCTGGGCATCTCCAACTCGTCTAACACGATGATCTTCCCCTCTTTGGCTTTGACCGAGAGGGCCGACCTATACGCCAGCCGCCGCATCTTGCGGGGCATCTTCTGGCGGTAGCTGCGTGGCCGGGGGCCGAAGACCGTTCCCCCACCACGCCACTGGGGTTCACGGATGCTCCCATGCCTGGCGCGGCCCGTGTGCTTCTGAGGCCAAGGCTTACGGCCTCCACCAGAGACCTCGCCCCGCGTCTTAGTCTTGTGGGTGCCCAAGTGGGCATTGGCCAACTGGCGCACCAAAGCCTGGTGCATCACCGCCTCGTTAGGAGAGATGCTGAAGATATCATCCCTAAGCTCGATCTCGTTGACCACTTTGCCACTTGTATCGTGAACAGATATCCGCATCACAACGACCCCTATATCGTTTATGGCTTATCGCCGATAGCCTATCGCATCCTCGCTCACAAAAGGCGATGAGCAATACGCTACCTGCCCTTCACCGCCTCCCTGATGAGGAGCAAGCCGTTCCTGGCGCCGGGCACGGCACCCTTAACCGCCAGCAGGTTGCGTTCCGGGTCAACCAAAATCACCCGCAGGTTCTGCACCGTGACCTGCTCGTTGCCCATATGGCCCGCCATGCGCTTCCCTTTGTAGACATGGCCTGGGGTGGTGTCTTGGCCGATGGAGCCGGGGGCCCGGTGGCGGTCGGACTGGCCATGGGTCTTCGGCCCGCCCCCGAAGCCATGGCGCTTCACCACCCCAGCGAAACCCCTCCCTTTCGAGATGCCAGTGACGTCCACTAAATCGCCCACATCGAAGATGCTGGCGCGGATCTTCTGCCCCTCCTCATACCCGCTCACATCGTCCACCCTTATCTCCCGCAGGTAGCGCAGAGGGGGGAGATCCCTTTTCTGCAGGTGGCCCAATTGGCCCTTGGTCAGGCGCTTGGGCTTGATCTCCTCGAAGCCCAATTGAATGGCCTGGTAACCATCCCGCTCCTTGGTCTTAACTTGGGTGACAAAGCATGGCCCCGCCTCGATGACGGTCACAGGGATCGCATTCCCCGCCTCATCGAAAATCTGGGTTGTGCCCAACTTCTTGCCCAGAATGCCTTTCATGAGCCTCTTTCCTCATTAGTTCCTTTAGTTCCCTTAGTTCCCTTCATGTACTTCAAGGAACTAAGGGAACTGAAGGAAGTCGTATCACAGTTTAATCTCTATATCCACTCCCGCAGGCAGGCTGAGACGCATGAGGGTGTCGATGGTCTTGGGGCTAGGTTCAAACACATCAATCAGCCGTTTATGGGTGCGGATCTCAAATTGCTCCTGCGAATCTTTGTCTATGAAGGGCGAACGGATAACGCAGAACTTCTCGATCTTGGTCGGTAAGGGCACAGGGCCGACAACCGCCGCGCCTGTCCTCTCTGCCGCCTCCACTATCTGCCTTGCCGATTGATCGAGGAGGCGATGATCGTAAGCCTTCAAACGAATCCGGATCCTCTGCTTCGCTGTAGCACCCTTGCCCTTCATTCTCCTACTCCGCTATCTTGGTGATAACCCCAGCCCCGACAGTCCTCCCCCCCTCCCTGATGGCGAAGTGGGAGCCAACCTCCAGGGCCACAGGGACGATCAGCTCCACCCCAAGCCGCACACTGTCCCCAGGCATGACCATCTCCACACCCTCAGGGAGCCTCGCCGTGCCGGTGACATCCATCGTCCTGATGTAGAACTGGGGCCGATACCCCGTGAAGAAGGGGGTATGCCTCCCACCCTCCTCCTTCGTCAGGACGTAGACCTCCCCCTCAAAGGCCCGGTGGGGCCTTATGCTCCCAGGGGCAGCCAACACCATCCCCCTCTCCACCTCTTCCCGCTCTATCCCCCTCAGGAGGCAGCCGATGTTGTCCCCAGCCTGGCCCGCATCCAGGGTCTTGTGGAACATCTCCACCCCGGTGACCACCGTCCTCTTCACCTCATCCCTCAGGCCCACTATCTCCACCTCCTCCCCTACCCTCACCTGCCCCCTCTCCGCCCTCCCGGTGACCACCGTCCCCCTCCCCTTTATCCCAAAGACATCCTCTATGGACAACAGGAAGGGTTTGTCTATGTCCCTCTCCGGGATGGGGATGTAGCTATCCACTGCATCCAGGATCTCCCAGACGCACCGGAACTCAGGGGCCTCGGGGTCCGAGGAGGTGGAGTTCATGGCCGCAAGGGCGCTGCCCCTGACGATGGGTATCTCCTCCCCAGGGAAGCCATACTCGCTCAACAGCTCCCTCAGCTCCAGCTCCACCAGCTCCAGGAGCTCCTCATCCTCCATCAGGTCCACCTTGTTCAAGAAGACCACCATCGCCGGCACCTCCACCTGGCGGGCCAAAAGCACATGCTCCCTGGTCTGGGGCATGGGGCCGTCGTCGGCAGCAACCACCAGGATGGCCCCATCCATCTGGGCGGCCCCGGTGATCATGTTCTTGATGTAGTCGGCATGGCCGGGGCAGTCAATGTGGGCGTAGTGGCGCTTCTCCGTCTCATACTCTATGTGGCTGATGGCGATGGTCAGGCCCCTGGCCTTCTCCTCCGGGGCGGCGTTGATGACCTCGAAGGGGACGAACTTGGCCAGCCCCTTCAGCTCCAGGGCCTTGGTCATGGCCGAGGTGAGGGTCGTCTTCCCATGGGCAACGTGACCGATGGTCCCCACATTGGCGTGGGGCTTCGCCCTTACAAACTTCTCCTTCGCCATAGCTAACCTCCTTATCAAATTCTATGGGTAAAGGTTTTCCGCCTGAAGCCCACGATCGGACTCGAACCGATGACCACATTCTTACCAAGAATGTGCTCTACCTCCTGAGCTACGTGGGCGTTCTGGCTGATGGCTTATAGCGATTCTCAAGGCAAATAGCTATTAGCCATCGGCTATCTGCGGTCAGCCAAGAGTGGGCAGGGGAGGATTTGAACCTCCGAAGGCTGAGCCAGCGGTTTTACAGACCGCTCCCTTTGGCCACTTGGGTACCTGCCCATCATAGGTCCTAGTGACTAGAGGCTCTAGGCTGGAGCCGACGGTCGGACTCGAACCGACAAAACCTGCTGATTACAGGTCAGCCGCTCTACCCATTGAGCTACGTCGGCTTGGTTACATTATAACCATAATCGGCGCTGCAGTCAAGTCGCACTCAGGCCCTTTAAAAGTAAGTATACTCAATTTGCCCAAAATGTCAAATGGTCTTTTTCACTTAAACTCCCGCCTCCTCCATGCCTCGTAGAGGACTATGGAGCCGGCCACTGCTGCATTGAGGGAGCTCACTTGCCCACGCATCGGCAGCCTGACCAGGAAATCGCAATTCTCACGCACCAGACGGCTTATCCCCTGCCCCTCGCTGCCAACGACGATGGCCAAAGGCATATCGAGATCGGCTTCGTCGTAGGTTCGCTCGCCAGCCATATCGAGGCCGATGACCCAGAGCCCTCTCTCCTTGAGCGCCGCGATGGTGCGCGCCAGATTGGTCACTTGAGCGATGCGCAGGTGTTCCACTGCCCCGGCTGATGCCTTGCGCACGGCGGCTGTCACCCCTACGGCGCGACGCTTGGGGATGATGACCCCATGTACCCCAACGGCTTCGGCGGTGCGCAAAAGCGAGCCAAAATTCTGGGTGTCTTGCAGGCAATCGAGGATCAAGAAGAAGGGCTTCTCCCCCCCTTCCTCCGCTGCTGTAAGGATTTCCTCGATGTTCACGTATTCATATTCGTCGGCTTCAGCAACCACACCCTGATGTCTATCGGCGATCCTGTCGAGATCCCTCCGTTCGACCCGCTGGATGGGCACGCCCTGGGAACGGGCCAAAGCTACGATCTCAGCTAGGGTGCCCTTGGCTTTTGTCCCCTTAGCCAGGAGGATCCTATCAATGGGCTTCCCCGCCCGCAGCGCCTCCAGGACGGCGTTGCGGCCATAGAGGATCTCATTCAATACGCTCACCTCAAGCCAAGCCGTTTTCGAAGTCTATCGTAAACCCTCTCCCTAGAAGCGATCATGATCAAAGCCACTAACTTTTGCTCCTCGTGAATCTCATAGATGATCCGATATTGGGTGGTGTCCCTGTAAGACGTGCATAGCCTTCACTTCACCCAAGGGTGGGAACCAGGGACCAGAAGTTCCTCCACAAAGTCAGGAGGTACACGAAAGGTCAACAGCTCTTCCATCGTCCAAGGATGATCCGTGAGGCCCGCTGCCATTGCCGGAGTGACTTGTTGCCACTTCTTCGGAGACCCGCGTTCCCCCTTAGTGGGGACGGGCTCTGGCAATCTCTGCCGCAATCCAAGGTTGGGTAAGACGAAATGGTAATAGGCGAAAGCCAGCCAGAGTTGTTTCTCCAGCCAATCTCGTTCCTTGGAAAAAGCATTTACTTTCCGCGTCAACCGCCGTGAACCCTGGCGAATAGTGAGATTCTGTCGCTCCACATAACTGGTGTTGATGGTATTGCTGATCGGAGAATCAACCAGCAAAGCTAGGATGGTCGCTTCATCGCCGAAGATGACCTCGGTCTCCACGGAGACCACATGCCCCCTTTCCCGTTTCTTAACCACGACGGCGTACTGCAGCTCTGGTGGGGGCAGTAATCGAGGTTTCCGTGGTCGTCCTCGCTGTCCTGGCCGACGCTCTACCGTTTCCGGCACACCATAGGTCTGGAGCAAGGCTCCTTTGTAGTGAGGCAGATCGTCACTGGTGAAGAAGGGGACCGTGCCATCGGTGATCGAGGCTAGGGTAGCGATCAGGAGATTAGCGTTCTCCTGGGTACGCTTGCCAACTACGAAGGCTGGAATCAGCTTCTGAACCGGGGCGAAGCAAGTCCACACCCAAGCATCGCCGTACTCGGTCAAGATCTTCTCTATCGGTTCGAGGTTATCCTCCTTCGTGTGGACGAAGCCCCACAGTTCGTCCAGTTGGCATTCGGTGATGTGCAAGTTACGGAAGAAGTACCTGGTCACAACCATGCAATGGAAGCCAGCTTGATCCAGCCAGTCAGCAACCGAATCCTTGTCCACATCTACGATGCGGGCGGTTCCGCGGATGGAATTTCCTTCCGCCAAAGCGCGCGTTGCGATGGTGAAAATAGCCTCATCGCTTCGGATGCCCAGATAGGCTGTGCCCTGCCGGATAGAGAAAGTGGTCTTACACATAGCACATTGAAGTCTCTGGATGCCGTTATCGAACCCTTTATGGACAATATGGCTGTCCTGCCCTTGGATTCTGTACTTCGAGCAAGTCCGATTGGGGCAATAACAGGTCTTCGCGTCCATGCTGAGCCCCTCCTGAAAGAAGATGGGAATCTTCTGTCAGGATACTCAGCACCATGTTACTCTGTCAAATCCCTGGTGCTCATGCACGCTTTACAGGGACACTACCCGATATTGAACGCCACGGTGGGAAAAGCGATAAGACCAGAGCCCCTTGAGGTCGTAGTATAATGGCTCCGCGATGTAAGGGTCAGCTTGTATTTTGAGAAAGTGTTCCTCTCGAATCTTCTCTCGAACTGACCTGTTCAACCGTCTGAGATCTTTCTTGACCGCGCTAGAAGCTCTGATCTCATACACCTGCCCTCACTCCTTAAAAAGTTCTTCTACAGTGAGAAGTTCGCCTTCGGCCATCTCCTTTTGAGCCAATTCTCGCCTTTCCAGAAGCTCCTGCTTCAACTCAGGGTCTAGGAGGATGGCTAGAGTTTCCAGTTCGCCAGGAGTGAGCTTTTCTATGGCTTTGGCCAGCTGATCAAAGGTCAACTCCACAGAGATTGTCATCTTGATGCCTCCATTTATTCTAGCGCCTCAGCCGCCACCTTGCCCCCTCGGGCGTGTCTTCCAGGGCTATCCTCAATTCGGCCATGCGACTGCGAATGCTGTCGGCCAGCTCCCATTGCTTCGCCTCGCGCAGCTCCTGCCGGATGGCGATTAGCAGCTCGATGAAGGACTCAGCCTCGATGACAGGCCGCTGGGAGAAGGGAAGGATGCCCAGGATCTGGTCGCCAAGCTCGGTATAGGTTTCGTCTATGGCCTGCAACGTCGTGCCGCTGACCTCTTCGCTGGCAGCCAGATAGGAGTTGACCTCCCGCGTCAGATCGAAGAGGATGCCGATGGCGGCGGAGGTGTTGAAATCGTCGTCCATCGCTTCCAGAAACCTCTCCTTATAGGCCATTACCTCATCGAGGAAGGCTTGGTCGGGCACACCTGGCTCAGCCCTAGCCATCAGCTCGCGCACGGCGCGCACCACCCCGTGTAGCCTGCTGAGCCCTTCGCCGGCAGCGGCAAGGGTTCTATCGCTGAAATCTACGGGGCTGCGATAGTGGCTGTTAAGGATGAAGAAGCGCAATTGCTCAGGGCTGTATCTCTTCAAGGCGTCTTTGATGGTCACGAAGTTGCCCAGGGACTTGCTCATCTTCACCCCATTCACCTTCAGCGTCCCGGAGAGCAGCCAATAGCGGGCGAAGGTCTGCCCTGTCGCCGCCTCGCTCTGGGCGATTTCGCACTCGTTGTGGGGGAAGATGTTGTCAATGCCACCCCCATGGATGTCGAAAGTCTTCCCTAAATATTTCATGGACATGACCGAGCACTCTATGTGCCAACCGGGGTAGCCCTCCCCCCAGGGGCTGGGCCAACGCAGGATATGGCCGGGCTCCGCTCGCTTCCAAAGGGCGAAGTCAACGGAATTACGCTTGTCAGGGCTGACCTCCACCCGCATCCCAGCCTCCTGCTCCTCTATGCTGCGGCGGGAGAGCTTCCCGTAATTGGGGAATTTGCTGACGTCGAAGTAGACTGAGCCGTTGGCCTCGTAGGCGTAGCCCTTCTCCAGCAGGGTCTTTATCAGCTCAATATCCTCCGGGACATGGCCGCTGGCGCGGGGGGAGATGTCTGGACGGCACACGTTCAGGGCATCCATGTCCTCAAAGTAGCTGCGGGTGTATTTCTCCACCAGCTCCATGGGCTCGATCCTTTCCCGCGCCGCCCCCTTCAGGATCCTATCTTCACCCGTGTCCAGCAGATGCCCCACATCGGTAATGTTCTGGACATAACGCACCTTGTATCCGAGATAGCGCAGGTAACGGGCAACGACGTCGAAGGACACATAGGTCTTAGCGTGGCCGAGGTGAGCTTGATCGTAGACCGTAGGCCCGCAGACGTAGATGTGAACCCGCCCCTCATGGAGGGGCACGAAGGTCTCCTTCCGACAGGTGAGCATATTGTAAACCTTCAAAGCCATGATCTTCAGCTCCTCTAAACCTTTAAAGATGGGGCTCTAGGCAACGTGCTCTATCTCCAGCCCCTTAAAGCTGTGCGCCCCTCCCGGCCGGTTGGGCGAAGATCATCCTCCCGGCGACGGTTTGCAGCACCCTGGTGACGGTCACTTCTATAGTACTGTTAATATATTTGCGCCCGTTCTCCACCACGACCATGGTCCCATCGTCCAGGTAACCCACACCCTGTCCCAACTCCTTGCCCTCTTGGATGATGCGCACCCTCATGGATTCGCCAGGAAGGACGACCGCCCTCACCGCGTTGGCCAGCTCATTGATGTTGAGGACCTTAACCCCTTGAAGTTCAGCCACCCGATTGAGGTTGTAGTCGTTGGTGATAATCGGACAGTGCAGGTCCTTGGCCAATTGCACCAGCTTGCCATCGACCTCCCTGACGTCCTCCACATCCATATCCGCGATGCGTAGGGGCACGACCGATTCCCTCTGCAGCTTGTTGAGCATGTCCAGCCCTCGGCGGCCGCGATTGCGCCGCAGTATATCGGGGGAATCGGCGATGCGCTGCAGTTCGGCGAGGACGAAACGCGGCACCAACATCGTCCCCTCGATAAACCCCGTTCGGCTGATGTCAGCGATGCGTCCATCAATGATCACGCTGGTGTCCAAGAGGACGTATTTGTCCTCGCCGCGGAGCTTCTCCTTGGGAAGTCGTCCCCTAAATATGCCCAGAAGCTCCCTCTCCCGCAGGACCACGGTGATCATGCCCAGATAGGCGAAGAGGAGGGAGGCAGCGATGGGCAGTATCTTGCCGAAGGGTGAGGGCAGGAAAGACAAGGGGAAGGCCAGGAAGGCCGAGATGACCAATCCCAGGGCCAGGCCGATGCTCGCCGCTACCAGGGTATGGACGGGGATCTGCCTGATCTTGCCACGAAGCCAGGAAAAGGGCTTGGTCGTCAGCCAAGGGGTTACCCCCAGGCCCAATGCTGCCCCAGCCAGGGCGAGGACATAGGGGAGTTGTGGTATGACAATGCCCCCTGGGAGGGTAACGATTTCTCCCAGCCTCCAACCCATCAAGCCGAAAGCAGCTATTCCGATGAGGCGCAATACCAATTCGATCTTCTTTTCCATCTCTTCCACCTCCTGCTCACTCGAACTGAGCCCACATAAGCGCCGAGCAACAAAAAGAGTGTACCGCAAAGTACACTCAAGGCGAGGTCTTCTCCTCTACGTTGACGCTTGTCTTGTCTAATAACCAATGGTTTTTACATTAAATCCAATGGTTTTAAACCTGTTGATGTCCCTTCCGATGCGCAAAATAGAAGAGTATAAGTCCTGTGAAATCGCCCCCGAGGCCTTTGCGAGGATAATTAGGATAAAGACGATTATTCTGGGATAAATCTAACCCAATGACTGACCGTCGTTATCATGCCATGTCGTATTTCAACTATATATTAGCACATTATTTCCAAATTGTCAAGTCTGGATTTCAAGCCCAGGGTTTAACCCTGGGCTGAGGTCGCTCGCCAGTTCCCTTTATTCCACCAAGGCTACCTCCATGGCCTCCCGCAGCGATCGCGCCCTTATCACCTCTATCCCATCAGGGGCACCCACTCGGCGAACCGACCTGGGGAGCAGGCAACGTTTGAAGCCCAGCTTTGCCGCCTCGTTTAACCGCTTCTCCACCTGACCAATGGCGCGCAGTTCCCCGGAGAGGCCCACCTCGCCCACGATGGCCATATCCGGTGCCACGGGCACGTCGCGAAGGCTGGAGGCGATGGCCAAGGCTACGGAGAGGTCCGCCGCCGGCTCCCTGATCCTCAGCCCACCAACTACGTTGACATAAACATCCTGGTCGAAGAGCCTCATCCCCACCCGCTTGCTCAGGACGGCCACCAGAAGGAGCAAGCGGTTGAAGTCTATGCCGTTGGCCGTCCGTCGGGGGTGGCCGAAGCTGGTGGTGCTGGTCAGGGCTTGTATCTCGACCAGGAGGGGGCGCGTCCCCTCCATGGTGACGGCGATAGCCGAGCCCGCCACCGCGGGCAAACGCTCCGAGAGGAAGGCCTCGGAGGGGTTGGCGACCTCCATCAGGCCCTCGTGGCCCATCTCGAAGACGCCCACCTCGTTGGTCGAGCCGAAGCGGTTCTTCACGCTGCGCAGCAAGCGATAGGAGTGGAAGCGCTCCCCCTCCAGGTAGAGGACGGTGTCAACGATGTGTTCCAGAACGCGAGGGCCGGCGATGGCCCCGGCTTTGGTGACGTGTCCCACCAGGAAGATGGGGATATGGCTCGCCTTAGCTGAACGTAACAGGGCCGCCGCGCATTCTCGCACCTGCCCGATGCTCCCAGCCGAGGAGGTCAGCTCCTCCAGGTAGACGCTCTGGATGGAGTCTACGATGACCATCTTCGGGTTCAAGTGCTCGATGTGGTTGAGTATCTGATTGAGGTTGGTCTCCGCCAGCACATAGAGCTGTTCTTCCGAGATGCCCAGGCGCTCCGCCCTCATCTTTATCTGCTGGGGCGATTCCTCACCGGAGACATAGAGCACCGGGCCGATCTGGCGGGCCAGCAGGGCCGATATCTGCAGTAGGAGCGTTGACTTGCCGATGCCGGGGTCTCCGCCGATGAGCACCACCGAGCCGGGGACGATGCCGCCCCCCAAGACGCGGTTGAACTCCTCCATAGGGACGGGGATGCGGTCGAAACCGCCAGGAGAGATCTTGGGGAGGGGCTCCGGCTGGGCTGTCGGCAACAGCGAGACGAGGGGGCGGGCCTCCCTAACCTCCACCGTCTCCACCATGGTGTTCCATTCGCCGCATTCAGGGCACCGCCCCACCCACTTGGGCGACTTATAGCCGCACTGCTGGCAGACGAAGACCGTCCGCCCACGAGCCTTAGCCATCCTCTAACCTCGATCTACAGCTTATATCCGATCTTCCGCAGGAATCCCTTTCTGTGTTCGACGTCCTCCTCAGTCTCTATCCCCTTTGGCTTCAACCCGTCTATGACCCCGAGGATGCCACGCCCCTCCTCGGTCTCCGCGACTATAACCTCAACTGGGTTGGCTGTGGCACAGAATACGGTGCACACCTCGCGGACATCCTTCACCGCATTGAGCACGTTTATGGGATAGGCATCTTTCATCAGGATGATGAAGCTGTGGCCAGCGCCCAGGTTATAGGCGTTCTTCTTCGCTAGCTCCACTAGCTCGTCGTCGGTGCCGCTGGCCCGCACCAGGCAGGGGCCTGAGGACTCGCAGAAGGCCAGGCCAAACTTGATGCCGGGCACGGAGTTGGCCATGGCCTCGTGCAGGTCCTCCACCGATTTGATGAAATGCGTCTGGCCGAGGATCATGTTCATATCGGTCGGCTTCTCGATCTTGACCGTCTTGAGTTCCATAATGCTCGCTCCTTCAACAAATAGATTATCTCTTAAACAGAATCGCCAACAGCGTCGCCAATATCGTGAGTGTCACGGTCACCCACATGCCGAATATCATCCACACTATCTGGCTTAGCTTTCCCTCCACCAGGTTCAGCCTAGCCTCTATATGGTTCAATCGTTCGCTCATCTGCTCCAGAGTGCCTTCCACCTTGGCCATCCTCTCCTCTAGAGCTGGCCTCGCCTCCTTCGCCATTTGCTTATCTCCTCTCTAGCCCCCTCATATGATCGAAGGCTAGCTCCAATGAAATTATAGCACATCGTTACTGACCCGTCAAGCTATGATCTGTTTTTCTTGACAAAATCCAACAATGTGCTACAATATAAATGGATCGGGTGGCCTGTCACCTCCCCAGCACACCACTGGGGATGTGGGCAGGCAGCAGAGATCACAAGACCACGGTCAAAAAGATCTCCCCCCGATCTATCTTCGTTATCCCGCCTCCTACACTTGATATTCCCTCACCACCCGCTGCCCCTCCTCCACCATGCGGTAGGCACGGTGCTCCGCCTCGTGCAGGATGCGCTCCTCGTCCAGGGTCAGGAGCTCTCCGTCACGCATCAGGGGCTTGCCGGCCACGATGACGTGGCTGATGTCGGGGCTCTTGGCGGCATAGAGTACGTTGGAAACCAGGCTGTGGCGGGGGCGGAGGTGAGGCCGTCGAAAGTCGAAGATGATGAGGTCGGCCGCCTTCCCCGGAGCGATGATGCCGCTATCGGGAAAGCCCATGGCCTGGGCCCCATTGCGCGTGGCCATGCGCAGCACAGCGTCGCCCGCCAGGATGGTGGCGTCGCCGGTGCGGTTCTTCTGCACGAGGGAGGCCAGCTTTGCCTCCTCCAGCATGTCCAGGTCGTTGTTGGAGGCCGTCCCATCGGTCCCCAGGGCCACGTTGACGCCCCTCCCAAATAGCTCCGGCACCGGCGTGACCCCCATCCCCAGCTTCATGTGGCAGTTGGGGCACTGAACCACACTGACCCCCTTCTCCTGCAGGATGTCCATGTCCTCCGGGGTGAGGTAAATGCAGTGGGCGGCGATGGTCGGCACGTCGAAGAGGCCGAGGCTGTTGAGCAAGGCCACCGGCGTCAGGCCATGCTTGGCCAGGGAGTCGTCCACTTGCTCCTGCGATTCGGACAGATGGATGTGCACCCCCACCCCTAGATCGGCGGCTTGCTCGGCCACGCGGGCCAGGAAGTCGGGAGGACAGGTGTAAGGGGCATGGGGGCCGAGGACGGTCACGATCCGCCCCCCAGCGCCGCCTTGCCACCTCCAGATGAACCCGATGCTCCCCTCCAGATCTGTCCCGATCTCCGCTTCCTTGCCTAGGCCGAAGACGCACCAGGCCAGGTTGGCCCTCAGCCCCGCCTCCTCCACCACCTGGGCCACCTCGTCCATGTAGAAGTAGTGGTCGGCGAAGCCCACCGTCCCCGAGCGGATCATCTCCGCTGCCGCGAGGTAAGCCCCCCAGCGCACCTCCTCGGCACCCAGCGCCGACTCGGCCACCCAGATGCGCTCGTTTAACCAGCGGTCAAATGGTAAATCGTCGGCCCAACCGCGTACCAGGGTCATGGCCGCATGGGTGTGGGCGTTGAAGAAGCCAGGCATGACCACGTGATCGGCGGCGTCAATGGTCTCTTCAGGGGCGAAGCCCTGCGGCACTTTGCCGACGGCCAATATCCTCCCTTCGGCGATGGCTATATCGCCTTTGGGCAGCACCTCACCTCTATCGTTGAGTGTAATGATGGCCGCATCCTTGATCAGGATCCTGCTCATTTAAACGAGGCTTGGTCATAATTATTCAGGCCGCCTTGAGGAAGGCCTTAAGACCAACATTAAGGCTGAGGCCATTCTCGAAGCGATACAGTATGGCTAGTTGGTACACAAAGATCGCACCCAATGCAAACCGCCGAGTGTTGACCAAGCCTTTGGTGGGTACCTGGCCGTGTCCGTCAAAGATGCCTTTGAAGTGCTCGTTGAAGTTCTCCATAGCCAGCGAGCGGAGCCTGTGGAAGATGCGGCGTACTTCTACCCCAACGTCGGTGTGAGGATAGGCCCCATATCGGGGCGTGACAAGAATTCGATCGTCTCGCTCACACACCTGTCGCATTTTGGGCGCATTGTAGTGGATGTCGCCCAAGACGAAGCGGGTCTCTGGCGGTAGTTCCCGCAACAGGGCTGGTGCCACCTCGTTGTCAGCCCTTCGGGGTGACCCTCAGGGGAACCCTCGTTGGCGGGAGTGAGTTCAGCGGCTAGGGGAATCCACACCGCTGCCACGACGGTGGCCAAGTGCAACTTCCAACCATAGACCCAACCCTTCGGGCTTGAGCCCTCAGGGCGAAGCCATGCCAGCCAGACTTGGTCCAATGGGCCTCGGTGTCAATCGAGGTATGGGGCACTTCGCCCTTTTCGCGGTCTTTCTGGTGCCACACTCCACCGTTGGCACGTAACGTCACGCTATCAGTAGCGACCGCTCGCCCGCAGGTGGCCCAAGGCTGAATAAGGGCGACCAGATAGCGCCCCAAGCAACCGATTTGCGCTGGCAAGGTATCAGGCATGGCTTTCAGGCGCCTTTCCCACGTTCGCCGAGAGGGAAAGCGACCTTTCTCTGTTAACAGAGCCCGCAGGGTTTGCATTTCGGGCGTCGGTTGGTCTAACACCGTCAGTAACTCATGCACCTTGTGCAGGTGACGGATGATCATGATGAGCAGTGCTTTCAAGAACAGGCGATCTGGATAGAACTTTGGTCGGCCCCGCCTCCGCTTCGGTGAGGGCATGGGAATGCGATCAACCAGCTTGACCAACCTGACAAGAAGCGGCTCTTGTGGTATCATAGAGGTGCCTCCGTATTGAGAATGATTTAGCA
>Ga0315314_1002087_pt1 | contig 16907 bp, 13 predicted proteins | sample TDP9_MG_FD_203631 | JGI IMG/M metagenome (GOLD analysis project Ga0315314, IMG submission 203631) | Freshwater sediment microbial communities from Lake Towuti, South Sulawesi, Indonesia - TDP9 | ecosystem: Environmental > Aquatic > Freshwater > Lake > Sediment | place: Indonesia: South Sulawesi...
TCTGTGGCCGCCGAAAACGAAAACTCTCTCCGTTTGCTAACGGAATAGTGTCTTCCTTCTGGTTATGCTTGCTTTCATATTTAACGAAACCTCTCTCCGTTTGCTCACGGAGTCCTGCTGCATTTGTTGTTATGTGATTCTCCCATATTTTTCGGAGAGAGGTTTCGTTATTCTCGGAGAGAGTTTTCGTTTGGGCCGGGGTAATGGGAGGATCGGATCTCCTTCGGGGTTGAGGTTTGGCTAAGGCTGGCAATTCAATGCTCCCATTAAAGCGAGCGCGTCATGTGACGCACTCGCTCGCCTTAGATGTAAAATCATACCTTATGGGCGAGCGAGCGCGTCATGGGTGAGAGCGCTTCAACGGAAAAGGGGCGGGCGATAATCGGCTCCGCCCCTTATGTGGTCGTGCACCCCCTGTCGATTTGTGTTCCTGGCTTGCCGAGGCCAGCCAACTCCGACCCGGCGACCCTGCGGCGCCCAGAAGTGGCTACTTACCGCTGCTTCCTTCCGGACCTGACGGGGTTTGTAGGTTTCTGCCGCGCAGGACCAGGCCTTCAACGCCGCTTCTCCCCGGTAGTCCCCTAGGACACCGAACCTCGAGGGGGAATTCGACCCCGCTATAGCGGATTGCGGGTACAGGGCACCGCTAGCTCCCCGTCTAGCACGACCACTTTATATACTACCTCATATAAAGTGGAATGTCAAGGGGGCTTGACAAATAATTTAAATTATGCTATAATACCGTTAAATAACGAGGTCCCTACCTGATGAGCGAAACCCTGAAGAGCAATCCCATCACCATTATCATACTCGTAGCAATTGAGCTCCTTGACATCAAGGGGCTAATGGTGGTTGGGAGGAAATCGGGGTGAATTTAGCTACAACTTAGGATGAAATCTTTGAGGAAGAGCCTCCCAACCAGGAGGCTCTTTCCTTTTATTAGGAAAGAGGAGCTAAGCCGCATTCATTTGACTGAACCAGAGGCCCGCAGGCCAAAGGTGACCTGCTCTTCGATGACGATCAACTAGGCATGGTGCCTTCTCGCAATGATGCCTTTGCCCGCGCTTTCTTGAGCGTTGGACAAGGCATTTTCTTTTAAGCTTGACATACCCTTTAATCTCCCCTGCTGCACCTGATCTCACTGGGGATCGAAGGAGGCAACCAAGTGAAAAGCAAAGCTTTAAAACAAGGGATGGAGCGGGCTCCTCATCGCTCTCTCCTCCGTGCGGTGGGCTGCACTGACCGCGAGATGGCCCAACCCTTTGTGGGGATCATCAGCTCCTTCAACGAGGTCGTCCCCGGACATGCTCATCTGCGCCAGATCGCTGCTGCGGCCAAGGCAGGCATCCGCATGGCCGGCGGCACACCCTTCGAGTGCGAGTGCCCCAGTGTCTGCGATGGGCTGGCCATGAACAACCCAGGCATGCGGTATTCGCTGCCCAGCCGGGAGCTGATCGCCGATTCGGTGGAGGTGATGGCTCAAGCCCATGCCTTTGATGCTTTGGTCTTTATCCCGAACTGTGACAAGATCGTGCCAGGCATGCTTATGGCCGCTGCCCGCCTGAACTTACCCGCCATCTTCATCAGCGGCGGGCCGATGCTGGCCGGCCGGCTGGGCGAGGAGAGCGTCGATCTCAGCGACGTCTTCAATGCCGTAGGAGCCGCTGCCAGGGGCGAGATAAGCGCTGCAGAGCTGGAAAGGCTAGAGCGGGCAGCCTGTCCTGGCTGCGGCTCCTGCGCCGGCATGTTCACCGCCAACACTATGAATTGCCTGACAGAGGCCCTGGGCATGGCCCTGCCAGGCAATGGGACCATCCCAGCCGTCGACGCCCGCCGCATCTGCCTGGCCAAAGAAGCGGGACTGAAGGTGATGGAGCTCTTGGAGAAGGGCATCCGGCCGTTGGACATCCTGACCCCTGCCGCCTTCAGCAACGCCTTCACCATAGACATGGCCCTGGGAGGCTCCACTAATTCCGTCCTGCACCTGCTGGCCATCGCCCATGAGGCCGGTATCGCTTTCCCGCTGGTCCGGCTTAACGACTTCAGCGCTCGCACGCCTCATCTATGCAAGCTAAGCCCAACTGGTAAGCATCACATCGAGGACCTGGACCGAGCAGGCGGCATCCCCGCCGTGATGGGTGAGCTGATGGCTGCTGGCCTGCTGGAGGCTCAAGCCTTAACAGTGACAGGTCTCACCCTGAGCGAGAACTTAGCCGAGGCACGGGCGCTCGACCGGCGAGTTATCCGCCCCATTGATGATCCCCACTCGCCTACAGGCGGCTTGGCCATCCTCTTCGGCAATCTGGCCCCCGAGGGGGCGGTGGTGAAGCAGGCCGCCGTTGCTCCTCAGATGATGGTCCATCAAGGACCAGCACGCGTCTTCGATTCGGAGGAAGAGGCGACCGAGGCCATCCTGAAGGGCCGTTTCCAGGCAGGCGACGTCCTGGTTATTCGCTACGAGGGGCCTAAAGGAGGGCCCGGCATGCGGGAGATGCTGACCCCGACCTCGCTACTGACCGGCATGGGGATGGATGACCAGGTGGCACTTCTGACCGATGGCCGCTTCTCCGGAGCCACGCGTGGGGCGGCTATCGGCCATATCTCGCCGGAAGCAGCGGAGGGGGGTGTCATCGCTGCTGTGGAGGATGGCGATATCATCGAGATCGATATCCCCCAACATGCTCTCAACTTGGAGGTGCCTGAGGAGGAGATAGAAAGGCGTTTAGCTTCCCTGCCCCCATGGGAGCCGCGCATAAGATCGGGCTACCTCAGGCGGTACGCCGAGCGTGTGACCTCGGCCAGCACGGGGGCGGTTTTTAGCTAGCCCATCTGGCTGCTGACAATCGAAAGGAGGATGAGCATGAGATTAACAGGCGCACAAATCCTTTGGGAGAGCCTGGTGCGTGAGGGGGTGAATACCCTGTTCGGCATCTGTGGCGGGGCAGTGATCCACATCTTCGATGCCCTCCCTGACTATCCCATCCATTTCGTCCTCATGCGCCACGAGCAGGCTGCAGCCCACGCTGCCGATGGCTACGCTCGGGCCACGGGAAAAGTGGGGGTCTGCATCGCCACCTCCGGCCCAGGGGCGACGAATCTGGTGACGGGCATCGCCACTGCCTACATGGACTCCTCGCCGGTGGTAGCCATCACCGGCCAAGTGCCCACCCCTCTCATTGGCAAGGACGCCTTCCAGGAGACGGATATCACCGGCATCACCCTCCCCATCACCAAGCACAACTATCTGGTGACCGACGTAGAAGACCTGGCCAGGGTCATCAAAGAGGCATTCCACATCGCCCGCACCGGACGGCCGGGGCCGATCCACATCGACATCGCCAAGGATGCCCAGTTCAGCGAGACAGAGTATCACTACCCTGAAGAGGTCGACCTCCCCGGCTACGACCCCAACCCCTCCGATGCCGGCGAGGGGCTCAAACTCGCCGCCCACCTCATCAACGAGGCCGAAAGACCCCTTATCCTGGCCGGACACGGGGTGATCATATCCGGGGCCTATGCCGAGCTTCGCGAGCTGGCGGAGAAGGCCCAGATACCGGTGGCTACCACTTTATTGGGCATTAGCTCCCTACCCGAGTCGCACCCCCTCTGCCTGGGCATGGCTGGCATGCACGGGCAGGCCTTCGCCAATAGGGCGATACAGGCCTCCGACCTCCTCATCGCCATAGGCATGCGCTTCGACGACCGCGTCACCGGCTCGCCCCCCACCTTCGCCCCCCACGCCAAAATCATCCACATTGACATAGACCCGGCCGAGATCGGCAAGAACGTGGCGGTGGATGTCCCTATCGTGGGCGACGCCAAGCCGATCTTGCAGGAGTTAAACCCCCTGGTGGAACCCGCTCAGCACCCGGATTGGATGGCCCAGATCGCTGAATGGCGGGAAGACTCTGTCCAGGACGATGCCTTGAGCCGGGATTTCGATCAACTCCTGCCCCAGTATGTGGTGCGGGAGATATGGAAGGCCACCAAGGGCGACGTTCTAGTGGTCAGTGACGTAGGCCAGAACCAGATGTGGGAGGCGCAGTACTTCATCCATGACAAGCTGAACAGCCTCATCACCTCTGGGGGCTTGGGGACCATGGGCTTTGCCCTGCCAGCGGCCATCGGCGCCCAGATGGGCAGGCCCGAGGAGAGGGTATGGGCCATCGCCGGCGACGGCGGCTTCCAGATGACCATCCACGAATTAGCTACGGTGGTGCAAGAAGGGCTGCCCATCAAGATCGCCATCCTGAACAATGGCTATCTGGGGATGGTCCGCCAGTGGCAGCAGCTCTTCTTCAAACGCAAATACTGCGCCACCCCCCTCTTGGGGCCGGATTTCGCCAAAGTGGCCCAGGCTTATGAGATAGACGGCTTCACCGTGGAGGAGAAAGGTCAGGTGGTTCCGACCATCCAGCGGGCTTTGGAGATCGAAGGGCCAGCCCTGATCGACTTCCGCATCGAGCGGGAGGAATGCGTCTACCCGATGGTGGCCCCTGGGGGCTCTATCTCGGATATGATCCGCCAACCACAATCCTAAAGTCTGGGCGATTTCGTCACAAAGCACGAGGAGGGAAGAGATGAGACATACCCTAGTGGCTATGGTGGAAGATAAGCCTGGCGTCCTCAACCGGGTGGCCAGCCTCTTCCGCAGACGCAACTTTAACATCGAGAGCCTGGCCGTCGGCCACAGCGAAACCCCAGGCATCTCCCGCATGACCCTGGTGGTGGGGGGCGATGAGAAAACCATCGAACAGGTGCAAAGACAGCTCCGCAAGCTGATCAACGTCATTGAGGTCAATGATGTGACCCACGGCCCCACGGTGATCCGGGAGCTGGCCCTGATCAGGGTCCAGGCCCCGTCCGCCCAACGGGGGGAGGTCACGGAGCTGGTGAACCTCTTCCGAGCCAAGGTGGTGGATGTGGCCCCCGATTCGCTGATGATCGAGATCACCGGCACGGAGGACAAGGTGGACTCTCTGGTGAGCTTATTGCACCCCTTCGGCATCCAGGAGATGGTGCGCACCGGTCGGGTGGCCATGGTGCGGGGCAGCAACAGGAAGGAGGCAAGTATGCAAGTGAGCGAGTGACAAGTATGCAAGTGAGCAGATGGATAACTTGCAAACTTGCACACTTGCAACTTGCATACTTCAAGGAGATGCCTTTTGGAAAGGAGAATATCATGGCCAAAATATACTACGATGCAGATGCCGATCTGAGCCTGCTTAAGGGCAAAACCATCGCCATCATCGGCTATGGCAGCCAGGGCCACGCCCACGCCCTCAACCTCAGGGATAGCGGCTGCAATGTGGTGGTGGGACTCCGCGAGGGAGGCGGGTCCTGGCCCCAAGCTGAGGCAGCCAGCTTTACGGTGCTCTCCATAGCCGAAGCAGTGACAGCGGCGGACATAGTGATGATCCTGGTGCCGGATCCAGTCCAGCCGGCCCTTTACCGCCAGGACATCGCCCCCCATCTATCGCCGGGGGACACCCTCATGTTCGCCCACGGCTTCAACATCCGCTTCGGCCAGATCGTCCCCACGCCCGAGGTGGACGTGAGCATGATCGCCCCCAAGGCGCCGGGGCACCGCATGCGGGAGGTCTACGTCGAGGGAGGTGGTGTTCCCGCCCTCCTGGCCGTCCATCAGGATGCCTCCGGACGGGCTAAGGAGATGGCCCTGGCCTACGCCAAGGGGCTGGGCTGCACCCGGGCAGGAGTTATCGAGACCACCTTCGCCGAGGAGACGGAGACCGACCTCTTCGGAGAGCAGGCCGTGCTCTGCGGCGGCGTCTCGGCCCTTATCAAGGCTGGCTTCGAGACCCTGGTTGAGGCCGGCTATCAGCCGGAGATCGCCTACTTCGAGTGCCTCCACGAGCTGAAGCTCATCGTGGACCTGATTCACGCGGGGGGCCTGAGCCACATGCGCTCCTCGGTCAGCGAGACCGCCGAGCACGGTGACTACACCGGCGGCCCACGCATCATCACCGAGGCCACCCGAGCCGAGATGCGTCGGATGCTGCGCGAGATCCAGGACGGCACCTACGCCCGCTCCTGGATCCTGGAGAACACGGCTGGCCGCCCCTTTTTCAACACCATGCGCCGCCGGGAGCAGGAGCACCTCATCGAACAGGTGGGGGAGAGGCTGCGGGCCATGATGCCCTGGCTCAAACCCAAATGACAAATTTCAATTACTCAATGACCAAATCCCAATGACTCAAACTTAAATTGGTCATTGGCTCATTGTGTATTGGTCATTGATTTAAGGGGATCTATCTGATGGACAGGGTATTGATCTTCGACACTACCCTGCGCGACGGTGAGCAGTCGCCGGGGGCCACCTTGAACATGGAACAGAAGCTCCAGATTGCCAAGCAACTGGCCCGCTTGGGCGTGGACATCATCGAGGCCGGCTTCCCCGCCGCCTCGCCAGGCGACCTGGAGGCGGTGCGGCGCATCGCCCTGGAGGTGGAAGGCCCCACCATCTGTGGCCTGGCCCGAGCCAACCGCGAGGACATAGATAAGGCTTGGGAGGCCCTGCGCTATGCCCCCCGGCCCCGCATCCACACCTTCATCGCCACCTCGGACATCCACCTCAAACACAAGCTGAGGATGTCCCGGGACGATGTTTTGGCCAGAGCCCGAGAGATGGTGGCCTACGCCAAGGGTTATTGCGACGACGTGGAGTTCTCGCCGGAGGATGCCGGACGCTCCGACCCGGAATTCCTCTACAAGGTGTTGGAAGCAGCCATCGAGGCCGGGGCCGCCACGGTTAACATCCCAGACACGGTGGGCTACACCTTGCCTGAGGAGTTCGCGGGGCTGATCCGGGGCATCTTCGCCAACGTGCCCAACATTGACCGAGCGGTCGTCTCCGTCCACTGTCACAACGACCTCGGCCTGGCCACAGCTAACAGCCTGGCCGCCATCCGGGAGGGGGCAAGGCAGGTCGAATGCACGGTCAACGGCATCGGCGAAAGGGCCGGCAACGCCTCCCTCGAGGAGATTGTCATGGCCCTCTACACCCGCCGTCAGTTCTTCAAGCTGACCACCAACATCGTCACCACCGAGATCTACCGCACCAGCCGCATGGTCTCTAACTATACCGGGCTCGTCGTCCAGCCCAACAAGGCCATCGTGGGGGCTAATGCCTTCGCCCATGAGGCCGGCATCCACCAGGACGGCGTCTTGAAGCATCGCCTGACCTACGAGATCATAGATGCCAGGACCATCGGCCTGAAAGGGAGCGCCTTGGTCCTGGGGAAGCACTCCGGCCGCCATGCCTTTAAAACGAAGCTGGAGGAGCTAGGCTACCACCTGGATGCCGACGAACTGAACCAGGTCTTTGCCCGCTTTAAGGAATTGTCCGACAAGAAGAAGGAGGTAGCCGACGCCGACATCGAGGCCATTATCGCCGACGAGCTCTTCCAACCGCCCGAGATCTATCACCTGGAGCAAGTGCAGGTCTCCTGCGGCGACAACAGCATACCCACGGCCACCGTCCGCCTGCGCACCCCTGACGGACAGGTCCTGACCGACGCCGACCTGGGCACAGGGCCGGTGGACGCCATCTACCGGGCCATAAACCGCATTGTCGGCGTGCCCAACAAGCTGATCGAATTCTCCATCAAAGCCGTGACCGAGGGCATAGACGCCGTGGGCGAGGTGACCATCCGCATCGAAGCTGACAACGGATTTGGCAGAAAGAGGCGGGCCTTCAGCGGCCACGGGGCCTCGACCGACATCATCGTGGCCAGCGCCAAGGCCTATATGAGTGCCCTGAACAAGCTGCTAGCGGCAAGGCAGGAAATGGAGGGAAAGGCAGCTGGTCAATGACCATGACCATAGCCGAGAAAATCCTGGCAGCCCATGCCGGGCTGGAGAAGGTGGCTCCCGGCCAGTTCATCAGGGCAAGGGTGGACTTGGTGCTGGCCAACGACATCACCGCCCCCATCGCCATCCGCGAGTTCCAGCGCATCGGGGTGGGGGAGGTCTGGGACCGGGAACGGGTGGTGCTGGTGCCGGATCACTTCGCCCCCAACAAGGACATCAGGAGCGCCGAGCAGTGCCGGGAGGTGCGGGAGTTTGCCCGCCAGCAGCGATTGCTCCACTACTTTGAGGTGGGGCGTATGGGGATCGAGCATGTGCTGCTGCCAGAGCAAGGCCTGGCGCTGCCCGGCGACCTGGTGGTGGGGGCCGATTCCCACACCTGTACCTATGGGGCCCTGGGGGCCTTCGCTACCGGCATGGGCTCCACGGACATCGCCGTGGCCATGGCCACCGGCCAGGTATGGATGAGGGTCCCGGAGACCATCAAGCTCGTCTATCGCGGGCAGCTCCCCCGCTGGGTAGGGGGCAAAGACCTCATCCTTTACACCATCGGCGACATCGGCGTGGATGGGGCCCTTTACCAAGCGATGGAGTTCACCGGCCCAACCATCGCCGACCTCCCCATGGACGACCGTTTCACCATGGCTAACATGGCTGTCGAGGCCGGGGCCAAGGCTGGGCTTTTCCACGTTGATCAAAAGACCTTGAACTATATCGAGCCCAAGGCACGGCGAGCTTACACGATCTACGCCAGCGACCCCGATGCCCGCTGCGCGCAGGTGATTGAGTACGATGTGAGCGCCTTAGAACCCCAGGTGGCCTTCCCGCCCCTGCCGAGCAACGCCCGCCCTTTGAGCCAGGTGGGGGAGGTCCCCATTGACCAGGTAGTCATCGGCGGCTGCACCAACGGGCGGTGGAGGGATCTCCTTCTGGCAGCCGAAGTGTTGAGGGGACGCAAGGTGCACCCCTACGTGCGTTGCATCGTCATTCCAGGCACCCAGGACATCTTCCTGCGGGCCGTGCGGGAGGGGCTGGCCGAGGCCTTCGTCGAGGCCGGAGCTGTCTTCAGCACCCCCACCTGCGGCCCCTGTTTAGGGGGACACATGGGGGTGCTGGCTGCCGGGGAGCGCTGCATCTCCACTACCAACCGCAATTTCGCGGGGCGCATGGGCCACCCGGAGAGCGAGGTGTATCTGGCCAACCCGGCGGTGGCCGCCGCCAGCGCGGTGCTGGGCAGGATTGGAGGGCCCGAGGAGCTTCCATGATCGGGTTCTACCTGCTACAAAGGGGCGTCTCCGCCCCGTCCTGGCAGGTCCGCAAAGCGGGGCGAAGACGCCCCTTGGTAGCCGGGTGGGATTGGAGGCCCCGAGGAGCTTTCATGATCTGGGGAGTAGGGAGGGAGGTGACCGTGAAGCTCAGCGGCAGAGTCTGGAAGTACGGGGATAACGTGGACACCGACGCCATCATCCCCGCCCGCTACCTCAACCTCTCAGACCCGCGTGAACTGGCCAAGCATTGCATGGAGGGCGTTGACCCGAAGTTTGCCAAGGGGGTGCGGCCGGGCGACATCATCGTCGCCGGAGCCAACTTCGGCTGCGGATCGTCCCGGGAACACGCCCCGCTGGCCATCAAAGGGGCGGGGGTGAGTTGCGTCATTGCCAAAACCTTTGCCCGCATCTTTTACCGCAGCGCTATCAACATCGGCTTGCCTGTCCTGGAATGCCCAGGGGCGGTGGAAGGCAGTGAGCAGGGACAGACCCTGGAGGTGGAGCCGGAAAGGGGGTGCATCCGCAATCTGGATACCGGCCAGGGCTTCCAGGCTGCGCCTTATCCGGAGTTTCTGATGGGCATCATCGAGGCCGGGGGGCTCATTGAGTTCACGCAGAGGGAGCTGGCGATATGGAAGCCAAGATAGCTGTCCTGCCCGGCGACGGCATTGGTCCGGAAGTGGTCGCCGAGGCGGTGAAGGTCCTGCACAGGGTGGCCGAGGTCTATGGCCACACCTTCGAGTTCAGGGAGGGCCTGCTGGGAGGGATGGCCATAGACGAGACGGGAGAGCCGCTGCCGGCTGAGACTTTGGCCCTCTGCCGGGAGAGCGACGCCGTGCTGCTGGGCGCGGTAGGTGGGCCAAAGTGGGACGACCCCCGAGCCTCCATACGCCCGGAGCAGGGGCTTTTGGGCCTGCGCAAGGGGTTGGAGCTCTTCGCCAACCTGCGCCCGGTTAAGCTTTACCCTCAGCTTGTGTATGCCTCCCCGCTGCGGCCAGAGGTCGTCGCTGGGGTAGACCTGGTGGTGGTGCGGGAGCTGACAGGAGGGATCTACTTCGGCCAACCGCGCGTGGAGGGACATGACGGCCGGGCGGTGGACACGATGGTCTACACCGCCGCCGAGATCGAGCGGGTGGTGCGTGTGGCCTTCCGCCTTGCCCGCCAACGCCGCAAGAAGGTCACCTCAGTGGACAAGGCCAACGTCCTGGCCTGCTCGCGCCTGTGGCGGGAGGTGGCTGAGCGGGTGGCACGGGACTATCCCGATGTGGCCTTCGACCACGTCCTGGTGGACGCCTGCGCCATGTATCTCCTCCGCCGCCCGGCCAGCTTCGATGTCATCGTCACGGAGAACATGTTCGGCGACATCCTGACCGATGAGGCCTCCATGCTGGCTGGCTCCATAGGCATGTTGCCTTCCGCCTCCCTCGGCGAGGGGAAGCTGGGCCTCTACGAACCGATCCACGGCTCGGCACCCAAGTACACCGGTCAGAACGTGGTCAATCCCATCGCCACCATCCTCAGCGGCGCCATGTTGCTGCGCCACTCGCTGGGCCTGGAGGCGGAGGCAACCGCTGTGGAGAGGGCCGTGGCCGCAGCCCTGGATGATGGTTACAGGACGAGGGACATCGGCGAGGGGGGCCAAAAACTGGTCGGGACCAAGGAGATGGGGGATCTCATCGCTGACAGAATCAGCAGAGGGGGTGCAACATGGCCTTAGTTCTCTACGATACGACCTTACGCGACGGCGCTCAGCGGGAGGGCATATCCTTTTCCGTGGCCGATAAGCTGAAGATCGCCCGCAAGCTGGACGAGCTGGGCATCCATTACATCGAGGGCGGCTGGCCAGGTTCCAACCCAAAGGACGCGGAGTTCTTCGCTCAAGCCAAGGATTTGCGATTGGAACAGGCCGTCATCATTGCCTTCGGCAGCACGCGGCGGGCCAATGTGCCAGTGGAGGAGGACGCACAGATCAGAGCCCTCTTGGAGGCTGGCACCAAGACGGTGACCATCTTCGGCAAGAGCTGGGGCCTGCATGTGACCCAAGTGCTCGGCACGACGCTGGAGGAGAACCTTGAGATGATCGCCGATAGCGTGAGCTACCTCAAGGGCCGGGGGCGGGAGGTCATCTACGACGCCGAGCACTTCTTCGATGGCTACAAAGCTGACCCGGCCTATGCCCTGCGTACCCTGCAGATGGCAGAAAGGGCCGGGGCTGACTGTCTTGTCCTCTGTGACACTAATGGCGGCACCCTGCCGTCTGAGCTCACGGCCATAATCGAGGAGGTGAAGAAAGCCACGTCCACCCCCTTGGGCATCCATGCCCACAACGACAGCGATCTAGCCGTAGCTAACTCCCTGGCCGCCGTGCAGGCAGGCATCGTCCACGTGCAGGGCACAATTAACGGCTATGGCGAGCGTTGCGGCAACGCCAACCTCTGCTCCATCATTCCCAACCTCAAACTCAAGCTGGGCTACGGCTGCATCAGCGATGAGCAACTGCGCCAGCTGGTCAGCGTCTCACGCTACGTCAGCGAGCTGGCCAACCTGAGCCCTGATGCCCATCTGCCCTACGTGGGCCACAGCGCCTTCGCCCATAAGGGCGGCGTGCACGTCGACGCCCTAATCAAATGCAGGGAGAGTTACCAGCACATTGACCCGGCACTGGTGGGCAACCACGAGCGGGTCGTTGTCTCGGAGCTTTCAGGCAGGGGAAACATCGCCTACAAGGTCAAGGAGTTCGGCCTGGACTCTTCCATTAATCAGGACCAGACCCACGAGATCCTCCAGCAGATTAAGGATCTAGAGAGGCAAGGCTTCCAGTTCGAGGGGGCGGAAGGGTCGTTAGAGCTGCTCATCCGCCGGGCTCAGCCGGGGTATAAGCCGCCCTTCGAGCTGGTTGACTTCCATGTCCTGGTGGAGAGCCGCCAGGGCCGGGGGATGCTGGCTGAGGCCGCCATCAAGGTGCGCGTAGGCGATGAGGTCATGCACACCGCTGCTGAAGGCAATGGCCCGGTCAACGCCCTGGACCTAGCCGCACGTAAGGCCTTGCTGCCCTTCTATCCCCAGTTGGCTGACATCCATCTGACCGACTACAAGGTGCGCATCTTGGACAGCGAGGCCGGAACTGCGGCCAAGGTGCGCGTCCTCATCGACTCCGCCCGGGGGAGCCGCACTTGGAGCACGGTGGGCTCCTCCACTAACATTATCGAGGCCAGCTGGCAAGCCCTGGCCGATAGTCTGGAGTACGGGCTGTCGATTTAGCGCCGTCAGGCCGAGGGTTTGGGGCCCCCCTGCTCATCATACCAACTTGGAGAAACCACGCCGCTCTATGGCGTCGGTAAGCTCTACCCTCAGCGCCGGTCGGTCTGGTGCCAAGCTCTCTCTGACAAATGGTCTCGCCTCTATGGGAAGCCATTTCGCTTCAGGGGAGATAGCGCTCCGATACTGGCAAGACCATTTGTCATCGCCTTAAAGGCATCCCATTAGAGAGGGGGCGAGAGAGCTTGTCAGGGGCAAGCTTTTCAGCGATTCCAGCACCGCCATCAGCTCCCCTCGCCAGAGCTCCGCCTGCTTCCTTAAAGGGAGCCAAATCCGGCCTCGCCCCACCCGAGCCCGAAGGCCCAGGCATCGCTGCAACTGGCTCCGCTCCCAGCGGCCCAAACCATCCGCTTCAATGACGATCTGCCCAGCCTCGGTGGAGATGGCCTGCACCCCAGCTTCAGCCGCCAAGACCTTGAGCCGCAGAAGGTAGAACATGTTCTCGACCGGTCGAGGCGCTTCCCCGAAACGGTCCTTCAGCTCTCGGGCCATCCCCTCCACCTGCCCCAGGGTTGTGAAGCCCGCCATGCGCCGGTAGAGCCGCAGGCGCAGGTAGGAGTCTGGCACGTAATCCTCGGGCAGGTAAGCGTCCAGAGGCAGGTCAATGGAGACAGAAGAGAGAGGAGAGAGGAGAGAGGAGAGGCTCTCTTCTTTCTTCTCTCCTCCCTCCTCTTTCAATTCCTGCACCGCTTGGGCCAGAAGACGGCAGTAGAGGTCGAAGCCAACAGCGCTGATGTGGCCGTGCTGGCGCCGCCCCAGCAGCTCGCCGGCCCCCCGGATCTCCAGGTCCCGCATGGCCACCCGGAAGCCAGCCCCCAATTCGCTGGCTTCAAGGATAGTCTGCAGGCGCTTGCGTGCCTCATCTGTTAGCTGCTGATCCCCGTCATGCAGGAAATAAGCGTAGGCCTGTCTGGTGCTGCGGCCCACGCGGCCGCGAAGCTGGTAAAGCTGGGCCAACCCAAAGCTGTCGGCTTGGTTGACGATGAGGGTGTTGACATTGGGGATGTCCAAGCCGCTCTCGATGATGGAGGTGCTGACCAGGACGTCCATCTTGCCGGCTACGAAATCAAGCATCACCTGGGCCAGCTTGCCCTCGTCCATCTGGCCATGGGCCACGGCGATGATGGCCTCGGGCAGGAGCCTCCTCAGGCGTTGGGCCACTTGCTGGATGCCTTGGACGCGGTTGTGGACAAAGTAGATCTGCCCCCCTCGATCCAATTCCCGCAGGACGGCCTTGCGGATCAAGCCTTCATCGTACTCGGCCACGTAGGTCACAATGGGCAGCCGCTCCTCCGGCGGGGTATCTATGGTGCTCATGTCGCGCGCCCCCGTCAACGACATGTAGAGGGTGCGAGGGATGGGGGTGGCGGTCAGGGTCAGGACATCAACCTCACGGCGCATCTCCTTCAAGCGCTCCTTGTGAGCCACGCCGAAGCGCTGCTCCTCATCAATGATCAACAGCCCCAGGTCCTTAAAAGCTACGTCATCGGAGAGGAGGCGGTGGGTGCCGATGACGATGTCCACCAACCCATCCCGCAGGTTCTGGAGTATCTCCTGCTGCTCTTGAGGGGGGCGGAAGCGGGAGAGCATCTCGACAAATATGGGGAAGGGTTCCAGCCTTTCCTTGAAGGTGCGGAAATGCTGTTGGGCCAAGACAGTGGTGGGGACAAGCATAGCCACCTGTTTGCCGTCCATCACCGCCTTGAAGGCCGCCCTGAGGGCTACCTCCGTCTTGCCGTAGCCCACATCGCCGCAGATGAGCCGGTCCATGGGTTTGGGCCTCTCCATGTCGCCCTTGACATCCTCGATAGCCTGGAGTTGATCGGGCGTCTCCACGTAGGGGAAGGAGCTCTCCAGCTCCACCTGCCAGAGGGTATCCGGGGAGAAGGCGTGGCCTTCGATCACCTCCCGTGCCGCGTAGAGCTCTAACAGCTCCTGGGCTATATCTTCCACCGCCCGCTTTGTCCTGGCCTTAACCTGAGCCCAATCGACGGTGCCCAGGCGATTGATAGTCGGCGGACGGTCGCTGGCTCCCACGTAGCGGCTGATCCGATCGGCCTGGTGGACGGGCACGTAGAGCTTATCGCCACGGGCGTAGTCTACCTGCAGGTACTCCTGTTCCACCCCGTCAACGGCCATCCTAACCAGGCCTCGAAAGAGGCCGATGCCATGTTCGATGTGGACCACGTAGTCGCCAACGGTCAAATCGGCGAAGAAGGACTCCGGGCTCACCCCCCGCTGGCGGGGAGGACGGCGGGGCTGGGGTTTCGTCCAGCCGAAGATCTCCGCATCGGTGAGCAGATTGCAGATGGCGGATTGCAATTCGCCCCCTGCAATCTGCAATCTCCACCCCTCATCCAGCACCCCCTGCACGATGGTCAGGCTGCCCGGCGATGGCGGCCCTTCGATCCCCTCGACAGGGGAAACGTATACGCCCCGCTCCTCAAACAGCTCAGCGATGCGCCGAGCCTGTCTGCTCACTATCACTACCCGCTGCCCTTCCCGGCACATCCTTTGGCAATCATCTATCAGACGCTCGAGCTGGCCGCCATAGCGGGGGCCAGGGACAAAGGACAAGGCGCTTTGGACTCTTCCCTCGCCCAAATGGTAACCCAGCTCCAGGCATCCCCGCTCCTGCACCCTCGGCCGTAACTCTCCCAAAGTGAAGTACGGGCGAAGGAAGCCCGCCGGCAGCTCACCCCCGAGCGTCAGCTCTTCCTGCAGGCCAATGGCTTGCCTCTCCAAGCTGTCAACGGCGGCTTCCAGTTCCGTCAAGTCGTCGGTGATCAACAGCCCCTTGGGGGGCAGGTAATCGAGGAGGGCCCCCGGCTCGGGGTAGAGGTAGGGGATGAAGAACTCCATGCCCCTAAAGCGCTCCTTCCGCTGCAAGGCCTCGAGGTCTCGTTGGAAATTCATCCTCGCCGGCCCATGACAGGTGGAGAGATCAAGCTCGGCCAGGATAGGGCCCGCCTCCGCCCCATGGTAGAGCAGGGCCTCGCTGGCCGGGGAGATGGTGACCGCGGGGATTATCTCCTGGGAGCGCTGGATGGTGGGATCGAAGAGACGCAGAGACTCGATCTCATCGCCAAAGAACTCGATCCTCACCGGCTGAGGATTGTTGGGGGGGAAGATATCTACGATCCCTCCCCGCCTGCTGAAGGAACCGGGCCTCTCCACGACGCTCGCCGGTTCGTAGCCCAGGGAGTACAGGAGGGCCACCATCTCGCTTATAACGGCCCTTTGGCCGCGCTGGAAGCTCCGCAGCCCGGAGCCGAAATCGTGGAGGGGGGTGGTTTTCTGCATCATGGCCCGAGCCGAGGTGACGATGATAGGGGAAGAAGCGGCCCGCCCTTCGGCCAAAGCGGTCAGGGCTTGCAAGCGCTGCCGTATCGTCTCAGCAGCCCAGGGGATGCGCTCGTAGAAGAGGGTGTTGGGTTCGGGGAAGAGGAGCACCTCTTGAGGGCGCTCCGACCAGGCGAGCAATTGGTCGTGAAGGCGCCTGGCCTCGTCCGTCTGGGCAGTGATCACCAGGATGGGCACCTCCAATGCCCTCTGCAGGCAGGCGATCAGATAGGGCCTGGCTGCCCTGAGGAGGCCAAGGGGCGTTTGAGCCCCTTGTGCCCGCAGGCCCTCGATCAGCCGCCGGTAGCCGGGCATATCTTCGAGTAATGGCAACAGACCGGAGAGGTTCATCGCTCCAAACACCCTTAGGGGCCGATCAAAAATGACCCGCCCCTGAATCAGAGGGATAGATTTGCGCTATTTTATTTTAGCACAAATTTGCCAAAAGCAAAAGCCGCTCTGCCCAAATTAGCCGAGCGGCTTCATTCGCATCACACTCTTAGACATAACTTAATGCCCTTTGGATGTCGGCAGCAATGTGTTTGTATCTGGGGTTTTCCATGCTCCGATGCAGAGTATCAAAGGTAGCCAGGTCTACTTTCCTGCCCAATATCTCTTCAAGGTAGTAAGCCAGTGCGACAAACTCCAGCCCCAACGGTTTCACGAGCTGGACAAGGATGTCAATGTCGCTTTTCGTTGTAGGGGAGTCTTTCGCAAAGGAGCCGTAGATGGCTATTTTCCCCACGCCATACTTTTCCCGCAAGTGCGGCAGTTCTCTTCTTAATACTTGCATGATTTCTTCTTTGGTCAGAGGCTTTTTCATCGTTCACCACCAAATCAAAGGTCTGATGGGTCGCCAGTCCAGATTCTTGATGTCCACCTTTCAGGGGAGCGTAATTTCAAATAACTCTCTGCGCAAATCGTAGCTTGGCCACGGCAGAGCGGTGAAGCGATTTATCTAAACTCAAGATTAATGTCTTCGTGTAAAATTTTTAGGATTATAATATCAACAAATCACATTTTTGTCAAATCAATTGAGTCTGGCTAAAAACTGTGGGAAGCCGGAAGACTGGTTGTAGGATGACAACAGCGAGTTGAAAGACATCGCTCCTTGTGCGATAATGGGATGGCACTATCCACCCATTATCCGAA
>Ga0315314_1002088_pt1 | contig 16906 bp, 16 predicted proteins | sample TDP9_MG_FD_203631 | JGI IMG/M metagenome (GOLD analysis project Ga0315314, IMG submission 203631) | Freshwater sediment microbial communities from Lake Towuti, South Sulawesi, Indonesia - TDP9 | ecosystem: Environmental > Aquatic > Freshwater > Lake > Sediment | place: Indonesia: South Sulawesi...
TCTTTACAGCTCTTCTAATTCTTTATGCTACAAAGTTTGAGGAAGCGACCTTCCACAGTGTCTTCGCACTGATAGTTCTAGTTCTTTGTACGGTCATATTTTGGTACGAAACTGTGAGAGCGTGGCGACAGAAACCATAGCGTACAAAAAGTTGCACAGACTGTACAAAAGCATTTGTTAATATACTTAATATTGTCGTTTCTTGTTATGGTAAAAATGAAGTTGTTAGTTTCTGGAATAGCTGGCGTTCTTGTTGCATGCTTAATTTTCACTGCCGTATTGGTTGCGCCTTGGTCGAGGCAAGTAATCCCTACTCATTTGCCTTCGGAATTTCCTGGGATTCAGCTTCCCGATAATACACCAATAACGGTAAACTTAACGATCTCCAACTTTATAGAGCCTCATGGAATAGGTAGTAAAGCTAACTTGACGCTTATCGTTGCTTCTGTACGAAATGAATCTGACGTATCCATACAAATTGGACTGGGAGGCTCGTACAATGGATGGCCGAGAGGAATCGATTTCATTTGGCCAGAAGAAATTAATTTTCCATCCGGTGGAAAGTTGGTTTGGTGGAGAGCGAATCTTTCTGCGAATGTTCCAGTGACGTTTAGTGCAACTATAGAAGCCATTAAAGTTGGTTATGCATCAATAGAAGCTTCAGCGACATGGTATGAAAGCACGTCCTCAAAATATTTGACATGTGATAGTAAGAGACTGTATATCTCGGTTTATGAAAATGATATTTTTGTCGAAAAGGACCCCCACGAATGGATAGGATGGACTGCTCTTCCTTCAAACCCGATAAATTATGTTTCTCCGAATGAAACATATCTTGGGTCTATCATTTACTTAGAACCTGCACTAACAGAATGGGCTATGGGTTCTCATAATGTTGGGAAAACACTAAAGTTGGAAGTGAGAGTGACTAATGTTGCAGATTTGTGGTCTCTAGGGTTCAGCCTAAAGTGGAATACAAGTGTTTTAGAATTAGTCAGCGTCGAAAAAGGAACAGTGCTCGAAGCGGAAGATGCTCAGACTTTCTGGATAGTTTCAAATGATAGGGTGGGTCGCGTTATGGTTAGTTACCTGCGGATAGGTCGCTGGCCTGGCGCGGCAACTGTAAATATTAGTGAGCCAGAAAATGGTTTAGTAGGCACCATTACATTTCATGTTATGAATTACACTGACTCCTTAGAAATCTCATTTATAAATGAGGTTGATTCCCCTTATAAGACCGTGTGGTTAAGTTTGCAAGCAGACCAGATCAAAGACTATAATTTTGAATACATGCTTTCTGCCACCTTTGTCTTTAAGAAAGAATAGATCACGGTTCAATGTTGAAGAATTTCTTAATGATATTCAACACAGTTAACTTTCTCGTTTCTTTGCTATGTAGTCTTCTACCCATTGTTTTGCTGTGTCATCTGGTACTTGAATCGGCGGATGCTTAAACGCATACGATGAAATACTAATCAATGAGCCGCCTATCTTCCTATCTAACGCCAATTTAACAGCCCTAATTACGTCGATGACAACCCCCGCACTGTTAGGTGAATCTTCTACCTCCAGCTTCGCTGATAGCGTTACTGACAGATTCCCAAACTTTCGCCCCTTAATAAATACGTAGCAAATTTTCTTGTCACCCAAAAAAGGAACATAGTCAGAAGGTCCAATTCTTGTTGGGACATTGTAAGGAATTAAACTCGTAACAGCCTCAGTCTTACTAATCCGCTTAGTCTTCAAACGTTCTTCAACAGTCATGTTCTCAAAGTCCGTGTTCCCACCTAAATTCAACTGATACGTCTCTTCAACCTCAACTCCCCTATCAACACATAATTTAACCAAATTCCGATGCAGAATAGTGGCACCTAGCTGACTCTTTATGTCATCTCCAGCTATGGGCAATCCTTTCGCTCTAAATTTTTCACTCCACTCTCTATCAGAAGCTATGAATTCAGGTATGCAATTTATGAAGGCACATTTGGCATCTAAAGCAGCCTGCGCATACTTGCGTGTCGCCTCAAAACTGCCCACAGGGAGATAATTAATCAACATATCTGCCCCAACCTCCTTAAGCGCATCAGCCACGTTTGCCGACTCTATTTTACGTTTGTCATAAACTTTGAACGACTTCTGCATATGCGTTGCAACACTGTCTAGAATTGGTCCTGGCAAAACCTTGACACCAAGCCTAGGAACTTTGCTAAAAACTGCACAGCAGTTCGGCTCAATAAAAATAGCATCACCTAGGTCTTTGCCAATCTTCTGTTTATTCACTTCAAAAGCGGCTGCAAACTTTATGTCCCGAATGTGGTAACCGCCAAAATTCGCATGCATCAAACCAGGAACCTTTGTTTTTTCAGTTGCATTCTTGTAATATTCAACACCTTGAACCAAAGCAGAAGCACAATTTCCTACCCCAGCGATAGCAACTCGAATCTCTGACATGTCAAATCCTCAATTTGGCTTAAATTTGTCTAAGGCATATTAGTCTAATTCTTATTTAGTTTTCCTAGAAGTAAATGATAGTTTGCAAGCGGAGACAGGAAACCACAATAGTTAAGAGTTTAATCATTTTAGAACCTTGTTTGCATGGGAATCATGCTGGAGAGCGGTAAGAGTGAATGAAGAAGGCATTCGTTACGAACCATTCAAGGAAGTCATCATAATGGAATGTACAAGATTCAACAACCCAGATGATCTTGCAAGATTTACCAACGTAGCTGCTGGTGGTAAGCCTACAGGAATCTACTGGGCAAGAGGAGTCGCGTTTATCTATTTCCCACTGCCTGCAACAACCGATGTAGCAGTGAAGTCTGTCATGGAAGAAAAGAAACTCTATTGGGCATTTGTAAGTTATGCTTTGATGCCTAAATACACTCCATTAATAGAGACGAAAGAAAAAATAATCGTTCCAGTTATTGACATGTCTACTAGTCCTCTGTTCTCAAAAGCGGCTGAGTGGCTAAGGGAAAACGGAGCCAAAATATCCTAGCCTAATGCTCTGACACGTTTTTGAAAATCTTCTAAATACTCGTTGAAATAGCCATTTTTCTTCAGATATAGCCCATACTTCACAAGCGCCCCCATAGCTCTTGCAGCATCTTCCGGCGAAGAATAGGCAGGAATCCTAAGCTTGTCCAGTTTGGAGCGAATGAATAATGCCATTTCAGTCTCACCTATGTCAACAGCCACAACAGGCTTCGTGTAATTTTTCACCAAATTAGCTGCCTTATCAATATAATCTTCTTGCAAGCCTGGGACATGATGAAGACCCATCAAAATAACACCATGGACATCTGGGTCATCGAGAAGTATTTTTATGCCATATTCAAACATCGCTGATGTGGCCGAACCTGAAAGGTCAAGTGGGTTTAGATTCGTTGCAAAGGCGGGAATTTTGTCTTCTTTCTTTAAATTTTCAAATTTCTGAATTGTTTCATCTGAAAACTTTTTGACTTCAAGCCCTCTGGATTCGCATTCATCTACTGCCATTATGCCAGGTCCTCCTGCATCAGTTATTATTGCAACATTTTTCCCTACTGCTGGAGGTTGGAAGGACAAGGCTTTGCCAGCGTCGAAAAATTCTTCCATGTCTCTTACTCTTATGGCGCCAACTTGCATGAAAACACTGTCGTATATTTTGTCTGAGCCTGCGATGGCGCCTGTGTGCGACATGGCTGCTCTTGCTCCTGCCTTAGTTTTTCCAGTTTTTAGGGCGACCATGGGCTTTTTCCTTGTCACTTCTTTTGCGATTTCCATGAAATCTCTTCCAGCTTCTATGCTTTCAGCGTACAGGAGAATGACTCGTGTCTTTTTATCGTGTAGTAGATAGCGAAGCATTTCTGGTTCACTGACATCGGACTTGTTTCCGAAACTCACGAACTTGCTTACGCCCATCTGTCTACCAGCTAAGTAGTCTAAGGCTGAGACACCGAAGGCTCCGCTTTGAGTAACCATGGCTATGTTGCCAGACATTGGACGTGGAGTCGCAACTACTTCATCTCCGGTGGTAAGAACTTTTGTTTCAGGAAGAAAGAGTGTGTCAACGCCTGTGTTAGAGTCATAGATGCCGAGACAGTTGGGGCCAAGCACTCTGATTCCAGCTTTTTTTGCGATTGACTTTACTTCCTCTTCAAGTTTGTGTTTTCCGATTTCACTAAAACCGCCACTGATTATGGTTGCTGCTTTTGCGCCTTTCAGCGCTGCCTCTGTCATAACCTTTGGAATTGCTTCTGCTGGAACAACAACGACGACTAATTCTACTTGGTCGCTGATTTCTGTGATTGATGGGAAGCATTTGAAGCCGAGAATATAGTCTTCATGTGGGTTAACTGGATATAACTCTCCCTTGAATAAGCCTCTTCTTTTGTTGTCTACAAAGTTCTTGAAGATTACGTGCCCAGCCTTCATTATTTTACGTGAGGCGCCTACAACTACGACTGATTTTGGGTCGAAAAATGAGTTCATCTGTTCTATAAGGAGTTCCATTTCTTCAACCTCCCATGTATGCAAGCTTGCAACATATCTTCTTGTTCGCTTATTCAAGCTTTACCCCTTTTTTCTTCTAAGACGATAAGGTTCTACAATGACTATCGGCTTATGTTCCACTTTGTCTAGCATATCCCATGTCACATCGGTTAGAGCTACTTTGAAGGTATCCGCCATGTCCCAAACGGTTCTCCCAGCACCGAAACCTCTTGACCTGTTTGCAACCTCTGCAATTTCTAATGCCTCTTCAACATGCATTTTAGATCCAGCTACTGCGATTGGTGTGGCTCTTCGTTTCATCTTGAAAAATCTGCCAATTACGTAGGTGAGAACGCCTCCAAACGAATGTATTTTCTTGATTGGTTTTGGGCGAGGAGTAAAATGAAAATTTCTGATAGAATATGTTTTGTCGGTGTCAACTATCATAACAACAACATTCTTTTTTAACCTCGCTCTTACGTGCTCATTGATTCTTTGGGCAATATATTGACCGTTCTTTAAAGGAAGACTCACAAAAGAGTAAGGTAAGTTGCTTCCGTCAATTCCCCCTTCTGACCCATGCATAAGTGCCTGCAAAAATCCCGCATATTGGAGGGTTACTTGTTTATGTGCACTGCCTTCCTCAATTGGATAAGCTCTAAAATGTTGAATAGTCTTCTGTTTCAAATGGCATAATGACCCCAGAACATAACCCCAAAAGAAGCGCATCCAATATTTTGCGAGAAAATGGGCAAGCCATCCATGTTGGATTTTGCTTTCGTCTACTATATTGCCTAATGCAGTGGATATGGCTTTTTCAGAAATTGTTACGAAATCATCTTCTTCCACTTTGTTTTTGATGGAGCCGATTATCTGCTGAAGATAGTTCTCTCCAGGTCTCCAATATCGTGTTGTTATTGTCACTGTTGTGTATTTGTGAGCCACTTTATCATCTCAAAGTTTCTACTATTTTTTTGCTATATTGCAAAATAGCCATATAGGTCTGGTGTTGTCTCAACAATTGTTACGATTAATATAGCGCTCTGACAATTATTTTAAGAAGTAAGAAGCCAAGGAGATTGAAACATGCCCAAAGAATATGCCAGCATACCGAGCAAGGACATTTTTTCGCTTCTCTCTGAGGCTTCTAAAAAGAAAAGACGGGAGAAAAAGGCTCAGATTCTACAGTCAATGGGTGTCAAGGAATTCTTTGAGGAAGGAAGCATAAGCATAGATAAAAAAACTTGCAAAGGCGTAGAATGCAAACTCTGCATTAAAGCATGCCCCACCTACGCTCTTTATTGGAAATCCGGAGAAATCGGCGTTGCTGAGGATTTATGCGTTTTCTGCTCCGCATGCGTAGCTAACTGCATAGTCGACAACTGCATTCAGATAAGGAGAAAGCGTCCAAATGGTGGGATAGAGAAGTTTGGTACACCTACGAATGTTTTAGTACTTCTGAACAACATAAATTCTGAAAAGAGAATGGATGCCATAAAACTGCTTTTTACCGACAGCGAGGCTTACCTCAAACGATATTGCAAATCAACGGTTTCTTAGCAGCGCTATTCCATGTTAATGATTCCTAACGGTAGATTTATTTAGTTAGACTTTACAAAAGCGATGTGTGAGTAAAATGCCGAGAGATCCCGTTTGCGGAGCTATACTTGATGACAAAACAGCTAAATTCCAAATGAAGTTTGAAGGAGACACATACTACTTCTGCTCAGAAGACTGTAAGAAAAGGTTCAAAAGAAACCCAAACAAATTTGTGAAATGATTAGCTAATTATCTCCATTTTTCTTGCAGAAACTTTGGTATATCCGACGAATCTCGTGGTCCGACGAGTACTTGCCAACCGCTTAATTCTTCAATTTCTCCGCTTAGTCGCGCTGCCTTGCCAGGTATGATAAGTTTCTTATGTTTTACTTTCTCCTCAACCTTAGTTTCCTTAATTGCATCTGCCACTTTTTCTGCGGTTAGTTTTCTGCCTGCAACAGCGCTGTCTACGGCAATTCCTTCTGTATCAATGACTAGCAAATAGCAGTTTATGCTTGCAGATTCTATGTCAGAGGCTACTGTGTAGTATGTTAATGCAAAGTTTGTTGTGAACATGACTGGCGAGTTTTCATCTGGTTTTCCAAAGATTTTCAAGCCAGTTTCCACTGCGACAGGTTTTCTTGGATCTGTGTAGATGTTTTGCCTAAAAACAGCAGTAGGCAATAGCACCCAGCCGTCAGTGCTATGCATTATTAGAATGTCAGCGTATCTTGCAATAAGCATTGAGGCGACATACGCTTCATTCCAAGCATTAACTTCTGAAGCATCTGCCTTTTCAGCCCAAGCTACAATTGGCGTACCAATCATTGGAAAACCGAGTAGTTCATCACCTTTTTTACATGCAGCCCTACGAATCATGGTAAAACTGTTAATAGTGTCAGAAAGTCCTTCGCTTGGAAAAGTTCCAGGGTCAAGCACTATGTCTTGAACACCGTACTCTAGCAAGGTTTTCGTTAATGACTTCAGAAGGTTAAGGTCGTTTGGAGCAAAAACTGTCAATGGACAATTATACATTAATGCGAGTTCAGCCATGTCTTTCCAATTATCCTTTGTAGCCATATACAATAGGGGCCTGCTTTTCGGTGCAGCCATCAAACCGCTTTCAATAATGCTTGGGTTGAATGAGCAGAGAATAATCGGGAGACTTGTATTCTCAACTACTTTTTTCACAGCTGATTTAAATTTGTCTGGATCATTTGATGTAGATCGAACCGCAACCATATTGAGCTTCAGTTTTTGTCCAATATAATCATACGAGAAGTCTTCAGTCTTCTTTACTCTGCTTAGCAGTTCTTCATCTGACATTTCATCGGTGACATCAATAGCTATAGCAGTTGGATTAAAATAAGTAAATTCATGGCGATACATTACGAGTTTTCCGCCAATTTTGACAGTATTGTTGCCTGTGCCAACGACAACTTCTTTAACTGGTGGCTTAAGCATTTCCCATAACATTTTGTAATTCTTTTCGTTTCCCTTCTCCAGAAGTGGTAGACATACTTCAATAGCGGTTTCTCTGTTTACCACCTTTGCGGCGAAAGCCATACAGTTCTCTAAGTCGCATTTTTTGCAGTTTGTTTTCGGGAGAAGCATGTAAACGTCAATTGGGCTAATTTCCCTGAATCCACCTTTTTTGGTTTCTCTTTCAGTCATTCTTGTCACCCTTTTAGATTTTCATAGAAGTCCAGTTGGCGATTTTTTCAGGTTTTCCTGAGCCTCCATTTGTCAACTCTTTGATCACTTCTTTCACTGTCTTGACCGCGGCTGGGTGCATCATCATAAATAAGTCAACGCCAGCTGACAGTAAAGTCAGAGCTGTAACAGTTTCCCATATTGGTCCTCTTAACTCTCGTGGGCCCCATTCTGGGTCCATTTTCATCCATGCTTCTCTTGCAGCCCAAGCGTTTGTTGTTCCAGAAGACATAGGATGCTGAAGTTCAGTGTCGCCCATTAAAGCCGCTAATCGAGCACGCTCCATAATAGTGAACGCATAGTCTAGTCCATAGCCTAAAGCAGCGGTAGTTGTGTCCATAACGATTTGTTCTCTGGGAAGAAATTCGTAAAGCCTGCGGTTTAGTTCACGTGCTTGGTTCATGTCCATTGGCGTAAACGAAAGTGCTACATGCCCATGCTTCTTGATAAAATTCGCCGCTTTCTCAATGTCCATGTCCTGTGTTATAGAACTAATAAGCAATCGTTCGCCAGCTGCTACTTCGGCAACTTTTTCAAAAACTTCCAGATCCTTGTGAGGGTCACCACAGCCGCCAGCAATAATTGGAACGTCTACTGCCTGAAGAACGCTTTCCATAGTCTTAGCGGCTTCTCTAGGCTGCGTATCCTTTAGCAATGGATCAACGCTGATTAGATGCAGGGTTATTATGTCGGCGTCAAACTTATCTACTGCCAATTTAGCCCAGGCAACTGGGTCTTCTAAGACTTCTTCAAAATGCATTTTTACGGCCTTGGCTAAGGGAACTTTCATGTCAAAAACGTCAAGTGAAATAATAGGCGGATGCGGCGTGGGATTTTCAAAGCGGTAGAGGGCGGGAGATTTTTCGCCACCAATAACCACGGTTTTTCCACGAGTGCCTCCTTCACTTTTGGTTGCTCCAAGCTTCACTTCAACAATTTGCCCAGGATACCGCTCGATTGGAGGAGTAAAAACTGCTTCAAGAATAGATGTTGGCTTCGCTTTGGTTGGCACAGGAGCAACCGCTTTTGGCATCGCTGCCACAGCTGCGCCCGGTTGCATCCAAATCTCCAAGTCTCCAACTTCTATTTCAACGTCTTCAAGTTCTATCTCATTAAATTTTCCAAGGAGGTCAAGGAAGTCAGTGTCAAATTTTGCGGTTTTCTTCTCTTCCTCCTTTTTTGTCAAAGGTATTTTCACCCCTTCTCCGCTTTCTCTGGCTTCTTCTCAACTTTTATGATGACTTTTTTAGCGTAGATCTTTGCGTCTTTGAGAATAATCTTGAAACCTCCAGCAGTTACAGGAAGTGTCGAAAGCTGCCCCACAGGAACCGTTGTTGGAACCTCCTTTTCTTCAATTGCTTCTGCCACCGCTTCGACGGGTACCTCCTTCCATTTTTCCACAATCGGATGTCCACTTCGTTTAAGAAATGTCTTCAATTCGTCGATTGTTTTTGCGTCGTTTTCTGTGGCGATTTTGTCGTTCAATTCTTTTGGTATGAAGTCTTTTACTCGTTCTTTGATGCTCATAGGCATCCATGCTATTCGGTTCCAGCCTCCATCTGCTTGAAGGAATTTTGGCGACCGCATGTACTCGATGGATAAGCCGTGGAAACCGTCTATTTGTCTTCCTCCGGCGGTTGAGTCAGCTATGGTTGAGAAGGGTAGCCCATTTATCGTTGCTTCTTTGAAGCCTCTGTGAACGACTCCGAAGCCGTCAACTTCAGGAATGTAGAAGGCTACTGCTTCAAAGCAACCGCATGAAGTATGTGGGTAGCCAAAGGCGGTGTAAAGCCATACTCTAGTAACTTCTCCCAATGACTTCTTCTTTACAGCTTCATTTACTCCGCTAAATTCCCCTTTTACTGGGTCAAGCAATTCTCCTTTGTCAATTTCATATACAGGTCCTTTCGGGTCAATTCTTGCAGAGGCTCTGCCATCAAACCAGCTAATAGAGCCGCAATTAGAATATCTTTGAGGAGTAATCACACAGACGTGAGTAGGCGCAAAAGATTGACAAAGAGTACAACCATAAAATTTGTCAGCTTCTTCATCCTTCATCCCTCTCGCCTTTGCATCTCTAGCCTCATAAATGCCCAAGGCTTCTTTCCACATTTCCCTGACTTTTCCAGGTTCTGTGATGAAGGTGACTTGAATTTTTTCGATTATGGGTAGTTCACTTTTGAAAAGTCTGAACAAGACTTTTCCGATGTAGTTGAAGGAGTTTAAGCCTTTTTCGAAGGATTTTTTGTTTAGGCGTAGCCAAATGTCGTAGCGTTGGTTTAGATGCATAAAGCCTTCGATAAAGTTGCAGTATTCGTGGATTCGCCTTTCTATGACGCCTTCTAACTCTTGCTCGATTTGTTTGCCAGCCACTTCGACAAAGATGCCGAATGGGTGAGTGCTTCCTTCTTTTACGTCTTTTACGTCTGGTCCGATTATGGTGATTTTTTCATCTGCTACTTCTTCCGGTTTTTTGACTCTTACAAGTTCGAATTTGGTTTCGACGTCTGGGCCGCCAAGTTCTACATACATGTCTTTTCTTCTAATTCTTTCTCCTTCGTAAATTACACCTACATCTACCGGAATGTCTTTAAACATTGACACTTTTATTTTCCTCCAATTTTGTTTAAGAGTATGGTTAGATTTTCATTCCAATCTTTTTCTGATAGGTTTGGGAATGACCATGTTGCATGTGGCTGGTAAAATCTATCTAAGGTTATGGTTTTAAGGTTTGAGAAATGTTTCATCGATGACAAAATTGTCCACTCCATGTAATAGGGTAAACCTGCAAAGAGTGCTATATCATATTGTCCCTTGCCGTCGAGTCCTTTCCACGTCATGTCTTGTAGCCTATTTGTGATATCTACTATAGGCATAGATGCTTTTGGCGAGTAGCCTCTTTTGATAAATTCGCCTACTATATGCGCTGTGGCTACGACTGGAATCTTTGCTGCCTTAGCCAAGCGAATCAGATAATCAATAAGTTTCTCTTCGCCTAAATCAGAGTCTACCGCCTCATGTCCAACTATCAGAATTGGGTGTTTAGCCTTCTTCACCATTGCGACGACAACTTCTGGCTTAGTTATGACTAGGGCTTTGGTTGGTCCTGGAATCTCTGCAGTTTGCCAAGGTTCTGCTGTCATGTTTATTCCTTCCTCTTTCTAATTAGCCTCGGTAGAAGTGTTGGGTCTGGTATTCTTCCTTCTTTCCAGCCCTTCGTCTCTAAGATTTTCATTATTTCGTCTTTCATGGTAATCGGAACGTCCATAACATTGCGAACGTAAAGGTGAATATCATCTGGCATCGTTCCATAAAGTCGCTTATGTAAGTCAATGTAGTGCGTTAGTTTTATAGCTCTGCCCTTTGTCGTGTCGTTTGGTCTCATGCACAATTTTGCAATCATAACCAATGCTTCTTCCTTAGTTTCCGCTGTGTAGAATAAATGCTCCGGAGCTGGACCAACATAAACACGATCACCTGTGCGGGCATCGTGAACATACCAATCTTCCTCATTGTCTTTTCTGCCCAAAAGCATACGTCTATACTTGGAGCCTTGTGGACCAACAACTACTGGGATGCCTAGTCGCCAGCAGCCACTAGCTATCGCAGCGGCTTTTTGTGACATTGCGCCCCATGCGACACCTACTGCGCCAACTCGGTTGTAAATGTAATCGGCGATTTCTTCGTAGTTTCCTCTTAAGCTGCGTTTGGCGAATATGCTTGCAATTTTGATGGCTGCTCCTGCGATGTGAGAGTTTGCGACACATGAGCCAACGTTTACGATGCCTCCAGCCTCAAAGTCGCCTGAATAAATTTCATAGAGCGATTTTCCTTCTTCGTTTTTGTACATTGCAGCGGTCATGGCTGAGCAACCGGAAGTGACTACTATGTATCTGCGGTTCGCAAATTCCTGCATCATGTCTGCTACTTCTTTTCCACTGTGTGGATAGTTGGGGCAGCCGACGAAGGCGACTACACCTGGGATTTCGCCTAAAACTATTGGGCTGCCGACGTTTCGTATTTCTACATCTTGTATGGCGCCTCTTCCAGCCTGAATCTTGAACGTCTCTCCTTTTAGAGCATTTTCGGCTGCTTTAACAATGAAGCTGTGAATGGCTAAGTGTTCTGGGCATGCTTCTTCGCATCTTCCACAGCCTATACATGTCTCGTATAAGTCTGCAAGTAGTCGCAAGTCTCCTTCCGCTGCTTCCTTTATTGCTTCTGGAATCGGGCTTATTTGTGGACATGCACGGACACAGTCGTTGCAGTGTTTGCATTTTTTAGCTTCTTCCATTATTTCTTTGGCACTAGGAATATTCTTGAACTTTCTTCGTTTAGGTGCTATTTCAATCGCTGTTCTAGATGCCAATTCACCAGCTTTTTCCGGGTCTAAGATTAGTGCGCCTTGTGCCTTTCCGCTGACTAGGTCTGCCACGATTACGTCTACTGAATCATTTGTTCGGTCTGGTAGTCCTTGACAGTTTTTGTCACTTGTCACGATTACCGGTGCCTTAATCTTCTGTGCCTCCGAAAGCGTGTCTGCTCTTATGCATTGTTCATCAAGAACAACAACGTCTGGAACTCCGCTTCTAATAAATCGCAATTGATATGAGATTGGGCCGACGATTTTGGCTTTCGGATTATAACGAGTTGTATCGTGAGCTGTGCAGCATAAGCCAGTGATTTCAACTTGGTCAATCAATCCTTTTTCTTTCAAGTAATCTGTAATTCCAGCTGCCGGCAAAACATTATGTCCAACACACATAATTACAGGTTTCTTGTGGTCTATCATGCCGAAACCTAAATCTACTAATGGCGCTTTTGGATCTGCTTTCGGAAAACCTAATGCTGCGACTTGTGCGATGTCTGCAACTTCTAATGCCAAGTGGTCTATCATTCCTGCGTGGAATACTTTGGATTCGAAATCTATGTTGCTGCCTTCCTGACCCGTGTGCGTTGCTGCTAGAAGATGTGTAATCTGATCCTGAATATAGTCTAATACTGCTTCTAGGTCGCCCAGTGTTTTTGGTCTGATGCCACAAACAAGCCTCGTGATTGGTGCTTCAACTTCAATGTTTAAGCCACCAATGTCTAGCGGGTGTCTGCGTCCAAACTTTTCTGTTAAGTGTTCAATCATGTGTTTTGCATGGCCTGCATGTGTTGCTGCACCTATGCAACATGTGAGAAGTACAATGCGTGATTGTTGTGTTGCCATGTTGATTCCGCAAGCGCCTCGTTTATTCTTTGTCAAATCGCATTTGCCGAAGGTGCAGAGGCAGCAGACGTCGCAGAAGGGCATGTACATAGGCTTGTAGCGTTGTAGTAGTTTGTGGTCCCATTCTCTAAGCGCGGTTACAGATGGAAACGGTGTTGGACCGATTGTTTCTGTCCATGTTTCTTCAAAAACTCTTCCAAAAGATAGTTCCAAGTCTTTTATGACAGCTACGTCGGTTTTTAGTTCCTTTACTTTTACATGTACGCCTTTTCTGGACAAGGGGAACACGCTGCTAAATGAGGTTGTTAGAGTCACGGATTATCTTGAGTGAATCGTATAAACCTTTCTAGAACATCAAATACCTTGAACAGAGTCCAATGCGTATAGAAATCAATGGATTAGACTACCCCTAAAAGAAGTTAGCTAGAGATGTGCAGAGAGGGTGATTTTATGGTTGAAGAGGGTGAGTCTAGCAAAGAAGTATCTAGCCCCCCTATAAATAGGTCTTTAAATAGTGTGTGCAAATAGTTTGGAAAAGGATAATAGAAACTAGGAGAAGTTAGAGAGAATGACTCTGTCAAGGGTGCAGGGGTAGCAGAGCATGGTCAAACCCGCAATAGACAAGAGAAGGCTAGATGCGCGGTTAAGTCTTTGATTGCCAAACTGTGAACTTTTTGATATGAGCGTCACAAAGGGTGCCTACGGTTGCCATCCACCTTAATACGTCATCTCGTGAACAGAGATTTGCGTTAAAGAAGGCTCCAGCTGATTTCATTGTAAAGCCTTTCTTTACCCTTGTAGCGTCGCATTTGTTAAACGAAAAACCGACCTTGGTAGCCAATTCGACAAATTGGTCTCTGAGCATTCTGCTTCTAACCATCAAATCTATGCGAGGAGAATAGTCTCTTTTCTGGAAGCTGAAACTTCCGTCCGAGCTGAATAAGCCTCTTAAGAGCGCCTCGATAATTTTCAAATCTTTTGTGCAGGTCACTTGGCCAGGTACTTTAGCGATGTAGGCTTTCTTGCCTTCAGCAAAGCCGTACTTACGGAAAAAACTAATTATCTGCCTTTGCCCGCTGCGTATTTCAAAGGTGTTTTCTCTTATTCTAACACAAGGCTCTACTCCAAGAACGTTGCGAGTCAAGTATATTATTCGCTGAGCCATGTTTTCGTCTTGAAAGTTACATCGTATGCCCCAAACTTCACACGATATGTAGCCGTCACCTGCATGAAGCCCTAGAAGCTCTGCAACCTCTATATCGAGAACTTCTTTTGGCGGATGATAGGTAATATGCCTACCTTTGCCCATTTTTGATAAATCAACCATTTTTTAGCCACTTTTTCATTGTAGCGCTTTCTTTTGAGTGTTTTTCTTTTAGGTAATACTTAATTATTCTTTATGCAAATTTAAGTGCTTGGTCAGCGGCGGTCGCCAAGCCAGGTCAATGTCACAGTAAGACCTAAAGAGGCGGAGGACTCAAGTCTTGACGGAGACATCCTCTCCCGTAGGGGTTCGCAGGTTCAAATCCTGCCCGCCGCACCACACTTAATGTTCTATAGTGGGATACGTATGGTTTGGAAAAAGGCAACGATGTATGCAAAAAAGGATGAAGATTTCGATATGTGGACTAGTTCAAGATTTAATTATGATTACGGATTAGATTATCAAGATCCTTTGCAGGTATTCAAGCTGGTCCAACATTTTAGTTTAAAGTTTCCTAGACACTTTATCTTCGGAAACTTTCAGTGCCTTTGGTGTGGAGAGTGTTGTAACTGGGAAAGGAGTTATGTTTACCGAGATGATATTAAAAGATGGATAAAGGAGTCTCGATATGACATTCTGAGACATGTAAGATGTTCAAAATGTAGTGATGCGAGACCTGTCTCGTGTGCTAACCGCTTTCTACATTACAATTTCCAAAATCCATGCGAGAATTGCCAAGGTGGAAACATTTATCCTTTATACGATGGCAAGTGCACCTTCCTTACAAAAGTAAGGAACAAGCCCTACTACAAATGTGGAATTCATGATACTACGCCTGAGGAATGTTCTGAGTGGCTCTGTGGAAAATCATTACCCATATCCCATCTGAATTGGGATAACATAGAAGACATTATTCAAAAAATAGGAATTGAACGATATAATTCCTTAATAAAAGGAAAATAAGGACTCAAGATTCCGTCCCGAAGGGGTTCATGGGTTCAAATCCCATCCACTGCACCAAATATCTTCACTTCCAAGACCACGCTCTTTCCACGAAAGATTATCCTTCAATCGTTCTACGTTTCATGGGCTGAGTGACAAAATATAGACAAGCTCATTCTCGCCCTGTGCAAACAAATCTCGCAAAACCGCAGCCTTGCTGAAGCCAACTTTTTCATAGAGGCGTATTGCTGGTTCATTATCTTGACCTGTCGTGACTATGACTTTTCGGGGGCAAAAACCGTCTTCTTCAAAGAATTGCCTCATGTCTTCAATAGCTTTTCGAAGGAGTTTTTCGCCCAGACCCATCCGTCTGCAGCTTTTGTCAATCCAGAGATCCACTATCTGAGATAGGCCATGATGTTTTTCTTCTACCACATTCCAGAAGATGGCACCCACTATTTTTCCATTGGACTTTGCCAGCTTTATGTGATGATAATCGAAAAAGGATTTTACAAACCATTCGGCGTCTTCTTTATTGTGGTATAAATGTGGTGAACTATAAATTTCTATCAGGGTCTCGACATCATTTTCACTTGCGTCTGATATTTGCGTCCCCGTATTATCAAATGTGACAGGCATGCTTATTTGTTTGAGAATATTGGAATTAAATCATTATGGTTTGACGTGACTTGCCCTAGTGGATCAAGTCGAGGATGTGTTGCTATGAGGCTTTTTTGTGTCTTTGTCCAACAGTTAAACTGTTTATGCGTTAAACAATTCAACAGAAATACTTATTAAATCGTAATTCATAATATATACTATAGATAAAAGTTAGGAGGCACAAAACAAACATGCAAACACTAACATGCCCACACAACGACTGTGGAAAAAAATTCAGCAAGTTCATAATGCTAACAGACCCAACAACAATACCTAGAGAAACATACTATGCTTGCCCTCACTGCAAATCCAAAGTCGACATCATCATGAACAGCAAAACTTTATTCTTTTCCAGCCCATGGCGAAGAACAAAGGAAAAACCTTCCTATGGATGCCAATATTACTTCGGCTATCTGAAACTATATTTCAAAGGATCGCCAGTGCCAGAATCTTGCCTGACATGTCCACAGGTTGCTGAATGCATGGCAAAAGAAGTTTTATAGGCTGGCGTCTAGCGTCTTCAGTGAATGTTGAAACTATAGTTGTGGTTCACAAAGGTTAATTTGGAAACGTTTATTAAATATTAATATTTAATAGGTTCTATAGGGAAGTGAGAACACGAAAAAAGGCATTTCAAGTCTGTTGAGACGCAAAAACAAGAGTGGAAAAGAGACATCCCTAGAAATCGCTCCTCGCTCTCTTGGGTCAGAATTTCAAGTATCTGAAACATCGTCTAACCCACAAAGCATGACATGCACAAACAACAGATGTGGAAAGGTTTTTGACAAACCCTTGGTGCTAATCGATCTGGCGAAGCCATCAGAGGAGAGTTCTCATGTATGTCCATATTGCCTATCCAAACTAGAACCGGAACCCACTCAGCCAGAAGAAGAGACGTTCACACAGACTTTCTCAGATGAAAAGTTCCAAGAGATAGCAGAACAAAAAGAACAAAAGTGTCCACAGTTTGTTGGATATCTAAGTAAACGTCCAAAAAATGCTCCAATTCCAGAGTTCTGCTTGACATGTCCACAAATGATGAAATGCTTGCTCGGATAGCCATTTTAGACTTTAAGCATTAGGAATATCTTGTTCTTTTATCACGTGTTGTAGTGAAAAGACTAGGCTAATGGCAAGAAGGATTATGCCAAGAGAAACGA